>SXGS01527214.1_pt1 | contig 10697 bp, 10 predicted proteins | sample 3174681 | NCBI WGS metagenome assembly SXGS01 (sample SAMN11356861, study PRJNA531348) | freshwater metagenome | isolation source: freshwater sample F1-80 | place: China: Fuxian Lake, Yuxi | collected 2017-12-25 | reverse complement strand
GCGCCCTTCCTGATGGGGATGGCCCTATGGTAACAAGGGCAGGGGGTACTCTGCTAGCGCCTTCCGGCCTTTGTTGACAAGGGCTTTGAGCGTCCCGTAGGATGCACCATCATTGTCTATGCGGATTCAGGTGAACGGGGAATCTCGAGAGGCCAAGGCCGGCACGACGGTGGCGGACTTGTTGTGTGAACTGGACATCAAGTCCGATCGCGTGGCCGTGGAAGTGAATCTGGAGATTTTGGACAAAGGGGTCTTTGCGCAGCGGAGCTTGCAAGAAGGTGATCGGATCGAGGTCATTAGTTTCATCGGAGGAGGAGCCAAGAGTCTTCAGCAATCAGCTTCCAGCTAAAGACCGCATCGGGGTTTTCAGAAGGCTGAGAGCTGACGGCCGAGTGCTGACAGCGTTTCCAGGGAGCCAACCATGAGCGATGATCGGCTGGTGATTGCAGACCGCGAATTCAAGTCCCGCCTGTGGGTCGGGACCGGAAAATACAAGGATTTTGTCGAGACGAAGAAGGCCATCGAGGCTTCCGGCGCCGATGTGGTGACGGTGGCGGTGCGTCGGGTCAATATTACCGACCGCTCCAAGGAGAACCTGCTGGACTATCTGGACCCGAAGAAATATACGATTCTGCCCAACACGGCTGGCTGTTACACGGTCGAGGACGCGGTGCGCTATGCCCGGCTGGGCCGGGCAGCGGGGGTCTCCGATCTGGTCAAGCTGGAAGTGATCGGGGACGAAAAGACGCTTTTCCCCGATACGGCCGGGTTGATTGAGGCGGCGAAGATTCTTATCAAGGAAGGCTTCATCGTGCTGCCCTATACGAACGACGATCCGATCGTGGCCAAGAAACTGGTGGACATCGGCTGCCCGGCGGTGATGCCGTTGGCCGCGCCGATCGGGTCCGGGCTCGGCATCCGCAATCCCTATAACCTCAAGATCATTCTGGAAACCGTCAAGGTTCCAATCATCGTGGATGCGGGGGTCGGCACGGCGTCCGATGCGGCGCTGGCCATGGAATTGGGGGCGGATGCAGTGCTGATGAACACGGCCATCGCCGGGGCGAAAGATCCGATCATGATGGCCGAGGCTATGCAGTATGCCGTGGACGCAGGCCGCTTGGCGTTCAAGGCCGGCCGCATTCCCCGGAAGCTCTACGCGACCGCCAGCAGCCCGATCGAGGGGATGCTGTAAAAGAATGATGAACGCAGAATGATGAACGCAGAGGCTGCGTATGTATCATTCACCATTCATCATTGTGCATTGTCTGTAGATGCCCCGCATTGACTTCTCCCTCTACCTCGTCACCGACCGGAATCAGACTTCCGGCCGGCCGCTCTTAGCGTTGCTGCGCGAGGCGCTGGCGGCCGGCTTGTGTGCCGTGCAACTGCGGGAAAAAGACCTTCCGACTAGAGCTCTGTTGGAATTGGCGCGTGAGGTGCGCGTGTTGACGCGCGAGTACGGAGCCAAGCTATTCATCAACGACCGGCTGGACATTGTCATGGCCATCGAGGCCGACGGGGTGCACTTGCGCGCCGACAGCTTGCCGGTGTCGGTGACGCGCCGGTTGCTGGGGCCGGACCGGTTGATCGGGGTGTCGGTCCATTCGGCTACGGAGGCGTTGCGTGTTGAATCGGAGGGGGCGGATTTCGCCCTGCTGGGGCCTGTCTATGCGACTCCCTCAAAGCTGGCCTACGGGGCGCCGCTTGGGCTCGGACCGATTGAAGAGGCGGCGCGCCGATGCCAGTTGCCGGTCTTTGCCATCGGAGGGATTACGGCCGCTCGCCTGGGCGAGGTGCGGCGCGCGGGCGCCCAAGGAGTGACGGTGATCTCGGCCATCCTGTCGGCGGATTCGGTGGCGTCGGCGACGCGCGCGTTGCTGGCCGCGCCGCATGGAACTATGCGCGAGAGTTGACCGCATGTAGGGGCGATGATAGAATTCGCCAAGGCTTGGGTGCGTTGCCTGCTCGACATGGTGAACCGATGAACGTAGGGGATCATGGCTGAGTCGAAACGAAACCCGGGCCGTCTGCGAACTCTCCGGGATTCGGTCAAGAAGCTCACCGAACGTCTGTCCGATGGAGAGGCGCCCCCCGTGAGAAAAAGCGACGACGACAGCCGTGAAGTGGAGAAGCTCCGGCTCCAGCTTCAAACGCTCGAGGAGGAACTGCGTCGGCTGCAGCAATCTCGCTATCAGGCGGATCAAGTCCACAGACAGAACGAGCGGCTGACCGCTACTCTCCAGGAAGCCAAGACCCAGATCGAATCCCTGCGGGCCGAAGTCGAAAAGCTCACGGCGCCGCCCTCGACCTACGCGATCTTTTCCAGCCTGAACAGCGACTCGACCGCCAACGTGTATGTGACGGGCCGCAAGATGAAGGTCAACCTCCACCCCTCGATCAAGGCCAAGAATTTACGCAAGGGTCAGGAGGTGGTCCTCAATGAGGCCTTCAACATCATCGAGTCCCGCGGGTTCGACGGGCAGGGGGAAGTTGTTCGTCTCAAAGACCTCTTGGAGGGCCAGCGCGCGCTCGTGACCTTGCATTTCGACGAAGAAAAGGTAGCGGAACTGGGCGAGCCGCTGCTCATCGAGCACCTCAGCGTCGGGGATCATCTCCTGTACGACCCCCGCTCCGGCTATGTGATCGAAAAACTGCCCAAGTCCGAAGCGGAGGAGCTGGTTCTGGAAGAGGTGCCAGACGTCAGCTACGACCACATCGGCGGCTTGGCCAAGGAAATCGAACAGGTGCGGGATGCGGTGGAGCTGCCGTTCCTCCATCCGCATTTGTTTGCCGAGCACAAGCTGAACCCACCCAAGGGCGTGTTGCTCTACGGCCCGCCGGGCTGCGGCAAGACGCTGATCGCCAAGGCCGTGGCGAACTCGATCGCCAAGAAGTTGAGCTACCTCACGGGCAAGCAACTGCGGAGTTTCTTCCTGCACGTCAAGGGGCCGGAGCTGTTGAATAAGTATGTGGGTGAATCGGAGCGGCAGGTCCGCGAGGTCTTCAAAAAAGCCAAGGAACGGGCAGCCGACGGCAATCCGGTCATCGTATTTTTCGACGAGATGGACGCCCTGTTCCGCACGCGCGGCTCCGGGATCTCCTCGGATATCGAATCCACGATCGTCCCGCAGTTTCTCTCCGAGATCGACGGGGTGGAGCGGTTGCGCAACGTGATCGTGATTGGCGCCAGCAACCGACAGGACCTGATCGATCCTGCCGTGCTGCGTGCGGGCCGGTTGGACATCAAGATCAAGATCTCCAGGCCCGACGCCCTCTCGGCGCGTGACATCTTCGCCAAGTATGTGACGGCGGACCTGCCCTTCGCCGCCGACGAGGTGGAGCGGCACGGAGGGGACCGGAGCGGCATGGTGGAGCGGCTGGTCGGGATGACCGTGGAGTCCATGTACGCCGCCTCCGAAGAGAACAAGTTTCTGGAGGTCACCTACGCGAACGGCGAGAAGGAAACCCTCTACTTCAAAGACTTTTCCAGCGGGGCGGTGATCGAGGGCATCGTCTCGCGGGCTAAGAAGTTCGCCATCAAGCGGGCCATCGCCACGAACGAGAAGGGGCTCAAGGCGGACGACCTGCTCCGAGCCATCCGGGAAGAGTTCAAGGAGCACGAGGACCTGCCGAATACGACCAATCCGGACGATTGGGCCAAGATCGCCGGCAAGAAGGGCGAGAAGATCGTGCACGTGCGGACGATCACGGCCGGCTCCAACGAATCCCGGAGCATCGAGACGATCAGCACCGGCCACTATTTCTGAACAGGGCCTGGAGATCCACACCATGATCGTGCCGCGGGTATTGGGAACGGAGACGGAATTCGGTATTGCGGCGAGAGAGCCGGATGCCATGGACCCGGTCTCCAACTCTATCCAGCTCATCGGTCACTATCCAAGCCTGCCTGCGCCGCAAGCCCTCTGGGACTATGAGAACGAAAACCCCCTGCTCGACGCGCGGGGCTTCGAGGTGGAGGGCGAGCGGGAACGGCCGGGCCCCGATTACAACCGGCTGCTGAACAAGCTGCTGGTCAACGGCGGCCGCCTCTATGTGGACGGCGCCCATCCGGAATATTCCACGCCGGAGTGCACGAACGCGCGCGAGGTGGTGGCCTTCGAGCGGGCCGGCGAGCGGGTGATGGCCGATTGCCTGAAGGCCCTGGCTCGGGACCGGGGGAGCGAGAAGTTCGTTCTCTACAAGAACAATTCGGACGGCAAGGGGAACAGCTACGGATACCATGAGAATTACTTGCTGTCCCGGTCCCTCCCCTTCGAGCGCATCGTGCAGGTGCTGGTGCCGTTCCTGGTGACCAGGCCCATCTTTGCCGGCTCCGGAAAAGTCGGGGCGGAGAACCAGACGAGTCCGGCGGACTATCAGATTTCCCAGCGAGCCGATTTCTTCGAATGCCTGGTGGACCTGAACACGATGGTCAAGCGGCCGATCGTGAACACGCGCGACGAGCCCCATGCCGATCCGGCCAAATACCGCCGGCTGCACGTGATCGTGGGCGACGCGAACATGTGCGAGCTCTCCACCTACCTCAAGGTCGGGACCCTCTCGATCGTGCTGGAGATGGCCGAGGCTGGCGTGGAATTCCCCAGACTGGAGTTGGACGAGCCGGTGCGGGCGATCAAAGCGGTCTCCCGGGATCTGGATCTGAAAGGCACGCTGAAGCTGGCTGACGGGCGGGTCACGTCGGCGATTGCCATCCAGCGCGCCTACCTCCGGACGGCGCAGGACTACTTTGCCTGCCACGAACTGCCCCAAGTGACCAAAGACGTGCTGGTGCGCTGGGAGGAAGTCCTGGACAAGCTGGAGCGGGACCCCCTGCTGCTGGTGCGGGAACTGGATTGGGTAGCCAAACGCCAGATGATTCGGTCCTACATGGAGCGGAAGGGGTGCGGCTGGGATGACCCGCGGGTCTTTCTCATGGACCTCCAGTATCACGATGTGCGGCCCGAAAAGGGGCTCTACTTTACCCTGGAGCGCAGCCATCTGGTGGACCGGCTGTTGCAGGACAGCGAGATCGACCGGGCCGAACGGAACGCCCCCGCCGGGACCAGGGCATTTTTCCGCGGCAGCTGTTTGAAAAAGTTTCCCCGGCAGGTCTATGCCGCCAGCTGGACCTCGGTGCTGTTTGATGTCGGCAACACTACGATTAAGAAGATCCCCTTGATGGAGCCCTTGCGCGGGTCCGAGGCCCTCACGCGCGAGTTGCTCGAGGGGTGCGACTCGGCCGAGTCGCTGCTCGCCAAACTGACCGGCTGATTTCCAACCGATGCGCGCGTGCCGCTCCGTGCCCCGCACGAGGGGGCGTTGCGGGCGTGGTCGGGGAGAAGGAGTGACCAGCGGTGTCTTTAACCCCTGACGACCAAGGCTCCAGCTTCTTCGATTACCTGATGCGGCAACGTCCGGACTTGGTTCCGTCCGGCCGGGTGTGGCCCGCCGTTTCGTCCCAGCCCGACGACAATCGGATGGCGCCGCTCCAGCCCCTGCCCCACGGCACGACGGTCTTGGCGGTCAAGTATCGGGGCGGGGTCGTGATCGCCGGGGACCGGCGGGCGACGGAGGGCTATCAGATCGCCGGTCGCCGGATGGACAAGGTGTTCAAGATCGACGAGCATTCGGCCATGGCGATCGCCGGGGCAGCCGGCCCCTGCATCGAAATGGCGAAACTGTTTCAGACCGAACTCGAACATTACGAAAAACTGGAAGGGGTCCAGCTCTCCTGCGAGGGCAAGGCGAACAAGCTCGGCCAGATGATCAAAGCCAACCTGCCGATGGTCTTTCAGGGCTTGGTCGTGCTTCCGATCTACGTCGGCTACGATCAGAAGCGGGACGAGGGGCGGATCTTCAAGTACGACATCACCGGCGGCCGCTACGAGGAGTCGGACTATCATGCGATCGGCTCCGGTGGCAAGGATGCGCGCAACAGTATGCGGGAGCATTTCCGCAAGGACCTGAGCGAAGCCGACGCGTTGCGGATCGCTCTGCTCGCGCTCTACAATGCCGCGGAAGAAGATGTCGGCACCGGGGGCCCGGATCTGGTGCGGGGCATCTATCCGACGGCCAAACACGTCTCGGCAGCCGGCATCAAGGACGTGGAGGAGCCGCAGATCGCGACGGTCTATGCCACGCTGATCGACGCCCGCAAGAGGGAGAACTGACCATGCCCTTGCCCTACTACGTCTCGCCCGAACAGATGATGCAGGACAAGGCGGAGTACGCCAAGAAGGGCATCGCCAAAGGCCGTTCGATCATTGCGATGGAATACGAACAGGGCGTGCTCCTGGTGGCCGACAATCCAAGCGCGTCCCTGTTTAAAATCTCCGAGATTTACGACAGCATCGCGTTGTCCGGAGCCGGCAAGTACAGCGAGTTCGAGAATCTGCGCAAGGCCGGCATCCGCCATGCGGACCTCAAGGGGTTCATGTACAGCCGGGAGGACGTGACCGCCCGCTCTCTCGCCAACGGCTACTCGCAGACATTGGGCACCATTTTCAGCCAGGAGATCAAGCCGCTGGAGGTGGAAATCCTGGTTGCGCAGGTCGGGGAGCTCGGTCGCCAGAACGAAATATATCGAATCTCTTTCGACGGGAGCATCTTCGACGAGCGGGGCTACGCGGCCATCGGCGGGAAGTCCGAAGCCTTGCAGGCGTTCCTCAAAGAACGGTACAAGGGCGAGCCGCCGGCTCTGCAGGCGGCCCTGGTGTTGTGTACGTCGGCTCTTGAGAGCATGACCAATCAAAAACTGCCGCTCGAAGGGATCGAGGTCGCGGTGCTGGACCGCACCAGGCCCGGGCGCAAGTTCAGGCGTATTCCGGCGGGCGAATCCCGTCTGCTCCTCTCCTGATCGCCGTTTCGGCCAGCCGTTCCCACCGGGTTCGTTTCGCGCGGTTGAAGAACCCAGTCCGGGAGTGTATGCTGAACAAGCTCGATTCACCGCCGGTCCGACCCGCATGCAACAGCGCATCTTCGGTCTCGAGAACGAGTATGGCCTGATCTTCTCTCCGAACGGGCGCGTTTACCTGCCGATGGAGAAGGTCCTGGGGTATATCTTCGAGGGCCTCATTCCCAACAGCTGGCCTTCCAACGCCTTTCTGGTCAATGGCGCCCGTTTTTATCAGGACACCGGCTGCCACCCCGAGTATTCGACTCCCGAATGCGACAACATCATGGACCTGGTGGTCCATGACAAAGCGGGAGAGCGGTTGTTGGAAGCCTGCCTGCCGGCGGCGGAGGAACGGCTCAAGGAGGAAGGACTCTCCGGCGAGATCTACATTTTCAAAAACAACACGGATTCGTTGGGGAACACGTACGGCTGCCATGAGAACTATCTCATGCGCCGGGACGTGGATTTCTGGAAAGTCACCGAGCAACTCATCCCGTTTTTCGTGAGCCGGCAGATCTACTCCGGCTCGGGGAAAGTGCTGAAAGTCTCGGGCAAGCCCCAGTATTTTATCTCCCAGCGGGCCCAGCATATCCACGAAAAGACCTCCTCCTCCACGACCTCTTCGCGCAGCATCATCAATACCCGGGACGAGCCGCATGCGGATGCGGAAAAGTACCGAAGGCTGCACATCATCGTCGGCGATTCCAACATGTCGGAGTATGCGACCTACTTGAAAGTCGGGACCGCGGCGCTGGTCCTCTCCATGATCGAGGACGGTTTCACCGTGACGGGGATCGAGTTGGAAGATCCCGTCAAGGCGATCCGGGAGATTTCCCGTGACCCGACGCTCAAGAAGAAGGTCAAACTGGACGACGGCCGCCAAATGAGCGCCATCGACATGCAGTGCGCCTATCTCGATCGGGCGCAGGACTATCTGGCCACGCGGGTGCATGACTTGGTCATGGAGGACGTGCTGGCCAAGTGGAAGGACATCCTCGACCGGCTCGAGGATGATCCGATGCAGCTCTCGCGCGAGGTGGACTGGGTGAGCAAGAAGGTGCTGATCGACCGCTACGTCGAGAAGAAGGGTTGCGGGATGGACGATCCGCGGGTCTTGCTCATGGACCTGCAGTATCACGATGTGAAGCGCACGCGCGGGCTCTACTACCTGCTGGAGGGGCGCGGCCTGACCGAGCGCGTGGTGGATGAGGAGGCCGTGCAGCGGGCCATGTCCGTTCCGCCGCAGACCACCAGAGCCAAGGTGCGGGGCGACTTCATCCGGTTTGCCCGAGCCAAGAACCGGTCCTATACGGTGGACTGGACCTATCTGAAGCTCAACGGTTACTGGGAAGAAACCATCCTGTGCATGGATCCGTTCAGTTCGGTCAACCGGCGGGTCGAGGAGTTGGTCGCACAGGTCTCAGGGCTGAGGTTCTACCGATGATGTCCGCGCGGCCACATTGGCGGTCGGGGAATGGGCGCCGTCCGGATCTGTGGGCGGTCGTCGCGATCGTGTTGCTGGCCAGCGTGTTTCCCGTAGACTTGTTTCCGGGCGGGCCGCATGGACAGCATGGAGCGGACGGGCAGTTCAGTGGCAAGCAGGGGCAGGTGTTGTTGGTGAATCTGCCGATCAAGGGGCAGCCGACGGAGATTGTCGGCCGGTTCTTAAGCCGACGGGTGCCGTTCTTTCAGGGGGCGTCCGGTCCGGTGGGCTTGCTGGGCATCGACATGCAAGATGCTCCGGGCACCTACGAACTTTCCGTCGACGTGACCGATGCGCAGGGAGGCAGGCGTTTGAGGTACAATGTGCTAGTCAGCAAAGAAAAGTACCCGGTGCAGCACTTGACCTTGCCCAAGGACAAGGTCGATCTGGATGACGAAAGTCTGGTCCGTGTGAAGGCCGAACAGGAACAAGTCAAGACCGCGCTGGAGGAGGTCTCTCCCGAGCGTTTCTGGGAGGGGGGCTTTATCGAACCGGTGCATGGGACGATCAGCGGCGCGTTCGGGCGGGTGCGGATCATCAACGGCCAGGCGCGCAGCCCTCACAATGGGGAGGATATCGCGGCGCCCCTGGGCGCCGACGTGCTGGCGATGAACGACGGCGTGGCGCGCCTGACGGTGGACCATTTCTTTTCCGGCAAGGGGGTGTTCGTGGATCATGGGCTGGGGCTCTACTCCATGTATTTTCACCTGTCGGACATTACGGTGCAGAATGGCGAGCGAGTCAAGCGCGGCCAGGTGATCGGCAAGGTGGGGGCTTCCGGACGCGCCACCGGCCCGCACCTGCCCTGGGGCGTCCGGCTGAACGGGGCCCGCGTGAACCCCTATGCGCTGCTGACGCTGCCGGTAGGCGGGACCCTCTCGGCGCGGCAATAACCACACGAGGAAGGAGCGACGTGCAGCAACCATCGATTCGGCAGCGTAGTCTGCCCGCTGTGTGTATGGTCTGTATCGCGGTGGCCAGCCTGTGGGGCTGCGCCCCGACAGTGCCGACCCGCTACATCAAGCAGGCGGAACCGGGGGTGACGCTGACGGCGCTCAAGACCAGACCGGCTGCGTATCGGGGGAAGACGGTGATCCTCGGTGGGGTGATCGTGGAGCAACGACAGGAGGCTGGCCGGATTTGGCTCTTGATGAAGAACCGGCCGATCGATGCAGACTACGTTCCCCATCGGGATGCCACGCTGATTCCGTCTGAGTCCGCTCTCTATTGGGTGATTGTGGAGCAGGACAGCCTGTCCAAGCATTATCGCGAGTGGGCCAGGGTGACGGTGGTGGGGTGGGTCTCGGATATGAAGCCACCCAAGCCGGACCCGGCACATGATCGCAGCCAGGGCGGAGAGCCGGTGTTGGACGGGCTGTACCTGAAAGGGTGGGGCTCCGGAGACCAGCACATAGACGTCTGGGAAGACAGGCAGGACCCGAACTACATCCAGTCCAATCCGGTCGGGGCGCTACGGCAGTAAGACGTCACCTTCCGGCTTCGCGGGATTCCTGCGTTCACTCAGTGTTTGTCGTGAGGCCGGACGGCGCTTTGTTCAACACCGTGGCGGCGGCCTGCGACAGGGCTGCGTCGTGCTGATGGGAGAGGGCAAAGAGGCGGAACTGCACTAGGCGCGTGGGCAGCAGGTCCAGAAACTCTTCCAACGGCTCCGTGGAGACAGCGCCTGTGCCATGATCGTAGACGTACAGGGGAATGCCCCGTTGATCCTTGGGGTCCGGTCGAGGGTCCAGGGGGGCCATGTCCACCTGGAACGGAATCCGATGCAAGTGCGCCGGTAGTTCTTTCCGAATCTGTGTCTCGAACTGTTCGCGGCTCGGAAAATCCATGCCCCGCTCCTGGCCCTTTTCTTTCAGCACCGTCGCGTAGGCCATCTTCCATTTCACGTCCCGTCCCAGGATCCGCGCCCATTCTGCGCCGAGCCGCCGCCTGGTTGCGTGCCTGGATTTTCCCCATCCCCTGACCTCTTCCATCAGGGACCAGTCGGTGAGCGACCGGTAGGCGTCCATATTTTTGCGGGGGTCATGGGGGAAAATCAGGCGCATCGTCTCGCCGAAGATCTCCCGCAAATGGATGTCGATGGCCCTGGTCGTCCGGTGGAAATACACGTTGGAGTAGAGGTACATCCGGGTGTTCAGAAACATCTGCAATGCGGGCAGGCCGGTCTTGTGGATCGTGAAGCCCTTGGGCGTGATCAGGGTATAGTGGATCAGCCTCGTCAGGTCCACGGGACCGACCGCCACGCCGCACATGTAGGAGTCGCGCAGCACGTAATCCAGATTGTCTCCGGTGTAGCTG
>SXGS01153936.1_pt1 | contig 10698 bp, 9 predicted proteins | sample 3174681 | NCBI WGS metagenome assembly SXGS01 (sample SAMN11356861, study PRJNA531348) | freshwater metagenome | isolation source: freshwater sample F1-80 | place: China: Fuxian Lake, Yuxi | collected 2017-12-25 | reverse complement strand
TGATTAAAGCAGCAATTAAATCTGGTGCTACTTGTAAATTTGTAGTTCTCACGATGCATGATGATGAGCAGATGTTGGAGCAGGTCAAATCAGCTGGTGCCTCAGCATTTATTACTAAAGGATCACCAATTGAACAGGTGATCCAACTCCTTAATGCTGTGGCAGATGGTGTGAATAAGTTTCTGAAAGTGGGAGAGATAAAAGTAAGTCCTATCAAAAAAGATTTTGCATTAAGTAGGCGAGAGAGTGAGGTTTTAAGCTTGTTACCAACTGGTGCTACCGCCACCGCAATTGGTGGTCTCTTATTCTTAACTGAGGCAACAATTAAAACCCACCTCGCAAGTATTTATCGCAAATTGGGAGCAGCAAATCGTGCTCAGGCAGTGAGTATCGCCTTAGAAAATAAGTTAATCACCAATTAGTATTTTATTAAATTTCTTTGACCAAGAATCAAGTTGCCAATGATCAATCACCCAACCTCGACCTGCCTGCCCCATTTGCTTTGCCGCATCAGGCTTTGCTAACAGATTAGAGATAGCAGCTGCAATTTGGTCAACGTTGCTGCTGTCAATTAACACACCAGTTATTTGATCAAGCACGGCATCAACTGCTCCGCCAGAGTTACCAACTACAACTGGAAGTCCACAGGCACTTGCCTCAAGATATACAATTCCCAACCCTTCAACCTCAAGCCCGGCGAACCGTGATCTAACTGGCATCGCAAATACCTCCCCCAAGCAGATGTAATCTGGCAGAGCTGAGTGTGAAACTTTTCCAGCAAATATTACCTTTGCCAGTACTCCCGCCTGCTTAGCAGTATTAAACAACATTTGTTTAGTTGGGCCTTCACCAACTAATAAAAGAATTGCATCTGGAAATTGTTCTAAGATTTTGGGAAGAGCTTTTATTAATTGGTCTTGCCCTTTTCGATGAACCAATCTGCCTACACAAACTATCACCCGCCTACCCTCCAACTGATATTTTGCTACTAACTCATTGTTATTTAACTTGGGAGTGAAGTGATTTGTATCAATACCTGGAGCGATTTGAATAAACTTTTCTGATTGGCTTTTTATCTTGATTGAGCTATTCAAAATTTCATTTTTAGTAAATTCACCCAGATATCCCAAGTAATCAATGCTTTTAATGATTTTCTGAAATGCCATTTTTAATAAGGGCACTCTTGCCCACCAAATCTCATGGCCATGGCTTAGTGCCACAATATTGCTGGCACCTTCCTTGCGAAGCATTCCAGCCATTAAAGCAAGCGGTGCAGCTGCGCCAAACCATACATTTTTGATTTGGTACTGCGCCATGATCTTCGCTGCTCGGGAAGTGATTCTGGGGGTTGGCAGCAGAATCTTTGCCCGATCTCTAATTACTACTGCGCCATACTTTTCTAATAATTGTGCGTCAAAACTTTCACTACCCTTTTGGGATGAGGTGTAGATAATTAGGCAATTTTTTGGCAATCCTGCAATTAAGCCGAGTATAAAGGTTTCAATCCCACCCGCACGGGGTCCAAGATCATTAGTTACAAGGAGTACCTTTTTATCTTTATAAACGTCGGGCTCCGATATAAGGTTTTCTACCCATATTCATATTGGCAATCTTTACTTGGCTGCCTTTTCTTGGTGCATGCAACATTCGATCTGGTCCTAGGTAAATTGCAACATGTGAGATTGGTTTTCCAAAAAATACTAGATCACCCGGCTGCAAATCCTTCTTTGCTACCGCTTTACCGTATCTGTACTGCGCCCTTGACGAGTGTGGAAGTGAAACACCTGCTGTGCGAAAAGCTCGCATGGTCAAGCCTGAACAATCCCAAGTGGTCAGCCCATCTGCGCCAAAAACATACTTATCGCCAATTTGTTCCAGTGCATATTTAATCGCAACTCCCCCGCGTCCAGATAGACCGGAGTACTTGCCCGCATCAGCCAAGGATCTTTGCTGGTCTGCATTTTCTTCATCATCATTTAACTTTGCTAATCGCTCTCGCTCTGCTGCAGTTAATTTTGCTAGCAGCGCCTCCGCCTGCGCCAATTTAGCGTTTGCAATATCTTGTTGCTTTTTAAACCTTGCCTCTGCCGCCTTTACCAAAGCCAACTTATCGGACAAGGTTAAAGAGGTGGCATTTAAACGTTGGGTGGCAACTGAGAACTTCTTTAAGTCATTAGTTTTTTGCCTAGTCACCGCTTCAAGTGAGCCAGCAGTTGAGAGATATTGGGCTGGATTTGATGAAAACAATAGCTCTAAAGATTTACTTAGAGGTCCAGACTTGTATTGCTCAGCCGCAATTGCGCCAATTGCTTTATTTAATTCAGAGACAGAGGCACCTTGTTGAGTCGCTTGTTGTTGAACTGAGTCCAAGGTTTTTTTTAACTTGGCCAATTGCACCTTCGCTTCTTGCGCACCTTCAGCCGCCGTCGTTGCCTGTGTTTCCAAATCTCGCACCCGAGCTTGTATCTCGATCAGATTTGGCGCAGCAGTTGCAGGTGAGGGCGCAAGCAGCCCAGTTATTATCACGAGGCTGAAAATCACCCGAAGGGAAAATTTCATTTAGAAAGGTTAGCCACCAAAACCTGATTAACTCAACCTGACTTAAGCCTAAAGTGCTGAGAATTATCTATTTTTTCTCCTGATTTACAGAGTTTTAGGCGCGATCACCCGCTTGCACTGCTTTGATTGCCGCCAGTATCAAATCGCAACGGAGGCACAAGTCCAAGCTTGGCTAGGTTATTGATAGCTAAATTCTCATTGCTGCTAAGTTCAGCATTTTTTCCAGCGGCTGGCTTTATCTCCAGCAACACTGAAACAACACAATCGCCGCAGGCGATATCGCACATTACACAACTTTCACAATCGATGATCATGGCTCAAGATTAGAAGAGGCCACTGACAGCCAGTAACCTTCATCTTTATGAGATCTGTAATCGCAACTGCCAACCTGATTGTTGGCAAAGATGGCTCAACTACAGTTGCTGGGTCATCAACCCCCCTTTCAACTGATGAGGACAGAAGGCGTTTTCATCAATTGCGCACCGACTCAGATTTGATCCTAATTGGTGGCAACACTGCAAGGCGTGAGCCATATAAGCGAACCCCAATCCCGCTTTATATTCTCACCCACACCAAGGTAAGACTGGCGCCCAAAAACCAGTTAGCTAAACAATTCAAAATGACTCCCAAACAGATGATCAATGAGATAGGTAATAATTTTCCACCCCAAGATAGTAAAGCTGGCATCAGATTGTTAGTTGAAGCAGGTCCAAAACTTCTGCAGCAGATGATCGATCAGTCTTTAATTGATCAGCTTTATCTAAGCATTAATCTAGAAAAAACTGGTGATAATCAGATATCAATTGAGGAACTGACCTCAACTTTTAAATTAATTACTACTGAAGTGATATCAGCTTGTGAGTTTAGGTATTATCAAAGACTAGCCAACTGAGATTACGGCAATACCAGCGATAGCAAGTCCAATACCCACATATTGAACCTTATGTAATCGCTCATGCAAAATCTTGAAAGCAAGAAGTGCGGTAACAATTGGAAATAATGAACCAAGTACTACGGCAAGAGATACCAAGCCTTTTGTAGTTGCAACACCCAGCAATAAATTGGCAATGAAATCAGCGCCTCCAATTGCAATTAAAAGCGGCAAATCTTTTCGGGTGAAGCCACCAAATGTTCTATATTTTGCAAATAAAAATAAAGCGATGATAAATGTAGTAAAGCGCATGGTGGTCATTGTCATAATCGCACTTGAGGCGGAGCCCTGAGCAATAAAAGCCACCGCTCCACCAAAGCCAAAAGCTGCAATGACTGCATAGACCAACGGCTTAATACTTATGCCACCTTTTATCTCAGGACCACTTGCACAGAATGCACCAAGTAAGGCAATACTCATGCCAGTTAGCTGGGTTGAGTTTGGTTTTTCACCATTAATAAAAGCAATTGTTACTGGGATTAATACACTAAGGGCTGCGATAGGTGAAACGACTCCCATCCGGCCAGTTGCAAGTCCAGTATAAAAAGCGACTAACCCAATAAAGCCAAGTAAACCGGCAAATACTCCAGACAAGAAGTAATTATCCCAACTCAATGAGGGTTTGATCCAAGAGGAGCTGATAAGAATTATTGAAATACCAATTAATAAACCAAAAGCTTGTGAGACGGCAGTAACAGCTAGTGCTTGATATCGCTTGGCTAAATTGCCACCAAAGAAATCTGCCGCTCCCCAAAGAACTGAACTAAGCAATGCTAATAATGCAGCCATTAAAGAAGCCTACTATGGTCAAATAGGATGGATTTGCAACAATATCTCATCAAGGATTGCTCGTGCCTAGTCCTGCTTAATCTACTTGTAATTTATCCTTGGACAGTGAAAAAAACTTTTGACCAAGTAACCGCACCTATATTGGCGCTGAAACCGCGTGGTGAGATTATGTTGGAAAGTGTGCCTGCGCCGCAAAAACTTGCGCCCCATTCTTTAGCAATGACTGCAGATGTTTTAGAAGATGCTGCAACTGGCCGATTTGTTTTACTACATGACCCTGCCGGCCAAGAGGGTTGGGGCGGGCAATGGCGATGTGTCACATTTGCGCGGGCAGCAATTGATCTAGAGATGGCATCTGATCCATTATTGCCAGAGGTTGGTTGGGCTTGGTTAATTGAATCATTAAAAAAGCAAGGGTGTAATTTTACCGCCCCCAGTGGCACCGTTACCAGAGTTGCTAGCCAATCCTTTGGTGAATTAGAGGATAAGGATGAAAACTCTGAGATTGAAATACGCGCATCTTGGTCACCGACGATTGAAGATAATTTAATTAATCATGTAAATGCTTGGCTGGAGTTATTGGCAATAAGTGCTGGGTTAGAACCAATTCCACAAGGTGTTACCTCCATCGCTGGCAAAAATTAGAAGTTTTTAATTAATGCTCACCCCACTTCTTGCACCCCGTCATGGCACTCCTAAAATCGTTGATGATGAAGCTGGCTTTACGCAAGTAATCACTGATCTGGCAAAAGGAGATGGTCCAATTGCAGTTGATGCCGAGCGGGCATCTGGGTATAAATACAGCCAGCGGGCGTATTTAATTCAGATCTACCGCAAAAATGGTGGGCTGCATCTTATTGATCCAATTCCACTTAAAGATTCAAAGTTGTGGCAATTATTTAATCAAAACTTCTCTGAGTATGAATGGGTTATCCATGCCAGTACTCAAGATCTCGCCTGCTTATTAGAGATTGGCCTAAAGCCTAAAAAGCTATTTGATACTGAATTAGGCGCCAGAATTGCAGGTTGCCCTAGGGTTGGCCTTGGCACACTTGCCGAGAGTTTGCTAGAACTAAGTTTAGCCAAGGAGCACTCTGCAGTTGATTGGTCAATTAGGCCCTTAAAATCTGAGTGGATTATTTATGCCGCACTTGATGTTGATATCTTGTTGGATATCAGAAATAAAGTAGCAGAGCTGTTAGTTGAACAGAAAAAATTAAAGTGGGCTGAGCAGGATTTTGCGGCCATTCTTAAGAATTATGAAAATTTTCAGGTTGTAGATACTCCTAAGCCAGATCGTTGGCGTAGAACCTCTGGCATGCATAAGGTGCGGGATAGATTAACTATGACGGTAGTTCGAGATCTTTGGTTTTCACGTGATGATTTGGCTCGGCAATTAGATATCGCCCCAGGCCGAGTATTAGCTGATGCGGCGATAGTTGAGCTGGCAACTAAGCTGCCAGATAATTTAGAGGCGGTAGCAAAGGTTATTGGTTGGCGCACCAGATTAGAGGCACCACCATTTAATCGCTGGTTATCGGTATTAACCACTGCGCTTAACACCCCTATTGATGCCCAACCTGAGTTTCGTGTGCCATCTGCAACCTTGCCGCCAATAAAAATTTGGAAAGAGAAGAATCCACTTGGCTATGCCAGATTGACCCATGCTCGGTTGCAATTGGCAACCTTGTCTGGAACTTTGCAAATTCCAGTTGAAAATTTAATTACACCAGAGCTGGTAAAACGTATCTGTTGGCAAAATCCACCAACTCAAAGCAGTGATTATGAAGGATTTGTAAAAGGTGAATTGGAAAAAATGGGAGCACGCCCTTGGCAGATTGAGCAGGTGACATCAATCATCACCCCGTGCCTATCTGAGATTGAGCCGGTGTTAATTCCAGAGCTGGAGAGTGAATCTGAGCCTGAGGTAGCGGGGCCGTAATGTGATAGGAATTACGCAACACTTAAGTTGCGTAATTCAATTTCTTGGGTTTATGCTAATCCCATGTTAAGTACATTTCTAATCGCCCTTCGTGAAGGGCTCGAGGCTGCATTAATTGTGGGAATTTTGGTTGCATATGTAGTCAAGACAGATCGTAGAAATTTACTCACCCCAATTTGGAGCGGTGTGGCATTGGCACTTGCTGCCAGCTTTGCGCTGGGTGGCTTTTTGTCCTTCACCTCAGCTGAGTTAAGTGATCGCGGTGAGCAATTCTTTGCTGGTACTACATCATTTTTGGCAGTAGCTCTAGTTACCTGGATGGTTTTTTGGATGAAGCGAGCAGCAAGAACATTAAGAGATGAGTTGCATGGCAAGGTTGATAACGCCCTCTCTGCTGGCCCATTAGCAATAGCGGCTGCAGCATTTTTTGCAGTAGCCCGTGAAGGGTTAGAGACTGCGCTATTTGTTTATACAAACTTCAAGACAGTTGCTGCAACATCCTCAGCATCTGTTGGATTAGTTTTAGGGTTAACTCTGGCGGTAGTTTTGGGGTATTTAATCTATAACCGAGCTATCAAACTTAATCTAAGTAAGTTTTTTACTATCACTGGTGTTGCGCTGATTATTGTGGCAGCAGGAGTTCTCTCCTATGGTGTGCATGAGTTTCAAGAGCTTGGTTGGATACCTGGTGATGGCTCCTACGCTTGGGATATCTCATCATTCATGGCAAAGGATTCAATAGCTGGCTCAGTACTTGCCGGCACTATTGGTTTTGATGTTAATACCTCATGGATCCAGCTTTTTGTTTGGGCGGCGTATCTATCTATTGTGCTTCGACTTTATACAAAGCCGGCAAAGCCCGCGAAGGTGAAGGCGCTATTTTAAGTTTGGGGTTGCCCCACTACCCATTTGCTCTACTGGCGAGTAACCTAGCCCTATGAGCAAAACTGCCACAGCAAAAACTAATGTGGTTTTAGTAGATGCCGTCAGGACTCCATTTGGCAAAGCCGGATCTCTTTACTCTGGAACAAGAGCAGATGACATTATGGTGCGTTGCATTAGAGGATTACTAGAGCGAAATCCAAATCTACCAATTGATCAAATTGATGATGTAGCAATTGCCGCTACAACCCAAACTGGTGATCAAGGAATGAATATTGGCCGCTCTGTTTCGATATTAGCGGGAATTCCTAAGACAGTACCTGGTTACTCAATTGATCGCTGGTGTGCTGGCGCCCTTACCGCAGTTACCACTATCGCTGGTGGCATAAATATGGGTGCTTACGACCTTGCAATTGCTGGTGGGGTTGAACATATGGGAAATCATCCAATGGATGATGGTATGGATCCAAATCCTAGGTATTTAGCTGAAAAAATAGTTGATAACGATGCGCTGCAAATGGGTGCAACCGCTGAACGATTACATGACAAATTTCCGCACCTGACTAAAGAGCGGGCGGATAAATACGCCTTAGCTTCACAACAAAAAACTGCATCTGCATATGCGGCAAATAAAATTCAACCAGATTTAATTCCAGTTGCCACAAGAAGTGTTGATCTTGGTTGGGGAATGGCGACTGTAGATGAACCACCTCGGCCACAAACAACTTTGGAGGCTCTGGCAGCTCTTAAAACACCATTTAGGCCAGCTGGTCGAGTAACTGCTGGTAATGCTGCTGGATTAAATGATGGTGCAACCGCCGCAATCTTGGCATCAGAAAGTAAGGCAAAGGAGTTAAATCTTTCAATAAAAGCAAAGATGATCTCATTTGCATTTGCAGGTGTTGAACCAGAGATTATGGGATATGGCCCAGTACCTAGCACCATAAAAGCTTTGAAAAAAGCTGGCTTAGATATTGGTAATATTGGTTTGTTTGAAGTTAATGAAGCTTTTGCAATCCAAGTACTTTCATTTCTAGATCACTTTGGTATCGCCGATGATGATAAGCGGGTAAATATTTATGGCGGCGCTATTGCAGTTGGCCATCCATTGGCCTCCTCGGGAGTGAGATTAATGCTTAATCTGGCAAACGGTTTCAAAGAGCATGCTGAAGTAAAGTATGGAATTACGACCATGTGTATTGGATTGGGTATGGGTGGCACAGTTATTTGGGAGAATCCAAACTATAAAGGCGACAAGTAGTGGCTGAAGTTTTAACTGCTGCGCCGGACGAGGTCATCACCAAAGCGATCTTGCAATTAGTTTCACTTCAACCATTTGGTAATGATGGCAAATTGGCATTGATTACCTTAGATAATGGCCTTGATTACAACCGTCCCAATACCTTTGGCGCTGCCTCCCTAGCATCACTTGCCTCTGCAATAGATGAGGCGCAAAAAACTGAAGCTGTTGCGATTGCAGTGACTGGTAAACCATTTATTTTTGCAGCAGGTGCTGATCTATCTGCAATGCCGTTTTTAAAGGATAAATCCCAGGCCATTGCCATCGGTGATCTTGGGCATGAGGTATTTTTAAAGCTATATGAAAGCAAGAAACCAACCTTTGCATTTATAAATGGTTTAGCTTTAGGTGGTGGCTTAGAGGTGGGCTTAAATTGTCACTATCGAACACTCTCCTCTACCGCTTTCACTGGGCTGCCAGAGTGCTTCTTAGGATTAGTTCCAGGCTGGGGCGGGGCAACGCTGCTGCCAAAATTAATTGGTCCTGAAAATGCGGTGCAAGTAATTATTGCGAATGCTTTAAATAACAACACCATGATGAAGGCAAAAGATGCTTTATCTCTGGGCGTGGTGGATGCTGTTTATGAGCCAGTTGATTTCTTAGAAAACTCAATCAAGTTTGTTGCTGATATCTTAAATGGTAGAAAAAAGATTGACCGTAAGGATTACAGCAAAGATACTGCTGGCTTTGAAAAAGCAATCGCCACCGGCAAAGCAGTCATTGCAAAAAAATATAGTGGCGCACAAATTCCATCACCACTTGCAGCACTTGAGTTAATCAAAGCTGCGCAAAGTAACTCTGTCAGGGATGGATTTGCGGCAGAAACTAAAGTTCTAGCAGATCTAGTGATGAGTGATTCACTGCGTGCCTCTTTATATGCCTTTAATCTGATTCAGAAGAAACGTAAAAAAGTTGAAGGTGCACCAAAGCCTGCACTGGCAAGAAAGGTTTCTCGAGTTGGTGTTGTAGGTGCAGGGCTAATGGCTGCTCAGCTTGCGCTATTGATACTTCGTAATCTTAAGGTTCCGGTGGTAATTACTGATTTAGATCAAGAGCGAGTTGATAAAGGATTGAACTGGATTAAAAATGAGATTCAAAAGTTAGTTGATAAAAAGCGAGTTTCACCTGAAGGTGCTGCCAGATTGCTCTCAAATATTTCAGGCTCTGTTGATCAAAAGGTATTTGCTAATGCTGACTTTGTTATTGAAGCTATATTCGAAGAGTTATCACTCAAACAAAAATTGTTTAAAGATCTGGAAGCAATTGTTACGCCAGAGTGTGTAATAGCCACAAATACCTCATCTTTATCAGTTGAGGCCATGAGCGAAGGTTTAAAAAATCCAGAACGAGTGGTTGGCTTTCACTTCTTTAATCCGGTAGCAATCATGCCCCTACTTGAAGTAGCGCGAACTAGTAAGACTGATGATGTCACCACTGCTACGGCAATTAATGTTGGTAAAGAATTAAAGAAAACAATGGTGATTGTTAAAGATGCGCCAGCATTTGTAGTCAACCGCTTGTTAACCAGATTTATGGGTGAGGTTACTGATGCAATGGATGAAGGAACTGCCTATGAAGTAGCAGATGCTGCCATGGCTCCCCTTGGCTTTCCCATGTCCTCACTTGAATTACTCGGCTTAGTAGGTCCTGGCGTTGCCCTACATGTATCGCAAACTTTAAATAAAAATCTTGGACCAAGATATAAAGTCTCACCTACAATGCAAAGATTTGTGAAAGAGGGTGTAAAAACTTTTTATGTTAAGGATGCAAATGGTGTGAACACTGTTAACCCAGCAGCTTTGGCACTGCTTGAAAAAGGTATCTCACCATCGACTTCAGATCAGGTTAGAAGACGAGCACTAGAAGCATTGGCGCTAGAGGCAAAAATGATGTTAGATGAAAAAGTGGTTGCAACTCCACAAGAGATTGATATTTGTATGCTACTTGGCTCAGGTTGGCCGATACATTTAGGTGGGATCTTGCCTTACTTAGATCGAGAGGGAATTAGCGAAGCGGTTTGCGGCGCTCGTTTTCATCCGCCGGCAGTTGCATCTCTTCCTTAGTTTCACTTGCTACTGCGCTGCTATGCCAGGTTACTAGCGAGCGCGCAATATTCTGAACTGTAATTCCAAGATCTTCTAGAATCTCAGCACGCTTAGCGTGCTCCAAAAATTCAAGTGGTAAGCCAATTGAGTGCACCGGCACATTTAATTGTGCATCTCTAAACATCTCTGAAATGGTGCTGGCAATTCCACCATGCTTGATTCCATCCTCTAGTACAACAACATTTTTATA
>SXGS01479282.1_pt1 | contig 10701 bp, 9 predicted proteins | sample 3174681 | NCBI WGS metagenome assembly SXGS01 (sample SAMN11356861, study PRJNA531348) | freshwater metagenome | isolation source: freshwater sample F1-80 | place: China: Fuxian Lake, Yuxi | collected 2017-12-25 | reverse complement strand
GATCAGCCACGCCGCTGGATCAATTCGGGCGGTCTCGGCACCATGGGATTTGGATTGCCTTCAGCCATCGGCGTAAAACTCGCGCACCCGGAAGCGGATGTCGCCTGCATTACCGGTGAGGCCAGCATCCAGATGTGCATTCAGGAACTGGCGACGGCACTACAATACCGGACGGGGATCAAGGTCATTAACCTCAATAACGGGTATATGGGCATGGTGCGGCAGTGGCAGGAGTTTTCTTATGAAAGCCGCTACTCCCAGTCCTACCTCGAAACCATTCCGGATTTCGTGAAGCTCGCGGAAGCCTATGGGCATGTGGGAATGCGGATCGATAAGCCCGCAGATGTTCGTCCGGCCCTTGAAGAGGCCTTCAAAATGAAGGATCGGACCGTATTCATGGATTTCCTGACCGATCCGGCGGAAAATGTGTATCCGATGATCGAAGCGGGTAAGGCTCACCATGAAATGCGCATGGCTCCGGGAGTGTCTGTGGACCGGGAGCTGTCATGAAGCGCCACATCATCTCCATACTCATTGAGAACGAGGCCGGGGCACTGTCGCGTGTCGCGGGACTTTTTTCTGCTCGTGGCTATAACATTGAGACACTGACGGTCGCCCCGACTGAAGATGGATCGCTGTCGAGAATGACGATAGTCACTACAGGCAGTGACGAAATCGTTGAGCAAATCACCAAGCAGCTGAACAAACTGATTGATGTCGTGAAGCTGATCGATCTGTCCGAATCCTCGCATATCGAGCGTGAGCTCATGATGGTCAAGGTTCGTGCGTCCGGTGCTATGCGGGACGAGATCAAGCGGCTCTGTGATATCTTTCGGGGTAACATCCTGGACGTTACCCCGACCACCTATGTGATCGAGGTCACCGGTGAGAAATCGAAGCTGGATGCCTTTTTACGAACCATCAGCGAAGACCAGATCATTGAAGTAATCCGCTCTGGCACCACCGGTATGCTCCGGGGAGAGCGTGGTTTACATGCCTAAATTTTCAATCTGAACGTATCATCATCCGAGGAAATTACATGCAGGTCTATTACGACAAAGATGCCGACCTTTCCATTATTCGCGGCAAGAAGGTTGCCATCGTCGGCTACGGTTCACAGGGCCATGCCCACGCCAACAACCTGAAGGATTCTGGTGTATCCGTTGTCGTCGCTCTGCGTCCTGGTTCCGATTCCGCCATCAAGGCGAAAAATGCCGGTCTCGACGTTGCGCCGATTGACGAGGCTGTCAAGGCCGCCGATGTCGTGATGATCCTGGCACCCGACGAACATCAGGCCAGGCTTTACGCCGAGCAAATCGAGCCCAACATCAAGCGCGGTGCCGCCTTGGCTTTCGCTCACGGCTTCAACGTTCATTATGAGCAGATCGTGCCGCGCGGTGATCTGGACGTCATCATGATTGCGCCCAAGGGTCCTGGCCATCTGGTGCGCTCCACCTACACTCAGGGTGGCGGCGTCCCCAGCTTGATCGCCGTCTTCCAGAATGCGTCGGGTCAGGCGAAGGAAATTGCCCTGTCCTATGCTTCAGCCAATGGTGGCGGGCGTGCTGGCATCATTGAAACCAATTTCCGCGAGGAAACCGAAACCGATCTATTCGGTGAGCAGGCCGTACTCTGCGGCGGCGCGACTGCACTGGTGCAGGCAGGTTTTGAAACCCTGGTCGAGGCCGGTTATGCGCCTGAAATGGCTTACGTCGAATGTCTGCATGAGCTCAAGCTGATCGTTGACCGGATGTACGAAGGGGGTATTGCCAATATGCGCTACTCCATTTCCAATACGGCAGAATATGGCGATCTGACTCGGGGGCCGCGTGTAATCACCGAAGAGACCAAGTACGAAATGGCGCAAATCCTCAAGGAAATCCAGAACGGTGAGTTCGCTCGCGAATTCATTCTGGAAAATCAGGCGGGTGCTGCCACCCTTAAGGCGAAGCGTCGTCTGGGCCGCGAACATCAGATCGAGGAAGTCGGTGCGCGATTGCGTGACATGATGCCCTGGATCAAGGCCAACAAGATTGTCGACAAAGACAAGAACTAATACCGCCTCTTGACGGTAAATTAAAGGGTGGGCTGGTCTCACCCTTTATTGTTTGGGCTTGGCTGAATCAGGACAGGCTCTGGTAGCACAATCAGCCTCGCAGCGTTCCCTCAACCTCTCATGTCCGGATTTGCGATGGAACAGAATAACCCCAAAAAAAATCGGCGGCGCGGCATTTATCTGTTGCCGAATCTCTTTACTACGGCGGCCTTGTTCGCTGGTTTCTATGCGATGACTTCGGCCATGAATGGTCAATACGAAGTCGCGGCCATCTCCATCTTTCTGGCCATGGTGCTGGATGGCCTGGATGGCCGGGTCGCCCGATTGACAAATACCGAGAGTGCTTTTGGCGCCGAATACGACAGCATGGCCGACATGATTTCATTCGGTGCGGCACCCGCGCTGGTGATGTACTCCTGGGTCCTGTCCAGTCTCGGCAAGCTCGGCTGGGTGGCGGTTTTCGTGCATGCAGCGGGAGCAGCCCTGCGATTAGCCCGCTTTAACACGCAGATCGATACCCAGGATAAGCGCTATTTTCAGGGTTTACCGAGCCCGTCCGCCGCCGCAATTCTTGCCGGATTTATTTGGGTCTGTGTGACCCACGACATCACCGCCGATTCCGTCAAATATGTGGCGCTCGGTCTATCGGTCTTCACGGGCTTGGTGATGGTGAGTAATCTCCGTTATTACAGTTTCAAGCAAATCGACTTTCGTGGGCGTGTCTCATTCATTTGGGCGATCCTTATCATGCTGGTCTTTGCTTTTCTGTTCACCAATCCGCCATTGGTCCTGTTTACATTATTCACTTGCTACGCCATATCGGGCCTCGTGCTGACACTGGTTCTTCGTCGCAGGATGCGTTCCGAGAGAAGCGCCAAGAGCTAGCGTCAAAGCCGCGCTGGCTTGTCGGACTCTTCGCTGGCCTTTATAGTGAATCCATGCCATTTGAAATCACATTGATGCAAACATCCTCCCATTTGTTCGGCTCTCAAGCATGGCTGAATATGCTGACTGATGCCCGGTTGCTCCTGTGTGTGCCTGTTCCTGGGGCTCTTCTGCCCTGAGGGGCAATAACGGCACCCAGACAACCCGCACCGAATTGGCAATTACCCCAGGCAAGCAGAAAGAGGATTCCAGCATGAGCGACAAACTCATTATTTTCGATACGACGCTACGCGATGGCGAGCAAAGTCCAGGGGCTTCCATGACCCGTGACGAGAAGGTGCGCATTGCGAAGGCGCTGGAGCGCTTGCGCGTCGATGTGATCGAGGCCGGTTTTCCCGCCGCCAGTCCCGGTGATTTTGAAGGGGTCCAAGCCGTTGCCCGAACCGTCAAGGACAGTGTTGTCTGCGGGTTGGCCCGGGCGCTGGACAAGGATATCGAACGTGCGGGTGAAGCCTTGCGTGATGCCCCCCGGTCGCGCATTCACACCTTTATTGCGACGTCGCCGATCCATATGCAGCTGAAGCTGCGCATGTCGCCGGATCAGGTGATAGAGCACGCCGTCAAAGCCGTGAAACGTGCCCGTCAATACACCGACAATGTCGAGTTTTCACCGGAAGATGCGGGCCGCTCGGAAGAAGATTTTCTTTGCCGGATTCTCGAAGCGGTGATTGATGCCGGTGCGACCACTCTGAATATCCCGGATACCGTGGGCTACAGCCTGCCGCATCAGTTTGGTGAAACTATTCGTCGTTTGCGTGAGCGCATACCCAATGCCGATAAAGCCATTTTTTCGGTGCATTGTCACAACGATCTGGGGCTCGCGGTCGCCAATTCGCTCTCGGCGGTACTGAATGGTGCGCGCCAGGTGGAATGCACCATCAACGGGCTGGGCGAGCGTGCCGGTAATGCCGCGCTGGAAGAGGTGGTCATGGCGGTGACGACGCGCAAGGATGTTTTCCCCTGCCATCTTGATATTGATACCCGCGAAATCGTTACCTGCTCCAGGCTGGTTTCCAGCATCACCGGTTTTCCAGTGCAGCCCAACAAGGCGATTGTGGGTGCCAATGCCTTTGCGCACGAGTCCGGCATTCATCAGGATGGCGTCCTCAAGCACCGCGAAACCTATGAAATCATGCGTGCCGAAGATGTCGGCTGGTCGGCGAATCGCATGGTGTTGGGCAAGCACTCCGGGCGCAATGCCTTCAGGACACGCATGCAGGAATTGGGTATTGAATTCGGTTCCGAAGCTGAACTGAATGATGCCTTCTCCCGATTCAAGGATCTTGCAGACAAGAAGCACGAAATTTTTGACGAGGACTTGCAGGCGCTCATCAGCGATGCGGCGATAGCGGCGGAAGAGGAGGGTGTGCATCTGGTCGCGCTCAAGGTCTGTTCCGAAACGGGTGAGGTGCCCACGGCTTCCGTGACGCTGCGTGTTGACCAGGAGGAATTGACCGGCACGGCTTCGGGTGGCGGTGTGGTGGATGCGAGCCTCAAGGCGATTGAGTCCGTGGTGGCGACCGGGGCGCAGCTGCTGCTGTACTCCGTCAACAACATCACGACGGGGACCGATGCTCAAGGCGAAGTCACCGTGCGCCTGGAACAAGCGGGGCGCATCGTGAACGGGCAGGGTGCCGATACCGACATCGTGATTGCTTCCGCCAAAGCCTATATCAACGCCGTTAACCGGTTGCGTGCTCCACGTCAGCGGATGCACCCGCAGGTTGCCGGCGACGTTTGATTTAACCGATCCCACTCAGGATGACACGGACAGATCCCCGGCATGATCGTTTGCGGACCATGGGTATTGAGATGTGGACGCCACGGCTCCCGGTGCCGAACGGGCCAATGTCTGGTGGACTCTTGACCGAAGCATCTGACATCGCGGCTGAAGTCGGCCAGTCCCTTGTTCTGGATTGGGATGAGCTTGAACAGCGCGTGCGCGAATGCAGGCGTTGTGCCTTGTGTGAAACCCGAACGCAAACCGTATTCGGGGTAGGGAGCCGGCAGGCGCGATGGATGTTCATCGGCGAAGCCCCGGGGGAACAGGAAGACCTCCGGGGCGAGCCCTTCGTTGGCCGCGCGGGGCAGTTACTCGATGAAATGATCAAGGCGCTGGGCCTGACTCGCGAAGCAGTCTACATTGCCAATGTGCTGAAATGCCGTCCGCCCAGGAATCGCGATCCGTCCCAGGAGGAAGCCGCCGCCTGCGAGGCATATCTGCTTTCGCAAGTGGCCCTGATCAAGCCCGACATCCTCATTGCCGTGGGCCGGATTGCGGCTCAGAACCTTCTGAAAACCGCGACACCCATAGGCAAACTTCGGGGTATCGTCCATGACTATCACTCCACGCCTCTCGTCGTGACGTACCACCCCGCCTATCTGCTCCGCTCCCAAACGGAAAAGCGGCGCGCCTGGGAAGATCTCAAGCTGGCACGGCGCACCCTTAGTCAAAGAGCCGAAGGCTAGGGCGCATGGAGGCTTTGCTTGATTTGCTGGACAAGGCCAGGCGCTGGGTTCGCTACGACGCGGAAGCCGACTTTTACTACAAACATTTCCCCAGTCTTGTGGATAACGCCGAACTGATACTGCGCCCGATGGAGCGCAAGGATATCGAGATACTCGCCGGCATCGAAGCCTCGGCCTATGAGTTCCCGTGGGAGCCGGAAACCTTCCGTAGCTGTTTCAAAATCGGCTACCACTGCTGGATAGGGGAGAGGGCGCGGGAAGTCGTGGGTTATGGCATCTCCACCATCGGCGGGGGCGAGTCACACGTATTGAACCTTTGTGTTGCCCCTGGCTGGCAGGGCAAGGGATATGGCCGCGTCATCCTCCAGAAACTGATCGACGAGGGCACCCGGTTCAAGGCCGACAGCCTGTTTCTGGAAGTGCGGCCTAGTAATCCGAATGCCATAAGACTCTACGAAAACATGGGCTTCAACGAGATAGGCATACGCAAGGACTACTATCCCGCCCAAAATGGCCGCGAGAATGCCGTTGTCATGGCCCGGGTTCTGGGTTTGCCCGGCGCTTAACCGCGCCCCGACGCCAGCGGGGATCGGTGCGACGATCGACCACATCCAGCGCCCAGCCCAGCACCCAGATCACCATGAAATAGAGGATGGCCACCATCACCAGTGGGAAAAAGGCTTCAAAGGTTCGGCTACGAATAATGTCGCTGGCCTTGGTCAAGTCCTGCACCCCGATATAACCCACGATCGAAGTCATTTTGACTTGCGAGATAAACTCGCCCCGGAATACCGGCAAAATGCGCCGAGCTGCCTGAGGCAGGATGATGTGGAAAAATGTTTGAACCGGGGTGAAACCCATGGCGATCCCGGCTTCGTGCTGGCCTCGATCTACGCTTTCCACTCCGCTGCGGAACATTTCAGCCACATAAGCGGCGAAGTTCATGCCGAAGGCGATGATGGCAACCACTAATGGATTGACGTCAATCTGGGCAAAACCCACGTAAAAAATCAGCATCAACAGGAGCAGAACTGGCAGGCCCCGGACCACGGCAATATAAAAGCGGCCCACCTGTCGTAGCCACCAATGATCAGACATCCGCAGGAAGCAAACGCCCGCTCCCAGCAAGGTGCCGGATAGTGTCGAGAATACCGACACCAGCACGGTGGTCCAGAGGCCGTGAAGAATCAGCTTCCAGCGTTGCTCCTTGAAGAACGTCGAATGTAGGCTGTTCATGAAGGTATCAAGCCGGCCGGCTGTTTTTTCCCTCGAAGCGGTCACCGCAGAGTCAGAACTTGCTGCCGCTTTACGCAGTGAGCGATGCAAGTCACTAGATCGCACCAGCGCCGCCATTTTTTCGGTCGCGTAAGGCTCTGAAAAGCTGACGCTTTTCTTTCGCTCTTCGGTAACCGAAAGATCAGAAACAATCAGGTCGATCTTGCCTACCGTTAGAGCAGCAATCAGGCCGTCGAACTCCATCGGAACCAATTTGAGTGGTAACCCCAGGTATGCCGCGAACCGCTCCGAAATTTCCGCTTCCATGCCGATATAGCGGCCCCCTGACAGGGTAATGAAGGGCAAGCCGAGATTTTGTGCGATGCCGACCCGCAAGGGTTTTCCATCGCGGCTTGACGGGATGGCTGGCATCTCGGCCTGGCCCGGATTGGCAACCATCCAGCGCCCGGTGATCTGGGTCAGGGTTCCATCTTTACGAAGGCTGTCCAGGAATTGATCGAACTGCTGACGGAGATCGGTGCGGGTGTGCTGAAACGCCGCCGCCGTATCGGTCCGGTCGAAATCACTGTTCAGGATGGCCAGTTCCGGGTTGTCCGGCAGAATCATCGTTCTGGCCGCCACCTCATCAATCAGAATCGCGTCGGTCTTGCCGTGTCTGAGACTCAGCACCAGGTCTGCCCTGGTATTGACGCGCACGATTTCGGCATCGGGGTAGTGTCGCGTGGCATAAAGATCCATCGTCGTGCCCGTGGGTACGCCGATGCGGACTTTGGCAAGATCCGCCATGGAACGCAGGGCCAGCCCTTCGTTCTGATTTGTGGCCATATTCTTCGCGATCACGATGGCGGCACCCCGTTCGTCGCCGTAGGGGTCAGAGAAATCCACCGCCTTGCGGCGTTCCTCGGTGATGGCCAGTCCATCGGCGATGATGTCCGCTTTGCCGGATGCCACGGATGGCAGCAATGCGCCAAAGTCCAGCGCCTGTATTTGCAGGTCGATATTTTCTTCCGCTGCCCAGCTTTGCAGAATTTCGATATCGAACCCGATGTACCGGCCATCCTTGTAAGCGATGTAAGGCAGGTCCGCCACCGCCACGGCTGAAACTACACGCTCATTGGGCGATGCTGGTTGCCGTTCAGGCATGACCGCCTGTTCCGGATCATCGACAAACCAGCGGCGGTTAATGGTTTCGTAGCGCCCATCCGTTCGGATCTGAGCCAGATGGCGATTAAACCGTTCACGCAAATCCGCACGATCCCGGCGGAAGCCGATGCCGAGGGGGAACGACATGAAACTGTCGTCGAGAATGCCCAGTTCGGGATTCGCCTTCACTATCGCCTTGGCGCTGATCCTTGCCAGCACGGCGGCGTCAACCTTGCCGGACTTCAGGGCCTGAATAAGGTCGGAAGGGTTATTGAAGCTGGGTAGCGTTGCCTGCGGAAGATTTTGATGCAGCCAGCCGTCGAACACCATGCCAGTCACATAGCCAATGCGCTTTTGACTGAGGTCATTCATGGAGTGCCAGCCTGGAGCAGTATCAGGATCCGACGCCAGAGCAAATCCGGATGAAAGTGCCAGCCAGGACAAGAGTCCCCCGAGACGCAGCCAGAACCCAGGTCTGGTTCTGGAGAAACAAAGAGTCCTGATATTCATTGCGTAGGTATCCAGCTTACTTGAGGGCCATCGTCAAACGGTTGCGATTCCCGAGTCGCGTGTAGTTAATGTCCCGGGCGTAAGTCTCGATCAGTATTCGACCCAGATGATCGGGTGCCTCAGGATTTTCCAGCGGATTACCGGGCGGGCCGGCGCTGTCGGTGCTAACCTCCAGTGCTTTCGACTTCTCCGAGTAGGCGACAACCAGATCGATGTCTGGAGTCTCCTGGTGGGTCACGAGCAGTGACAACAATTCCTCCGCCAGCAATTCGATCGTTTGGGCCGTTTCCATGGGCAGGGCGTGTTTTTCGCAGAAGCGCTCAATCTGTCCAAATAAGGCGTAGAGGTCGTAGTCAGCGCTGGCAATCCTGCAATCAAGACTGCGGACCTTGTTAATGAACTGCCGGGTCCGCTCACGTTGAGGGGCTGCAAAAATCTGCGCTGGAGGGCCTTCCTCGTAAACGAGTCCCTGATCCATGTAAAACACCCGCGTGGAGACATCACGCGCGAATTCCATTTCATGGGTGACGATGGCCATGGTCATTCCCTCACGTGCCAAGCGGCGGATAACCGCCAGCACCTCGCTGACCATGGTTGGGTCCAGCGCGGAGGTAGGCTCATCAAACAGCAGGATGTCAGGCTCCATCGACAGGCAACGGGCAATTGCTACCCGCTGCTTCTGGCCACCCGAAAGCTCATGCGGAAAAGCATCACTCTTTTCGGCCAGACCCACCAGTTTCAGCAGATCAATCCCCGCCTTGCTGGCTTCGGCGCTGGATTTACCCATCAGGTGCACCGGCCCGAGGGTGAGATTCTCCAATACTGTCAGATGGGCAAATAAATTGAACGACTGGAAAACCATGCCCATCCGCCGGCGCAGGGCGGGGACGTCGGCCGAGGGGGAAAGAATGTCCTGTCCATCGATGAAAATACGTCCGTCACTGGGTTGATCCAGCAGATTAAGGCAGCGAAGAAACGTGCTTTTGCCGGTCCCGGAAGGGCCAATGATCGAAATGATCTCGCCTACGGCAATTTCCGCATTGATATCCTTCAGGACTTCAAGCTCACCGAATTTTTTCGAAAGGTGTTCGACACGGATCATGGGGTCACTCTAAGCGGAGGTTACGGGCAGATACGCCGGGTTGTTGAGGATTGCGCGAGTGCGCCGGGGTTATCAGGACAGGTGCCTTACGTAATTACAAGGATGGGGCGTCAATGAGCTAAAGAACACACCTGTTCACCATGGTGAAATCAATCCTTGCCGCTCATTTTGGTGTGGATGCCAACGTGGAGCCACAATTTTGTGAGAGAACTTCCATGGCGATTGGACAGAAGCACATCAAACAAGCCTGTAATCAGCCGCAAGGATGCCGGCTTGCCTTGAACTGTTGCGGTGCACCTGAATTGTACTCGTAGGCTTTTCGAGGGTATGGCCTGATTCTCAGGCCTGCCCTGGGACGGCAAATTCAACCATTGCCTCCAGCAGTTCCGGGAAGTGCTGGAGGCTGTGATCGCCTCCCTCAATGACGGTTTGACGGGCACCGGCATAGCGCGATACGGCCTCCCGATAATCCAGTACCTCGTCGCCTGTTTCTACAATTAACCAGAAACGTTCGGGCTTGGTGAGTACCGGTAAAGACAGGTGACGAAGTACCTCGATATCCTCGTTCGTAAGCACGAAACGCTCGCCTGTATACAGATTGATATGGGGCCCCAGCCAGGGTTCCAGTGACTGGTTGGCATAAGTTGCCGGATTGATGAGTATGGCTCGCAAGTCATGTTTCTCGGCAAGGTAGGTGGCGTAATAACCGCCCAGTGAGCTGCCGATGAGAACGGGCTCGTCTGGGGCGGTGCTGATTGCTTCCTCGATCATTTGAATGGCTTGCTGTGGATGAGCGGGGAGTGGTTGACACCAGAACTGATGCACCAGTCCCCGTTCCGTCAGGTATTTTTTCAGCCGCTGGGCTTTAGCCGAGGCCGGGGATGAGCGGAAGCCATGCAAATAAATAATCATGGGCGGCAGGCGGATTTTTAATGGGTTAAGACAGCAGCGGTCGGTATATTTTGCACGCAGCGGTTGACTGACTTTTCTTGCAGTCATCCGTAGCGAGACATTCAGGCATGTTCAGATTCATTGCCGATCCGCTGGCCTGGGGGTAGTCTTTGCGGGTGTTCGGCGATGTGCCGGATCCATCTGCAGGAGGAAATATCCATGAAAGGCGACAAAAAAGTCATCAAACACCTGAACAAAGTATTGGCCAATGAGCTCACGGCCATCAACCAGTACTTTCTGCACGCCCGATTGTTCAAGAACTGGGGGCTTCACAAGCTCAACGAAAAGG
>SXGS01366768.1_pt1 | contig 10701 bp, 8 predicted proteins | sample 3174681 | NCBI WGS metagenome assembly SXGS01 (sample SAMN11356861, study PRJNA531348) | freshwater metagenome | isolation source: freshwater sample F1-80 | place: China: Fuxian Lake, Yuxi | collected 2017-12-25 | reverse complement strand
GCGGCGGATAGGCCGCCTCGTCCTCCCCCGGCGCGGAGGGCGTGAGCGGGCGCGGGGGGCGGGCTTCGACAGACGCGGGCTGGCGCGCCCAATCGGGCAACACGCTGACCGGGTCGGGCGCGAATTCTTCCGGACGCCCCGGCGTCGGCGCAGTCCCGAACACCGTCTCGCCCCGCCAGCGGGCCGAGGCGCGCGACGCGGCGCCCAGGCCGTCCAGCGCCGTCGCAACGGCGCGGTGCCAACTCGCCTCGGGCGCGCCGTTTTTCGCCGAGGCCGGCAGAGCGCCGCCGATATAGAGCCTCTCCTCCGCCCGGGTCATCGCGACGTAGAGCAGCCGCCAATGCTCCTCCCGGTCGCGCACGTCCTGCGCCTCGACCAGCGTCTTGAGCGGCTCGGCCAATTCCTCCTTGCGTGGTCGGAAGACCGGGATCGGCTCGCCGTCCTGCACCGGCAGCGCCGCCATCTTCGCCCCCGGACCCAGTCGCGCCGGATCGGCGCAGGCGTCGGCGAGAATGACGACCGGCGCCTGCAGGCCCTTGGCGCCGTGCGCCGTCATCACCCGCACCGCGCCCTGCGGGCCGGAAGGATCGCGCTTGATCTCGACATCGCCGCGCGCGAACCAGTCGAGAAAGGCCTGGAGCGAGGTCGCCGTCCCCTCGAAGGCCAGGCCCGCCGAGAGCAATTCCTCGATCGGATCGCGCGCCTCGCGGCCCAGCCGCTCGAGCAATTTGCGCCGCCCGTCGAACGGGCCGGAAAGCAGCGTTTCGAAGAAGCTGTGCGGCGTCTCGAAATCCGCCATCGAGAGAATCGCGCCCAATCGCTCGAGCGTCGCCGCCGGCGTCGCGGAATGATCGCGCAGCGCCGGCCAAAGCGCCCCGCGCCGCTCGGCCGCGACCGCATGCAGCGCCTCCTGCGTCCAGCCGAACAAGGGCGAGACGAGCAGGCTCGCCAGATTGAGATCGTCGAGCGGTTGCACCGCGAAGCGGGCGGCGGCGAGCAGATCCTGGACCGCGAGCGGGGCCGAGAGCAGCAGCCGGTCGACGCCCGCCACCGCCACCCCTTCCTCGTGCAGCCGCGCGACGAGCAAGGCGGCAAGCTCGCCGCGACGCCGCACCAGGATCATGATGTCCTCGGGGCGCAGCGGGCGCTGCTTCCCGGCGAGCATGAAGGGCGCATCGAGCCATTGTTTGATCTGCCGCGCGAGCGCCCGCGCGAACTGCCGCGTCGCGTCCGCGACCCAGCCCTCCTCGTCGTCCGTGCCCTCGTCCTCCTCGACGATATAGGGCGCCCACAAGGTGACGGAGCCAGCGCGTCCGTGGTGGTGCGCGGCGTGCGGGTTGGGGCGGGCGGCCAGGCCGAAGGCCTCATGCCCCAGATCGGCGATCACCCGGTCGGTGACGGCGAGGATTTCGGGGGCCGAGCGGAAGCTCAGGTCCATCGACAGATCGTGGAAGTCGGGCGGCAGCTCGGCGTGACGAACGCCCTCGTCCTCCGCGACCGCGCGCACCGCCAGCGCCTTGTCCCGGAAATAAGCCCGGGCCTTGTCGAATTCGCGCGGGTTCGTTCCCTGGAAGCCGAAAATCGCCTGCTTGAAATCGCCGACCGTGAACAAGGTCCGGCGCCGTCCGCGCGCGCCAGCCCCGGCGAAATATTCGCCGACCAGAGCGCCGACGATATTCCACTGCCGCGCATTGGTGTCCTGCGCCTCGTCGACGAGGATATGGTCGGTATGCTGGTCGAGCTTGTAGCGCACCCATTCGCCCATCCCCTCGGTGACGAGCAGCCGCTCCGCCTCGCGAATCAAATCGTCGAAATCGACGGCGCCGGCGGCCCGCTTGGCGGCGGCGTAGGCCAAAGCGAAGGCTTGGCCGGCGCGCAAGCCAGCCGCGAGCGTCGCGAGCATCGCCGCTGTGGCGCGCAGGGCGGTAAGCCGCTGACAGCATTCGGCCAGCCGCGCCGCCAACGCCTCATAATCCGCCGCGGCCTTCAATTGTCCCGACGTCACCTTCTTCGGATCGCCCTTCGCGGTCAGAACGACGGTCGCCAAGTCGCACAGGTTGGCGGAACGACCGGCGTCGTCGCGGGCGAGCCAGGCCGCGATCGCATCGCAGGCCTTCAGTCCCGTCGCCGTCCCCCAGGCGCGATTGGCGTCGGCGAGGCGGCGCAAGAGCGCGAGATCGAAGGCGTCGTTGCAGCATTCCGCCTCGATCAGCGCCTCGACATCGCCAAGGGGAATATCAAAAACTGTACGCAGCCGCGCCTCGATGCCCTGCCGAGGCCCCAGCGCGACCATCGCATCCGGCGCGCGCGCGCAGGCCATCAGGAAGCCTTCCGCGCCGCCCTCGCCCATTCTGAGGCTCAACGCCTGAATGTCCGCGATCAGCCCCAGGTCGCCCTCGCGCTCGGCGCGCACCAGCAATTCGGCGAGCGCCGCGCGGACGAGCTGCTGCTCCTCGCGCCCCTCCAGCGGCCGGAAGCCGGGCGCGATCCCCGCCTCCGCCGGAAAGGCGCCAAGCAGGCTCTGCGCGAAGGCGTGGATGGTCTGGATGCGAAGGCCCCCGCCGGTGGCGTCGAGCACACGCGCGAACAAGGTGCGGGCTCTCTCCTGCGTTGGCGGATCGCCGACCTCGCCCAGCGCCTCAAGATCGGCGGCAAGCCATTCGGGCTTCAGCCGCACCCAGCGCGCGAGGCGGGAATGGATCCGCTCGGCCATCTCCGCCGCGCCCGCCTTGGTGAAGGTGAGGCAGAGAATCGCGGCCGGGTCCGCCCCCGACAGGAGCAGCCGTAGCACCCGCGCGGTCAGCACCTGCGTCTTGCCCGTTCCGGCCGAGGCGGACAGCGCGGCGTGGGCGCGCGGATCGGCGGCTTTCGCCTGATCGCCCTTCAGCGCCGGCAGCGGGACGTGACGACGCGCCATCACCAACCTAGCTAGCGGCGCGCATCACGCGCGTCACGCCTTCATGCGGCGGTCCCGGCGAACAAGGGCAAGGTCGTCGGCGCGCGCGCGCCCTCGATCTCGAGCAGGCGCAGCTTGGTCGCCGCGCCGCCCGGGGCCGAGAAGCCGCCGGTGCGGCCGTCCGCCGCGAGGATGCGGTGGCAGGGCACGACGATCGGCCAGGGATTGCGGCCGAGAGCCTGGCCGACCGCCTGCGCTCCGCCCGGCGCGCCGAGCGAAGCGGCCAGCGCGCCATAGCTTCGCGTCTCGCCATAAGGAATGACGAGCGCGGCGCGGTAGACCGACGCCTCCCACGCGCCGATCCCGGCGAAGTCGAGCATGGTTTCATCATAAATGGCGGCGGACCCGTCCAGGTGCCGGCGGATCGTCTCGATAAGCTCCAGCATTGAGGCGGGCGGCTCGCCTTCCCGGCCGCCGGGAAAGCGGCGGGCGAGCCGGGCGCGGGCCGCGCGCGCCCCCGCCTCGGGCAATTGCACGCCGCAGAGGCCGAGGTCGCTCCAGACCAGGCCGCAGAGCCCGATCGGCGTATCGAACAAGGAGAATTCGAGTTTCCGCATGCCAGTCCCGTTTTCGCTGCGCGCCCGACATCTGTCGCCTTGACAGCCGCACCGCCCCCTTTACTCTGCGCCCCGTCTGTGAGTGCCGACGCCAATCAAGGTTGCCTGGGTCGGGGGCGGCTCGTGGACAGGGGAGAGTAACAGCATGACACCCACCCGTAAATTGAGCCGGAGGTCGTTCCTCGGCCGCGTCGCGGGCGGCGCGATCGCCGGCGGCGCCGCCTTGACCGTCCTCGGCAGCCCTGCCGAAGCGCAGATTACCGACAGTGATACCGGCTCGGCCGCCGATCCGGTTGGGCGCGGGCGCGGGCGCAGCGGCATCACCGACCGCGACAGCGGCCGCTATGCCGACCCGCCCGGCCGCGGCCGTGGCCGCCGCCGCACCGGTCTCACCGATGGCGATCCCAATGATCCCGTCGGCAATGGCCGCGGCCGCCGCCGTTCCGGCCTGACCGATGGCGATCCGAGCGATCCGGCCGGCAACGGCCGCGGTCGTCGCCGTTCCGGCCTGACCGATGGCGATCCGAGCGATCCCGTGGGCAATGGCCGCGGTCGCCGCTCGTGCAGCGATTCGGACAGCGGCAGCTATGCCGATCCAGGTGGACGCGGCCGCCGCTGCTAAGGCGGTTCGCCGGTCCGATCAAAGTGAAAGACGGCGGCGCGAGCCGCCGTCTTTTCATGCGTGTCGGCGCGCCGCTGCTTGCCAAGCCCGCGCCGCCGGTCCAGTGAGATCGCCTGTTCGAGGCGAGTGATCCGATGGCCCAGACTCAAGAACCCGACGACGAACCGAGCGTGCTCGCGGAGGCCGAGGCCGCCAAGGCGACCAAGGCCGCGCCGTCCGACAACCGCACCCGCCACATCGTCACCGGCGCGGCGATCGGCATCGGCTCGGCTGCACTGGTCGCCGCTTTGCTCTACGCCAACCGCGCCCGAAGAGGCGACAAGGACTGAGACTCACTCCAGCGGGGTGGTGACGGGGGCAAGCTCGACGACATCGAGACGCGATCCGCCTTGCGCCGAGGGTATGACCAGCCGGTAGCGCATCGCCCCGACCCGTTCGAAGACCCCAACCAGGTTGCGCGCCTCATTCTCCCCATAACCGGGCGCCATCCGCTCCCCCGCAGCCGCGCTCGCGCCGAGAAAGATCAGGCGGCTGTCGCTGTCGGGATAGAGATAGCCGTCGAAGCGCTCGGCCCCGGTTTGTTTGGCGAAGGAGAGCCAGGCCCCCGCCACCCCCACATGGCAGAAATAGATCGGATAGCGGATCAGCCCCCGCCGCCCGGTCCCGGCGCCGATCCGGGTCACCCGGCATTGATAGGGACCGGGCGGCGGCGAGGCGCGAGGAAGCGCGGGGGCAAGCAGCGCCCCGGCGGCTGGCGGGCGAGACGTGGCCGCAATTCCTTCGATGCGCGCAATATCGGCGGGTCTTGCGATATCGCGCCAGCTATCGCCGGCAGGCCGTTCCGCAACGGCGGGCGGGGCGGGCGGCGGAAGCTGACAAGCGCTGAGCACCGCCGCGGCCGCCAGCACGGAAAGCCGGCCGGGCACTGCGCTCAGCCCTGCGCGCGGCCGGCGGCGAGGATGCGTTCCAGCACCGCCGGGTGAAGCGGCTGGGTGAATTCGCAGGTGAAGCGATAGCCGTCATTACCCACGATCCGCGCCGGCCACCCTTCCAGTCCCGGCAGGGCGACCCAGAGCAAGGTGCCGAGCCGCAGCGGCGCGAAGGATTCGAACGCGATGGTGCGCGAGGTGAGGCTCTCGACGTCGATCGTCCAGCGATGCAGACCCTCGCGCACGCGGGCGTGGAGGTTGAGCTGAACGCTCGGCTCCTCCGCGACCTCGGCCGGGGCGGCCGCCGCATGGATCGGCGCGTGGAAATCCGCCGCCGGCGCGTGGCTTCGGCCCCGGAGCCAGGGCATGAGGCGCTGCCAGCCCAGCTCGCGATCGAAGGCGATGCCGGCCAGCCGGCCCTGCGACCAGCGCACCACGCCGGGGATCGGCTCCAGCCCGTCCGGAGTCACCACCACCCTCATCTCGGGTGCAAGCGGAAACGGCGTCTCGAGCTTCACGCCGCCCTGCGCGATATCGCGCGTCGTCACCAGTTCCGCGCGGCCCTCGCTCTCAAGCAAGGCCGGACAGCTCAATTCGATGCGCGGCAGCCGCCGCCGCTCGCCGGGCTGCCCCGCCAAATTGCGCGCGATGATCGGAAAGATGTCGATCGAATGATCGAAGCGCAGCCCGACCTCGCCGCCGCGCGCCCAGACCACCTCGCCATCGAGATGATCGCCATTGTCCAGCTCGAGCTCGAGCCGATGCCCCTCCTCGATCGGCAGATCGGCATGCAGCACCGCCCCGCCCGCGCTGATCTTGCGGATCTGGCAGACCTGGCGGACGCTGCCGAGGGCGACCGACGCCGGCTGGAAGGCCGCGCCGGGATCGTCGATCAGGTCGGTCGCGGGCACTTCGCCCGACAGGGAATAGACGGTGTCCAACACCTCGAAATAGCCTTTCAAACCCGCTCGCCCTGCTATTTTCCGACTCAAGGAGTTTACGAATCGTAAACTTTTTCGCGCCTCCGGCCGTTGGGACGGGGAGCGAGCGGCCATTTGCACCGGCCCGTCGCACCGCTAATTGAAGAGGTGCGCGGGCCATCCGCGCGCGCCAGGCCGGGGGAAGCTGACTCGTGTTCGATGTCGCCGCGTTCAGCTTCGCCGACCTGCTGCCGTTCATTTTGGTCGGTTTTGCGGCGCAGCTTGTCGACGGCGCGCTCGGCATGGCCTTCGGGGTGATCGCGACGACCCTGCTGGTCAGCCGCGGGGTCGATCCCGCCGTCGCCTCGGCCAGCGTCCACGTCGTCGAGGTCTTCACCACCGGCGCGTCGGGGGTCAGCCATGTGGCGCACCGCAACGTAAACTGGCGGCTGTTCCGCCGCATCGCCATTCCGGGTGTGATCGGCGGCATCCTCGGCGCCTATGTGCTGACCCAGATCTCCGCGGCGACCGCCCGCCCCTTCGTTCTCACCTATCTCGCCGCGATCGGCTTCTATCTGCTCTGGCGCGCGCTTCGCCATGTCCATCGCAAACGCAAGCCGCGCGTCGTCGAGCCATTGGGCCTGGCCGGGGGCTTTCTCGATGCGGCCGGCGGCGGCGGCTGGGGGCCGGTCGTGACGAGCAATCTGCTCGCGCAAGGGGCGCATCCCCGAAAAGTGATCGGCACGGTGAACACGGCCGAGTTCCTCGTCGCCCTGACCATCTCCGCGACCTTCATCGTCGCCCTCGGCGCGGAGGCGCTGACCGCGCCCATGATCGGGCTGCTCATCGGCGGTCTCGCGGCCGCGCCGCTGGCGGGCCTCGTCGCCAAGCGCGTGCCGGCCAAGCCGCTGCTGATCATGGTCAGCATCGTGCTGATCCTGACCAGCCTCTACGGCGTGTGGAGCGCGCTGCGCTAAAAGGTTAACAAAATCTCAAAAACCGTGTTAACCTTTCGACTCCTTCGCGTTGAAAGGAGCGTTTGATGAAGAAGCCGCTCGCCCTTGCCGCCCTCGCCGCCATGATCCTGGTCGGCGCCGCTTATCCGGATCTCGACAAGCCCGATGGCGACGACGCCGTCCACTCCGAACGCGACGATCGCGGCGATCATCACGGTCGCGATCGTCATGACGCCTATGCCGACCGCGACGATCGCGCCGCCCCGCGCACCTATCGCGCCTGCCGCAGCCGAAACGACGACAATTGCATCCAGCTCCACGAGCGCGGCGTGCGCGCCTCCTATGCCCGCTGGCTGCGCGACGGCGATCCCAATCATCAACCGGTGCGGGTCGCGCGCGCCCGCTATCGCGGCCAGCACGCGGCTCATCACCAGCGGCGCGGCGACCATGTCCGCACCGTCGTGCGGACCCAGACCCGCCATCACCGCCAGCGCGTGGCGCACACCCGCCCGCACCGCGCCAGCTACGTGACGACCCGGACGCGCTGCATGCCGCTCGCCCGCCGGCCCGTGCAGCGCACCGCCCGCGCCGCCCCGGCCCCGGTGCGCAGCGCCTGGCCGCGCGCGCCGCAGCAGCAGCGCCGCGACGTCGACAGCGGCGTCCGCGGCATGTGATCGAGAACCGGCGCGATCGGCCACGGTCGCGCCGGCTCGCTTGACGCCGCGCCCCCGCTGCGGGAACGATCGCGCCTCCCCGATCCATGAGGCGCTCCCCGTGATTCGCACCCTTTCCCTCGCACTCCTGCTTCTCCTCCCCGCCGACGCCGCGCTCGCTCAGGGGCGCGAAGTCGCGACCCGTCAGGTCGGCACGGCGCGGCTCGAGAACGTGCCCGAAATCCCGGCCGATGTGCGCGCCGCGGTCCAGCGCTACCAGAATTACCGCGAGGCGCGCTTCCAGGATTGGCTGCCAGACGGCTCGATGCTGATCACCACCCGCTTCGGCGCGACCGCCCAGGTCCACCGCGTCACCGCGCCCTTGCGCGACCGCACCCAGCTCACCTTCGAGGCCGAGCCCATTTCCGCGGCGCAGGCGATCCCCGGCTACGACGCCTTCATCTACGGCCGCGACACGGGCGGCGACGAATGGTTTCAGATCTTCTCCCGCCGCACCGCCGGCGGCGCGGCGCGCCAGCTCACCGAACCGGGCACGCGCAACCAATCCGCCGTGTTCAGCCGCGACGGGAGCCTGGTCGCCTGGTCGCGCGCCAGCCGCGGCTCCGCCGATTTTGCAATCCTGGCGGCCAATCCGCGCGACCCCGCCAGCCGCCGCGTCGTCTGGCAGGGCACCGGCGCGGTCAGCCCGGCGGACCTTTCGGACGACGGCCGCTCGATCCTCGTCACGCGCGGCATTTCCAACCGCGAGACCCGGCTGCTGATCCGCGACATCGCCAGCGGCCAAGCGCGCGAGCTTGCCTGGTCGACGGCGCGGCCGGCGCGCCATGAGGAGCCGCGCTTCGTCCGCGGCGGGCGGGCGATCCTGGCGATCAGCGACGCCGGCAGCGACGTCCGCCGCCTCGTCGAGATCGACGTCGCGAGCGGAACGAGCCGCCCGGTTTCGCCCGAGAGCCGCTGGGACGTCGAGGATTACGATCTTTCGGACGACGGCCGGCTGCTCGCCTACGCGCTGAACGAGGACGGCTATTCGCGGGTCGTGGTGCAGGATTTCGTCACGCGCCGGGCTCTGCCCCATCCGGAAGGCCTGCCGCGCGGCGTCCTGACCGCGCTCGATTTCTCGCCCGACGGCCGCAACCTCGCCATCGGCCTGACCAGCGCGACCAGCGCCGGCGACGTCTGGACCCACGACGTCAGCGGCCGCACCGCCGCCGCGCGCTGGACGACGTCCGAGCTTGGCGACCTCGATCCGGCCGCTTTGATCGAGCCCGAGCTGATTCGCTTCGAGAGCTTCGACCGCCTCTCCGTCCCCGCCTTCGTCTATCGGCCACGCAACGTCCCGCCGGGAACGCGCACGCCGGTGATCATCGACATTCACGGTGGTCCGGAGGCGCAGACCCGGCCCGGCTGGAACCCGGGCGCGCAATATTTCGCGGACGTGCTGGGCGCGACCGTGATCCTGCCCAATGTGCGCGGCAGCGACGGCTATGGCACGCGCTACCTCAACCTCGACAATGCGGAGCGGCGCGAGGACAGCGTGCGCGACATCGGCGCCTTGCTCGACTGGATCGGCCGCCAGCCCGGCCTCGACCCCGCCCGGGTCGCGGTCTACGGCCAGTCCTATGGCGGCTATATGTCGCTCGCGGTTTCGATTCATTATGCGGACCGGCTGGTCGGCGGGGTCGAGCGCTACGGCATCTCCAACTGGATCAGCTTCCTCCAGAACACCGAGGCCTATCGCCGCGACAACCGCCGCGCCGAATATGGCGACGAGCGCGACCCGGCGATGCGGGCGGTGTTCGAGCGCATCTCGCCACTCAACAATATCGCCCGCATCCGCCGGCCAATGCTGGTGATGCAGGGCGCGAACGATCCGCGCGTCCCGCAATCGGAAAGCGACCAGGTGGTGCGCGAGCTCCGGCAGAACGGGGTGGAGACCTGGTACGTGCTCTTCGCCGACGAAGGACACGGCTTCCAGAAGAAGCCGAACAACGACCTGCGGCGCGAGGTGGAGACGGTGTTCCTGCGGCAGTTGTTCGAGCGGCAGTAGCTGCCCGTCATTCCCGCGAACGCGGGAATCCCGCTTCTGTTCTCTTTGGTCCCTTTGGTGCTTTGGGTGAAAAATCCGGTTCACCAAAAGCACCATAGGGACCAAAGTCACCAAAGAAGAATGAGCGGGAGTCCCACCTTCGCGGGAATGACGATACGAATCGCTTCAGTCCTCCCGCCCGTACCATTCGTCGAGGCGCATGAGCTGGTCGAACTCGGGCCAGCTATATTCGGGCTTGAGCTTGGCGGTGAACGGTTCGGACCCGGTCAGCCATTTCTCCGCCGCGCCGATGAACTGGCGCTCGGCGCGATCGGTGAATTCGTCCGGCTCGACCCCCGTCCGCCCGCCGACCGGGCTGGCGACGAAGCCGAACTCGCCGCCTTTCTAGGCCAGCGACCAATATTCGAACGCCGCCGCCGCCCCCTCGACCCCGTCGAAGCCGCCGCGCTCGGCTATAAGACCAAGCAGCCCCAATTGCATCGCGAAGCCCTCCGCCACCGCCTTGTTCGAGGGCGGCTGGCCGGTTTTGTAATCGACGATGGCGAGGCTGCCGCCGGGGAACTTGTCGATGCGGTCGGCCTTGCCGCTGAGCGTCACGCCGGCGATCTCGACCTGGCCGCTGACTTCGGCGCGCAGCGGCCGGCGGCCGGCGGCCTCATCCTCGGCCATGCGCCGCGCGACGAAAGCGACCGCTTCCATCAGCCGCGGCTGCCACAACGCGCGAATCAGCGGGTGGACGTCCGGCCTGGCGAGAAAGGCTTCGGCGCGGGGCCTGAGCCGAGCGGGATCGCAATCATCCTCCTTCATCCAGGCTTCGAGCACGGCGTGCACGGCGGTGCCGCGCCAGGCGGCGGTGGGATCGGCGTCGACCGCATCGAGTTGGCCGAGGCCGAGAATCTTGCGCGCGTAGAAGGCGAAGGGATCGGCCTTGAGGCGATCGACTTCGGTGATCGAAAGCTTGAGCGGGCGTTTCTCGGGCGAAGGTGCTGGGCGCTCGACCGGGTGGTGGCCTTCCGCGCGATAGAACGCGCGCGCCCATT
>SXGS01243969.1_pt1 | contig 10701 bp, 15 predicted proteins | sample 3174681 | NCBI WGS metagenome assembly SXGS01 (sample SAMN11356861, study PRJNA531348) | freshwater metagenome | isolation source: freshwater sample F1-80 | place: China: Fuxian Lake, Yuxi | collected 2017-12-25 | reverse complement strand
GTCGTGGTTGCCGGCGACGACGTGGTCACCGTCGAGCGGGTGTGTGTCGGCGGCGGTCAGCCGAGTGTTCTGGTCGACGGGCAGGTGTACGTGATCGGGTCGATGCAGGATCACCTCGTGGCGGACCGCCGGTACGGGATGATTCGACGTCCGGCTGATGCGGTGGCGTTGTGGGTGTGCGACCCCGCCACGCGGTCGTTGCGGGAGGTGACGGATCGGCAGACGGTGTCCGAGGTGCGAGGACTTCGTCGGCGGCCGGACGTGGTGACCGACGCCGACGGTGTCCAGTGGCTCTCGGGGCGCCGCGGCATCGTGCGCCGAACGGTCGACGGAACGACCGTCGTCGATGTCAGCGGTGCGGTGGTCGGCACGGCGGTGTGGGTGCAGCCGCGGCCCGAAGACGACCCGGCCACCGCTGCGCTGATAGCTCGCATCACCGTCGACGCGTCGAGATTCGTCCGCACCGACGATGATGGGGCGGCACGTACTGGGGACACCGAAGGATCTGCCGAGTGCGAACGAGGTGAGCGGTCGTGACGGGACAACGCATGTTGGTCGTCCGGATCGAGTCGTCGGTGATCGGTGACGGCGAGATTGCGGTGCCGCGCCGCGGCGAGATGTTGGCCGGGCCGTTGCAGTTCGTCGAAACCAGCGTCGACGCACCGCATGCGGTGCGGGTGCGGGCGGAGTTGGTCCCGTCGGAGCGGGCACCGATCTGGCAGTACACCGGAGAGGGAACCCCGCGCCGGTGGGAGTGGTCGGGGTCGCTGCGGGGTGATGGGTGGACGGCGTCGTGGCGGGGTGCCGTGCCGCGGACCGGTCAGGTCGAGCTCACCGGGGTGTTCTGGGGGTCGTTCGGTTACGAAGCCGAGGGACGGTTCCGCGGTCGGGTGACGCGGGTGCGGATGGCGTCCGAACGGTACGAGCGCCGGGGCGCCGGCGGTTGGTATCGCGTGCCCGGTCATTACCGGCTGCGGGAGGTGGACGCGGCTCCGCGGTTCTTCGGGCTGGGGGAGGAGTTGCAGGACGGTGACACCGCCGACGTGGAAGCCAGTGTCGTGGTCGATGTGGACCTCGACGACGTTCCGACGCTGCCGGTTCGGCCGGCGCTGGTGCCCGGTGACGTGAGCGCTGCGGGCCGTGTGCTGTGGGTGGTGGATTCGGCGCTGCCGGTGCTGCTACGCATCGACGCCGACGACCGCGCTTCTCGCGTGGTGCTACCGGGGGGGATCGGGACGCGGCGCAGTGTGCACGCGACGCCGTCCGGGTGCTGGGTCACCGGCGGGGACGGCACGTTCTGGGTGACCGAGGGTGCTGATCCGGTGCGGGTGGACGATCAGCCCGTGGTCGCCGGTGCCGCGGCCGGTGAGAGTCTGCTGGCGTGCACGGGCACGGCGGTGTGGCGGCAGTATCTGCCCGGCCGCGAGCCGGTCGATCTTCCCGCCGTCGCCGGCCGCCTCAGTTCGATGGCGGCGGTGGGCGACAACGCATACGCGGTAGTAGTGCGTCGTGGTGAGTCGGCGCTGCGGCTGCGGCTGGTGCGGGTTTCGGCGGCGGGGGAGTGCACGGTCGGACCCGCGGTACCGTTGCTGCCGCGCGGACACGGCAATCCCTTTCTGCTGGGCGATCCGCTGCGCGTGGTCCGCGGTGCCGACGTCGGCGTGGTGCAGCCGGATCTGAGCGTGCGCGAGGAACGCGAACTCGCGAAGCACCAACTCGGAGGGGGTATCTCCGGTGGTGTGTCGTGGACGGTGGGGCATCCGCCTGACGGCACCACGTCGGCCGGGTGGTGGCCGCTGCGCGGACCCGTCCACGTCGACCGGACGCAGCAGTACTGGGTGCTCACCGTTCATCATCCGTCCAGCCTGGATCCGGTGACGAGTGTGCCGGTGGCATCCTCCATGCCGAGAATCGCTGTCCGCGACGATGGTGGGGTGTACTTCTGCGACCGTGCGGTGCGCCGGTTCCGCACGGACGATCCCGTGATGAAGGAACCCGACGTCATCGACGTGGCGGGCATCGCCGCCCGACTCGAATGACCGGTCAGTCCGCGGGCCGCCTTCGTCGTCCGTCTGACAAGGTGACGCGATGAGTGCGGTCGAGGCGCTGTTGGCGGGTCCGCGTGGTCGACGGCTGTTGCTCGAGTACGCGCTCACCGCGGATCGGCTGTCGGAGATGCAGTCGGAAGACTCGTTTCACACGGCGGTGTTTCTGGCGGCGTATCGGCTCGACGTCGACCAGGGTTCCGGGGTGGTGATGTTCTGTCCCGGCGCGGGGGAGGCGCGGCGGCCGGTGGTGACCGCCGAGGAGGTGGCGGACCGGCTCTCCCGAGAGTGCTCCCGGAGGTGATGGCGACCGCAGTGCACCAGGCGTTCGGGTTGTCGATGGATTTCGCGCGGTACTTCGTCGACGGAATGGCTCGAGATCATCGTTCGACGGCGCCCTCGATGTCGGACGCCGAATTCATGCACATGCAGTCCCTGGACGACCTCGTCTGGGCTGCCCAAATCGATGTCAGAACGTATCTGTACGGGAACGGTATCGACGAAGCAGCAGAGGTGGATCCGAACGACCCGGGCATCGTCTCGATGGCGAACGCGGTGGCAGGCGAACTGAACTCGCCACGGCGCGACACGTTCACATCCCCGCAGCGCCATTCTTTCGCAGCTCTCTATCTCCGCCACAAGCATCCGGATCTGGTGCGCGAGTTCCCGCAGAGGGGCATATCCGTGTGAACGTGTACCAGCACCCGAGAGCGCAGCATCAGTCATCACGCCCGCACATCCATGTGTGCACTCGCCGCTGACCGACCACCCTGAAATACTGACCCGATGTGGTTCCCGGATCTCGAGTTCGTCGACGAGTGGACGTTGCCGCTCTTGCCGGAGTCGGGTTTGGGTGCGCCGACGCAAATGGTGGACGCGTGCTTTTCGGTGGGGTCGGATCTGCGATGGCGCCGGTACGGCGCAAACCTGGATATAGACCGTATCCAGTGGACGCTCTCGCTGCACGAAACAGGAGTGGTGCAGCTAGGAGTGAACTCCAGCGGCCCGCGCCCTGGCGTCAAGAGCAACAGCGAGGACGACAGGATGATCGATATCGAGCGTTACACAGTTGCCCTGCACGTGGGCCTCACGCTCGCCGAGGCGACCGTCGAGATCGCGGATATCGTGCAGACCGAACTCGCCGGTTACTTCCCGTGGGTCGAGTGGCCCGTCGAGGAGAAGCGGCTACTGCTACCCACAGTTGTCGATGGCGAGGCGGTATGGCGTGATCCCCGCACGGGCCGGTCAGTGGCTCGCATCGGCGAGCTCGTCGAGTGAGTCACCATGCTGATCTCGTCGGCAGAACGAGATCGGGTGTTCCGGTTATCGGCACGCCGGTATGCACTTGCTGCTGCACTGCCGCCAGTCTTGCGTGACCGAGGGCTCCATTCTCAATCTGACGTCCATTCGAAGTCTGCTGTCGACCATGCAAACCTGTGGTCGTCCATGTTCGTCGTCCAGGGTTCGGGGGAGTGCCGGCGGCGGTGGAGTGACCCCGTTCGTCGCTGCGGCGTTCCCAGTTGCGCGGTGAACTCACCAGTACCCTCGTTCACCACCTCGACCAACTGAGGGGCGAAGACGACCCGTACCGAGACATCGATCGGATCGATCGAGGCACCGATCGTGTCGAGGCCGCCACCGAGGGTGGACCGAGCACATCAGGTACACGTTTCGCGCGGGGTCGAATCTGTGAGCAGCGTCGATGAGCCCGGTAAGAATTCCCGTAGGGGTTTCTACTCTGTCGCCGGTTGGGTGTATGTGTAAGCGTTCACTCCATCAGCACCGGAGAGACGCGGTCGTGGCCTCAGTGTGTCAGGGACGCTTGTTTTCCCGCGTCAGGTGAACGACGTGCAGTAATTGGCCTCTACAAAGTCACTGATCGGACCCTCTTATAGTGCCCGTCAGTGAGGGAAAGAAGGATGACATGAAGCAAGGTGTGATTGCTGGACTTGTCATGATTCTCGTGGTGTCGTGGACGGGGTTGACGATGTTCGAGACGTCCTTGTGGATGGCCTTTGCCGTGATGGCCTTTCTCGAAGCCGCGGCGGCAGTTGCGTTCTTCGTCTCCCGGTGGCGCAACAGGCCGGCGGCGATCGTGCTGGCGTTGTTGGCGGTATTTCAGGTCGGTCAGAGTTACGCCTACGAGAAAGCGCGATACACATCCAGTGATCCCGTCATTCCGATCGACAATTTCGGAGTGTTCGCGCTGTGCGTGATTGCGGCAGTCTTGATAGCGGACGGGCCGCCGTGGCCGGGCTTGGGATCGGCGCCTCGCCGCACATCGACAGAAGGAGCGCGTAAGCGGGGTACGGGGGATGTCTGACGAGCCGCGCCCGCGCGTTGCGGCGGATTTGAAGATGCTCGGATGGTCGAGCCGTTCGTTGTAGCGGGCGAGCGCGACGGAACCACATGATTCTCGACGTCGACACTCGGATATGACGTCGCAACGTAGGGTGGCCGCGTGCCGATCACGCTCCCGATCCTGACCCGTCTCGGTGCGACCGCCGGCACCGCTCTTGTTGCGGTGTGGGCGCTGTCGAATGCCAGGCCGATCGACCTGTATCAAGGAGAGACCGATACCCGGTCCGCGTATGCATTCGGTAACAACTGGTCCGACCGGTTCTTGAATTCGTCGTGGGTTGGAGCAGTAGCGCTGGCCGTGGTTGTGGTCGCAGTGTGGCTGGGTACGAAGCGGCAGGTCGTGCGGGTCGTCGGCGCGTTCGCCGGACTTGTTGTGCTTGCAGCACCGTCGGTTCTGGATGTGCCCACCGGGCTGGCTCCTACGACAACGGGTCTCGGTGCCGGATTGCTTCTAAGTTTTGTCGTGTCGGCGGCTCAGTCCGACCGCGCGGCGGCCGCTGCTTTGGTCATCGGTGCGGCGTGTGCGTATCCGGTCCGGCGTGCAGTCGATGCGCTCGTCGGGTCTCCGCGTGATTGGTCGATCAGTTTGGGCGGGAGTTTCGCGCACACGCTGGTGCCGATTGTTGTTCTCGCTCTTGTCGGAGCTTTGGTGGCGGCGACCGTGGTGCGGCCATCGGTGCCGATCTTTGTCGAAGGGCATCGTTCGACGATGGCTGCGGTGGTTGCTGCGGCGGTGGTGTGGGTGGTCTACGTGTCGTTCGGTGACAGTGCGTCGTCGGCGCGTCAGTGGGTGATGGCGGTCGCGGTGACCGTTGTTGTGATGGCCGTGGTCGCTGTGCGGTCCGGTCGTGATGGCGGCTTCGTTTGCGCGGGGTTGGCGGTGGCCGCGACGACGGTCAACGGGATGACCTGGAGTGGGTGGTGGTTGGCGCCGCTCGCATTGGTGGGCATCGCTGTCGGGTTCGTCCTTGCACGTCGGGTCCCGTCGACCGCGGTGGGCTGCTGTGTGTTGGCCGCCGTGTGTGTGTCGGGGTTGGTGTGGGACAACGTCGCTTCGACGATCGCCTACGCTGCTGTCCTTCCCGCGACTGCCGTCTACTCCTACGTGTCGTCTCTGGCGTCCGACCCGTCCGTTCTGGCGCTGGGAGTTGTATTGCCGGTCATGTGCGCGGTGTTCGGTTTCTCCGCGTTGGGGAAGCGGCCCAGCGGTGTGTTCGGGTGGGTCCCGATCGACCAACCGATCGAGATCCCGCACCCCGGCACCGTCATTCCCGCCAGTGCGGGTGCGATCGCTATCGCGGCGACAACCTGCGTGGCCGCAGCTGTTCTGTCGACGTGGACGTCACGGCGAAGCGCTGAAGAGGCAGTCGGACACTGATCGCGTGGTCCGTCGAATCGGGATCGCGCAGGTGCGGGCTGTCGTGACGTTCTTCCTGTGTTCGACGGATGTTGCTCGTCGTCGAGGCGTCGGGCCTGATCGCAACGTGGTGCCGCTCCGGGCGCACGGGTCCAGACCGTGGTCGACGCGAGCCGCCCATCGATCAGACCGTTGCATGTGCTGCCTGTCAGTCGTCGACGCTCGGGCACAACAGGTGAAATGGGCAGTCTGCCGTGCCGCAGCGGTGTCCCCGGTGCCGAAGGCCTGTGCCCAGCTCTTCCATCCATGCAAGGAGAAGTGGGATCTCACGGTCATCGACGTCGAGTGATTGGCGGTCGAGATTGCCGCCGAAGAATGGCATCACACCAGTCGCACCTTGTCCGCTGATCGGGCGGTGCATTTCTGCGGCACGGCTGCGATCCGGTGGCACGATCCTCCGACTTCTAGACTGCGAGAATGGTGCGAGCTGTGTGGTGTGTCATGGCGGTGGTCGCCGTGGGCCACATCGCCGTCTCCGCGGCGACGCTCACCATGATGGACGTGTCGCTGTCGTGCGCGAAGGTCGGTGAGGGTGGCAGTGAGTATCGCTGTGACGACTGGACGGTGAGTGTGTTGGGGGTATGGCCTCTTCTGGGCGTTTGCTTGCTCCTCGCGGGTCCGGCTGCGTTGGCGGCAGTGGTTGCGAGACAGACCGTTTCATGGTTAAGCGTTGCTTCGTATCTCGGGCTGACGATCGTCGGATTGATGAACGTGACCACGACCTCGTATCTGTCGCTTCTCGTCGTCTCCTTTCCTCTTGCGCTTGTCGGAGCCGTCATGTCCGCAGCGCAGGGAAGGCGTAGGGCCGCACGATCACATGCACTCGTCGATTAGTGCAGTAGGACCAGCCGGGTGGAAATGCCCGGGCGTTCGTTGGTCGTAGATATCGTCGGCCAGCAAGTGACAGACTTTGTTCGACGAGGAGGGCGGCGCATTAGTGGATCCGTCAGTCGATGTCCGATGCAAGTTTGTCGCGTGAGACCCATTCGGGTCGGTCGTCGTGACGCGCCGGGCTCTGGCAAGTTGGGTCAGACGATCTACTCATAGCAGCAGTCCCGCTCGGTGCCGGCGCCTGATGTCGGTGGTCGCTGGAAGACTGCAAGTCATGAACGAGGTGGCGCATTCGGGCGTTCGGATTCCGTTCACCGGTCGACGCACAGCACAAGTCTACGAGCAGATGCTGCTCGATCACGTCTCGACGTCGTCTTCGATGAAGCAGGCGGTGTTGTACTTGGGGCAGCACGGCGGGGATCCGTACCAGCGCTTCGGGCGAGCACGAACGGCCACGTTGCGATCGGATCCACTTCCGGCCGGTGGACCCGTTTTCACCTGGTATCCAGACGATCGGGTGCTCGCGTCCGCCATCGCTCGAGCCCGCGGCACTATGTTGGCGATCCTGTCGAGCGATCGTCCTGACGCGGCGGGCTGGGCTGCCGCCGTGCGCGCACACAATCTTCTGACCGGGGAGGCTACGCCGGGGGTTGACACGGAGTCCGTCGAACTGTTCGGCGACCTCGTCGAAGCCGGTTACCGCGGCGGCCACGACACGCGTGACGGCTACATCATGTCGAAGGCGCGCCCCGCGATGACAGAGCTTCTCGCGCGCGGACACAACACCGACTTCATCGTTACCTACTGTCTGGCAATGGGATTGACGGACAAGCATGCCCGCGATCTGCGAACGCTGCATCCTGGCTCGACCCTGAGGCGCTCAAGGGGAACAGTGTGACGTCGCCGAATCGGTGGACCACCGACGCTGAGATCGAGCGCTCGAAGGAACTCACCCGCAGAAACCCGCAGACCACCGTCCGGCACCATCACGTTCCGCGGGTGTATCTCAAACGCTGGTCGTCGTCTCAGGACTCTCTGATTCGAAGGGTCGACCTCGCCAGCGGGAGCGTCGGCAATGTCGACCCGGAAACGGTTGCTCGTAAGGACAACTTCTACGAGATACAAGCGCCGGACGTGGATCCGGACGAGCACCCCAGCATGTGGTTCGAAACCCACATGAGCCGTATCGAGGACAAAGCAGCGCGCTGGTTCAGGGCTCTCGACGACGTCCCCGATGGGCGGATCAAGAATTCCAACCTGCTCTCCAACCTTGCCGTCTACATCGGACTGCAGAGCCAGCGGACGGTTCGCTCGCGAAACAACGAAGATTGGATCGACCGCGCCATCGATCACTACGGTGCCGAAACGCTGTTCGTCGTACCTGGCGTGCTTCCCATCCTTGCGGCCAACTACAAGATTCCGTACACGCCCGCCACCCATAGAGAAGTCGCACGGCGAATCATCGGAACCGATCTGATCAGCGCCGAGCGCAAACCGAAGACGATAGAATCCGCAATCGGAGTGTGGCGGAACAAGATCGTGCCGCATCTAGAGCACGATCGATCCTGGTGGCTGGTCAGCACTACCTCGACACTGATCACCTGCGACGAACCCGTGGTCCTGATCGGAACCAAGAGGCAGCCACGTCACCGTCCTGTCCCATTTATGGCAGCCCCCCTGGTTCTCTTCCCAGTAGGACCGCAGCGGTTGCTCGTTCTCGCGCTTCACGACAGAAAGGTCGGTCGACCGCACTCTCTCAGCACGGCCGAGACCGACTACGTGAACCGTGAAATAGCCTTTAACAGCGACACTCTGCTGTTCGACGCACCAGACTCCGATGTCGCAGAAGCCATCACAATCCGCCCGTACCCGCGGACTCCGACCGGCTTCCCGGACACCCTTGCCAACTACGCCGAGTTCGTCGACGCACTGTCCCCGATTACACGTTGGACCGGTGCTTCTCACTGGCCGCAGTGGCCGCTCTCGCGCTGGTCGTCTCCACCGTCGACACGTAAGTGATTGTGGGCGTTGGTCGACATCTCGTTCTCGAAGGGAAGCTCCTTCGACTCCAGGTGATCGCCCGCTTGTCGTCGTCTCGCCCCGGGGGTCCGTGTGCGGATACCGGAGCCAAGGACGTTGAGCTTGGCGGCCACCGTCGCGACGGTGGCCTGGTGGTCCTGGAAGAGCTCTGCCGACGCCCTCGTCGAGGGCAGATCGACCCCAAGTCCGATCAGAGACCCGCGCTGGCCTCGATGATCCCTCTGACCTGGATTTCGAGGACGATACCCGCCCCGTACATCGTGGGGAAAAACAGATGTCCGGCTGCGTTCGCGAATTTGAAGTAGGCGATCGACGATCCTTCAAGGACGTGTGCGCGGCAGTCGACGGAGAGATCGACCGTTTCGCCAGGGAGGGTGTCGGGGACCGGGGTGGCCCGGAGGGTGTGTATCTGTCCGACGGAGCCGGTCGATCCTTGACGCTGAAGGTAACGGCCGACCCAGGGGACCGACCCGGCGTTGCGTACCCGCCACACCTTGGTGAAGGGTTGCATCGGTTTCATGACGGTGCCGTCGGGGATAGTGACGTCGCAGACCCATTCGGATGCATCGCCCGAGATGGGGTAGTTCGGGGCGTCGGCCGGGTCACGGTGGTCGTCGGCGGCTCGGCGTTGCTGCTCACGTGCGTCGGCCACGATATCTTCGTAAAGGGCGAGCAGTAGGCCGGCGGCGTCGAGTGCGCGGTCCCATTCGGTGACGACCCGCTCGCTCGGAACCGCCCTCCCGTTCTCGGCGTGCGAGATCGTGGTCTGAGAACACCCAAGGAACTCCGCGGCCAGTTTCTGCGTCCGGTACCCGTGGTCTTTTCGCAGGAGTCGTAGCTGGTAGCCGAACCGCTCCTTGGGTGTGAAGTGGCTCTGGTGCTGTTCCGGGCGCCCGGCGTCTCCTGCAGCGTTCATGTGTTTCCCCCCGGAAGCGCGAATATTGGTGCTGGCAACGAAATTGGACCTTGCTGAATGCTAGTGACACCAGGCGACGGGATGGCCACGAGGACGGTTGTCTCGCGAGGTTCAAGGAAGCGAGAGCGTCATGGGCAGAGTACGAATGGGAGTGGTGGCCGCCGCGGTCGCGGCGACGTCGATGCTCGGTTTCGCCGGTCCGGCATCGGCTGCGCCGACGAGCGGTGACCCGCTGAGCACCGGGTGTGCAAACGGGGCGCAGACAGTGTGGGAGAACCTCATTCTTGGTGGTGCGACGGTGCAGGTGCGCTACAGCCCCAGTTGCGGTACGAACTGGGTCAAAGTGCTCGGTGCAACCAATCGCGCCAGTGAGGCGGGTATTTACTCGAACCGCTCGGGTTGGAAGTACTCGCAGTCCTACGGGCGCAGCCCCGAGGCGTACTGGACACCGATGGTGTGGGCGCCTGGGAGCGAGTGCGTCACGTTCTATGTGAAGGTTCAGCAGGTCAGCGGAGCGGTGTACAACACCGGCAACAAGACCCTCTGCTGACGAACCAGGTACCGATGGCGCCTCGGTGGGTTCTTCCCATCGGGGCACCACACGCCGACGTTGCGCGCGTTGGGGGGGAGATTCAAGGCGTCGAGGCGCGTTCGCCCACGCGTGCGGAAGAGTGGAGGGTCGGCCCGTCCGACTTGACACTCCTGAGGACGCTCACTACTTATTCATGACTTTCATTCCGGACCCACCTGAACAGTGGTGGTCCCGTGTGGCCATTCGACTCTTAATCCGCGCTGGTCAGGTGGACTTTCGTGGTCTCAACGGGATTCCTGGGTTCGGCCGGGCATAGTCACTGGGTCCGGGGTTCGAGTCCCTGTGGGCGCACCAAAAAGGGCCCCTGATCAGCGGTTATGCTGATCAGGGGTTCTTCTGGTTTCGGTGTCACTCACTACTTATTCATGACTTTCAACTCGAAACTCGCGTGTTCGGGCTCTCCGGGCAGAGACTGACGGTGCATTACCGCTGGTCAGGGCGTCGCCATCTGGTCTGTACTGGGTCCAATGGACGGTAATCAAGAGTCATGTAGCAACGG
>SXGS01653586.1_pt1 | contig 10703 bp, 12 predicted proteins | sample 3174681 | NCBI WGS metagenome assembly SXGS01 (sample SAMN11356861, study PRJNA531348) | freshwater metagenome | isolation source: freshwater sample F1-80 | place: China: Fuxian Lake, Yuxi | collected 2017-12-25 | reverse complement strand
GCACTCATCGCGCTGATTTCGTTCTGGGCCCTTGCGTTCAAGTTCTACCATCGCGACAAGCGCCGCTTTTTTTAGCTATGAGCGCCCTAGTGTGCTGAAGCTCTGCCCCTTTATTGAACTAAGTGCTAAAAGATATCCTCTATGAAACCGTGGGGTCGCTGCACGGCGGCCTTCATGGCGGGGTAGTTACGAAACTAGGGGCGATTCACCCGAGCGTTAATTTTATGCAAAAAATGCAGCAGTGCTTCAGCGTCGGCGTTTGGAGTTTCAAGCTTGATTGAACACATATCTACCCCTGAATGCCAAACACGCCATCAACCACAAGCAGAAACAGTAACTGCTTGAGCTAGCCCTCTACTGCTCATTTCCCACCGTAGCATGTGGTGGAGTAGTTTAATCAAGTTCCTTGTACTGACTGCTCATCCATTTGAGTAACGACTGTTGAAGATCAGAAACTCCGATACCAGTGGCATCGAAGTTTCAGAGGTTTAGCCACTAACTCAAACGCCGAGACGAACAGCAATACGGAAATTTGGTGTCAATTTGGCAAGTGGATAGTTTCTGCGGTTAACTAGAAGCCAAGGTCTCGTATAAGTTTTTCAGCGTTCTTTGGTCTTAGGTAACGGGCGCCTATGCGTGTTTTGAAAGTGAAAAACGCCATTATTAGGAACGCCACTAGGGCGAAAGGGGTAAGGCCAGCGGACTCAAGTACGTTGTCTAGTATCAGGATTAATAGAAAAAATGCCGCAATAAATAGCATTATTCCGTGTGTCTGAATATGGTGGCGCCAGACTCGCTTAGCATCGTCAAGTGAAAATATTGACCTTCCATTTGACTTCATTGCAAGCAATGTATTTCTTTTGCCGTGATGGTGAAAATAAAACTCACCTTTCGCGCCGACATGAAAAAAGGCGCCAACGACTGATGGTACAGTTACGGACTTTAATTGTTCAATCTTCCCGTCGTCGTGAATCATTGTGACATGCACATATTCATTACCCATGTAGTTCGTAATGTAGGCCCCTGTAGATTGCATCTGCCCTTTAATTACTCGCCCATTCTTCATTTCGGCTCCTTAGCCTTTTAATTCATAACTTTCCAGTTAACGAAAGTCGCCCATGTCTCAATGGATGTTGCTTCAATCTGACATGCCAGCGAGAAAATTGACCTGGTTTAGCAAGGCTCTGTGCAACCAAAGCTGGAGGTAACGACCGAAGCAGCGTGCCTTCGTGGTTAATCTTCAGGCGAGGCAGGTAGATCCCTTGCAGTGGCTAGATTACAGTCAATACTACCGATACGGTAGTATTTGAGATGCGTTAACACCGGACGATCTCGTTCTTTGCCGACACCAAAGAACGTCATGTCCACTCTGTCGAAGAGACTCAAAGAAGCGCGACTGCGAGCGGGGCTGTCCCAGGAACAGCTCGGCCTGCGTATCGGCCTGGAACCAGCCTCCGCCAGTACCCGGATGAATCGCTACGAGCTGGGAAAACGTGCCCCTGACTTGGAGCTAGTCGAGAGGATCGCGGAGACGCTTGGCCTGCCTGCGGCCTACTTCTATGCCGTTCAGGACGAGGAGGCTGAACTACTCCGGCAATTCAGTGCGCTGAGTACCAAAGGTAGGAAGCGAGTGATGGATGTCATTGCGGAGGAGGCTTGATTTCAAGCTCCTCGATGACTCTGCGCCCACTGCTAATCGTCGGTCACGGTGGGCCGAAATATGCAGCAGCGGCTGAAAAAAAGGCGGCCTACTCACGTAGGCCGCCTTTCAAGCACCCGATCTAGCTGCTCCTCATTTCCTCAATCCAGCGAAACAGACGGCGGCAGCACTCACGAAAAACTTCTGATGCGGCCAACGCTGCGAGCCAGGAAACGATTTTCTTCAGCCAATCAGGTGCACCACGACGAGCGCTCATAAGGGTACTTCCTATGCACGAGCTAATAGACGTGGGCGTTTCAGCCGATATTTTTTGTGCACCTATTACGGGCACAGCGACGTACAGGCCATAAAAATGGTCGGCGTCGAGCTTGATATCGCTCTCTGTCAGAGGCCTTTCGTCACCGATGGCCTTTGTCAGGAACTCGCATCAGGCACTCAATCCCTTGAGTGCACTGAGCTTATTTCTCTCTCATCACGATAGATGAGGAGCGATTCGGTTCTCGATTCCACCCGAGGTTCATATCGAGACCGCTGTTTTCACTTCAAACCCAGCGCCGCCAAAGGCATGCCAGGTCAAGCGGTTACCGTGAGACGCTGTTAAGGCGGCCTCCGGTGAAATTTCTGACCGGCTAATGAGCCTATCGTCAGCCCCGCTCGACATTACAGGTGCACGAGGCAGGTTTTAGTATGTGCTCGGCGAACGGCGTGAACGCTCGGTCGCAATGGGGCCTGTACCCTGAGCTAGCGAGAGTCCCGACCAATCCATGGCGGCACGCAACGCTGATATGGGAGTTGCATCAGATGCAGCGCTCCAGTTTTTCTAGAGCGCGCGCCAACAGGGCGCACAGCAGCTAGAGATTTTTATGCCTGGCCCGCCAGCGTTTGCTGGTTACCGCCTGGCTGGCATCATAGCTAAGCAGAGTGTCTCTGGCTGGCCATGAGCTAAGTTTGGCTTGAAACAGCCCGTTCAGAGCCTGAAAGTCCAAGCTCTCGCAAAAGTTTATCTGGCGCACCACCAAAGGCGCAAGCTATGAGCTCATAGCTAGGTTTACAGCGCATAAAGTACGTGAGTCGCTCATATCAAGCTCGGCAGCAGTGAGTTTCCAGCGGCACGCGGCTGTGCGCCAAAACAGTTTGTGTTGCTGTATACCCCAGATTCGCTCATTGCCTAGTCGCACCACCGTTGACTCCGATTCCATACTAATCGAAGCGCAATTGATCAACGTGAGCGACCGATATGAACTACAAAGAGCCCGGCTACTTTGAGAGGTACAACCAAATCTTAAGCCAACACTGTGACTGGCAGGTGGAGCTGTTCACCTCCGCCCACGACAATGAAGATTCGCTAAGGGTATTTCGCATGCATAGCGAGGGGGCTGATGGTACGAAGCGGGTCTTCATGGGCTGCATTCCACCTGAAACACCTGTGGGCTCGCTCATTTGTTGCGGGTCGCTGTGCCGTCATTATTTCCAGATGGGTCTGCATGCGGCGGAAAATCCTCTCGGATAAATCAGTTAGATGGGCAGATCCGCCACGCCCTTTTCGACTCCAGCGGCAGGCTATCCCGCTGGGTAACCTCCATCTCAATCCATTCTGCCCCTCTCCTTTTGGCCTTCCTGGCCGCTAGAGCGCACCTTACAAGGCGCCCGATTGATATGCCCAACGAAGCTTGTCAATATCATCTTTTTCAAGGAGATACGGCATGAGGACGGCTTTGCATCGTGACACTTACGAAGTGCTTGATGCGGTTGCATACGAGAAAGCCTACGGGAAACGAGTAGACCAGTGGGGCAATCCACGGGCGCGCCCTAGTGCACTTTGCGAGGTATGCCGGCAGGACGTGTTCTTGCGAGCCGAGCTCAGCAGTCGGCGAGATGCTAACTTCTCACACTTCGATAACGGCCCTTTCTGCCCAGTTAAAGCATTCAATGCCGATGCATATCGCGCGTTGCGCCCTGCTCCGCATAATCCAGAGGCAGCAGCACGCCTTAGCCGCGATTTTTTCGCGACGTGGAGATACCACTGGGCGGAGTTCGACAGAATCATAGGCTACGGCAACATATTTGATTTCGCTGCGGTGCTGTCCTACGCCAATCAGAATGGCATCTGGGATTACAGGGGTATGCAGGTGCAGGATGTGCTGCCCGTCCTACTGGCGCTGATGGACTTCCCACCCCTACGAAAAGATAAGCGGCACTTGCGCGACTACGGGATCAGGTTCTTCTACACAGGATCGGTGGCGAACACGGGTCAGTACTGGAACCTCCCTCAGCATGAGCGCAGCCTGACGATGGTTAAATACGAGTTCCCAGGAAGAACAACCACATTCCAAGAGGACAACATATCTTCCAAGGATTTGGTCGTTTTCGATGCTGAATATGTCGCAGGTCAGTTTAATGCTGACGTTGATGTTCAGCCACAAGTGCACCCATTTACACTCAAAATCATGACCGAGAAATTTGGGGATCAACTCGCAAACTAAAGCTGGTCATCGCATTGCCACCCCTGCGCTAGCAAATGAGTATGTCGATCAGATCAACCAGCCTGAAGGACGGCACTGTGCCATCGGTCGAGTGCTGGTTAAGCCTGCTTGGGCGATGTGCTGGGAGATGCTGAGTTAGCGGCACGCACGCGTTGGTATGAGATTATTGGGGCGTGGGTATGCTTGGTTGGACGGGCTGACTCGGCCAAGAGCAAAGGGTTTTGCGATGACATGCTATCTACAAGAGCAAATAGTCATTTTTCTGATGTATTTTCCTGTTGTCTCACACAAAGGTCGGAATGGTTTCCCCCCAAGAATTTTATGTAATGAGTTTGCGATCTTAAATTCTGGTCTGGCCACGAAACGGTTCAGTGATGCAATAGGAATGAACCCATAGAGCGCTGCATTGATATTGTTTTGAGTCGCCCCTCGGGCTGCCACGCCAATTACCTCCATCGAGTCATTAAAGATTGGGCCGCCACTGTTGCCCTCAATCAACGGCACATCTACCAACCATAGATCCAAGTCTACTTGGCGTCTAAGTTGCGTAGTATTGCCTTTTGTAATGTAGTGAGCCGCGCCATCACGGTGCCTGGGGAATCCGATTGATAAAATAGGCTCCATCGGTCGGATAGACTCTTTGCTCGCCTTTCTAAGCATTGGAATTCGATCAAATTGTTCATTTGGATAAAATACAGCTAAGTCTTCTTTGGCATCTGAAAAAATAAGCTCGGCACTGAATTCAGTGTCATCACCAACACGCGTGAAAGATATCATGTGTGGCGCCATAGTCTTGGAAACTCCACGGATAACGTGTTGATTTGTAACTAGTCCAACGCCATCCAATAAGAAGGCAGTGCCCTGACTGTCGTCTGTGAGATTATTCACAATAAAAATCGAATTTCCTAGAATTTCTTCCGGTGACTTCCTGAACTCAGGATTTTCTTTGCCAATAGCAACGGTAAAGTCGTACGCCAGCCTTCTATATATACTGTCACTTCTGCCGCGAACCATTTGAATATAGTTCAGTCGTCCCTTTAGAACTTTTATAAAGAAGTCGCCTGCATTATCTTGCACTCTTCGGTGCTGGCGTGCTGGAAGAGCCTGCTTATCACCTTTTAGAATTTGTAGATATTTCTCCTCTGCAAGCTCTGGGCCGTAACGTCTCAATGCATTAATCATTGAGCTTGTTTTGCGAATAAAAGCTCTAGGCACATTCGGGAATTTATTGACCACCAATCCGGTTACCATCTGACGCTGAGATCGATGCTGAAGCCTAGTTTTCTCGGCGTTGATGGTAAATCCATTCACTCTCACTATTTGCTCTAGCTCGCGCCCAGGAATTGCCATCCCGTCTTGAGTTACTTCAACTATATCGGTCGGGAGGTGTTTAATGGAGCTTGTAAAAGAAAAAGTTATATCATCTGCAAAGCGCGTTACATGGCATTTTTGAGCTTTTGCCAAGGATTGCAGCTGAGAGTCTAGCTTTCGACAAATCATGTTGGAGATTAATGGAGATGTCGGCGCGCCCTGAACCAGCTTTCCATCATGGCAACAAATATGCGCCATAACTGTAGCGACATTGTGAGGTGCACTGAATGGCTCGGACATGAAAAGGTTTTTTACGCGACCAAAATGTATGGTTTCAAAAAAGTCTTTCAGGTCAATGTTGAATACAAAGTTTTTGCTAATATGAGGAAGGGCGTTAGACTTAATGCTCCGGCCTTTGATAAAGCCATGGCTGGAAGGTTTGGGGGAGTAAAATTTATCTAAATGGCTTGCCAATCTTTTTTGTAGTTCTTTCATGGCTTTCTTGGGCGCTTTTATTACTCTCGTGGCGCCGTTTTTCTTGGGGATATGAAAGCTTATGTAGTGACTTGATGTTCTTTTATAGAGAAAACTGAGAAGTTTGTCTTGTTCTACGCCGAGTAAGTTACAAAAACCCGAAAGGCTTCCTAGGCTAGGAGCAAACATTGCTTTAAGGAGGTCATCAAGATTCATCATTAAAACCGAGTGTAGGGACTATTTTCTCTTTTACACACGTCGCCAACCACGAGAAACCGTCAGCGCGTAACGGCAAAGCAACCCTTTACCTGGCCACCGCATATAGTCAGTGGAAAGTTAAATTGTGTCCCTACACCCGATAGCTAACTGGTATCACGCAGGTCTCTTTACAGTCAAGCCAGTGGGTGGCGTACTAGATAGTGGACTGCCAGATCGGGGCTCCGATTTGGCTCTTGGCGTCCGGCTGACAGTAATCACCCCATGCGACTCAGCCGAATAGGTCAGGTTGTAGATCCCGCTCTTCAGACCAAAATGCGGATGCTTGTCTTGCTCAATGTCGAGCCAGAGTGAAGCAGTGCGCTTGTGTCCTGGGAATGCGTGAGAGAAGAAGAAAATCCAGCCGTTGTCCGACCGCTTGGGATGCTTCAGGCGGTAGTCCTCAAACTGGTAACGCTCGAAGGCTTTGGCGTTGAAAATTACCACTGGCTTGAGATCGCACTGGGCAGATGCTTCGATGAACGCCTTGAGCGCAATCATATCCAGTTTGTGAGCAAGCATCAGGGCGAGACGTTTCTCTGGATGGACTCCATCGAACTCCATTCCGCCCATGCTGGTCTCCATTTCCCATTCACCCGAAGCATGGTAGTGACGTATCCAACCGTACTGCCAGAATGTCGCTGTCTTTCGATAGCTGCAAGCCTGGCCAGGCTTATGGCTCCAATGCCACTCGTAGATTTCGCCCAGCTTGGCAGTCAGTTGCTCGTTGCAGCTCGGGCAATACCCGCCCTCATCTCGGGTGGCTGGAATGCGCCTGCCATCCGTACTGCGTGCTAGATACATACGGGCAATCCATCCTTGATCTGACTGACGAATTCAAGCTATCACCAGTTGCGGACTAGCAGCAGACTAGGACACGAGTGCTGCCTTGCATCCGCGAGATGCCTACGGCTTGGTGATGGATCAGCGCATAGGCCTTGGGTCATTGTCTCTGGGCGGTAGAGGCTTAGGCGGACTCAAGGGCTGATGATGGCGTTTGCTTGCGAACGGTACGAACCACCATCACTGTGCCGCGCATCTCCACATCGAACAGCTCCGAGGTGCGGATCAGATCGCCCAGTTTTTGGTAGCCGTAGTTCACAACCGAGAACGAGCTGTTGTTGTGTATGTAGTCCGACACCCTACTCAGTAGCGACCAACCATCATCACCAGCAGTCTGGTCTGCGGCATTACGAAGCAAGCGAACCAGGGATGTGTCGCAGCGCAGCTCATTGCGAGTTTTCTTCTTCGGCTGCTCATCAGTTGATGCCTTCTCGTCATCGGGGACGCGAACCAGGTTCTCCACGTAGATGAACGAGGTGCAAGCATGCACGAAGGCAGACGGTGTCTTCTTCTCGCCAAAGCCATACACCGGAAAACCACTTTCTTGCAGGCGCAGAGCCAGTGGAGTGAAGTCGCTGTCGCTGGTCATAAGGGCAAAAGCGTCGATGTTTTTGCTGTACAGCAGATCCATCGCATCGATGATCATGGCCGCGTCAGTGGCGTTCTTGCCCTTGGTGTAGGCAAATTGCTGCATCGGGCGGATAGCGAATGGATGGAGCCGCTCTACCCACCCAGAGAGACCGTCGCTCTTCCAGTCGCCATGAGCATGTCGTACGTTGACCATGCCGTATTTGGCGAGTTCTTCCAGCACACCCTCGATAGCGTTGTGACTGACGTTGTCGCAGTCGATCAATAGGGCGATGCGTTTCTGTTGCATGGCGACTTCCTTGTTGGTGAATGTAGGGCGCTAATAGTGATAGTAAAAGGAGATGGAATGAACGGACAGATGTCGGCCTTCGTGGCCCCTGATGAGTACAAGAGCCGGATCGAACAGCTGCTCGACGATGAGCAACGTCTCTCGCTTGCGATTGCCTTCTGGGGAAAGGGGGCTGTTGAACTGGTATCTAGCAGACCAGGCAAAGACATTCGCATCCTGTGCAACCTTATGTCTGGTGGAACAAACCCCTACGTCATTCAGGAGTTACGCGGACTTGCCCGAGAGAGCGATGGGCGTATCCAAATCCATCAATGCAACCAGCTTCACGCCAAGGTCGTGGTCGGAGGCTACCAAGCGTTGATCGGCTCCGCGAACGTATCAACGAACGGCCTGGGGTTAGGCCACCAAGGCGTAGCTCATTGGCTAGAAGCCGGTGTACTCACATCGGATGAGTCGGTTGTTAGCAGCGCCCGCAAGTGGTTCGATGAACTATGGGAGTCGGACGCTGCGAGTGTGATCAAGGATGAGGACATTGCAGCTGCCATCAAAATTTGGAATCTGAATCGACGCGGTCGGCAGCTTCCCAGTAACCCGGAAGATCAGTTCGACTTGAGCCATTTTTCCGCAGTCGATCTTGAGGACATGCCTGCGTACGCGCTTTTGTATCGCGATGAAGCAAGCGAAGAGGCCGATAAGGTTGCCGAGGACTTTGAAACAGAGCAGTCAGAGAGCGCGCACTCTTTAACTTGGTGGGCCTTTGAGGGATGGCAGGCGAATCTGAGCGCCGAAGCGGACGTGGATAATTTGTCCATCTGTTATCCCAGAGACGGCAGCCCCCTGACCATCGATGGCGTTTGTCGCATGGTTGGCCAGCGCCGGGAGGTCGTGTATGCGAACAAGTCAAAAAAAGCCAGTCATGTCGACATGGCTTTGACCAAGGAGCAACTACTCAATCGGCCTTTCGGTGAAAGTGGAATACAGCGGATGTCTGAGCAGTTGGCGCCATTCGGGAGTGCGATCTGGAAAGCCGCAATTGGCAACCGGTATGTGCGCCGGATTCATATCGCCGAGCTCGCACGCGTCCTCCAAGAGCAGAGTGCGCGCTAACGTCTTTTGAGTCGTTCTCTATGCTGCAACCGACGAGGTCTCACCCTGGTCGGTTGCAGTAATACATCCTCATCCCGTCCCTGCCTAGTTCTGCACCTGCTCGACCTCAGATGGAGGTTGGTCAGGCGCAACGAGTTGCCAGCAGTAAGGGATATGCACTGGTGGCGCGAGCGCCTCTCTTGCGTGAGAGAGCAACAAGTCGCTCAGCAGGCCGCTCAGTACGTCGCCCGCGATTGGGATAAGAAGAACGATCAACAGTGTGCGCATTGGGGGTGTCCCGATTGATTTAAGGGACACACATTTAATGGCCACTTTCCGCGTGCCAGTACCACCCACGAAAATTTTCTGAACTCCCATATCCGGAGCTCAGAAAGGGGGGATGCACACATTTCAGCGTGTCATCAGATAGGCAAAAAATAATTTTTCGAGCCGCCAGCAATGAGCTGCCAAAGGGCGAAAGGTGCTTCTACACACTAGGTTGCAGGAGCAATAGCCCACTGCAATCCGTTCCAGTGCAGGCTCTTGGTCGCGATATGTGCAAGCAGTTCGAAGTGACTTAGCGGAAGCCCTGGTGAAACGACAGTAGTGTTCTCTCCAGGCTTGAGAACGCCTACGAAGAAGTCAGGTGTCGTGTTAATCATGTGGCCGGGTGGAGGTGTGGTTCTGTTGAAATCCTCTCTCCACCGTTTTCTCATTATGGCGTTCAGTACCGTCATCCCGACCTCATGCCGAACCAGCCAATAGCACTCAACACCGGAGCGGGTGTATCGCTGTTGGCGGGCAACGAAATCGCGCAGATGCTGATACGAACGTTGAAGCTCGATGGCAATCTTGCGCTCACCCACTTCGAAGTAAACGTCAGCCCTCCACCGATCTTTCCCCACGCCACCGGTAACCTCCGTGCGTGGGTTCAGGTTGAAGAGTTTCAGCGCACCAAAAACTAAATCCTTGGCCTCGGCATGCCAAACAGTCTCTGGGGCTGTGGCGCATTCATCTGCGTAGTGAGCAAAGAATTGCAGGCCATGCATGCTCGTCTTGAGAACAGCGCGCGCCCCGCAGCACGGCATTTTGAATGCCAACGGATTCTCAGGGCTCTGGGCTTTTAGTGTGTCCCACTCTGCCTGGGTGTACTGACTTGCAAAGACCGGCAGGTCGTCATGAGTGAATGCTTCAGGGGTCATGATTATCGGTGTCCTGTGGCATTTCGGCTGGGGCTTCAAAAAGCATCACACAAGCGAGTCGGTTTTGCCCACAGAGTTCGCTATGCAGCACGATTCAAGTAGGCCTTCAGACTCAGTTAGCGGATGTCGACGGGCCGCGTTACGCCAACACAGTGACGCTGGCCTTTTCTGCGCCTACCGATGACACGAGAGAGATTTTGGCGCTGGCCCAGCATGGCCTTGGCCAGATATACCGCCCTGGATATATGTTCTCGAAGTGCTCCATCTTGCTGATGAATCTGAGCCAGCGAGGCGAGCTAACGCCCGACCTTTTTGCGCCCAAACCACGCCCTGGTGCTGAGCGGCTGATGGCGGTTGTTGATCAGATCAATCAACGCGAAGGACGGGGCACCGTACGCATTGGTCGGGTGCCGGCGAAGCCCGCTTGGGCGATGCGCCGGGAGATGCTGAGTCAGAGGTACACGGCTCGATGGGATGAAGTGATTGGGGTGAGGGGGTAGGTTTCAGCATTC
>SXGS01443638.1_pt1 | contig 10705 bp, 13 predicted proteins | sample 3174681 | NCBI WGS metagenome assembly SXGS01 (sample SAMN11356861, study PRJNA531348) | freshwater metagenome | isolation source: freshwater sample F1-80 | place: China: Fuxian Lake, Yuxi | collected 2017-12-25 | reverse complement strand
GAGCCGTTGCAATCACAGCCTCTGTCAGTTCTGCATTCATCGTCTCGTCCCTGAGACCTGGATGTTTCTCCCAAACCCTTTCGCGGTCTATAACTCAGCAAGCCAAACTGCCGGTAGATCAATTTCAACTGGCTGCCTAAAGCCTTCGCTGTCTCAGGCTGCCGATAATCTCGACTCCTGATCGGTATGACTTCTTTCCCAACGGCGTGATCTCGTTAATATCGGCCTCGCCCGTGCCCATTTCCTCTACGACGACCTCCCCGGAAATCCGCCAAAGCGTGTTGTCTGGCGGAAATGTCTCCACAAACAAAGCGGCCAAGCCAGATATGTACTTTAATTAAGTCATAGTTAAGTCGCCATCATATATTGTGCTGTACAACCACATTTTGCGGCGACACCGGTTTTGGCTTCCGATACCCGGCGTCCCCGTCAAGTGACGCCTTTCTTTTCATTTGCCCGCAAAGGCTTCCAGATGCCTCAGAATTAAATCACAGCCGTCTGGATGGCCGATTTATCGCCCCATTTAATTGGGAGGCGTATACGGCCCTCTAGCGGCTTTTGGATGGCGTTTAATACAATGCCATTGAGGTTCATTTCTAGTTTTCATAACTTACTCTCTTTATTAACGTCATTGTTCACATCGTCTTTAGCACAGGCAGTCAAGAGCAGGCTTTATACGCTCCAGAAGGCTCCGCATTAAATCGGATGAGGCCAATTGGTCATCTGTGTCACCGGATTTACTTGAACGCCTTAAAAGCGATTCTGGTGGCTCTGGGAAGGAAGAGAGGTTCTCTGCCTTGTCTTGCGATTGCGTATCTTCCTCTTTCTGGGTTTCTGAAGGGTCTTGTCCGGTCAACTCTTTGATGGCCCAACTGCTCAAAGAACATTTCTTCCCATTTCTGCCCGTCGAATATGACGTTCCCCTTGAGATCACATCCGCTGCTTCAATTATTTTGAGGTAGTCGTTAAGTCTGGTGGGATTTTCGTAACCCAGCATCTTGAAGAATAATGGTCTACCGATAAACGCTGAGCCTTCATGCTCAACAAGGTACGACATCAGCTTGGCAGCAAAAGGAAGGAGCTTCCTCCGACCAGCCTTTGCACGAATCTTTTCGAGAATAGCTTGGGGAAGGGATTCAGGGGCAAACCGGATACACATAGAGGAAATAGACCAAGAAGAAGGGGAAGAAGAGACTGATTGTGATTCTTCGTCTTGTTTGCCTTCGAGGATGGGAACCATTTCAAACGGATACTTGTACTTTCCATCAGACAGATTCTTCCGAATGTTGGCAAATATATTCAGGCTTCTTTGTTTGTCGTTGGCTTGAAGGCGAATTGCGGATTCAACACATCGTTTTATTTGCTTCTTCACTTCAATTGTTTTTCCAGCCAACAGTCTCGAAATACATTTATTGTGTTTGGTTTTCACAAATGTTTTCAGCAACGCAACAATCGTTACTTCTCTTTCAGAAGCGGGCATCTCGAATAATTCAACCCAATAAAGCCATTTGGCCATTTCGTGAATAACCGTGCCAACGGAATCAGGTTCAGTTAAGCCAATAGTGGACCATGTTCTAAGAGCCTTCGGCCATTGCCCGCCTCGATAATTTATCGCCACAGGCGTTGGTTCCCACTTTATTGTGGATACGGCTGGTTCAACGTGTGGCTCCGGGGCTTTCTCTCCCGTCATTTGGTGAAAAACATCAGCCATGAGCAGTTCGGTTTCGGTTTTTGGCAAGGAAACTGGCACTACAGGATCAAGCGGGCAACCCGCAGCCAACCAATCCCTGATTTCTTGAATATGCGGGACTTCTTTGGGAACTTGCCAATGGGTCCTTAACTTCGTCGCCTCTTTGACGCTGGCTCGGTTCCAATTGTTCTGCTGTGTTTGCATGGCGTCGATCAAGGCTTCACAAAATTGTGGAAAGCTGGGGGTGCGGCGGTCGAACTCGAAGTATTGCACTTGGTCCGACCAATGGTTCAAAACGCCCTCCGGTGTGATCGTGCGATAATCTAAACCGAAGGGGCGGCGGAAGCACCGTCCTTGCATCGGATGGGATTCGACGGACGGCAGGCCGATGTTAGCCAAGACTCTCTTGTTTCGTTCGTGGAGTTCCAGTGGTGGCTTTAGCCGATCATGTACCTGCCAAACGTGCATCCCCAAGGTTTCGCTGCTGATGCACCAAATGCGACCGGGAAAGGCGTCGTAGATTCGCTTCAGTTGTTTGAAATGGTCGAGCGGAAGATGGACCAGCGGACGACGTTCTTTCCAATAATCGCCGACCCGATGCTGCTTGGCGTCGAAGTCGATGGCGTCCACGGTGGTCCACCTCGGCATGTGCAAGGCTAACCAGATCGGTTTGCTGGGACACCACTTCCAGACTTCCCAATAGTCATTATTCAGATGCCGCTCGGCCCATTCGACGGCCAGCTTGTCGAAGAGCGGCAGTGCTTTGTCGGTCTTCCATTTCTTTTTTTCGATGAAGCCTCTGGTGTAGTCGTACTTGACGTTGAAAGTCTTGCGGTTCCACCATTTGATGAAACGCTCGTAAAAGAGCCAGAAATAGGTGGGGTCTTGCTCGGACAAACGAATGGTGAATCCAGCCAGCAGCGCCTCGGAGCAAATCTCGTCTTCTTCGGGCTCGTTTTCATCGCCGTAGGTAAGGCTGCAAGGGATGTCGAGGGTCAAGTCGGCAAGATCGGGAGCGGATTGCCCGGAGATGCTGAGCAATTGCTCTGTCGGGCCGTCCGCTTCGGCGGAAAATGTTCCGAGAACTCCGTCGAAAATATCTCGGTCTGCTGCATAAATATATTCGGGCATGATTAAGTCCTTGCTCAAAAAAACCATTCTGAAAAATGCGACAACACCCGCCAAGATTCGTTCGAGGTGGGTGTTGTCGTTTTGGGATCAGCCGCCGTAGTACGTTTCAAACCATGTCACGGTTTCCATTGGCGGATTCAGGTACTTGCGGTGTTGGTGGTAGGTCTTTACTTCCCCGTCTTCGTCTACGTCGATGGTAACGAGCGTTCCGTTCACGGCCTTTACTTTGCCGATGACGTACTTCTTCAAATTGAAAAAGCGGACCTCATCTCCGGGGATGAGCGTCCGGCGAAAATCATTTAGGTGCATCTGTGGCCTCCCGTCTGTTTGCGAAATACTTCTTGATCGCCTCGACTTCCTTGGTCGAGAAGATTCTTTTGCCAGCGATCCTGAGACACGGCTCAGGAAGGTTCCCGGCAGAAATGGCGTAGGCGATGACGTGGGCCTTTTGGCCGACGATCTTCGCCACTTCCGACAGAATGAACTGTGTTTGCGGCATATAAGCCTCCTTCTGTTTGTATTTATGCAGTTGGTTTCGATTTCTTGGCGAAGAATATGATAAAGCCGTGGCTCCCAACGAGAGAGCCACGGCAGGCAAGTCAACTATCGGACTCTTTCAACGTGACGCATCCCCGGCGTACCACGGACAGTGACCCGCTCTTTTGCCGCCCATCCATAAGGATGCGACGACGCACTGAACGCCCGACGCCATTCTTGTTTGGTAGGGTCATCAACCGTTCCAAATGCACCGCACTCTACGCACTCCACCATCAGGCAGACTTCTTGAAGAGCCGTGGAGAACACAACCCATTCGTGATTGCAATCACCACCATTCTGTTGGGAGCGGGTCACAAAGTTCTTTTGCACTTCGTGTCTTTCCCAATAGTCAGTTAAAAAGTCTAACGCAGTGCCCACGTCCGCACTTACAAGGTGCTCGAATGGCACATCACACTGCCACGCATTCCTTTTGTTGTCCCATTCATTGAGGCTATGCCCCGTTACCTTCTCGAAGAGAACGGCAAGCTCGTTCTCATCCATGCAACGATAGATTCGATGAAGCATTGCCAGTTCAAGCTCGAAGCGAGTCAAAAGGTTCTCTTTCATTTTGCGTTTTCTCCATTTGAATAATGTCTTCTTCCGCAGCAGCCAGCCCGTCGCCACACAAATGGCGACGGGAATGGCCTGCGGATTGGCGTCCAGCCGAAGACTCTTGGGCTGCACGCCGCCTGCTGTCAGAAAGCAGGCCAGTTGTCCGACAAGTCGAAAGGACGTGTTTCATCTGCGACGCTTCCGATTCTTGACGAGTGATTTGCGGCGACTCTTGCGATTCGACGAGGCCACATACAGATCAAGTAGGCGCTCAGCCGTCAGAACGCAGCGTTGGTACTTGTGGGCATCGCCATTGGCGTGCATTGCAAGACTACCCAGATCGCACAGTTCACAGGCCCGCCGCACCAGTGGGTGATGATTGAGCAGCTTCGTTCGGCCCAAGTCCTTGCTGGTCTTGGTTCGTAGCCACGCATCAATCGAGTCGATGTTGTCCCTGCAAAGTTCTTCGCCGGTCGGCACAAAGCAGATGTGGCCGCTACTCGGCAGGTCCAATGGGAATGGCGTAATGTCAACGTACTCGTCGCCTTCGCATCGAAGCACGCAATGAAATTCGGCAGCCAGCCAGAAGTTCTTGGTCTGCCAGATTGACCATCCGAACGCCGGTGTTCCCAAGCCGATACGCCACGCCAATTCGCAATTGTCCTTGCACATCAAGAAGGAGGCGAAGCGTTGGGGAAGATGAGGGATTATCAAGGGCGTTCCACCAAGTTCCTGTCCAAACTCGGAGATCGCAGTTGTGATTGTTGCGGGAGCAATGCTGGCATACCTGTCAGCAGGACGTTGTTTCATATTAGGCATTGGTCTGTGACTCCACAAAATGCCCATTGCGGATCATTTGCGTAATGCAATGGGGTAACGGCTTGCTCCATCGACCAGCCAAATGCCAATGACGGGATGGCACGGAATGGGATGGAGTTGGACCCGCCACGAAGAATTGGCTGGGCGGCTGCTCACGGCTCTAAAGCGATTAGAGGGAGCGGCCGATTTGAAGTGGAGTGTAAAGTTAAACTGAAGTCGTTTGTGAAGTCTGCATTATTATAGTGGTGAAGAAAGCTCGATCAAGAGCGATGTAAAAGAATGTTGCGAATGGAACTGCTGGCCCTGTGGCGTATAACAGCGCATATAAATGATAAGACACCGACTCGCTTTTCACGAACACCGTGTCAAAGATCGGGAAAACAAAACGCAAATCGGCGTAGTGGGGTCAATAAATACGCAACAAAGGAAATGCAGCAAATACGACACCGATATAAATGACGGGCGACAATCTGGGTGTAAAGCACGCTGGCCGGGCCGCAAAAGTGCCGCTATTACGCAAAATGCTCGCATTGCGTTCGCTAGGGAGAATAATCTTGATTGCGAGTTGTGTGTACAGCCGAAAAGCGGGGCCGTTCCGGTGGCAAAGGTGGCGAATATATGCGGCGAATATATTCTTGGAACAATGCGGCGTGAGAAGAAGAGAAAGCCCCGGCAACACGAATATGCTGCCGGGGCTTGTTGGCAAACAGGATTACGAAGTCTTCGTAGGACGACCTCTTTCCCGCTTAGTCGGTTCGAGCTTCTTTGAGATTAGCGTTAGCACATCGGCCACGTCTTTCACGCCAGACTGCCATTTCAATTTATCTTCGGCGGACCAATCGAGGTATTCCATCAGTTCGGAAACCCTCGTGAGAAAACTTGCCACGAAAGGCAGTTCGTCAACAAGGAGATAGCGGCAGATCGGAGACGCTTCTGGTGCCGTTGCAACGTGCCGAACGCTTTTGGCTGACTTCCCGCTTCGATGCGTTGCGACATTTGCCTTTTGAGGCGTCGGCGTCGAATTGAACGGAACGATGTCGGGTTCTTCGATAAATTCATTATCTGCGTCGTCCGACTTATCAGTTTCCGGCTGATCTTCGACAGGCTGAGAGAACTCGGTTGGCACAACGCCTCTGTATTCGTCCTCATCGCCGTCGAAGCGCTCTTCTTCATCTTCCGCTTCAGGGGACCGGCATCCCTTGAGAAAGTCGGTCATCTTTTTCGGCCCCCACGCTACGTCGGGAAACTCTGCGAGGGTGGCGGCAACCCGATCTTCGTTTTCCGCCAAATACCGCCAGCGATGGCATTTGTCGTAACTCGGTTTCGGAAATCGCTCCTTCAGACGCTTCATGTACATTCCATGCGGCGTCATGGATTTCAGTTCCGAGACAAATGGCCCGTATTTCCGAGCGATTTCCAGCTTCTGGAAATTTGTGGCATCGTCTTCTTTCAGTCCTTCTCCGATTTGGTCCAGAAGCTCGGTAATCTTCGTTTCGACGGGATCGCCACCGTCCTCAAATTTTGCACCGTGCAAAATTTGGGGTGTCGTATCGTCCTGCGCTTTCAATTCTTCAGCCATTGTCATTCTCCCAATGGCTGTGCTGGCTTTTGAAAAACAAAAAACGCCGGGGGCCGTGGTTGCCAGCTTTGCAGCCGATCAATCCACGGCCCCCGGCGTTTGGCGGGCAGCGTTTTGGACTCGATATATTTAACGGGGGTATTCAGCGGGATTCAGGGATATTTAGTGAGTCCCCCGTACTGATCTGGTGAGGATTATACCACAGCTTTGGCCGACCGTAAACCAAAACGGCCCGCTTAGCATTCACCTTACAAACCCGTTTTCCTGTGGTAAAATCGTGATTACTGGCCGACTCATCCCAAGAGTTGAGATGCACCGCAAGGTGAGGCCCACGCTGAAGCAGGCGTGTAATAAGGATCACCGAGGGCTGCATGGCCCGCTATTCTTCAGCACGAGGCTGAAGGCCATTGCAAGGGACGCTGGGCGCATTCCCCAGCCAAACGTCGTCAGGACAACCTTCTTGTTGTTCTCCCTTGCAGTGAGCGCATTATGTCTTCCGTTGAAGCTGGCGGTACGTCGCCGAATCTGCCCCTTTCTACTCGCATTCCGGTCCAGCCCATTTGCGGCGCAGAGCCGTTGATGTGTTGGGTGAACGTCCAGAAGCGAATCAAGGCGATGGGCGGCAAAGTCGTATTCGGCTGGGCCGTGGTTCGAGATGTCTTCACCCTTGTCAAGCAAAGCCATTGTGTTTGGGAAGATCATGCCGGTCAGTTATGGGACGTGACCCCGGTATTCGAGTCAGTTAGCGGCCAGTACGCAGTCATCGGGTGGCCGGAATATACCGAGTTCGAGCGAGACGACTCGGTGACATTTGAAGAGAAGAGCCTACCTACTCGATACATGTCCTTGCACCCCAGCCCGCACGTCGCAACGGCCTGCGCCTATATGGAGCGTGCCGACGAGTTTCTTCGCAAGGGCGATCTCGACAAATGCCGGTATTGGACCGAGCGAGCCAATCGAGAAATGGCAAAGGCAAGGCTTCGAGGGCGTTGGGACACACCAGCAAGCATCGCTGTGAGCGATGTACTCGCTTCGATGATGAATCGGCCCTCAGTTACACGCAGCCCAAAGTGAAAGTGGCGGCCAACGTCGGGTATTGATGCTGTCCGCAACACGATTTGTGGAGCGTGAAATGAAGCGGAATAAATCGGATTCAACGACGAGGAGGCGAGAATGAGTGAGATACCAGAACCCAAGATTGAAGTCGTGATCGAACTACTTCAGGAGATGGTCAGACGTGAGTACGACTCGGAGTTGGTCGTCATCTATATGCAAGGCGGGGATTTCGAGGCGTACCAGAAAGCTGTCGAAGGCGTTCAGGCGTTGCCAACGCACCAGCAGAGATTGATGGTCGTGTGGGTCTGCTTAGAAGACGCCGAACTGCTCCGGTATCCGGCCTTTGATGTTGAATTCAATCGCAAGGACGGGGCACAGAAACTCGGTGTGACGGGCCAGCCGAAGAACATCGCCACATTGCTGCGGCTAATTGGCGCACAAACATGAGTAAACACACACTCCGTTCCTGACGCCACGAAGTCGGTCTTTCCATTTGACGGTAGAGAGCATGAAAGCGAATTGGCGTGCTGCGGTGAAATCGCTAAGCAAATCGACGACCGCCAACTCTGCTTTGCCTTCCGTAGAAGGCAGTGGTGAGCAGAGGACAAACGCCATAACCTTCGTGAACGGGGAAGTGGCCAAGGCCAGCCTCGTCTTGAAACCGGGGGATCGAGTCGAATTCGTTAAACCGGCCCGAAAGAAAAAAGAAAAGGCACGCCGAAAGCAGCGGATCACGATTATCGGCTGCGGCCAAATGGCGAAGTGCCTTTTCCAGCCGTTGTTGTGGCACCTTGAGTCGGTGCCCGATCTGGATGCCGAGATTCGTGCCGTTGATGGCGATGAAGGCAAGGTCAGCAGTTTGGTCGAAGGTGCCGAAGGACAAATCGCTTTCGTTCACGAGTACCTCGTCGAAACCAATGCCGGGCGGGTTATCGAGGAAGGCGACGTGGTGCTGGCCTGCACACGCAACCACGCCACGCTGAAGTTGATTTCCGATCACGTCCAAAAGCTGGCCAACGTGACGGTGATTGCTGGCGGCTGCGATTATCTCGATGGGGCCGTCACATTCGTGATTCGACGAAAGGGAAAGTACCTCACGCTTCCGTTGGCGAACCATTACCACACGGAGATTCTCAAACCGACCGACCGCAATCCGGGCGACTTGGCAGATGGAGAAACGATGCCTGCCCCGCCGCCACAGGCCATTGTGAACACGAACATGGTCGCTGCGGTGATGCTGTCCGTCCTTCGGCGATTGCTGATGGAAGAGTTCCCCGAACCGTGCGAGTTTTATATCGAAGCGAATTTGCCGAGGGTCGTTGACAGGCAGCGACTCATCTCCAAATCGGAGGGACGATGACCGGCAAAACCGAAGTTGAATACACGGGCAGCAAGGAAGCGGCCATCGAGCAGTTCAGGCGTCGGCGTCGGCTTGCGGCGGGATTCGAGAAGACTGAGAACGCCGATCTACCGGCTGGTTCCCCCATGTACTTCTACTGCCGCCACTGCGGACTCCCCATCGAAATCCTGCCGGAAGATTACGTCTTCCTGCCCACCACGGAATGCAGCCAATGCCGAGGCTTGAGAAGCGAGGGCTGGCTTGAAGAAGCGAGCAGGATGGCGGGTGAATGCTGATGCAGCGGAAGATTATTCGGACACGTTGCGTGGTTTGGCCCTACGCCCAGACGTTCGTTTGCCGTACTTTCTTTGCAGGTGGCGATAGACCGTCGCTGAAGTAATGCCAAGTTGTTCTGCGATCTGTGGTGGCGTCAGCCCTTCAGCTTCCAAATCCAAGATTGCTTTGGTTTTGCCGACGCCGATGTAGGTCTTCGGCTTTGATTTGAAAGGGTCGGGGCCAGCCGCTTCAAATACCGGGGCCATCTCTTGCTCAAGTCTTCGTTGAGCGTCGTACAGGTTATCCCAAGGCAAGTTCGCATAACGACGAAGAAGCTCGTCGTCAGAAACGGTCTTGTGAGCCAGTAGCATCGAAGCGATGTGTGGGTCTGCCAGCCTCAGAATTTCGGTAGCGGCAGTCTTGCGGAGTTTTCCAAAGCTGTATTTCGGAAACTCTTCGCCTTTGTCTTTGCGGATGCGCTTAATTAAGTCGTTCCAACGATTTGCAAAGCCGTCGATGACGTTGCCGTTCTCAGATTCGTGGTAGACGGGATTTCCGCTGGGGGCGACAAACACTGGACCGTTCGGCTTGTGCTTCGACAAATACCATCGAAGTCCGTCAACGCAGACTGTCCAGAGATGGTGGCGACTGATTGAATCCACCTTGAGCCGTTCGCCGTCGATCTTTGCCCCATCAAGGTCAAGCCACTCGGTTCGCAGCCGACCGAGTTGATCCGCTCCGTAAGCGCAATTCAATGCCAGATAGAAATAGAGCCGTTCAAGAGGCGTGCCGTAGTCCGCAATGATTTTCAAGTGTTCCATTGGAATCGTGACGATTTCACGTTCCTTGCGGATTCGCAATCGCTCATCGACATCCGCCTTTCGGTAGTCCAGTTGCCTGCGTAGATCGAACTTTCTGGGCAAATCCCATTGGAAGCCGTCGTGCTTGTCCAGCCAGCGGAAGAACGACCGGAGTTGTTTGACAAAATGCTTGGCCGATGAGAGCTTCAGCGGAGTACCACGTTGAGTGATCGGACGAGCGGCGAAGATTTCGATGATCTCGTCGCACTTGTTCGTGTTTAGTTCCCCAAGGTCGAGTTCGAGGTAATCCTTCAAGTAGAACTCGGTGATGGAAGCGAGATTGTTTAGCTGCGTCTGTGCCCAAGGCTTCCGCTTGCCCGCCGGGGACTTGTATTTCTTTTTTGCCTTGATGTCCTCTTCAAAAGCCTCGAATGCTTGTCGAAGTGCAACGCCGGTAAGCTGGACTCCCGGCCTACCAGTGAGTTGTGCCAGTTGATCTTGGCTGACGGTGACGAGGCTCCGCAGTTTTTCGAGTCCCGCCTCATAGTGGGCGGCGTTTACAGGAATGACTTCACTGTTGAGTTCATTCTTCGTCCTCAATATCCGTCGAGCGTAAGCAATCGAGGATTCACCGAAGGACACTTCAATCGGCGGCGTCTCGCCTTTGCAAATTGCCTTGGCGGTTCCAAGCCTTTCATCGTCCCAGCGAGCTTCCCAGAGGGAATCTCCGTCTTGGTAAGGGTAGTCGGGCGGCACCACATGGGCTTCGATCTGCTTCCAGAGCGCCACAATTTGGCCCCACCGTCTTTCCGCCTCTTCTTGGCTGATAGCGGCGGGCATCCGAAAGACCTGCTTGACCCCCTCGGAACTGATCCCCAACCATCGCTCGAAACTCCCGTCCCGCTTCCGGGTCAAGGGCTTCTCGT
>SXGS01582190.1_pt1 | contig 10707 bp, 12 predicted proteins | sample 3174681 | NCBI WGS metagenome assembly SXGS01 (sample SAMN11356861, study PRJNA531348) | freshwater metagenome | isolation source: freshwater sample F1-80 | place: China: Fuxian Lake, Yuxi | collected 2017-12-25 | reverse complement strand
CGAGCAGGCCTTTGCCGACCGGTACGGAGAGGAGCTTGCCGGTGGTGCGGACTTCGCCGCCCTCTTTAATGGAGAGATAATCGCCGAGAATGATGGCGCCGACCTCGGTCTCCTCGAGGTTCAGCGCGATGCCGATGACGCCGTTGCCGAAGTCGAGCATCTCGTTGAGCATCGCGTCGGTGAGGCCTTCAATCTTGGCCACGCCGTCGGAGATCTCGCGGACGACGCCGATGTTCTGGCGGCCCGCCGAGGTCTTGATGCCCGAGATCTGGGCTTCGATTTCCTGAAGTATGTTGCTCATAAACCGGTCTTTGTTGGCTGGGATTGGAGATTAAAAGCGGAACGATTCCTGCAATTGGTCGAGACGGCCGCGCACGCTGCCGTCGTAAACGCTGTAACCGATGGAGACCCGCAGGCCACCGATCAGCGCGGGGTTGAGGCTCTTTTGGAAGACGATCTTGTCGCCGAGGCGGGCCTTGGCGGCGGCTTGCACGGCGCTCTCCTGCGCGGCGTCGAGCGGCGTGGCGCTCTCCACATGCACGGTGCGCTCGGCGAGGGTGAGCCGGGCGAGGCGGTGAATCTGGTTGAGCAGGGACAGGTAACCGCGCGGCTTGTCGGTGGCGAGGCGCTGCACCACGAGACGGAGCCGGGCGTCCTCAATCGAGCCATCCGCCGCCAAGCATTGGCGGAAGAGGAGTCGGGCGTCCTTGCGGGTCCGTTTATTGGCTCTCATGGGCGCGTCAGAAAAATCACTTCGTGGCGGTGAACTCGCGGTTCACTTCGTCGATCAGGCGCTTCTGATCTTCAGCGGTGAGCACCTTGCCAGTGACCTTGATGGTGGTCTGCACCACGAGGCGGCCGATTTCGCGCATCAATTCGGCCTTCATCCGCTCGCGGTCGGAGTCGGACTGTTCCTTGGCCTTGGAAAGGATCTGCTGGGCCGCGCTGACGGCCTTCTGCGATTCCTGCTCCTGCACCTTGGCGGTGGCGGCGCGGGTCTCGACGACCATCAGATTCGCGTCGGCATAGGCTCTCTCGAGGATTTCCTTGCGGGCGGTCTCGGCGTTGGTCAGCTCGACACGGATGCGCTCGGCGTTGGCGAGGCCGTCGGCGATGCGCTTCTTGCGCTCCTCGAGCACCTTGAGGATCGGCCCGTACGCGAACTTCTTGAGCGCGACGGCGACGATGATGAAGAGGATGATCTGCGAGATCAGCAGCTGCCACGTGACGCCGAACTGGTGCGCGATCTCGGCGACGGGGTTGCCGGCCGGGGCCGCCGCAGCAAGGAGGACGAACGGATTCATAAAAACAGTCGCAAAGGCTGGGCGCGGAGCCTCACGGCCCCGCACCCATAACATTACTTCGCCAAGAAGATGGCGAAGAAGACCACGCCTTCCGCGAGCGCGGCGAAGATGATCGCCTGGTTGCGGATTGCGCCGGCCGCACCCGGATTGCGTCCGGTCGCTTCAGCGGCCTTCATGCCGATGATTCCCACACCGATCGCGGAGCCGACGGCCGCGAGACCGATGTGCAGACTGCCTGTCATTTCTGCCAGTATGGGCAACATATTTTTGCCTTTCGTTTTGTTTTCCCAGCCGGCCCCGCGGTTTGCCCACGGTCAACCGGCCGAAATTGTTTTTAATGCGCGCGCTTCGCTTCCCCGTGTCCGTGGCTTTCGCCATGTCCATCATCATGATGGGCGCACATCAGCGCGGTGAAGACCGACGTGAGCAGGGCGAAAACAAGCCCCTGCACGAGGCCGACCAGCAACTCCAGAAAGTAGAACGGCAACGGAAGAAGCCATCCGAGCCACGGCACCAGCACCATCATGGATTCGAGGATGTTCTCACCGGCGAAGATGTTTCCGTAAAGTCGGAAGCTCAAGGAGACCGGGCGGAACGCGATGGAAATGACTTCGATCACGCCGACGAAGAAGAAAATCGCGATCATGAACAGGGCCATGACGCCCTTGCCGTTGTCGCCGCCGCTGAAGATGTGCTTGAGGAACCCGCCGCCGCCGAGGGACTGCAGCGACCAGACCGTCCAGAGGAAGAAGAACGTCAGCGACATCGCCAGCGTCATGTTGAGGTCGGCGTTGCCGCCGCGCAGAAACGGCTTGTCCAAGTGGAAATGACCGCTCCCGTCCAAATGCCCCATGCCCACGGTGCCGACGCCGGGGATCAGTCCCATCCAGTTGGTGAACAAAATGAAAAGGAACAGCGTGCAGAAGAACCAGAACGTTTTCTTCACGAGCTCACCGCCGAGGATCTCACCGAAAAAGTCGTACATCCCCTCGACCAGCCATTCGGCAAAATTCTGCAGGCCGCCCGGCACCATCTGAATATTCCGGGTCGCCAGTTGGGCAAAGAGGATCAATCCCAGCGCTACAATCCAAGTCACGACCGTCGAGCTGGTGAATTGGATCGGTCCCACTTCGAAAATCGGCGCAGCGGCGGGCAATCCGTGGTGCTCGGCCGCGTGAGCCTCTTTCGGGGCGTGTGCGTCGGCCTTGGATTCGGTCTGCGGTGCGCGCAATGCCTGCCGTTCGCCCGCCGTTTTGGTGGCATCCGCGCCAAAGCCGAGGTGCGGCAGAATGCCGAGCAGCGCTATCGCAAAAATGGACGTGAACCAACGCATCATCTCTTCAAAAACACCCGCTCCAACTCTGTTTGCGTACGTTTCAGGCGTCGCAACAGACCTCGCTTTTCCGAAGCGGGCGGGCAAGTTGCCCCATCGTGAAAAATTTCACAAGGGTTTTTTATCAACTTCTTTTCTGGATCACCGGGACCCCGTCGGTCCCTCCAAAAATGGCGCGGCAGAACTAGCTGATGAGCTTGGCCAACTCGTCGGCTTTGCCGCCGCAGGCAATGATCATCGCTTTCACCTGCTCTTCGTTAAACTCGGAATGGCGTTCCTGTACGATTTTTCCAAACGACTCATTCCATGTGTCTGGATGCGCGTCGCAGAGCGAGGCGACGTAGTGGACGGGGTCGGGCCGGAGCCGGCTGTCGGTCACGTTCTGGTCCTTGATGGCCCCGGTGAGATCTTCGGGCATATCCCATACCGCACAGACGGCGGCGCCCAGTTCGGCGTGGCACCAGCCGAAGGTTTCCTTCTCGACTTCGTGCAAGGGGCGTTCGCCCTTGGCGGCGGTGGTGTAAAGGAGGTTGTAATCTTCGCCTTTGCTGGCGGCGATGAGCGGCACGGAGATGTCCTGCAGGAAGCCGGCGGTGAAGCAGAGGTTGGCGACGGCGGGTTTGGTGGCCTCGGCGATCTCCTTGGCGAGCACGGCGCGTTTACCGGCGGTTTTCCAGAACTGCTGCAGGGCGATGTATTGTGGCGTCTTCTGCGGCGTGGTACCGCGTGCGCCGATGAGCATCACGATGCGCTCGAGTTGGGAGTTGCCCATCATCGCGATGGCGTGGTCGAGCGAGGTGATCTTGGAGCGCGGGGCGTAAGCGGTGGAGTTCACCGTGCGCATCACGCGCGAGGTCAGGTCGGCGTCCATCGACATCACCTGACAGATCTGGTTGGTGCTCGAATCGGGGTCGCGCAGGCGCTTGAGCGTCTCGAAGATGGTTTTGCGGAAGCGCGGCAACTCGAAGTTGCCGAGAAGTTCCTTCACGCGTTCCGCCGGGTCTTGCGACATACGTCTTGCCTCTTGGTTTGGGTTGTTACTCGCCGCGTCGACCGAGCAGGTTACCGAGAATCGTCATCAGGCCGCCGAGGCCGAAATAACCGAAAATGGTCAGCGCGTTGGTCAGGATCTGCGCCAGCGTGGACTTGGGCAGCACGTCGCCGAAGCCAAGCGTGGTGGCCGCCACCACGGCATAGTACTGAGGCGTGTACCACGTGCGGACGAGGTCGCCGGGGATGGCGAAGTCGGGCGAGATCGCGCCCACGCGGCGGTCGGTATTGTTCCAGTACGAGTTCTGCGTCGCATCCTGCGTGGCGCGGGTGGCCACGGTGAAGTTGCTCGGGGTCTTCTCGTCTTCGGCGAACTTGGCTTCGCCCTCCACGTTCACCACATCTTTGTCGGCGTCGTAGCTCAGCTTGACCTTGCTGCCGGTGACCTCCTTCACCCGCGCGGCGATGTCGTTGAAGGAGTCGTTCCCAGCGTCCACCGTGATCTTCATGCCGTTCACGGTGAAGACTCCGTTGCTGACGGAAAGGACGAATCCGGCTTCGCCCAGCGGCTTGTCGGCCTTCACGCCCGCCGACGTGCCGTTCATGGAGTAGAAAATAAGTCCGAAGATGGCCACCACGGCGGCCTGAAGCAGAGCCCAGCGGAAGAGGCTGCGGCCGCAATCCGAAGTCAGCCACCAGACCCAGTAGATTTTCTTGTGCAGATCGCTCTGCTTCTGGAACTCGTCGAGGTAGTTCTCGTCGGCAATGTGGCGGCGGACGAGATAGGCGCCGGCGAAATCGACGTCGCGGATGTCCGCGCCGATCCAGTAGGCGGTGACGTAGTTGGTCACGCCGCGGAACTGGGCGCCCTTCAGGCAGGTCTTGTTGAAGGTTCCGTGGTCGAGGTTTGCTTCGCGGATATCCACCTCGCTCATGTCCGCCTGCGAGGCGTGCACGTGGGTGAGGTTGGCCTCGAGCATGCGCGCCTTGGGCAGCTTGGCCAGCGTGAAGTCGGCGTGGCTCAAATCGGCGTTCACGAAGGTCGCACCCGGCAGGCTGGCGCGTTTGAACGTGGCCTTGTGGAAATTCGCGCGGCCGAGGCCGGCGTTCTTGGCCGAGCACTCGTCGAGGTTCGTCTCCTTGAAGCTCGCGCCGAGGAATTCACCGCCGTCGAGCTTGGCCTGGAAGAGCGTCGCCTTGTCGAAAATCGTGTTCTGGCAGATGGTGTTCTCGAAGTTGCACCGGCTCAACTCGCAGCCGGTGAAGTTCACTTCGGTCAATTCGAGGCCCGAGAAATCCTTTCCGAGAAAGCTTTTGCCCGAGAGATCCTTCAGGTGCGCCGGCACTGATTCGCCGTTATCGTAGGCGGTGCGGAGGGCGGCGAGAATCTCGTCGACGCTGAGATTGGCGGCATTGGCGGCGGGGGCCGCATCGGGGGATTGGCTCATGGTTGTGCTCTGGTTGTAAATGTCGATTTCCCCCAACCCATACCGAGGGAAACAGGAGCGCAGCATGGCGTAACCGAAATGGCGGCGCAACGATTTTGTGCGCGCGGCACGCTTGCCTTCGTGCCGCCGGCCGTGCTTAATCGCGACTAAGAATTTATGGCCACACGCCCGAGCCAGAGCGCCGAGGATTATCTCGAGCGCATCCACGAACTGATCGAGGAGAAGGGCTACGCCCGCGCGGTGGACATCGCCCACTCGCTCAAGGTGCGGCAAGCCTCCGTCACCGCGATGGCGCAGCGGTTGGCCAAGGCTGGCTACCTCAAGTACGAGAAGTACCGCGGTATTCTGCTCACCCCGAAGGGCCGCGAGGTCGCCCGCCACATCCAGCAGCGACACGCCACCCTCGAACATTTCTTCACCCTGCTCGGCATCGACCGCGCGACGCAGCATCAGGACATCGAGGGGATCGAGCACCACCTCAGCCACGAGACCGTTGAGTTAATCGCCGACCTCGCCGCGTTCCTCGACCAGAATCCCGCGACGCTGAAGAAGTTCCTCGCCAGCCGCCGCTCGACGACGTCCGCGAAATCCTGATCGCCTGATCGTATGCACTGGCCGCCGTGGAACACCCTGCTCGACTGGGCGCAAGCCGAGGTCGAGCGCACCCTCCACGCGCTGCCGCCCGATCTGCGCACGCGTGCCGAGCCGCTCCCCGTCATCTGCGAGCCGCTCCCCAACGACGACCTTGTGGCCGACGGCGTGGATGCCGACCTGCTCGGCCTCTTTGTCGGCGAGGAGCTCGCCGCCACCGGCGCCACACTCGCGCCGATGCCGGCGCAGATATTCCTCTTTCTCGACAACCTTTGGGATTACACCGACGGGGACAAACAGCGGTTCCTCGAGGAAGTCCGCACCACTTATCTCCATGAACTCGGCCACTACCTCGGCCTCGACGAGGACGACCTCGACGCGCGGGGGCTGGGCTGATCCCGCCAGTTTTTGTTTGGCTTCAAACGCCCGCCCGATACGATGCCCGCCCGTGCCGCCACGTTGGGCGCCGTTGATTTTTGGTGTTTGTGAAGAAGAACCCATGAAAGCCGTCGCTGTCGTCCCCGGAAAACGCGAAGTCCGCCTGCTCGACCATCCGCAGCCCAGCCTCACCGCCGACACGCAGGTGCGCGTCCGCTCGCTCGATGTCGGCATCTGCGGCACCGACCGCGAGATCTGCACCTTCGTGTACGGTGCGCCGCCGAAGGGCAACGATTACCTCGTGCTCGGCCACGAATCGCTCGGCCAAGTCGTCGAGATCGGCTCCGCGGTGACCTCGCTCAAAGTGGGCGATCTCGTTGTGCCGAGCGTGCGCCGTCCCTGTCCGCACGCGCATTGCCGTCCCTGCCGCGCCGGCTTGCAGGACTTCTGTGCCACGGGCGATTTCGTCGAGCGCGGCATCAACCAAGTCCACGGCTACATGACCGAGCAGTACGTGGAGGAGGCGCGCTATCTGAATTTCGTCCCCGCCGCGTTGCGAGACCTCGCCGTGCTCGCCGAGCCGCTCACCATCGCCGAGAAGGGGATGGCGCAGGCGTGGACCACGCAGGCGCGCCTGCCGTGGGCTTGCACCGAAGCGGGCAAACCGAAGGGCCACGGGCTGCGCGCGGTGGTGCTGGGTGCCGGCCCCATCGGCATCCTCGGCGCGATGAAGCTCGTCGTGGAAGGGTTCGACACGTACGTCTATTCCCGTTCGCCCAAGCCGAACCCGAAAGCCGCGCTCGTCGAATCTTTCGGCGCCAAATACATTTCCGCGAAAGAGGTCACCCCCGCGCAGCTCGCCGCGCAGGTCGGCAACATCGACCTCGTGTACGAGGCCGTCGGCCAGCCGGACGCCGCCTTCGCCGTGCTCGAGGTGCTCGGCCTCAACGGCGCCTTCATCTTCAGCGGCATTCCCGCGCCCGAAGGGCACATCACCGTGCCCGGCTCGCAGTTGATGCGGAACATCGTGCTCAAGAATCAGGCCATCATCGGCACGGTGAACGCCGACCGCGCCGCGTTCGAAGGCGCCATCCGCGACCTTGGCGAATTTCAGAAACGTTGGCCGGCCGCCATCAACGCAGTCATCACCTCGCGCCACAAGCCGGACGATTACCGCGAGCTGTTGCTCGGCAAAGCCGCGGGCATCAAGAACGTCATCTCTTTCGCGTGAACGTTGTCGGAAAAATAAATCATCACTTATGAGCAAACCCTGGATCGACATCTCCGTGACCATGCGCGACGACATGGTCCACTGGCCCGGCGACCCCGAGTGCCACGTGAAAGTTCATTTCAAGCTCGGCGACCCCATCCCCGGCCTGCCGGGCAAGAAGTTCCCGTGCAACCTCACGCACTTGAGCCTCAGTGCCCACACCGGCACGCACATGGACGCCCCACGTCATTTTGTCGCCAAAGGCATCACAATGGAAGCGATGCCGCTGGATGCCGTCGTCGGCCCCTGTCGAGTCATCGAGATCAAGGACAAGAGCGCCATCACCGTGGAAGAGCTGCGTCCGCATAAGCTCAAGCGCGGCGAGCGCGTTCTCTTTAAGACCCGTAACTCCACCAAGAGCTGGCGGATGGCGAAGACCGCGACCTTCGACGAGAACTTCATCTACATCCCCGGCCCCACCGCGCAGTACCTCGTGGACCGCGGCGTGATGACCGTGGGCGTGGATTACCTCTCCGTCGGCGGTTACAACAAGGACGGCGTGGAGTGCCACCAGATCATGCTCGGCGCGAAGAAGCCGATCTGGATCATCGAGGGCCTCGACCTCAGCAAGGTGAAGCCGGGCGCCTACGACTTCGTCTGCCTGCCGCTGAAAATCCTCGGCTCCGACGGCGCGCCCTGTCGCGCCATCTTGCGGAAGCGCTGAGGCGCGCTGGTGCTCGTGCCGGGGGAGGACAATTCCCTAAAACCGCAATTGCTGGTCGACAAGGAAGACGCAGTCTTTTAAGGGGAGAAACCGCATTTCTCCTAGGAGACCCAACTCTATCCCTCCATGAGCGTCCAACTCTTCTTCGCCCGTGTCTTGCTGGTATCGCTCCTGTTTCTGCCGTGGCTTGTCTTTGGCCGGCACGTGGATGGTGCGTTTGCTGGACACACGGAGACCGAGGCGCGGATCTGGTTGCGATCGGGGCTGTGGGTGAGCGAGCCGGAAGCATCGGGGTGACGCTTGATTCGACGAAGGTTTACATCAGCCAGCAGGTTTATGTGACGGGCGTTCCTGCGGGACGAGTGGAGGAAGCGAAGGAGATGGTGATTCAGTGCCGTCGGGCGGGCCAAGACGAGACGATGTGGAAACCGGTAGGAAAGACGAACAAGTGGACGGGAGTGTGATTGGCGAAGGGGCCGGGGCAATACGAGATCCGAGTGCGGCAACCGCAGCGACAATGTAGGCCTTACCTACGATCGGCGGACGCGGTGGTGGACGTTGGCCCCATCGGCATCTTGCGCAAGCGGCAGCCCGGCTAGCGCTTCGTTATCGGTTTCGAAGGCGTGCTGCGGACAGGCAGGGCCGCCAGTGTCGCCAGCTCGTCGGGCGTTAGGGCCCGGTTGTACACGCGGATTTCGTCCAGCAGACCTTCCCAGAAAAGGGACATGTTCGAGAAAGGCTGTAGCCCGCCGATGATCACCTCCATGTCACGGTCGTAGCGCACGCGGAGCCGTGGCTGGTCGGGTGTTTCCATGATCTTGATGCCGTCCACGAATATCGCAGAGCGGCCCATGTCGCCCTGTTTCCGCAGCACCACGGCCACGTGCTGCCATTGATCGATTGCGTTGATGCCGGCGCGGGTGCGGGCAATCGCCGTGGGGTTGGTGGTGGAGGTATCTGCAAACCAGCCTTCCCAGTGGTGATCCCGGAAATGGAGTGTCAAGATCAGGGGATCCATGGCCATCCGCATGTCGCCGGCGAAAAGAATCGCCCCGCCCCCGTTGGCCGGGCGGTGGTTGGGCCGGATGCGCGGATGGTTTGGGGAAATGCGTTTGACCCAGGCGGCGACGGTCGCTTCTTCCGCGCCATCCAGCAATCGTTGGTGCGGGAGCATAATCACGCTGCGACCATCGAAGAAAGCCGCTCGGCCGCGCACGCCGGCCTCGTAAGTAATGGTTTCGTCCGGGAAACCATGGTTGCCCTGTCCGCTCATGTCGCGTGCGTCGCCATCGAGCGGGTAGTAGGCTACCAAGCTCTGGTTCAGCGAGGCGGGGAGCGGATGGCTCTGGGCCGAGTTGGGCTGAATGGGCGCGGGCACCGATGCGGTGGCTTGCGGTTTTTGGCTCTGGAACACACAGATGGCGATGACCACGGCGACTACACCGGCGGTGGCGACCCAAATCCTGGAACGCGCGCGGCGGCGCAGTGGGATTGGGTTCCCATTTTGAAGCGCGTCGCGCACCGCCTCCAGTTCGGCGAGTAATTCCGCGGCCGAGGGACGACTCTCCGGTTCCAAGCTGCAGGCGCGCAGGAAGAGCGCGTTGAGCGCGCTCGAGGCGGGAGTCATGATGTCCTCCAATTCAATTTCCGGAAACTCGCCACGGTCTTTGCCGGTGGCCATTTCGTAGAGCAGTTTGCCGAACGCGTAGACGTCGGCCGAGGGGCGGCCGGGGCCCTCACGCGGGATGTAGCCGTGCGTGCCGACGAGCGAGACGGAGGCGTCGGTGCGGGTCACAAGCCCGATGTCTGCCAGCTTCGGCCGGCCGTTCACGAAGATGACATTGGCCGGCTTCACGTCCCGATGGATGAGCCGTTGCTCATGGAGGAATGCCAGTGCCGCGGCGAGGGCGCAGGCGGCCTCCAGCGCCTTATCGAGGGGCAAGGGGCCATCCAGCAACCTGTGCTTTAGGGTGAGCGGACGATACGCTTCGGCGTTGGAGGCCGACAGCCCCGAGGCGTCGTCGGCCAATTCCATCACGTAGTAAAAGTACCCCTCGTTTTGGCCGAATTGAAAGAGATGCACCAAGTGCTCGCTCCGACGCGCGAGAGGTTCGAAGTGGCGCAGGCCGGCCAGCTCGCGTTCGTACGGGCGGGCATCTTCGAAGCGGTCGCGGTAGATGATTTTCACCGCGCGGAGATGGTCGAGTGCGTTCCGCGCCAGCCAGACATCGCCATAGCTGCCGTGGCCGATGCGCCGCAGCAGCGTATGCTCGGGGATTTCCGGCGGGGCCGGGAGGTTATCAGGAGGACTCATTTGACGGGCGCGATTGGCGCGGCATGATGGCTCGGCGCATCGGTGAACACAAGTCCGGAGGCCGGTCGTCGGGCCACCAGTTGGCGGATGGGCTGGGCGGACTTATGGTGCCTAGGGCGAGTTTCAGTTTCCGGTTATGCAAGAGCGCGGGTTCAACATCATTCTCGAGGAGACGGCCAGCGGTTTCGCGGCGCGCTGCGCGGAGTTGCCCGGTTGCGTGCTGATCGGCCGTTCGCGCTACGAGGCGGAGGAGGCGATGCGGACGGCGATCGCGTTCCATCTCGAGAGCCTGCCCGAGGGCGTGCTCTTGGAGGTGATTCTCGACGCTGGATTCTCCGATGTGAGTGGTGTGGACGCCAGCGGCTGGCGACCGGAGAAATCGGTCCAGTCGCGTTTCCTGCATCCGCCGGTGGAT
>SXGS01688056.1_pt1 | contig 10709 bp, 5 predicted proteins | sample 3174681 | NCBI WGS metagenome assembly SXGS01 (sample SAMN11356861, study PRJNA531348) | freshwater metagenome | isolation source: freshwater sample F1-80 | place: China: Fuxian Lake, Yuxi | collected 2017-12-25 | reverse complement strand
TTGCCGACGCCGCCCGTGCCGCTGGCGACGGCGATGATGCGCGCCAGACCCGGCACGCGGTTCTGGTTGGCGAAGGCGCTTTGCCCAGCGGCAGGAGTGGCCTGTTGGCCGGCCGGCATTTTGATTTCGATGTGGACCATCTTCGCATCCGGCAGCGCTCGGATGGCCTGCTCGCAAGCCAGCTTGAGTTGCGCGGCCGCTTCCTGGTTCGCGGAGGTCAGTTCGATGGCGACGCTGACGGCACCGTTGTTGGCGACGATGTTTTTCACCAGGCCGAAGGAAACGATGTCGCGTGAGTAGCCCGGGTACTTCACCGACTTGAGGGCGTTGAGAACGGATTCTTGATTCAGCATGTCGGCGCGCAGGATAGTGAACGGCGCGCGGAGTGAAAGAGCGGAGATCGCAGCGGCGCATCAGAGGCGCGACGAAAGGTCGGTGATGAGCAGAAGTAAGATTCTCGCGATCGTCTACATCCCGCTGGAACGGCTCACGCAGATTCGGGGTGGCCACAGGTTGTGGATTCAGACTTCACACCGGTGGCTTCCCTAAATCTGCGGGGCGACGACGGCTGATTCGTCCTTTGAATGCAGGCTTTGATGCTCTAGATTGTGCCCATCAAAGGCATGCCGGGACCAATCAAACTTGTTGCAGCCCCTGCCGGACAGAATCGCCCGGTCGGTTGGCCACGGATTTTTCTCAGCGCCTCATGCTGTCCGCTGCTCTGCCTGTCGCTGCTTCTCGCGGGCGCAGCGCCGGCAGCTCACGGGCAGTTGGTGATCAACGAACTGCTCTTCAACCCGCCCTTCGGCGATGCGACGAACGAATTCATCGAGCTGCGCGGCGCGCCGAATTACCAGATTCCGAATCGCACTTACCTCGTGGGCGTCGAAGGCGATGCGGAGGAGAACCCAGGCGTCGTCCAAAACATCTTCGACCTGTCGGATCGTCGTCTCGGCCAGAATGGATTCCTCGCGTTGCTCCAGAAGTATCACCGCTACCGCATCATCCCCTACTCTGCCGTGGTCACGAATGCTGACAGCGGCCTGGGCTGGGGCAGCGGCTCCTCCAGCGGCGTGGATCACGACGGCGAATCGGACATCGTCGAAATCGAGAATCCCTCCGCGACATTCTTCCTCATCCAGAGCGCCGAACGCCCGAGCCTCGGCGACGACATCGATGCAAACAACGACGGCATCATCGATCACACGAACGCCGTGAACTGGATCGTGCTCGACGCCGTGGGCGTACTGGACAACGACGGCCTCGGCGACATTGCCTACGGCCGGATCAATTTCCGCCGCGCCACACCGCCCGGCAGTCTCGCGACGGCATCGGGTCTGGTGGTCCCCGTGTCGTTCACCGCCGGTTACGTCGGGCGCAGCAGCAACACCACGGCCTGGGCAAGGAACGACTGGGTGGCGAGCGATAATTTGCTCGGTCGCCCGCCGACGTTCTTCCTCGGTGGCGTCGCCGCGACGACGGGCACGAACACGTTTCCGGAGGCGCGCCGCAAGGCCACGCTGAACCACATTGGCGGACCGAACTTCAAAACTCCACCCGTGCCCGCCGTCCTCGTGCAGGAATCGCGCACAAACACGCTCGTGTCTGAGGCAGGCCTGCGCGACTACTACACGCTGGCGTTGTCGCTGCGGCCCACGGGCGCGGTGAGCATTCAGATCACGGCGCAGGAACCTGCGCAGGTCAGCGTGGACGGCGGCCGGACGTTCGCCTTCTCCGCGCTCTTACCGCTCACCACCATCTCGCCGAAGAAGGTGCTCGTGCGCGCGGTGGACGACCGGAGGGTCGGCCCGAATGAATTGCCGTCACGCATCACGCACTCGGTGGCGTCGTCGCTGGACACGCGCTTCGATGGCGGTCTGGAAATTCTTCCCGTGAAGGTCACGGTGACGGACACGAACCTCGCGTTGCTCGGAGAGGCGAAGATCAATCCGCCGGGTGAAGATGCGCCGTTCGAGTTCGTGGAACTGCGCGGCACGCCGGGCGGCACAATCACAAATCTTCACCTACTCTCGGTGCAGGGAAACACGGCGCAGAATCCGGGCGTTGTGGAGTTCGCGATGGACTTGAACGGACTGCGGTTCGGCTCCAACGGACTCCTGGTCATCGCCGCGCCGGGTCATCCGTATCTCTTCTCACCTCTGACCACGGTGGCGCTGGCCCCCGTGCTGACAAACGCCGGTGGCGCGTTCAACAACGGCAGCCTGTCATTGCTGCTCGTAGGCTCGCGCACGGCGGTGACGACCGGTGCGGATCTCGATGCCGGCGACAACGGCACGCTCGAAGGCCTTCCCGAAGATTCCGTCATCGTCGATGCCATCGCGTGGCAGGACGGCGGAGCGCAGGACGTTATCTACGGCGGCGTGGACTTGTCGCAACGACGCTTCACTCCCGATGCGGCGTCACGGCTGGCCGCCTCGATCGCGCGACGTTCCGCAGCGGCGTGGCTGGTGGGCGATCTGTTTGGAACAGCCGGCGACTCGTTGGAATACGATTCCGCGAGCATCTCGACGAACGTACCGCCCGGCAGCGTGATGACGCCGGGCATTGTGAATCGCAAGGCTCCGCGCCTGACGCCGAATCCGCTCCGCCCGATCACGGCAGTGCTCGGACGCGAGGGCAATGAATCGCTCACCTTCACCCTGAGCGTGCTGGAGGATGACGATGACAACTTCGATCCCGATGACGATCCGGACGACTACATTCCCGCAACCGCCCTGACCGTCACGGTGACGAGCACGAACCAGGCGGTGGTGCCCGACTCCGGTCTTGCGCTGACGAATCTCGGACGCGGCAAGTGGCACCTCACCATCAATCCCGTCGGTGTCGGCTACACGGACATCATCATCCGCGCGACGGATGGCGTTTACACCCGCCTCGGGTTCCTGCACTACGCTGTGTCGGACGAGGGTCGTCCGGGCGCGCTGTGGCATCCGCATGTGAGCGATGCCTCTACCGCCGTGGCCATCGACGCGAACTGGATGTTCGTGGGCGATGACGAGAACCAGATCCTCCGCGTCTTCAGCCGCACGAAGTCCGGGCCGCCGGTGAAGGGCACGGACTTCTCGACCGCGCTGAGGCTCCGGGACATTTACGACGAACCGGAAAGCCCCATCTTCGGCGAACCGCGCGAGGTGGACATCGAGGGCTCCACGCGCGTGGCCAACCGCATCTACTGGATGGGTTCCCACTCGCACGCGTTCAACGCCATGGAGCGCACGAATCGCGGGCGCATCTTCGCGACGGACATGAGCGGCTCCGGCACGAACGCGCAGCTCAGGCTGCTGTCGCATTACGATTTCCTGAAGCTCGACCTGATCGAGTGGGATGCGAACAACGTCCATGGCAAGGGCGCCCACTACTACGGGCTCAAGGCAAGCGCCGGGGAAGGCACGGATCCCAAGGCACCGGACGGTTCCGGCTTCAACCTCGAAGGGCTCTGCATGGCACCGGGCCCGAACAACACAACGAACTGCTACATTGCCTTCCGCGCGCCGCTCGTCCCGCCGACGAACCGGGTTCACGCGTTGATCCTTCCGGTGCTGAATTACGGGCGGCTCACGACGAAATCCGGCGGCCCCGGCAGCGCGCAGTTCGGCACGCCGATCGAACTAAACCTCGGCGGGCGCGCCATCCGCAGCATCGAGGGACACGGCGGCACGAACTATCTCATCGTCGCCGGGCCACCGGGCGCGCCCGACACCAACGGCTACGTTCCGCCGCCGGGAAACTTCCGCCTCTTCACCTGGAACGGCCAGGCCACGAATCAACCTGCGGAACGGGCCGCCGATCTCTCGCGCTTGAACGCCGAGGGCATCGTCGAAGTGTATCCCGGCCCGTGGACGGCCGCGACGACGTTCCAGATCCTCAGCGACAACGGGACGAACGTCTTCTACGGCGACGGCATTCAGGCGAAGCATCTCCAGTTGAACTACCTGCCGCGCGAGTTCAAAAAGTTCCGCGTGGACACCATCGCGCTCGGCGAGGTGGTGACGCCTTCACCCGTGATCCGATCGGTAACGGCCTTCGAGGGCGTCATCACGATCACGTGGTTCTCGGTGAGCGGATTGACCTATCGCGTGCAGATGCGCGCAAGCGTTGAAGCAGCGTGGCAGGACATCGCCGGGGATATCGTCGCCGACGCCGCCACGACCAGCCGAAGCGTCATCGCGCCCGGGCCGGACACGCAGTGCTTCTTCCGCGTGGTGGTTGTTCCGTAGCCCGCTGGGATGCGGACGTGGCCGGCTTCCGAACATCCTCCACCCGGCGCCCGAGTCGCCCAGATTCAACCAGAACGCCGGAATCGATCCGGAAAGGCTCACGCAAAGGCGCGAAACCAATCCACGTTTTCAGGCTGAAGGAGAGTTCATCTCCAATCCGTGTTCCATCCGTGGCTGACAAATCCTCCCCGCTTGCTCTGCCTTCACAATCGCGACGAGGCTCTGACCAAAAGGCGGGCGGACGATGCTTTGTTCGACCGCGTGGACCACCGGCAGAATCACGCGATCCGCAGCCAGCGCGTCGAGAACAACGCCGTCGGCGCGATCTTCGCGCAGCCGCAGGTTGCCGCCATCATTCAGTTCAAGAACGCCGCCCGCGAACTGCGCGTCGTGAAGATTCCCACACCCGAGGAACGCGGCCCGCTGCGTCAGACGCTCGAAGTCGCCCACCAGATGTTCCCGACGAACGCCACTGCCGCCGCCGCGCTCGCGATGGTTGAGGATTGGGATGGCCGAACCGGCCGCGCCCAGGAGCTCCGGGAAAACGCCGCACACTCGCGTCCCGCGCCGAAACTCGCCGGCGAAGCGTCGCCGTAGAGGAGGCAGACGCCGGAGAACACAATGTGCGGCGGCCTGACCGATGAAGCATCGAGGGCTTCACGCCCGTAGTTCGATCCCATTCCGCAACACAACAATGCCGCACAACACGCCTTTCTTGTTTCAAGAGACCCGTGGTTTCTGTATGAAGATGGTGTGTCGTCCGAACCAACGTACAACGATCCAGTGCTCCCAGCAGCGGGCGCTTTTGCGACGACCCATTGGTCGGTCGTCGTGCGCGCCGGGGACAGCCAGTCGCCGGAAGCGGCGGCGGCGATGGAGCGGCTCTGCCGCGCCTACTGGTATCCACTCTACACGTTTGCCCGTCGCAAGGGGCACCCGCACGAGGACGCGTGCGATTTGACCCAGGGGTTTTTCGCGAAGTTCTTGGAGAAGCGATACATCAAGTCGGTCGATGCCTCCCGGGGGAAATTTCGGACGTTTCTGCTCACCTCGATGACGCACTTCCTGACCAATGAGTGGGACAAATCCCAGGCTAGGAAGCGCGGCGGCGGCGCACACCTGCCCTCGTTGGACGACGCCGCGGCGCAGCAACGCTACGACTTGGAGCCGGCCGTGCAGGCGACGCCGGAGATGCTGTTCGAACGGCGCTGGGCGGAGACGCTGATATGCGTGGTGCTGGACCGGCTGGAAGCGGAGACGGACGCGGGCCGGTTCGCCGCGTTGAAGGAATTCCTCCTCGCAGACAACACCTCCCTCTCCTACGACGACGCGGCGACGCGGCTCGGCATGACCGTGGCGGCGGTCACCTCCGCGATTCACCGGCTGCGTGGCCGGTTTCGCGCGCTGCTAGTCGAGGAGGTGGGTAACACTGTGGACTCGCCGGATGAGGTGGAATCAGAATTACGTCACCTGCTCGCGGCGTTGAGCGACTAGCCAATCGGCGGCATCCACAGATTTGGCGAAAGGATTCGCGCCGGTTGCTTCATAGTCACAATGAACTGAATTCAGCGATGAGCGAACCGGCCCAACTCCCCGAGTGCCCGAAGTGCGGACGAGCGCTGCCCCTGGCGGATGCCAAGGGGTTGTGCCCGAAGTGCCTCATCAAGGCCGCACTGGCCGATGGGGCGCTGGCCGACGTGCTCCCGGCGACGGCCCGTCGCGCCGCCTTGCCGCGCCCGTTTGGCAGTTACGAACTGCTCGCCGAGATCGCGCGCGGTGGAATGGGCATCGTTTATCGCGCGCGGCAAACACAGGCGGATCGTGTCGTGGCGGTGAAGGTGCTTGCATCGGGCCAGTTCGCCGCGCCGGATTTCGTCGAGCGTTTCCACACCGAGGCCCGGGCGGTGGCCAGCTTGGATCATCCGAACATCGTCCCCATCTATGAGGTCGGCGAGTGCGAGGGACAACCGTTCTTCAGCATGAAGCTCGTCGAGGGCGGGTCGCTGGCGCAGCGGAGGAAAGAGAGGAGCAGGAGTAGGACTGTAATCAGTAATCAGTCAGGCGAAGGTGCCCAGAAATCGCCAGCCACTGATCCGCTGATTACTGATTCACTGCCCACTGATTACTCTCCCCCAAGCATCGCCCGCCTCATCGCGACGCTGGCCCGCGCCATTCATTACGCGCACCAGCGCGGCATTTTGCATCGCGACATCAAGCCGGGGAACGTGCTGCTCGACGCGCAGGGCGAGCCGCACCTCACGGACTTCGGCCTCGCCAAGCTGGTCGAGAACGAAAGCACCCTCACTCACACGATGGCGATGCTGGGCACCCCGAGCTACATGTCGCCCGAGCAGGCGCGCGGCGAGGCGAAGCAACTCACCACCGCCGTGGATGTGTATGGGCTGGGCGCGGTATTCTACGAATTGCTCGCGGGTCAACCGCCCTTCGCCGGCGGCACCACGATGGAGACCGTGCGCCTGGTGTTGGACGGCGAACCTCGCCGGCCTTCCGCGCTCCGGGCGGACACCGATCGCGATCTGGAAATCATCTGCCTCAAGTGCCTCGAAAAGGAACCAGCCCGCCGTTACGGCTCCGCCGAGGCAGTGGCGGAAGATCTCGAACGCTGGCTGCGCCACGAACCAATCACAGCGCGGCCCGTTTCTGCCTGGGAGACCGCGGCGAAGTGGATTCGCCGCCACCCGTGGCGCAGCGCCGGAATCAGCTTCCTCGTTGTCCTGCTGTTCGCCATCGCCGGCGTGTCCGTCGCCTTCAACCTGCGTTTGAAGAAGGAACGCGATCGCGCCGAGACAGCGCGCAACGACGCTCAGGCCCAGCGTGCGACGGCCGAGTCCCACGCCCGCACCGCCGAAAGCGAGAAGGAGAACACGCGCCAGGCCCTAGCCCGCGCCCAGACCGCGCTGGCTGAGGCCGCCTATCGCGAGGAGGACGTTCCGGCGATGAATGCCGCGCTCGCTGCTGTGCCGGACGATCGGCGGGATTCGGCCTGGCATTATCTCGCGGCCCGCGCGGACACAGCGCAGGCCACTTGGGAAACTCCCTTCGTGGGGGCGGCGGCCGATCCCACGCGACCGGGCGTGTTCGCCGTAGCCGAGTTGGGAGGCATTGCCGTCATTGAGGCCAGTTCAGGAAAGATGCTCCGGAAGCTGGCCGTAACGCAGCGCCAGCGGGTGGCTCAGTACTTCAGAGGGCTGGCGATCTCACCGGATGGAAAACTCCTGGCTGTGGGGTCGCTCATCCGGGCCGGGATCGCCCTCTACCGCCTGGAAGATGGCTCGCTCGTGACGCAATGGGACGCGCCCGAAACGGACCTGATCGAGTTCTCCAAGGAAGGCCAACGCCTCTTGCAGTCCAGCGGCGACGGAATGATCTGTCTCTGGGAAACATCCACCGGACGGCTCGTCTGGAAACTGGAATCTTCTTTCCGTGCGATCTTCCATCCGACGACGGGAGACATCATCGCGAATCACAAGGGAAACCTCGTTCTCCTCGACGCGGATGACGGCCGTGTTCTCCGCACGCTGTGCCCATTGCGCACAGGTATCACCGCCCTCGCGGCGCAGCCGGGCGGGCCGTTGATTATCGTTGGCGACAGGGAAGGCGTGATCCGTAGCCTCCACGTCGAGGATGGTCGCGTCGGTTTCGAGCGGCGGGCCCATGATGGCCTTGTGCGGTTTCTGGATTTCACCGCCGACGGCGGGCGCCTAGTCTCCGTGGGCGACGCGAAGCACCAACGCCAGTCCATCTCCGTTTGGGATGCCGCTAGCGGAACGCGCCTGCAAACCGTCCTGCGGGGGAGCGGCAAGACGGAATGCCTCCGGGTCCATCCACTCACCGATGACCTGCTCGTCACTGGGCCGCAGTCCAAGTCGTGGGCCTTGAAGCGCCCCCGCCCCCGCTGGGAACTGCCGCCGGGCACACTCTCGTGCTTTTTCGGCGGGGAGTCATCGTACTTGGGCGGTGTCCCGGGCGGCGTGGCCTGGTTCGGGCTCGATCCCGCCGGCCTGCGGACCCATTGGACTCAGACGCGCACCGGCCACTTAGCTCATGCCTCCAGCGCCAACGGCCTCGTCGGCACGGTGACTCAAGTCGGCAATCTGAGTTCACGCACCGTCATCCTCCGGCCGCGCGGAAATGGCATCGATGAGATGCCGCCTCTCACCACCGTGGCGGCGATGGGCCTGGTCCGGCTGAGTGCTTCCGGAGATCGCCTGCTCACGTTCGTGGCCGGCGGGAATTGTAACGGGAACTTTGACACCCGTACCGGGGCCAGTCTGCCCGCCCTCGAGCATCGGCGTGAAATCATGATGATCTACGACATCGCCTGGCTCGGCGAGACGCACGCGGTGGGCACCGTCACGGCGGTGGAGCATCGGGGCCAGCCCAACTCCGAGGAGCGGATCGTCTTGTGGGACGCGGCAACGGGCAAAATCCAGCGCTTCGCGCGCCATGACTCACTGCTCAAGTGTCTGACCGCCGCGCCGGACGGCCGGCGCTTTGCGGAGGCGGGCGACAACAAGATGATTCGCCTCCGCGACGCGACGACGCTGGCGGTGCAGAAGGAATTCCGCGCGCACGATGCGGCGATCACTTCGCTCGCCTGGCATCCCACGCGGGCCATGCTCGCGTCAGCCTCCGCTGACCTGACGATCAAGCTGTGGGACGCCGACACAGGCCGGCCGTTGGAAGAACTGCGCGGCCCGGTGAAGCCAGTCTCCGCGCTGCACTTCAGCCCCGGCGGCACGCGCCTGCTCTCAGCCGGCGAAGACCAGACGCGCGTGTGGGAACCGGCAGCGTTGCAGACGGAGGAATCGGTTCGAGCAGCGGCAAAGTGACCGGGGCCGCGACTGGAGGCGCAAGCCTCGTGTCGCCCGCAGGTTCAGAGAAGCCACCTATAAAACGAATCCTGCAACGACTCGGAAGTTGCAGGGCGCTCGCGCGCTGACCTACCGTGGGTGCAGTGAAACTCTCCGTCAAAAGCGACTACGCCACTCGCGCGATTCTGGGACTAGCCAGGCACCATCCGACTGGCCAAGCCTTGAAGGTGGATGATCTCGCCGCCGAAACCGGTGCGCCCGCGAACTACCTTGTGCAGATCCTTATCGAGCTGAAGTCGCAACGGCTGGTGAAGAGTGTCCGCGGCAAGGAAGGCGGCTATCTGCTCGCCCGGCCGCCATCTGAAATCCGTCTCGGCGACGTGCTGCGCTGCGTCCACGGACAAGTCTTCGAGTCCCCCGCTCAACACGACTCCCAATGCCCCGCCGAACTACGCGCCGCGTGGCAGCAACTCCAAGCGGCCCTCGATCTCGCCGCCGACTTGATCACCTTCCAGAAGCTCCTCGACGATTCCTCCAGCAAGGAAAAGATGTACTACATCTAAGAAAATACTCGCATTAGGCTTAATTGCTTTATAAATAGGAAACGGTTGCCACGCGGTTGACATAATCTGTGATATATGGCTCAATGTCGGCCTATGAGACGGCTGATGAAGCGGGCGTTACCGAAGTCGAGGTTCAAGATTCAGGAGTTCACCAATCCTCGGACGGGTTCATTGTCGTGGCGGGTCGCGGGGATCAAGCGCGACGGGGTGCGGATTCGGGAAAATTTCACACATCCAGATGAGGCGAGGAACCGACAGATCGAACTGGAGGCGGAGTTCGTCAAACGTGACCAGGAGTCTGCGTTGCGAACGACGCGATTGTCTGCGGAGCAGGTCGCCATCGCAGAGGCGTGTTTCAAATTGGTGGAGGAGGATAACCAGGTGCTGACGGCGGTACGGTTCTGGCAGGAGCACGGCAAATTGCAGGTGCCCACAGAGTCCCCCCGGTTGGCAGATGCTTTCGAGCAGTTCAAGACCGCCATCCAATCTGACGGCAGCCTGCGCGAGCTAACCAAGACGGCTACCCGCCTGCGCGCTGCGGCATTCGTGAACGCCACAACGAATGTTCGCGTCTCAGCCGTGACACCGGAATTGGTGGAGAAGTTCCTTGATGGCATTCCACAGCCGAGGACGCGCGTGAATTACAAGTTCGGGATTTCCCGGTTCTTCTCGTGGTGCGCCGAGCGTCCGCGTCGATGGGTGGTAGCGAATCCGTGCGCGGTGATCCGGGTGAAGATGGGTGATGTTGCTCCACCGGTCATCCTGAGCGTGGCGGACTGCGAGGAACTGGTACGCGTGGCCAAGGGTTTCAAGGAGGGGCGATTGATGCCTTACCTCACGCTGACGTTGTTCGGCGGATTGCGGCCGTTTGAGGCGCAGCGGATGAAGTGGAGCCAAATCAATTTCGAGGACGGTGAAATCCGAATCGAGGGGGCGCAATCCAAGACGGGCCGGCCACGGATATTCAAGATGGATGACACCACCCGGGCGTGGCTGAAGTCCTGCAAGGGACGCGAGTTCTTGCCCGAGAATTTCAAGAATGACTGGTCCGTCTCCGACCGCCCCTGGCGGCA
>SXGS01660385.1_pt1 | contig 10709 bp, 8 predicted proteins | sample 3174681 | NCBI WGS metagenome assembly SXGS01 (sample SAMN11356861, study PRJNA531348) | freshwater metagenome | isolation source: freshwater sample F1-80 | place: China: Fuxian Lake, Yuxi | collected 2017-12-25 | reverse complement strand
TCGACCCGCGAGACGGTGGCCGAGCTCATGAGCGCCCTCAAGAAGCAGGGCATCATCTCGACACGGCGCCGCCGCATCGTGATCGACGACCACGAGGCGCTCGAGCGGCTCTCCATGGAGCAGTAGGCGCCGTTCGGGCCGCCGCGCTCAGCCGTCGTAGCTCACGGCGCAGCGCTCGCACACCGACTCGGGCACCAGCCCGAGGTCGATGCCGCGCGCGAACATCCAGCAGCCGAGGCAGAAGCCCAGCGCCGCCTCGAGGGTCGCGGCGACGACGATCACGCCGAGCGCCACGGCTGCGACCTCGTTCGCGCCAACGAGCGCGGCGATCGCGCCGGCACCGGTCACCACCGCGCCGATCCCCTGTGCAAACCGCTTCGGCGGCCCCGGCACGTGCTTCGGTCGCGCGAAGCGCGGTGCGACGACCTTCGTTGCGACGAGCGCGAACGGGCTGACGCGCGGGCCGGTGGCGACGCGCAGCAGGAAGCCGACCGCGAGCGGCACGGTGAGCCACCACGCCTGGGTCACGATCGCGACGACCGCGGTGCCAGCCACGAGGGCGGCCACGGTGCGAGCCGCATGCTCGTCCACCGGGTCGGGAAATGCGAAGTAGCGGGAAACGACCATGTTCCCTAGCGTAGCACTAGGAAATAACGGTGTCCCCGTCGCCGCGGTTCAGGGCACGCGCGGCGCGTCGTCGCGCTCGAACTGCGACGCCGGCTTGCCGTCGCCCCCGCGGCCGTCCCCGCCGCCACGACGACCGCTGCCCAGGAGCATGAACACGCCGCCGAGCACGAGCAGCGCCGGCAGCAGCCATTCGAGCGGGATGTCGACGTCAGTGACGTTCGACAGCGCCCAGAGCACGCCGAGCACGACGAGCACGACGCCCGACGCGATGGTCCATGGGTTGCGGCGATCCATCAGCTCGTCCCCTCACTAGTCATCCTGGTTCTCCGGCTTGAGCTTCTCCTGGAGCGCCGCGACGTCGATCTTCGTGGCGTGGCGCTTGTCGACCGGGATCTTCTTGAGCGAGCGCACCTCGATCTGCGCTGCGACGCCGAGGTCGCGCAGCACGCGCACCGTGGCGTCGGTCGCGTCGCGCCGGTCGAAGCCGTCCGCGGGCTCGACAGCGAGCACGGCGGTCGCGTTCTTGAACTCGCGGTCGCTGCCCGTGAAGCGAGGCATGCAGATCGCGGCGCGCTCGACCTCGGGCAGGTCGGTGACCGGCGTCTCGATCTCGAGCGCCCACCAGCGCCGGCCCTTCATCGTGAAGCCGCCGCCGCGCCGGCCGAGCAGCCACAGGCCGCCGTCCTCGGCGCGCCGCGCGATGTCGCCGGTGCGGTGCCAGATGCGCCCGTGCTCGTCGCGCACCTTGTTCTCGCGCGCGGCCTCGGGGGTCTGCCAGGACTCGCGGTTCACGTGGTCGCCCGCGACGAGCACCTCGCCGGGCGCACCCTCGGCGACCGCCCAGTCCTGGAGCGACGTGCCCGGTTCGAGCTCGATCGGACCGCGCATCGGGCGCACGATGAGCAGGTCGACGTCGTCGACCTCGTGGCCCACGTAGATGCCGCCGTGCGCACGCATCGCCCCGCGCCGCGCGAGCACCTCCTCGGCGGAGGCATGCGCGATCGGCTCGGCCTCGGTGGATCCGTAGAGCGCCGTGATCCGTGCGTTCGGCAGCACGGCCTTCGCAGCCTCGAGCAACTCGGGCGTCACCGGGCCGCCGCCGGTGTAGACGCGCTCGATGCTCGACAGCGGCGCGCGACCCGGCGCCTTCGCGAGCTGCCCGAGCGGGGCGGGGCTGAGCGCCATGATCGTCGCGCCCGACCGCGCGACAAGCTGGTGGAAGGTCTTCGGGTCGGGCATCGGGTCCTGCCCGACCTTGTCCGGCGGCAGCACCGTCTCCACGCCGCGCCCCAGGTTGTGGAGGACGACCACCGGCAGGTTCGTCCACACGCGCGCATGCTCGGCGTCGGGCACCTGCCGCGCGAGCGCGTGGTGCTGGGCGAGCAGGATCTCGTGGGTGCGGTTCGTGCCCTTGGGCGTGCCGGTCGACCCGGTCGTGAACGTGACGAGGGCCGGCTCATCGGGCGACATCCGCGTGCTGCCCATGACGTGCTGGCTCGCGGGCGTTCGCAGCAGGTCGTGGAAGCGCTCCGCACCCGGGACCTTCCGCTGCCCGGTCGCGACCGCCACGTCGATGCGCCGGAGCGCGGGGCTCATGAGCCGCAGGAGGAACGCCTTCGGGATGCCGACGAACGCGTCCGCGTCGACGAGCTGCGCGGCCTGCTCGATCATCCTGCGGCCGCCCCACGGCTCGATGAAGGTCGCGACCGCGCCGAGGCGCAGCACCGCGAGCAGCGTCACGTAGAGCTCGATGCTCATCGGCACGAACACGACGACGCGGCTGCCGCGCCCGATGCCGCGTTCGCGCAGTCCGCCCGCCGCGGCGCCCCCCAGCTGGTGGAGCCGCTCGAACGTGATGACCTGGTCGGTGCGACCCTGCTCGTCGAGGCGCACGAACGCCGGCCGGTCGGCCACCTGCTCGACGAGCTCGACCATGAGCCGCGCGACGTTCGCGTCGGCCGTGTCGACCTGCAGTCCTGGATCGCGCCCCGAATCGCTCATCGCATCCCGCATACCCTGATCATCGGGTCGTGCACGCGCGCGGTACCGCGAGACCGCTCGGGAGGCTCGGCGCTCAGCGCGCGAATCGCCTTCGGCTGACGATATGTACCCAGTACGTACATATCGTCAGCGGAAGCACGACCTGCGGCGCGGCGCGGCGGGTTGCCTGACGATATGTACCGTCCGGGTTCATATCGTCAGGTATCACCCTGGGTGGTTCGCCGCTACGCGTCGAGCGCGAGGGTGACGTATGAGCGGAACTCGACGCCGCCGGCGATGGCGGTGAGCTCGCGCGAGCGGTTGTTGCCGTGCATGAGCATGTTCGACACGCGCGTGTGGCCGGTGTCCATCGCCGCGCAGTAGAGCGCGTGCTGGATGAGGATCGTGATGCCGAGCTTGCGGTACGGCTTCGCGACGCAGATCGTCTTCACCATCATGTGGTCGCAGCGCCACGCCTCGCGTGCGGCACGCACCTTCCCGCGCAGGCCGCCGCCCTCGAGTGCGCGCGCTGCCCGTGACAGGTCTCGCACGCCGAACACGTAGCCGGCGAAGTCGCCGTCCGGCGACCATGCGGTGAACACGTAGCGAGGATCGACGCCGCGCTTCATGCCGGCGTACATCGCGCGGAAGTCGTCGAGCGAGATCGGGGTGAAGTACGGCTGGCGCGTGAACTCCTGCATGCTCATCGCATGCGCCTGCTCGATGAGGTCATCCCACTCGCGCATGCGCAGCTGGCGGACCTTCCAGCCGTCGTCGACGAGCATCTTGGCGACCGGCCGCGCCATGTCGAGCGCATCGGTCGGCGACGCGATCTCGGCACTGAAGTACGTCTCGTCCTTCGCGAACCCGAACGACTCCCACTGCGCGATCGCATGGTCGGGGGTCACCGGCTCGGTGAGCATCGGATCGCGGCCGTCGCCCGGACCGTCGAGGAAGCGGTAGCCGTACCACGTCGAGAAATCGATCGGCCCGACGATGCGGACCGCGTCGTGCCCGCGCAGCCACGCCGCCGCGAGTTCGAGCAGTGCGTGTGCCGCCGCGAGGCCCTCCTCGCCACCCTCGCACTCCCACTGTCCGACGAGCCCGACCTGGCGGCCCTCGGCGTCGCGCTGGCTCGGGTCGAGCATCGCGCTGCAGCGCCCGACATCGCGCCCGTCGATCGTGGCCACGAAGTGCCGCGCGGTGCCGGTTGCGTACCAGCCGAACGCGGAGGAGAGCCGGTGCCGCATCACGGCCTCGGCCTGCGGGATGCGCAGCGGCGTGGCGCGCTGCAGGCGCAGCCCCACCTCGACGAAGCGATCCACCATCGTGGCCGGGCCGTCGACGTCGAACGACCGCACCGTCACGCGCTGCTGCGCCGGCGCGACCTTCGGGATCACGAGGTCGTGGCGCGCGGTCGTCTCGCGGGTCGTCACGGGCTCGTCCGTCGCCATGTCGGTCACAGGTTCCATGCCGCCACCACCGTTGCCGCCGAGACCGCCGCGAGGGAGTTCGCGACGAGGTAGGTCTTCCGGAAGGTGAGCGTGCGCATCGACACGGTGTCGCCGTGGCCCAGGTCGAGCGCGTGGCAGCAGCCCATGCCGTGCAGCGTCACGTTGCCGCACGCCGCGCACGCGCGCCGGGCGCACGCCGTCGCCGCGAGCGTGATGAACGCCGCGAGGCCCGCCGCACATGCGAGCAGCACGGCCGACACCTCGATGCGCGCCGAGGCCAGTGGTGCGTCGAGCTGCATGGCGATGAAGGGGACGGCCAGCGCGGCGGCTGCACCGAGCGCGGCGAACACGAGCTTGCCGGCGGTCGGGGCGTGCTGCCACGGATCGCGCACGGTCACCAGCCGACGGATCCGCCCGAAGCGGAACGAGCGGTGCTGGGGCAGCAGGAAGCAGAGGACGGCCGCCTGGCACGCGATCGACGCGAGGTAGCCGACGTAGAGGGCATCGCGCACGCCGGCGTCGTCGAACGACGCGTGCAGCAGCACGAGCACCACCGGCACGGTGAGCCCGATGAGCGCCGTGCCCATCTCGTAGCGCGCCTTCGCGAGCTTGCCGGGCACCGGTGTCAGTCGCTCGTAGGCGATGAACGTCGCGACGAGACCCGCGAGCGGCGGCAGCCACGCCCACCCGCCGAGCACGAGCACCGTGTACACCGAGAGCACGAACGCCGCGCCTGCGCCGCCGGTTGCCGGGCGGCGCCACTGGATCGCCACGGCCGTCGCGGCGATCGCTGCGATGAGCGACGCCTGCAGGCCGAGGTCCGTCCACGACAGCTCGAGGTAGCGCTCGAGGAAGAGCAGGGTGCCGAACGGGACGAGCAGGTTGTCGAGGCCGTGCACGCTCACCGACTCGTAGGCGGTCGAGAGCGCCGACACGAGCAGGCCGACGGCGAGCGCGCGGAGCGGGTCGACGCCCATGCCGATCGCGAGCGGCATCGCGATGCAGATGAGTGACACGACGAAGAACGCGGCGCTGCCCTCGAGCGAGCGGAAGTGCCCCGGCACCACCTCGTAGCGATGGCGGCCCCAGCGCTTGCCCACGACGGCGCCCATCGCGTCGGCGCACGCGAGCACGAGGATCGGGATCGCGTACTCGAGGTACTCGCCGTCGCGCACGTCGAACACGAGCCAGAACGTCAGCCAGGCGGTGACCGGATACCAGAGCACCCCGCCCACGCCGCGCCCGACGCCGTGCACGCCCTGCAGCAGGCCCGTCACGTGCGTGCCGAACATGAGGCCCGCGAAGCCCGCCGCGAGGAGCAGCACGGTCCACGAGCTGTCGATGAACGCGGGAATGAGCAGCACCGCCATGCCCGACCCGATGTGCGCGAACTTGCGCGTGAGCTCGGTCGGCAGGGTGGTCGTGCGCTTGAGCACCTCGGCGAGCACGAGCACCGCGATCGCGATCGCGCCGATCGTGAGCGTGCCGAGCAGCTCGTGGACGATGAGCTCACCGTTCATCGCGCGGCCTCCGGGTCGATCACCCGGTCGACGTGGAAGTCGCGGTACAGGAACGAGCGGTCCGCGTCGTGCAGGCGCACGGCGAGGTCGCGATCGGTGGTGACCGCACCCGAATCGAGCAGCGACCGCGGTGCACTCCGGGGGACGAGGTTGTTCCAGTACGCGAGCGTGGCGTCGGGCGCCGCCGTGCGCACGATCGCGCGGTACACGCGCTCGTGCAGGTCGTCGCTCATCCACTCGAAGATGTCGCTCAGGTTGAAGCCGGTGAACGCACCCGGCTCGCACGTGCCGAGGTACTGCTCCATCTCGGCGTTCACCACCTCGAGGCGGTCGAGCCGGTCGCGCAGCGTCTCGAAGTGTTGGGGCGCCAGGTAGGGGTGGCCGTGCTCGAGGTCGAGGTAGCGGCCAAAGAGGATGTACTGCAGGAACGGGTTGGTCGACGGATCGAGTTCGACGAACGCGTGGTAGGCGCGGGCCGAGTAGTGCTTGCTGACATCGATGCGCACGTGGTCGAAGAACGACTTGTCGCGGCCGAGCTTCGCGATGACGGCCTCGGAGAAGAACATGCGGATGAGCAGCTGCCAGCGGCGGTTGTTCCAGCGGTCGTGCCAGAACGCCTCGCGCTGCAGGCGCGTGCGCGGCTCGAACGCCGCCCGGGTCGTGCGCGGCGAGTGGAGCGCCGGGTGCACCCGCGTGCGGAAGATGCGGAACATGTTCTCGAGCTTGCCGACGTGCAGCACTCCCTGCGCGATGAGCTGCGGCTGCGAGTCCCACCACTCGCGCGCGCCGATGGGGAGTTGCGCACGCGCTCGCAGGTAGAGCTGGTGGCGGTCGCTCCCGTCGGTCGCACCGAGGAAGCGCAGCAGCTCCTCGTGCGACAGCGTGAGGATGGCGGCGCGCTTGAGCTCGACGAGCGCGCACTGCGCGGGCGACATGTCGACGCTCACGACGCGGCCAGCGCCCTGGACGAGCAGCGCGAACGAGTTGTCGCCCGCAGCGGCGATCGACAGCACGCGCGAATCGCCGTCAGGGCGGATCGCGCCCTGCAGGCTCTCGGGGTCCTCCCAGCTCTGGGCGTAGCGGACCTGGCCGAAGTCGGCACGCTTCGCGACCTCGCTCTCGAGCGGAGCGGTGTCGATCGACGCATGTGCTGGGGCGGTGCTCGTCATGTCTACTCGCGATCTGTAAGTATGTACTTACTTACAACCCAACCGTACCGGATGCCACGGGGTGGTCAACCCCACGCGCCGAACTCGCGTGGGATTCGTCAGGTTCTGCCGGCGCGACGCGCTCGACGGTCCCCGCCGTACCATCCATGCGCACCGGCTCGCCGTCGCGCGCCCACTGCATCAGGCCGGGGATGCCGACCACCGCAGGGATGCCGAACTCACGCGCCACGATCGCCGAGTGCGACAGCAGGCTGCCGCGCTCCACGAGCAGGCCGCCGCACGACGGGAACAGCGGCACCCATCCCGGGTCGGTGCGCGTGCAGACCATGATGTCGCCGTCGAGCGTCACGCCCGAGTCGGGCGCATGCACCACGCGCACGGGTCGCTCGACCACGCCGGCGCAGCAGCCGATGCCGCCGATCGAATCGCCCGACACGTCGACCGCCGCGTAGGCATCGTCGCGCGGATTGGCGTTCGTGATGCCCACCGTCTCGATGCGGTCGGGCAGCTCGTCCGCCTCCCAGCGCTCGACCTGCGCCTTGCGCAGCGCGACGAGGCCGCGCAGGTCGGTGATCGTCGTCGTGCCCTGCACCGTGCCGATGATCTCGTCGACCTCGAGGAAGAACACGTCGCGCGGTTCGTCGATGAGCCCGACCTCGTGGAAGCGCTCGCCGAGCGCCGCGAAGATCCGGCGCGCGAGCCCGAACACGCGCGTGCGGTCGAAGCGCATCGCCTCGCGGTCGCGCACCGCCGCTCGCGCGTGCTTGAGCGCGAACGCGAAGCTGCGTCGGCGCAGCGGGGTCAGGAGCGACCGCTGCGCCGCGAAGCGCTCGTCCACCTGGGCCATCGCCGCCGCGGAGATCGTCGCCTCGTGCGCCTTCATGCGCGCCTCGGTGAGGTCGTCCTGGCGCACGAAGTTGCGCAGCACGCTGAACAGGAACGCCGGGTGCTCGCGCAGCGTCGGCGTCTCGAGCTTGAGCTCGTTCGCACAGCGATCTCCGAAGCGCGCGAGGTACTCCTCGAGCTGCGCGTCGACCCACGCGCCGAGCTCGCCGCCGCGCTCGCGGATCGCCGCGCGCAGGTTCTCGTCGGGCGTGTCGAGCACGATCGCGCGCATCGCCTCGTCGGCGCGCACGCGCTCGGCAACGCGCACGAGGTGGTACGTCGGCTCGGCGCTCTCCACCTCGCCCTGGCCGCACATGAGGTCGTTGTGGAGCGTGCCCTCGTCGTCGAGGCCGAGCCGCTTGATCGTGCGGCGCAGGCGATCGAACATCATCATCACGCGCGTGTCGCCCACGATCGGCGTCTGCCAGTTGCCGAGCAGCTCGGTGCGCAGCTGGTCGTAGGCGTCGACGAGCTGGTCGGAGTCCATCGCCGTGAAGTCGAGGTCGTACTTCGCGAGCACGCGGCGGACGTTCGCGCGGAAGTCGCGCACCCTGCGGTTCACGGTGAGTAGGAGCCAGCCCATGTTCGCGTAGAGGCGCACCATGCGCGACGCGTTCGCCGGCGGCGCGACGCGGCGGTCGAGCGGCGCGCGCACGCCCATCATCTGCTCCATGGCCGCCGCGTTCTTCTCGTAGTCGGGCATGACGGAGAGCAGGTAGTACCAGCTGGCGAGGTTGTAGAAGACACGCCCGTCGACGTAGCCGAGCATCTGGCGAACGACGACCTTGGCCTGCTCCATCTCGCTGTCGGGGAGGCGCAGCAGGCGCAGCGCCTGGAAGTAGACGGCGGTGTACGCCTCGCGCGCGAACGAGAACGTGAGCGGGCTCACGACGCCCGAGTAGCTCTCGACGATGTTGGAGTTGTCCCACGTGCGGCGGATGCCCTTGGGGCGGAGCTCGGTCGTGACGGGGCGCGTTTGGAGCACGTGCAGCTCGCCCCCGGCGATCGCCCACTCGACGTCCTGGGCGCGGCCTTCGTCGGCGGCCTCGAGCTTCGTGCCGAGCGCCACGAGCTCGCGCACCTGCGCGTCGGTGAGGGCACGCTCGTCGCGACGCGGCTCCGGCACCTCCACCTCCTCGGTGAGGCCGGCGGCGGCGCGGACGATCATCACGTCCTTGTCGGCGACCTCCACCTCGAGCGCGTCGTGACGGCGGTCGAGGCGGTACGTGTCGGCGTTGGCGATGCCGCTCACGAGCGCCTCGCCGAGCCCGAACGTCGCGCTCACGACGGTCGTGTAGGGGTCGCCGCTGATCGGGTCGCCCGTGAACATCACGCCGGCGACGTCGGCGTCGACGAGCGTCTGCACGACGAGGCCCATCTCCGCGTCGAGCGCCGGCATGCCGTGCTTGGCGCGGTACGCGACGGCCCGGCCGGTCCACGCGCTCGCCCAGCACTGGCGCACCGCATCGAGCAGCTGCTGCTCGGTCTCCACGCCGAGCACGCTCTCGAACTGGCCGGCGAACGAGTGCTCGGTGCCGTCCTCGCCGATCGCGCTCGAGCGCACCGCGACGACGCCACCCGCCAGCTCGTCCCGCCACTGCTCGACGACCGCTCGCTGCAGCGACTCGGGCAGCGGCAGCGCGAGCACGGCAGTGCGGACGGCCTCGGCCGCAGCCTCGAACTCCTCGCGCTGCACGAGCTCCTCGGCATGCGCGATCGCGGCACGCACGTCACCGTGCTGCATCGCCGTGCGGAACTGGTCGGCCTCGACGGCGAACCACGCCGGGACGTTGCAGCCGATGTGCTGCAGGCGGGCGAGCTTCGCGCCCTTGCCACCGATCCGGCGCTCGAGGCCGGCGAGGTCGTCGCTCGGGTGGAAGGTGTCAGTCATCAGGCGACCAGCTCCGTCACGCCCGCGATCGCGAGCACCAGGTACACGAGCAGGCCCGCGGCGCCCGGCACCGCTTCCACCGCCTCGCGGAAGTTGCCGGTGGGCACGGCGGTGCCGCTCCGGTCACGCTGCGTCATCGTGAGCGCGTGGCCCATGATCGTGGCGATCGTCACGACGATGAGCGCGAGCACCGACCAGGTGGGATAGGTGTCGCGCACGAGCGCGGTGAACGCGATCGCGCCGGCGGAGGGCCACAGGATCCAGAGCGTCCAGGCGCGTTCGCCGTGCTTGGCGTAGTAGCGCTCGAACTTGCGGCCCCACTCGAAGCCGATGCCGATGCTCGTCGCGGCCAGGATCACGCCGATCACCGCACCGGCGCCGTACAGCTCGACGAGCGAGGAGTCGCCGCCCCGCGCCTCGATGCCCATCGCGAGCAGCGCCCCGTAGATGAGGCCGAGCACGACCATGTGCGAGATCGCGAACGTCGCCGGGTGCTCGTCGAGCCACTCCGACACGAAGAACTCGACGCGCATGAGCACGCTCCATGCCGCGGCGATCGCCCAGCACGCGAAGGTGAGGCCGCCGACCGAGGCGATGAGCGCACCCTCGACGAGGAGGATCACGACTCCGGTGACGTCGAGCTCGCGGATCGAGACGAGCCCGCGCGGGATCGGCCGCGTGGGGTTCTCGACGCGGTCGGCGTCGGCGTCCTTCACGTCGTCGTACACGCGCAGGCGCACGATGAACAGCAGCGAGCCGACGAAGCCCGCGATCGCCTTGAGCGGGTCGATGTCGCCGAGGCGCCCGGTGAGCGACTCGGGCAGCAGCACGCCGCTCATGAGGGTGGCGGCGACGAACAGCACGGCCATGAGGACGAGCTGCGGCACCGGCGGGAAGCGCTCGGCGAGGAACGCGAGCACGCGTCGCACCGAGCCGCGCTCGTCGCTGCGGTCGCGGCCGCTCGGGTCGCGCCCTGCGTCCTGCACGTCAGGCGCGTCCGAATCCGCGCTGCCTGCATCGATCACGTGACCTTCAGCCACGCACACCTGCCCACGTCCACGGCGGAGCCCCGTCAAGCAGCCGCCAGATCCCACACCCCGGCGCTCGGATCCCGCTGTCCGGCGGGGAGCACCTGCCCGTGTGTCGTGGAGCGGCGCGCTGGCCGTTGCGATGCGGCCAGCGG
>SXGS01558109.1_pt1 | contig 10710 bp, 10 predicted proteins | sample 3174681 | NCBI WGS metagenome assembly SXGS01 (sample SAMN11356861, study PRJNA531348) | freshwater metagenome | isolation source: freshwater sample F1-80 | place: China: Fuxian Lake, Yuxi | collected 2017-12-25 | reverse complement strand
GCTCAGGGAAAACAGAGAATCGATGCCGGTGATCGATCCTCATGTTATCGCGGCATTGATGGATCATTTGGAAACCAACATGCTCCATCCGATCTCGTGCCCTGATGGCGCCATTGTCACCGTCAACGGATGGTCCTGCCGAATACGCATCAGAGAGCATGGTGAGTGCGTCATCACCGTCACTCCTGAGAAAAAAAATTGCAATGAACATGTCATACTGACACCTCACGTATGCTCGCTGAGGGAAGTCGCAGCCGTAATAGGACGAGAGACTGCAGTTCTGCCACTGCAAAGAAAAACCCATGATGCAGTCAGTGGAATCATCGAAGTGGTGCGTCCGCAGGAACCAAGGTCCAAGCGGTCATACTCTCTTTATAGAAACGATCGAAGAAGAAACGAACCCACCTAGGCGTACAGTGCCGCGTACCGAGCGGCAATCGGAGTCCAATCGTACTGCTCAGCGTTCCTCTTTGCCTCACTCGAAAGCCGTGCACGCAGCGCAGGATCACGGAGAAGCTCGCGCAGAGCGGAGGCTGCCGCATCGATATCATCAGGAGCCACAAGCTTCCCACTCACGCCATCTTCGATGATCTCCGGAATCCCCCCGACTTTCGTTGAAAGTACGCAACACCGAGACGCCTGCGCCTCGAGGAAAACATTTCCAAGCGCTTCACTCCTCGACAGTGCGCAGAAGATCTCCGCCTGGGCATACTCATCAAAGACCGCCCTGCCGTACACGTGTCCCGCAAACGTGACACGGTGATCGATGTCCAAATCTCTTGCCAAGTTCTGAAGCATCTTCAAAAGAGAGCCGCTGCCGACAATGCGCAGATGGATGGCAGGATCCAAACCTTTGATCGCCTTGGAGAAGGCATGGAGTAATGTATCGACACCCTTCATCTGCTCGAGACGACCGACGAAGAGAATGCGCCCCGAGTCCTTCGCATGGAATGAACAAGATTCTCGAATCGCAGTCAGGTCGATTCCATTCGGAATGAGCGTAACGTCGGTTCGGCCAAATGTTTTTGCCCGATCCTGTAAAAATTTGCTGATCGCCGTCAGTATCTGAGCACTGCGATGGATCGGCCCGAGGAGAAAACCGGTATTGGTGCTTTGGAGCGTGAGGATGCGCTTCGCTCGAGGAATCAGGAACCGGCAGAGTATCAATGCGAGACCTGCGTAGGACTCCAGAACGGCATGAATGATGTCCGGTCGAAGCCTGAGGACTGCGAACGGCGCGAGGAATGGAAAGAGATATTTATCGAAGGAAGATCCTACCCCCACACGGAGAACGCGAACCCGTTTGCCAAGCACATCGTCCCTCTTCCAACTTCTCTTGTAGCGTCCGGTGACAATGATCACATCCATGTCATCCGGAAGACGTACCGCCACCTCTTCCACCATCGCTTCCGCACCGCTCCGGAGCGGCGAGAGAAAAGCCGACAGGTAGACGATTTTTTTCTTCATCGGTTAGTGGTCCACGCATCGAATAAGAGTCCATACTGCTCGCCCACCTTTTTCCAACTGAATACCTCTTCGATCCTCTGTCGTGCTTTTTCTCCAAGCGACCTGCGCTTACTTTGGTCTTCGACGAGCTTTCGGATGTAGGAAGCAAGTGCGCTGCGATCTCCTGCGGGAAAGAGGAAGCCGGAGACGCCGTTCTGGATGAGGAATCGATTTCCCCCGACATCGGATGCGATGCACGCACATCCGCTCGCCATGGCTTCCATGAGCGCATTGCTCAGGCCCTCGCTATGACTTGGAAGAACGAAGATATGTGTGTGTGCAAGAAGATCAGCAATATCCCCGCGAAGACCCAAAAACGAAACAGACTCGGAATATTGCGATAGAAGCGGATGATGCGGCTTTGCCCAGCCTGCAACTTGAATATTGAGCTCAGGATGCTCCTTCTTCACCGTAACCGCAGCAGCGAGAAAATCATCAACGCCCTTTACGGATTCAAGTCTGCCGACATAGGTGATGTTAAGGGTTGAGGGTTGAGGGTTAGGGTTAGGATTGATCTCATCCCTTACCCCCATCCCTAACCCATACCCCTGAAGGTCGATCCCCGTCGGAATAACCATCGACTTCGCTTCGATGCCAAGTTTCCTGAGAATACTCGGCGGTTGAGGATGGAAAAAAACAACACGCTTTGCAATGCCGAGGAGCAACCACCCGATCGTCCATGCGTAGATTGCAGCACAGATTTTTGGTATGCGACCACGCGGCCACCATGTCATGCCGACCAAGGCATCGGTCAGCTGCAGTACTCTATACCCCTTGAGCCTCAAGGAAATCGACGCAAGAGAAGACCAGAAGAGAAGTTTGTTCACAACGACGATATCGGGCTGCTCCTGCTTGGCAAGCCTTGAAACAAAGCCGGCAAAGCCGAAGGAAATGCCGTAGTTCCAAGGATCTTTCAGAAACCAATCCTTGCGAGTCGCAAGAAAAAGATTCCCATGCAGATTCGTCAGAGGTTTTGTTTCAGATCCCATCGCCGCAACAACGACTCTGTATCCGAGCCGCTCCCAAAGATCAGCCAATTTATAGGAGCTGACCATCCAGCGATGGTCTTCCTTCCAGTAAGGACTGATGAGAAGGATGGTCTTCATGGAAGACAGTCTAGGGTAGATTTTTATCAATGCCCGCATCTTTTAGCGACTTCTCCCGCACCAGTTTCACGAGTCGTTGCTCCAGCTCTTCGATACGCATGATCAAGTAAAACAGGATGAAGAAAATCACGCCGATCGCCGTGATCGTGGCAGCATTCTCGTTCTTCTTGATGCCTGTCAGGGCACTGAGCGCCTGCAGCGAACTGGGAAACAGGGAAATGTACCCGACGGAAGACCAGAAGATGGTCCACAGAATGCCCTCCCAAATCGTCTTCTTCTGACGGAGAACAAGATTCCATGCATACACGATCATCACGAAGCCGAAGAGCGGGACGACAATCTGATATGGGGTGAATTCGAATGCGGTCATCGGAGGAAGGTGCGGAGGAGAATCTTGCAAGCCGTTTGGAGCCCGCTTGCAAAGGACTGACCCTTGGCAAGAGTGTACTCAGAATACACCACTTTGGAGGGTACGGAGACAATTTTCCAACGCTTCCGTGCGGCTTCGCGAATGATTTCCGTGCAGAACTCGAAGCCTGACATCCGAAGCTCCACCTCGGAAAGAGCTTTCGGTCCGAAGATCTTGAATCCGCACTGCGTATCGGGAAGATAGACCCCCGTGACGGCGAAGGTCACAAAATTACCGATGCCGTTGGCGAGCCGTCTGACGAGAGGAATGTTGTTCTTGCGTCCGAAGCGATCGGCGATCACAAGATCGGCCTGCTTGAGCGTCAGCTCCTGAAGCAATCGGGGAATGTCCGCAGTCGCATGTTGCCCGTCCGCATCGATGGTGATCACCGTATCAAACCCGAGTCTGCGAGCCGCATCGATACCGGTCATCGTTGCCGCACCGGCGCCGCAGTTCTCCGCATGCACGATCACCCTCGCGCCGCTCTCGGTTGCCACCTTCGCAGTCGAATCCGTCGATCCGTCCACGACGACGATGACATCGCTCACATGCACTTTGGCTCCGCGGATGACGGCTCCGATGCGAGTCGCTTCATTGTATGCGGGAATAACAACAACAGGCTTCATGGCTGAGGAGGTGCGGGGATGACCGTCGCCCCCGTTCCTCCCACGGGAAGCAGGATGTATGCAATGCCGTTGCCGGGATCATTGACGAGGAAATTGAGACCCAGACTTTCGTCATTGGCGAATTCAACGAAGGCATTCACTTTCTGGTGGAGGGACCCATTCGGATCTTTTTCGATCGTCTGAGTGTTCGTATCGAAGATGATGCTGTTGAACCCGAGTGCGACAAGGCGCCGGAGCGTCAGCGCATGATTCCTTTCCTGATTCAAGCAATTGAAGAACCCGAGTTGATGGTCGGCAAGCGGAAGGATCTCACGATTCTTCGGGATGAAGTACGAGATGAACGTACCGATGCGATAGGTGTAGGGAGCATCCTTCAGTGTTTCATGCCTTGTGACCACGCTCTCGCGAATGTCGTCGTAATTCGGAATCGTGATTTCCCGAAGCCCGCTGGCACTCACTTTACCGAGCGGATACTCGAAAATATTTTTCTGCGTATCGAACTGCCAAAGACGATTCACAAGACATACGATGATGCTCATCGTAAGGAGGAACGCCGCAAGAGAACGATTCGGCTGATCCGGGGCATAGGCAATGAACGCCTCCAGAATAAGCGCAAACCCAAGGAACATGCCGATGCCGTACCACGCGATGCCGTTACCGACGAGCATCCACTGGATGAGGAAAATAAATGTTCCGGCGAATATCATCCGAAGCCACTTCTTCTCCCTAAACCAGAAAAACGGCAGAAGCAAGACGAGGGGAACCAAGAGGAGTGCCGGAGTGAACGTCACGTAGTACCCGAACGCATCGATATTCATCACCTGTCTCCATGGAAGAGTGACGTAATGCGACAAACCTTTCCCGAAGCCCCAGTAACGATCCAATTCCTCCGTGCGGGCGGAACCCTTGCAAGACGGATGACTCTGATCGAGCTTGAGATCGGGGGGAAGTGTGTGAACCGGAACACTGGGAGAAAGAACGCCCATCTCCTCCCTCTGCTGATACGACACCTGCGGTGCCGTAAGGTCCGGCGCCTTCAACATGTTGCCGACGGAGAACGTTCCCGAGATCGAGCCGTTATAGAGCATCCAAGGAACGGATGCGACAGCGATGCCAAGAACGAAGAAGCAGAGAGAGAGGACGAACGGTCGAAGTGCCGACTGCTTGCGGATCAAACCATAAACAAGCAAGCCCGCTCCAAGAAGAAACGTTGCGATCGCCGCAAAAGAATGACTGACGGAAAGCCCGAGGAGCGCACGCTCGGCGATCTGACTGATATCGAGCGGACCGTGAGACTGAAGGATGGCAAAACCGATGATAGTCATTGCCGCAAAACCGATCGGCCCGAGGAATGATCCGGAGATCACCGACAAGATCATCAGAATGGTGAGAATCGCCGTCGGCTTGATCGCAAAAGCGAAAGCGGCAAGCAGTCCGGCGACGATCAGTACACGAGACGACGAGTGCTGCTCGGCAGCACCATCCTCCCGCTCGGGCGGAAAGAGCACAACGAAGGCAGCAAGGACAGCCAGTGTGCTGGCGAAAAACACCGCATTGTCGATCTTCATGTCGGCGAAGGAAAAATGACCCGTCATCGGCAGGAAGTAATAGAACATCGCTGCGATGATGCCGCGTCCGCGACCGAAGTACGTGCGACCGAACGTGTAGACGCTCAGCGTCGCAAGGAGGCCGGCGGACCAGTTGATCTGCATCGCAAATGTGGACCCATGCCAGCTGTCGTACCCGAAGAGAACGAATCCGAGTGAGGTCAGGTACTCCCACTGGAACTGCGACATGGAAGCAATGAACGAGCCGTAACTTGCAAGCAAGCGCGGTCGATTCAGATAGCTTCCAAGGTCATCCCAACCGATCGGAAACGGACGAACGACGTTCAGGAAATTGAGGGCAAGATAACTGATGAGAAGCCACGCAAGAACGGGGAAAATATCCTTCCATTCCGCGGAGAGAGTGAATGTCCTGTTCCACGAAGCCTGCAGCCATCGTCGTGATTCCGAGAAGAGGACAAAGGGCATGCCGAAAAAGAGGATGCGCACTGGTAATGCCTGCAACAAACCGAGAACCGACAGCAACCAGAGGATCGCGACCCATGCGAGTGCGCCTGTTCCGATCGAGAAACACAGGGAAAGAAGCGGATGCATCTCTCCGACGCGGATGACTTTCCGGAGGAGCGTGCTTCCGAGCACCAGCAGGTTGAAAAGGAAGAGCAGGACCATCAAAAACTGCAGCCCTGCGAGACTGAAAAGGCTCGTCTGCATGCAGAAGAAGCGCAACGTGTAAATCTTCGCACCATTCATCGTCGTCCCGAATTCCGTAAGGCAACCGTCTGCCAGAAGCTCCTTGTAGTTCTGCTGCAACTCGGCCATGCCCTGCGGTCCGACACCGCCGTACACTTGAGGAAGCGGCTCGTAGAAACGCTGGAAAGGCTGCAGTACTTTCTGACCTCCGTCATCCGATATCCTCTGACCGTCGGGGGTATTCGCATTGTAGAGAGTCCCGATGGAGAGCGTCGTTCCTATCATCCATACGGAAAGCGCGAATGCGGCGATGAGGTAGATCGGTCGAACCGTCAGCTGCAACTGAAAATATCCCGTCGTATAGGCGCTGTAGAGCAGGAATGCACCATAGAGTAGAAGCGAGAGCAGAACGTAGAGCGAGAACGGACTGCCCATCTGAAAGAGGGCAATGACAAAGGGGGCGAGCAGAGCCGATCCGCGACAGAGATACGTACCGATGGAGGCTCCGCCGCCGCACGCAAGGTTGATCGCATCGATATCCTCCGGAAGCCCATACACGAGGGCATGGATGGGAATGCCGATGTACACGAGAAGCGTGAATCCGCCCCAAAGGAGCATCGCGACAAAAAGCACAAAACTGAGAATGACAATGGTTCGCTGGGTCATAGTGAGGTAGAGCGTACAGTGAAGAGCCGATTCGCGCTATACTGACTGCTCAGAATGATGGAGTGCACCCTCATCCGCCGGCAGTTCCCCTTTCTCGAAAGAACGATCGAAGAAAAGCTGCTTGCCTATCTCGATAATGCGGCAACGACGCAGAAACCTTTCGTCGTCCTTGAGCGCATGAAGCGTTTCTACGAAGAGCAGAACGCAAATATCAATCGAGGGATGCATCCCCTCGCGGAAGAAGCGACGATCGCATACGAAGATGCGCGAAAAACAGTCGCTGCTTTCATCGGCGCCGCTCATCCCTGCGAAATCATCTTCACGCGCAATGCAACGGAAGCGATCAATCTAGTTGCGAGGTCATACGGAGAAATACTGAAGAAGGACGATGTCGTTGCGCTCTCCATGCTGGAACACCACAGCAATGTCATTCCGTGGCTGCAATTGAAGAAGAGAAACGAAGTCACACTTGAATGGATTGACCTTCAGAAAGACGGACGACTCGACATTGCTTCACTCGAGAACATTCTCAGGAAAGGAAAGACGAGGCTCGTCTCAATCACCGGACTCAGTAATGTCCTCGGTATCCGTACGCCGCTTGAAAAAATTATTGCACTCGCACACAGCGCAGGTGCAAAAGTACTGATCGACGCGGCACAGCTCATTGCGCATGAACGTATCGACGTACAGAAACTTGATTGTGATTTTTTGGCATTCTCCGGCCATAAAATCTATGGACCGACCGGAGTCGGCGTGCTCTACGGCAAGCGAAAGTTGCTCGAAGCGATGCCACCGTTCCTCGGCGGCGGCGACATGCTTGAATCGGTGGACCAACACGGCTTCACACCGGCTGAACTCCCGAGGAAATTCGAAGCAGGCACACCAAGCATTGCCGATGCGATCGGGCTCGCCTCGGCGATCGAATGGATGGAATCAGTCGGCATCGAAGCGATGCATACGCACACGAAATCATTGCTCGTCCACGCACGCAAGCAATTGAGTACCGTGAAAGGCTTGAACATTCTCGGCCCACACTCAGGTGATGACCTCCTCGGTTGCATCAGCTTCGTCGTCGAGGGAATTCATCCGCATGACCTTACGGAAGTTCTCGGACGGAAAGGCATCTGTCTACGTGCCGGACATCACTGCACGCAAATCCTCCATAAACATCTTGGCATTACAGCATCGACGAGACTCTCGATCGCCGTGTACAACACGGAAGAAGAGGTTGATCGTTGTGTGCAAGGCGTTGAGGAAGCAATTCGATTCTTTAAAAAAGTGGTTAGTAATTAGTGGCTAGTGATTAGTTTTTCATGATAAAAGAATTTAGCATCTAGCCTTTGTTACTAACCACTGACCACTAATCACTTACCACTCGTGATGGATCTCTACGCTGAAAACATCCTCGATCACTTCAGGAGCCCTCGAGGCAAGGAGCCCTTGGAGAAGCCAACGGTCTCCCATCACGAGATCAACGCAAGCTGTGGCGATGAACTGACCGTGAACCTGAAAATAGAGAATGACATCATCACCCAGCTCTCCTGGTCCGGCACCGGTTGCGCGATTTCTCAGGCCGCGATGTCGATGCTCTCGGAGGAATTAGCCGGAATGAATGTCGGAGACATCGAAGTGATGAAACCGGAGCACGTGAAAGAACTCCTCGGCGTTCCGGTCGGAACGAGGCGCACCAAATGCGCACTCCTCTGTCTTCATGCGCTCAAGAATGCTCTCCGAAAAAATGCGGGGAAGAAACCGCAATCGTGGATGGAGACAGCGGGAACTGAATGACAATACTCTGGAGCCGCTGACCAGAATTGAACTGGTGACCCTTCCCTTACCATGGGAATGCTCTACCCCTGAGCTACAGCGGCAATCGAGCGCAAAGCGCATCGCGCAATTTCTTATTGTGATAAAGAACAGTAACGACGCCGTAGAGACTTTTCTTTCTGTACGTTCCAAGCGATCCGGAACGAGTCACAATAACTTTCGGATGGAATTGACTCTTCGACACTCTAAGCATTTTTGTCCAATAGTCCAGAGCATCCTTCGGATTCAGATCACTGAATATTTGCAGCCCAAATCGAAAATCTTTCTTCTGGACGTGAAAAAATCTGATCAAAAATTTCATGAATGAAAGAAGTAATTTTGGATCAGTATTTCCAAGTCGAACACCGGAAAGACAGCTCTTTGTCCCTTCGCCCCAATACAAACCCATCCCAAGTCCATAGAGAATATGGTCCTCCGAACTCCGGGGAGGAGACCATAAAAATGGATCGCCATTGGGATTATGCTTGATATAGGAAGCATCGCTAATCGATCTGGATTGAATGCGATGTTTCTTCATCCAATACTGGATTTTGTGGATAGAGCATCCACACTCATTGGCAATCTCAGCCATAGACATCTTTTTCTTTTCGTACAAATCTCTAAGGTTTGAACTTGAAAATGGGCTCATGGGAAGACTATTGTATCTATATGTACATAGTCATTCAATATCATATAAACTTATCAAATAAAACAGATGATAGAAATAGAACAGTGGCGTCGAATGTTCGATTACTTCGCCGTCTTCTCCTTCGGCAACAAATCCCACAGAGTCTGCCACCACGTGCGATAGGATGAAGCGAGTTCAGGGCTGTACATCACAAAGATCGTCACGTCCCCAACGAGAGCCCCGGGGGCGGTGCCGGTGTAGGTCACCACGTAATCTCCGAAGATATCCATCGTCGCATTCGTATCATAATCGTTCGAAAGAAACTTATGGGCATGCGCCAGCATCGTTGTGCTGATACTGGGAAGATCGCGCGCCTCGGAATCGAAAATGACATTCAGCTTCATGCGCTTCTTTTTCGCTTCACGTAGAAAATACTCGGTGTAACTGACGATTCGAGGGTCAAACCATGCTCCCTCCGCGCCGAGAATGTACATGTCCTTTCCCTCATGGAGAGCAAGGCGAAGGTAATTCTTCACTCCTTCAGGACCTTTGAAGATGAATGCCTGCTCAGGTGCGCGATGCTCACGGTAAAGGCGCTCCAGTACCGGCATCGCGGATTCCAAACTCTCTTTCTTCTCATGAATCAGCTCCATCAATTTGGTCGGCTCTACGGCCGCAAAGGTGACGTCCTTTTTCCCATGCACGTGAAACACAAGGCCCTTGTCATGCAGGCGCTGCAGAGCGTCGTAACAATTGCGTCGATGGACTTTGGCACGCAAAGAAATAGTCGACACGCCCGAGATGCCATACGTCACGAGCGCATCGTAGATCTTGGCTTCATTTGGGCTTAGGCCGATGTTTTGGAGAACGGAAAGTGTATCCATGTGGTGATAGGAAGCACCGAGTGGTGTGCTTTGCCACTCATGATAACGAAATCAGACTCTCGCCGCAACATCGTACTGTTGCTGTTCTTTCACACCACCGGCTCCGGGCTGGAAAAGAGTGATGAAGAGCAAACGTTCGAGTTTCTAGTCAAAGGAGAGTGTCATGACCCGTGTTCAAGAGACTGAGGTGCGGATGCCGTCCTGGAAGTGGCGGCTCGTGGTGAGCTTGCTCACTGTCACCATCGCATGGATGCTGATCTTCGCGTACAGCAGCATACAGGGACCGCTTGAGTCGCAGGCCGCAGTGCGGCAACTCGAGGACAGTGTTCCTTCTTACGCGGCTTCGCGCACCTGGGCAGCCAGCGACATTACGGGAGCGATCAAATGGATCGCTGGTGTCGCGCTCCTGTTCGTCTGGGTGCCATTCTTCGCGGGGGCAGCCCGCTACGCTGCCGCTCAAGAGAAGTAATTGAAGAAAGTGTCTGGAGAAAGTCGGGGATATGTATGCCCCGGCAAACGAAACGTATGTTCTGGAGAATGATCATGTGTCGCAAAATGTTCCGATGTGTCTTCGTGAGTCTCGCAGTCTCTGTTCTCGCAGGCTGCGCCGGACCCTACAAGGTCGAGAAGTTCGAGGAGATCGGGCCGAATGAAACGGCATTCGTGATCCCCATGGAAGGGGAAACGAAAGGCGGTCAAGCGACGCTCAAAAGCGTCGAATTCCTCGAGAGCAACAAGGTCGTCGCAAAGCGGATCACCATTCCGCAGCGCCAACACGATCTTGGACGAACGGCGGGAGACTACGAATGGATTCCCACCGTCCG
>SXGS01496807.1_pt1 | contig 10714 bp, 5 predicted proteins | sample 3174681 | NCBI WGS metagenome assembly SXGS01 (sample SAMN11356861, study PRJNA531348) | freshwater metagenome | isolation source: freshwater sample F1-80 | place: China: Fuxian Lake, Yuxi | collected 2017-12-25 | reverse complement strand
CGCACTGGCCGGCTCTACAAGGGCCTCGTGCTCGGCAAGCAGGTCGCCACGGAAGTGCAGGCCGGGCCCGACACGCGCAAGTATGCCGGACTCTTCTATGTCAGCGGCGAGGCGAAGGACGGCCGCACGCCCCAGGAAGTCGAGCAGGCCATTTACGCCGAGCTGGATCGTCTGAAGAACGAGGACGTGCCCGAGAATGAATTGCAGAAGGTGAAGAACAACTTCGCCGCCTACGAATTCCGCAAGCTGACTTCGAACATGTCGATCCTGATGCAGTTGATCCAGAGCGACGGTCACGGCGACTGGCGCGAGATCAACAACGCTGGGCCGCGCCATCAGGCTGTGACCGGAGCAGATGTGCGGCGCGTCGTGAACAAGTATTTTACTCGGGAGAACCGCAACGTCGCTATCTACACGCGCAAGGCGGAGAAGCCCGGGAGCGCGTCGTCATCACCGGAACTGAGTGGGTTGAGCGACGAACAGAAGTCCGCCGTGAAGGGTATGATGTCGCGGCTTCAGCAGGAGAAGGACGCGACGAAACTGAAGACCGCGCTGGGCCGCATCGAGGAAGCCGAGGGCAAGGCAGACGAGAAGATGAAGCCATTCCTCCAGTTGCAGAAGAAGCTCGTGCAACAACGCATCGAGGAGTTGGCAAAGTAGGGGGTGATGATGCCGCAGTGTCCGGGGTGCGTTTGAGCGCCGGAGGCGCGGAAGAGGGTAGCCCTGGGACTTGAATCCTCCACCCGTTTCCCACACGCTCCCCTCATGTCCCCACGCAAGGCCACCGCCGCGGTGTTCCTCGGATCGGTCATCACGCTGCTGACCGCCGTAACGGTTTCCGCCACGCCGGCGAACAAGGCTGCGCTTGAAAAGCATTACGACAAGTTCCTTCCCCGCGAGCTGGGCCGATGCGCCACCTGCCACCTGCCGAGCGACAGGAAGGCCCCTGAATCCCTCGCCGAGTTTCCGCACAATCCGTTTGGCGAACGGCTCCGGACCGTGCGCGAAACGCTGCTCGCCGCGGGCTCGAAGGCCACCCTCGACGCCCGGCTGAAATCCATCGCGCACGAGGATGCTGATGGCGACGGCACTGACAACGAGTCGGAGATTCTTCTCGGCACGAATCCCGGCGATGCTGCGAGCCGTCCGCAGTCGCAGCGACTCGAAACGCTCGTCGCCAGGCGCGCGGAGTTCGCCGCGTTCCTCTCCGCCTACCGTTGGGAACCGCTCACCGCACCCGCGCGTCCTCCGGTGCCCGACGTGCGGAACTCGCGCTGGTCCCGCAATCCCATCGATGCGTTCGTTACGGAACGTCGCGACGAGAAGCAACTTCCCCCGCGTCCCGAGGCTTCCCGCGAAGTGCTGCTGCGTCGGCTCTACTTCGATCTCATCGGGCTGTCGCCGACGCCCGAGGAGCAGCACGCCTTTCTCAGCGATCGGTCCGCTGACGCCTACGAGAAGCTTGTCGATCGGCTGCTGGCCGATCTGCGTCACGGCGAGCGCTGGGGCCGGCATTGGATGGATGTGTGGCGTTACAGCGACTGGGCGGGCTGGACAGACGGCGGACAGATCCGCGACAGCCAGCGGCACATCTGGCGCTGGCGCGACTGGATTGTGGAATCGCTCAATGGCGACAAACCCTACGATCGGATGATCGTCGAGATGCTCGCGGCGGATGAACTCGCGCCGGACGACACGAACGCCCTGCGCGCCACGGGATTTCTCGTCCGCAATTACAAGATGCTCAGTCGGGAGCAGTGGCTCGAAGACACCATCAAGCACACCTGGCAGGGGTTCATGGGTACGACGTTCGGCTGCGCGAAGTGCCACGACCATATGACTGAGCCAATCTCCCAGAAGGAGTATTACCACATGCGCGCCGTGTTCGAGCCCCATCAGGTCCGCACCGACAAAGTGCCCGGCGAAACCAACGCCGCGCTCGCCGGACTCGTTCGCACTTACGATGTCGCGACGAATCCGCCGACGTGGTTTTACCGCCGGGGCGACGAGCGGCATCCCGAGACGAATCACGTTTATGAACCGCTCGTGCCGGTCGCCTTTGGCGGGCGGCTGAACGTCCAGCCCGTCAAGCTGCCTCGCGCCTCGGCGTATCCGGATCAGCGCGAGTTCGTGCGCCGCGACGTCGAGGCTGCTGCGCGGAAAGTGTTGGCCGATGCGACGAAGGCTGTCGCGAACGCCCGCACGAATACCGCGGCCAAGCCTGGCGAACTCGCGGAGAAGGAACTGCAACTCCGCATCGCCGAAGTGCGGCTCGACGCGCTCGTCAAATTGCTCCGCGCGGAGATCGCCGAGGAACAGCACACGCAGTCTTCCGAAATCTTCCGCAAGGCCGCTGTTGAAACCAGGCAGGCCCAGCGCGAATTGGCGGTTGCCGAAGCGCGCCTCAAGTCGCATGTCGTGAAGGTCGCGCACCGGCTGGCGCAGGCCAAAGCCGACGAAGCCGCGGCGAAAACCAACGGCGTGGACAAGGCCACCAAAGCGCTCGAAGAAGCACGCAAGAAACTCGATGACGCCGACAAAGCGCTCGCGAGCGCTGAGAAGGAACTGAGCGCGCCGCCGGCCTCCAACTTCACTCCGCGTCCGCAGGAGGTTTTTCCTGGAACGAGCACGGGCCGCCGGCTCGCCTTCGCGCGCTGGGTGGCGAGTTCGTCCAATCCGCTGACGGCCCGCGTAGCGATGAATCATCTTTGGCTGCGGCATTTTGGGCGCGGCATCGTGGCGACGCCGGCGGACTTCGGGCGCAACGGCCGCGCGCCGTCGCATCCCGAACTGCTGGACTGGCTGGCGAACGAGTTCATCGCGCGCGGCTGGAGCATGAAGGCGATGCACCGGCTTATGGTCACCAGCAGCACCTACCGACAGGCTTCGACGGGCGATGAACAGTGCGCGGCGGTTGACCCGGACAATCTCCTTCTCTGGCGGATGAACTCCCGTCGGCTCGAAGCCGAGGTCGTGCGCGACAACTTGTTGCACGTGACCGGCGGGCTTGATCTCACGATGGGCGGGCCGGACATCGACAATCAGCTCGGTCTCACCTCGAAGCGTCGCAGCCTATACCTCCGGCTCGCGGCGGAGAAGGAAGTGGAGTTCCTGAAAATCTTTGACGGCCCGAGCGTGACCGAATGCTACGAGCGCAAGCCCAGCGTGGTGCCGCAGCAGGCGCTCGCGTTGGCGAACAGCGAACTGGCGCTCACACGCGCGAGGGAACTGGCGACGAGCTTGTCTGCGCGCGCGGGGGGTGACGATGAGTTGTTCGTCCAGCTTGCCCACCGGCATGTGCTCGCGCGTCGTCCGACGAAAGCCGAGTTGCGTCTCTGCCGGGAGTTCTTGAAGGGTGTTTCAGGCAAACCTGAGACAACGCCAGTCAGTCATGGCAAGATCGCTCCCGCGAGTCGTGCCCGGGAGAACCTGATCCTCGTGCTCCTGAACCACAGCGACTTCGTCACCGTGCGGTAAGGAGCTGCGATCCTGAAGCTGGCGACGTGAGGAGGCGGATTCCTGGAGCCGAACACGCTCCACCTCCTTACGTTGGTGGCTACGAGGGGTGTCCGGGCAGCCTGTTAACCGCCTGTCCTTCGCACCATTCGTGCGAGGATGTTTCGCGTGATCTGCTGCGCTCGCGCGTCGGGTCCTTTCGGCGAAATGTAAACGGAAGGTCGCACGTAGCCGGGCGGCGCGCTCAAGGAATCGGCCCACCAGCAGGTGCCAGCGTTGAAGACGAAGTTTCCCTTAGGCCCCGGATATACCGTGGCCGTGAACTGCCCGCCGTTGGGCTTGCCCGGAGCGGACTGCGTCGGGGCTGTGGCGATTACTTCCAGTCCGGGAATCGGCGCTGGATCGCCGTGCCATTCCCAGCCGACGAGTCCCGGGATGCCTTCGCCGCGCTTCATCCCCGTGCCGGCGAAGACCCAGTGATCCGGCATCGCGCAGGTCCAGTCCGCGCCGCCCGTGACCGGCCCGGTACTGTGCGCGCCGATCAGTTCGTTCGCGTAAGGACGCTCGTGTTTCAGCGAGCTCATCGCCTGGAATTCATGAGTCCCGCCCGGGGGGCCGAACACGCCGGTGCGTTCGAACGCGCGGTTCGGGCGACCGTGGGCGTCGGGGCCGAGCGCGATGCGCCCGCACACCGCGTTGCCCGAGAAGAAGCCGACGTTCAGTCCGCCTGCGATCGCGGCCTGCATGTTGCGGAACATCTCGATGGACCAGTATTCGTCGTGGCCGACCGAGAGGAAACCGCGCGCGCGCAGCAGCCCGCGCGCGTCCAAGTGTGTGTCGAGATTCGAGATGTAAGTGACATCGAGCCCCTGCGATTCGAGCCAGTAGGCGAACGGGAATTCCCACAGGAACCATTCGCCGGAGCCGGTGCTCAAGGGTGCGTCGAGGATTTGGCAATACTTCCCGTAGGGCCGGTTGAAACTGACCTGCACACCGCCGCCCCACCACCACTGATGCTCACCATTGTCGTAGAGTGAGAATTGATTCGGCCATCGGTTGTAGGCCTGCCAGGTGTTGTCGGAACACTGGAACAGGTAGTCCGCCCGGCGGTCGTCGCGCACGATGAAGATGACGTAGCTCTGCCAGCCCCCGAGTTTCGCAGTCAGCTTCCCGAGATACACGCCGCTCGGCCAGTCGCGAGGAATGCGGAACGCGGTGCACGGTTCCCATCCGCAATCGCGGACGCGCTTCGGCCCGGCCTGCGGATCGGTCTGGGTGACGCCCTTGAACGGCCCGAGCGACGCCATCGCGCGGCCGCCTGTCCCGCCGTAGTAGCCCATGCGAAAAATATCGAGGTGAAAGTCCGACGCCGGGTTCGCGCTGACAAAGAACTCCAGGACTTCGCCCGCCCGCGCGCTGGTGTGGGAACAGTAGCCTTCGATCCACGGGCAGCGGTAGCGGGTCTTCGGATCGATCTGTGTCTTCGTCAGCATCCAGTCGCGCGTGCCGGGCTTCGCGTTCTCGCGGAGGATCAGATCGCGGTCTGGTGTTGTGCTGCTGAGGGAAGCGCAGCTGGGCAGGGCGGCCAGTGCGCCCAGGGCCAGCGTGCGTTTGAACAATTCACGACGGTTGATCGCGGCCGCTTCGGGGATGACGGGCGATGGGAGAGGGGGGATCTTTCGGGTTCGCATGGGAATGTGCGACGGCATTTAGGCAGCGGGCGATGGAACGCGCAACGCAAACGCTTGGAATCATAAACCAAGATCCAAGCCGTAAACATCAACTTGGTAACTCACTCGACACTGGCAGGCCCGGAGCCGCCGGTTGGAGGGCTTGAACTGTCCCGTATCAACCAGCACAAGCTCGCCAATTGCGCTGCGCGCGAGGAGATGAATTGCAGGACTTCGCCAACCACCAAACATTCTTTCACGGGAAGCCAGGCACCCCGGTCGAATACGCGACCGTTGAATGATGATTCCCGTTCAGCGTTCCTGGAAATGATGAGGCTTGCGTAAGGTTGTCCGCCGCACGGAACCGCGCCAACGTCGCCCCGCCGCTGTCACGGTCCCTGCTGATCGGCGGTCAGGCTGCCACTTCGCTTTTTCAGCCATTGGATTTTCTAATCGCGGTGTCGGAGCGTCTGGGTGTTCGTGGCCCGGTGGTGCATACCGCGGCACTCGCCCGCGCCCCGGCCGGGCGCATGGCTCGCCCTGCACTTCAGCCTGGCGGCACGGGCCGTCCGTTCTTCCACAAAAGCTCTCTGCCAGCGGGCGGTCCCTGCGCGGCGGCGCGGCGCAGGTGGGTTGCGCGGGGTGGCCCTGTTTTTCTTCCCACGGCGCCCCGAATTGTTGCGTCGCCGGCTCTGGCCGCGGTTATTTCAAGGTGGGTTGTAATGAGTGCGCGCCGGTTTCTTCTGTAGTGGGTGAAGGCATAGCAGAGCACATGAAAACGAACCAACTGACAGCAAGGACAGGCTATCCGCGGCAGACGTTGAGCGGCGCAGGCTGGTTCCTCGTCACGCGCTTTGCCGCGACTTCGCGTCGCGCTTCCCGACTGAACCGGCCTTCCCTGCCACCATCCCCCCACCTCCATCCCACCGGCGGTCCCGTCCTTCAGGCGGATTGAACGCGTCATTCCAACCGGCAACGGGGCGTGTGTTGCTGCACGCCCCGAGCCTCCTCTCCCGCGAGCGGGTGAATCGCTTTGCGCCAGCGCATCCTGCGGGGTAGAAATCCCGCGACATGAAAGTCGCACTGGCGCAGATCAACACGACGGTCGGAGACTTCGCGGGGAACGAGGCGAAGATCCTCGCCGCCTACGAACGCGGCGTCGCTGCGGGCGCGGACCTGGTGATGTGCCCGGAACTCAGCGTGTGCGGTTATCCGCCGCGCGACTTGTTGCACAAGCACAGCTTCCTCCCGGCGAACTGGGCCAGCGTGCAACGTCTCGCCGCCGCGACGGGCAAGACCGGCCTGCTGATCGGCTACGCGGGTTCACACGACAAGCGTCCCGGCCGCGAAGCGACGAACTCGGCGGCGTTGCTCCAGAACGGCGGCCTCTTCGCCACGCGGCACAAGATGTTGCTGCCGACTTACGATGTGTTCGATGAGGATCGTTACTTCGAGCCGGCGTCGGAGAATCTCCCGGTGACGTTCAATGGACGGAAGATCGGGATCACGATCTGCGAGGACATCTGGAACGACGAGGATTTCTGGCGCGAACGACGTTATCCGCGCAATCCGGCGGTGGATCTCGTGAACGCAGGCGCGACTTTGTTGCTGAACATTTCCGCTTCGCCGTGGCATCTCGGGAAGAACCGGACGCGCCGCGATATGCTGGCGAATCTGGCCGCGAAGACGGCGTGCCCGTTGCTCTACTGCAATCTCGTCGGCGGCAATGATGAGCTGGTGTTCGACGGAGCGAGCATGGCGTTCGACGCGGGCGGGCAGCTCGGCGCGGAGGGCGTCAGCTTCGCGGAGGATTTCCTTCAGGTGGATGTCACGCAGCCGGGGTTCATCGGTGCGACGTTCACCGGCGATGAGGAGCAAATCTATCGCGCGCTGGCGCTGGGCCTGCGGGATTACGTCCACAAGTGCGGGTTCAAGTCGGTGGTGCTGGGTCTGAGCGGAGGGATTGATTCCGCGCTCACGGCAGTGCTCGCGGTCGAGGCGCTCGGGCCTGAGAATGTGCGCGGGGTTTCGCTGCCGTCCCAGTATTCCTCGCAAGGCAGTCTCGATGACGCGCAGTTGCTCGCGCAGAATCTCGGCATCCAATACGACGTGCTGCCGATCCAGTCGGCGTTCGAGTCCGTGAAGGCGGAGATGCAGGCGGTCTTTGCGGGGCGGCGCGAGGACACCACGGAGGAGAACATCCAGGCGCGGTTGCGCGGTGTGATGCTCATGGCGATGTCGAACAAGTTCGGCTCGCTGTTGCTCACCACCGGGAACAAGAGCGAGCTGGCGGTGGGTTACTGCACGCTTTACGGCGACATGTGCGGCGGGCTGGCGGTGATCAGCGACGTGCCCAAGACGATGGTTTATCGCCTCTCGAACTGGATCAATCGCGAGCAGGAGATTATTCCCACGTCCTCGATCACGAAGGCACCGAGCGCGGAATTGCGCCCGAACCAGACGGATCAGGATTCGCTCCCCGACTACGCGGTGCTGGACGCAATTCTCGAAGCCTACGTCGTGCAGTGCAAATCACCGCGCGAGATCGTCGAGGCGGGATTCGTCACGGCGGATGTGGAGCGCGTGGTGAAATTGATCGACCTGACGGAATACAAACGGCGTCAGGCCGCGCCAGGACTCAAGGTCACTACGAAGGCGTTTGGTGTGGGCCGCCGGATTCCGATCGCGCACCGGTATCGGGAGGTTTGAATCTCAACGCCGGGATTGATCCGGAAAGCCTTACGCAAAGGCGCGAAGGTTCGAAGGGAGCGCACCGCATCCTGATATCAAACAGAAAACCCGGTGGATGGCTCCACCGGGTTTGTGAGTGAAAAGGTCTGCGAGGTTAGAACTTGATCCAGCCGACCTTGTTGCCGACCCAGACGAGCGCGTAGGCAACGCCGGCGGTGGCAGGGATGGTGAGTACCCAGGCCCAGAGGATTTTCTCCACGACCTTCAGCTTGAGCGCGCTGAACCGCTTCGCGCAGCCGACGCCCATGATGCTGGTGGTGATGGCGTGCGTGGTGGACACCGGCATGCCCAGCGTGCCAGCGACGGCGAGCACAGTGGCGGCGGTGGTCTCAGCGGCGAAGCCGTGGACGGGTTGGAGCTTCACCATCTTGTGGCCCATCGTCTTGATGATCTTCCAGCCGCCTGCGGCGGTGCCGGCGGCCATCGTGATGGCGCAGGCGAAGACGACCCAATACGGCACCGACTGGCTCTTCGCATCGCCGATGGGCGGCATGTAGCCGAATTGCAGCCACGTCGGGAAGATCGACATGAAGTGATCGCCGAGGGAGAGCTTCATCGGGTCCGAGCCTTCCGCCGTGTAGAGGAAAGAGAAGAAGCCCGCGTCGGTGGTTATCAGTCCGGCCTTCGACCCGGCCACGAGGGCGAGCGTGATGATGCCCATCGTCTTGGTGGCGTCGTTCATGCCGTGGCTGAAGCCCATGTAACCGGCGCTGACGATCTGCATTCGTCCGAAGGTGCGGTTGACTCCCACGGGCCTGGCCCCACGCAGCGCGGCGTAGAGCAGCGTCATCAAGAGCATGCCGCCGAAGAAGCCGATGAGCGGCGAAGTCACCATCGGGAGCACGACCTTGTAGTAGATGCCCCCCCGATCGATCGATTTCTTTTCCACGACCTGCTCCACCTTGCCGCAGAAGACGACGCACTGGACCTTGTTGGTGCCGAGCGTGAGAGTATGGGTGCCGTTGGTCTTGATGGTGTCGCCGAGGGCGGCGAGCAATTCGGGACTGGGATCCGTCAGCTTCTTGGAGGTCTTTTCCTTCACCTCCACCCACTTCAACGAACTCCAGACGCTCACCGGCGCTCCGGCTTTGTCCACGAGCGGTTTCTGAGCGTGCATGCAGATGGCGGCACCCAGGGTCGCGCCGATCAATCCACCGACCATCGCGTGCGTCGAACTGGACGGGATGCCGAACCACCAGGTGAAGAGGTTCCAGGCAATGCCGCCGAGGAGCGCGCAGATGATCACTTCCTGCGTCACGAAGTTTGAATCCACCAGACCGCTGGAGATCGTTTTCGCGACGGCGAGGCCGAAGAACGCCCCGAGCAGGTTCGTTAACGCCGCGAGCACGATGGCCTGGCGCGGGGTCAGCACCTTGGTGCCGACGACGGTGGCGATGGAATTGGCCGTGTCGTGAAATCCGTTGATGTATTCAAAGATCAGGGCGACTGCGACAACGACGAGGACGAGTGTGAGATCCATGGTGAAAAGGAGAAGACGTTTCGATCAGGCGTTCTTGAGAATGACGTGGGAGATGACGTTGCCGGCGTCGCGGCAGCGGTCCACCACCTTTTCGTTGAGGGCGAACAGATCCTTCAAAATGATCGCCTTGAGCGCGGGGAAGCCTGGTTCGTAGAACTTCCGTTCCAGTTCCAGTAACACAGCGTCCGCCTCGCCTTCTGCGGCTTGGAGCTTGTGTTGGAGATCCTTGATGTTGCTGAGATTCCTCCCGGCACGGATGGTCTGCACCATCTGGAGCACGAGGTTCACGGCGATTTCCATCAGGGCCACCTGTTTCGAGAAGTCCACATCCTTCACCATCGCCGCCACGATACTGTAGCGCTGGGCGAACTTTTCGACCGTCTTCGGCACCTTGTACAGCGCCTCGGCCAGTGCCTCAATGTCCTCGCGCTCCATCGGCGTTACGAAGGTGGTGATCAGCTTCTCGCTGATCTCCTCCGTGATGCGCTTGTCCTTGCTCCGTGCGTCGGCAAACTCCGCCATCATTGGTGACTGCTCATGTTGCGTGAGCACTTTCTTGAGGGCGTCCACGGCATGGCATGCTTCCCGTGCGCTGGCTTCCAGCAGATCGCAGAACTCGTCTTCCCGGCCGAGCAGGCGTTGAAAGGAGATCATGGCGGCTCAGGAGTTTTTCAACACGATGTGGGTGATGACGTTGCCGGTGTCGCGACAACGGTCGATGACCTTCTCCAGCAGTTCGTAGAGATCCTTCAAGGCCATGACCTTGATCGGGTCGTGCTTGCCGCTGAACAGATCCTTGAGCATTGCGAGGATCACTTCGTCCGCCTCGGCCTCGACCTGCTGGAGGCGGCTGTTGATCTGTTTGGCCTCGTCCAGACGGCCCGCGCCGATGTGGCGCAGCAGCTTCACCAGATCCACAACGCACTGCGTGGCGGCATCCAGGAGCTGGACGTGCTTGGAGAAATTCACGTCCTTGACGACGACGGCGCTGATGATGAAGCGTTCGGCAATCTTCTCGACGGTCTTGGGAATCTTGTAGAGCGCGGCGCTGAGGACTTCGATGTCGTCCTTCTCCAACTGTGTCACGAATGTGTTGAGAAGAGCCTCGTTGATCTGCTGGGTGATCTTTTTGTCCGCCTCCTTGGCCGAGTGGAACTCCTCGAGTTTCGGCGTCGCGGCCGGGTTCGAGAGCACCTTGTTCATGGCCTGCACGCAATGGCGGGCTTCCTGGGCGCTGGCTTCGAGGAGATCAAAGAACTTGTCGTCTTTGCCGAAAAACTTTTGCAGGGAGATCATGTGGGCCGTGTTGTGACAAAACCGTGACAGTTCGGGAAGTGTTTTACTGTGACGTGTCTGT
>SXGS01644020.1_pt1 | contig 10716 bp, 18 predicted proteins | sample 3174681 | NCBI WGS metagenome assembly SXGS01 (sample SAMN11356861, study PRJNA531348) | freshwater metagenome | isolation source: freshwater sample F1-80 | place: China: Fuxian Lake, Yuxi | collected 2017-12-25 | reverse complement strand
CTGGTTATGCGAAGCAAAGATCTTTAGGCTATTTGCACCGTGTTGTTTGTCCTAACTATAAGATAGTAGATCATATCAATAGAAATACATTTGACAATAGGAGGGATAACTTACGCGATGGTTCGTATGGTGTAAATCAATTGAATAGTAATAAAAAGCCAATTTCTACCAGTGGCTATCGAGGTGTCTACAAGATGAGAGGGAAATGGCAAGCAAGAATCATTTATAAAGGGAACCGTTGTTATATAGGGACATTTCTAGACCCCCGGGAAGCTGCTATAGCCTTATTTGAATTTGCTAAAACAATAGGAAGATCTGAATTTTATTCTGTAGTATAATCCCCTCAATTTCAAATGGCCTACAATCCACTAGTTATCGACGGAGGAACCGAAGCAACCGCACAGCGGGTGACCATAGCTAACGATTCAACCGGAGTTCTTTCAGTTGATGATAACGGAGGTTCTCTAACAGTTGATGGAACGATAACAGCGAATATCGGGACAGTAGGCACTCTCGCGACAGCAGCAAAACAGGATACTGGGAACACTTCTCTCGCTTCTATTGATGGCAAGATTACCGCAGTCAATACTGGAGCAGTAGTGGTATCTTCCTCTGCCCTTCCTTCTGGGGCTTCAACCGCTGCCAAGCAAGACACTGGTAACACAAGCCTCGGCACCATTGCAGGAGCTGTTTCTGGTACCGAAATGCAGGTTGACATTGTGACCATGCCTACTGTTGTCGTCGATTTTGAAGGTGATACAGCGGATCTCGATAGCGGAGCTGGTACAGATAGTCATGCGATCGTTGCGCTTGGTGTAGCCGCATCAGGAGGCCATGCCGTGATAACAGGCGATGTGTCCAACGGACTCGATGTAGACGTTACCAGAGTTGGTGGCACTGTAGCGGTGACTCAAAGTGGAACATGGGACGAAGTGGGCATAAATGACTCAGGAAACTCAATCACAGTAGATGGGACAGTCGCCATATCTGGAACACCTCAAGTCGTTGGATCCGTAGCCCACGATGGTGTGGACGGAGACGGGCCAGTTAAGATAGGTGGCTATGCAAGCGCCGCTGCTCCTACAAACGTCTCAGCTGATGCTGACCGTGTTAACGCTTGGTATCTCAGAAATGGTGCGGCTGCAACGGTTGTTACAGCTGCTGGCGCACTCATTGGCGGGGATGCATCAAATGGCCTTGATGTAGATGTTACACGTGTCGGAGGAACAGTCGCCGTGACACAGAGTGGCACTTGGGATGAGGTTGGGATCAATGACAGTGGGAACTCTATTACTGTGGATGGTACTGTCACAGCAAACCTAGCAGCAGGAACTAATAACATCGGTGATGTAGATGTACTATCTATAGCTGCTGGCGATAATAATATTGGCAACGTAGACGTTGTTACTATGCCTGCTACTGGAGTAGAGGACGCCGCAGAAACTGCGGGTGGCGCGCTCCTAATGATGGGGGCTGTTCGGCGTGATACGGCTGCATCTTCTTCCGGGACAACTGGTGATAATTCCACAATCAATACTGACGCTAATGGAGCTCTATGGGTTTCGCTTGCGACACAGCTTGATTCAACTAACGACTCTGTTGCCTGTGTGCAATCGGGAACGTGGGACGAGGTAGGAATTAACGATTCAGGAAACTCTATCACAGTTGATAATGCTCAGCTTTCTGTGGTTGGCTCTGGAACAGAGGCAACGGCGCAGAGAGTAACAATCGCCAGTGATTCAACTGGAGTTCTTTCCGTGGATGATAACGGAGGCTCTTTGACCGTCGATGGAACAATAACGGCGAATGCTGGTTCTGGAACCTTCACTATCGCTGGCGCTGTAACAAACGCAGGAACATTCGCAACGCAGGTGGATGGAGCAGCCCTTACAGCATTGCAGCTCATTGATGACCCAGTATTTGCTGATGATGCAGCGTTCACTATTGCCACAAGCAAGGTAATGGTGGCAGGGGGTGTTGCTGTAGAAACTGACGGAACTGACCCAACTTCAACTTCTGCTGAAGGAGATGCTGTCGCGCTGCGTACTGATAGGAATAGAAGACTTCTTGTAAACTCTAACCATCCAAACTCCTGGAAAGTTCTTGAAAATCATTCCTCTGCTCAGACGAACAATAACCTGAAGGCAGCTCCGGGGGCGAGCCTTTCTCTGTACATCACTGATATTATCATCTCAAACGGAGCAACGGCAGGAAGCGCCCAGATTGTTGAAGACGAAGGAGGAACACCAGTAACTATTGGCGGTCCTTATTACTTTGCAGTCAATGGAGGAATTGCTATTCCTCTTGTGACCCCGATACGCCTCACTGCGAATAAGTCTTTAGGCTTTACTAGTACTACTGTAACGACGCACACGATTGAACTACATGGTTACACTGCTCCGTAATGCTAACCGACTACAAAATCAGTAGGATTATTCGTGGAGGAGAAAATGGAGACGAATACCTAGTTCGTTTTTACGAGGGGGAAATTACTACAAAGGACGAAATGGATAACAATACGAAAAATACGCAACCGGTAACGAGGTATAGAAGAACAATGTTACTCCGAGAGGAAACAATCTCTATATCGAATAAAGGCGATAATGAAATTTTCAGTATTTTGAAAAATGAATTGAGTAAGGATAAAAAGAGAGATTCAATTTATGTTCAAAAAATCACACCACCCGTCACTAAATGAAGCTTTGGTATCCTAATGATAGGCAGAAATATGAGCACATCCTTGTGAATGAGAATGTATGGTTTCGCCAAAACCAAAGAATGCTTCTCGCTATGGCGAACACGAAGGCAGGTAGGGATTTGCTTTGTATCCCCCAGGAATGCCCCAGGATTGTAAGGTTCACAAAAAACAGCATTCACTTCCCTATTGGTGGAGAACTTATAGCGGCTGACTTTCGCATCGGTGCAAAATGGGGAAATGTAATCCGTAGTAGATGGGACGCATTCGATTCAATGGCTCGGTATTTCTTGAACGATGACCGTGGTGTGTATCTTAGTCCATTAGTACGAGAATCCCGTTGCTTGGTCTGTGCCACTCTTACTTCATATCCTGACCCACATACAGAAACAACGACCGTAGATGGGACTGTGCATTATGGTACTATTGGGACAGGAAGTACTTGGTCTAATCACCAGGGGTCAACAACAGGGACACCGGCTGACGATGGTGTCTCCACAGGGGGGTATCAAGGAAAATGGATTTACGCGGATGCGTTTCCTTTTTGGAGAATTATGAGAGGGTTCTTCCTATTTGACACCTCTTCTCTAGGAAGTACAGCAACCATATCAGCAGCAACAGGAAGTCTGTATTTTTCAGGAACCATACGGAACAACTGGAATAACGGTACCTATTCTAAGTATACATGGTGTGCGTCAACACCAGCTTCAAACACCGCTCTTGAGGCAAATGATTTTGACAATGTTGGAACAACTCACTTTGTTACAGACGTTGCTATCTCTGCTCTTACGCAAGACGTTTATAACGACTTTACAATGAATGCCAGCGGTCTCGCTGCCATTGATAAAACAGGAGTCTCGAAATTTGCAGTGAGGCTGAATTGGGATATTGATAATTCCTCCCCTCCCGCCGTCTTTGATGATAGTGGGGATGGAGGAGTAGTTATTCTCGCAGACACAGCAGGAACATCGACCGACCCCAAGCTTGTGGTTACTTACACTCTACCATCGGGTCAGTTCATGTCTCTTAATAGAGGATTTTGGTAGTCGTATCAATTCATCTTTTCTGATATACTGTACATATGGCAGCTCGATCTACTATATCACAGGCTAGAGTAGTAGCTAGTACGAGGAGTACTGCTGGTGGAGGGACACAATACCGACCCATAGGTCTTCTTTTGACACTTACCAAACCTGTAGTGACTTCAGGCCGTTCCGTAGCTTCTACTCGTACACCAATTTAACATGGCCGACTCCAGCATTTCCGTCGATCCAGGAACAACTACAGCGCTCGATACTCGTACAGAGAGTACAAACAGCAACCATCGTCAAGTCATTGTTATTGGTGATCCAGCTACAAATGCAGGGGTGGCACCCGTTGATGTTACTTTCGGACTCAAATCAGATCTTGCCAATACTGCTACAGCAACACTCGCGAACGTTTCCAGTTCCGCGACAAGTGTTACACTCATTGCTTCAAACGCCGCGAGAAGGGGTGCTACTATCTATAATGATTCCACTGCCATCCTCTATATTAAATTTGGGGCAACTGCCTCTTCTACAAGCCACACTGTCCAAGTAGCAGCTAGTGGTTACTATGAATTCCCCTATCCTTGCTACACTGGTGTCGTCGATGGAATTTGGGCAAGCGCAAACGGTTCCGCTCGTATAACAGAACTCTAATATGCCACTTTATAATCCATCTGCTGGCGGGGGAGGATCTGATTCTATGGGGATGTCTAACGTTGGTAATACAAGTGGTACGACAGGAGTTGTCAGTTATTCGGCGAATAGATTTGTAATCGCCGGGGGGAACAATATTACGCTCTCGCAGAGCATCATGAGTAATTCAGCCACTATCACCATCTCTGGTGGTGGTATCGGGAGTAACACTCAAGGCATATCCAATCTAGGGAACACTTCTGGAACTTCTGGTGTGATTAGCGGATCTAACCTTCAGGTTCTTTTCGCAGGAGGAAACAACGTAACTCTCAGCCAGAGTTTAATGAGCAATTCGATCACAATAACGATATCTGCTGCAAACACTGGTCTTGCAGGTAATAATACGATGGGAATGTCTAACTTAGGGAACACAAGCGGTACTACTGGTGTTCTAAGTTCGTCAGCGCAGCAATATGTTTTTGCTGGGGGTAATAACATCACACTCTCACAAAGCCTTATGAGCAACTCTGGTACGCTCACAATATCTGGCCTTCCTCCTGGGGCACAAAGCATGGCCTTCTGGCAGAACATGGGCGTGAATGGATCGGCAACAGACGCTATGGCTCAGACGGCTGTTAGCTACAATCAATTACATCTCTTCCAGCTCGACATTGGTAATAACATCTTTGCTGGGAATATGACAGTCAAAACGGTTCTTCTTGATGTTACGGGGACTGTAAACACTTCGATACCTGCTTATACAGTAAGTGCTTTCTTCGGTGTTTACACTATTAATGGATCTTCTGTTTTGAGTCTTTTGCAGTCTGCTTCAGCTTCTTTCGGAACAAGTTTTTCTGGATCTTCTGGGGCTACCACTGTTAACCACCAGAGCTTTATCAATGGTAAGCGATATATTACTTTCCATTCAAGCCTGTTCTCAGGAAGCGGTCTTATCCTTTCTCAGGATCTTTATTATGGAGCGGTATTGTGGAGGTCTTCCAGCAACTCTGCCTCACTATCAATGTATGGTGCTATTCTTGGTGAGAGTGGACAGCGGTCTGGTACATTGGGGGCTGCATCTGTGAGCAATACATATGTCGGAGCCATGCCATTCATGGGAGTGTATTCAGCAACTACAGCCAGCTTTCCATCCTCTATAGCCTCGCAAGCCCTTAGAAAAACGGCTATTGCGGACATATTTATCCCACATGTAATGTTCAATAATATTCAAGCCTCTTTCTAATGCATGAACAATCGAACAATCTCATGATGAGATTCGCTAGAACTGTTCCAAGTGGAGTAAGGGTTTTAGATGTGGGGTCTAGGGATGTCAACGGTACTTTCAAAGACTATTTCAAGCATTGCGAATACACGGGTATTGATATCGAGGCTGGGGATAATGTGGATATTGTCGTAGAGCCGTACAACTATCCTTTCCCCGACGAATCCTACCCATACATCATTTCCGGATCATGCCTTGAGCATGTCCGTCACCCATGGAGATGGATCCGAGAGGTTGGGAGAATCCTCCAAAAAGGAGGAACGCTTTGTGTTATTGTTCCTTACCAGCATTCATATCATGAGCACCCTGTCGATTGTTGGCGTATATTCCCAGATGGTATGAGGGCTTTATTCGAAGAGGCTGGGCTTACAACAGTAAAGGCAGAGATGCACGATGGTTCTGATGGAGGTATACATCCTATTCTTGGCCAGATTATCATCCACAATACAGGAGGATTTTGTGACACGTTAGCCATAGCAACAAAATAATTGACTGTAGTTACTTAACTTACTATCATATATTTATGAAGCCAACTATCTTGGTTGATCAGGGTTATCATAATTTAAACCCTAAAACGAATGAGAGACTTGTGAAGGGTAAGACTTATGAAGATCTTTCTACGATTTGTATTGTCCCAAGTAGGGGTGTAATGCCTACAAGAGTTGTACAGAACTGGATGTCGATGATGTCTCCTATGAATCAAAAATTCATACGGTTGTTTGTTATCGGTATGGAGGTTGGAGATGCGTATAATTCTGCTATCGAGATGATTCTTTCAAACCCTGATCTTTCTAAATGGAAATATATTCTGACGATGGAAGATGACAACATGCCTCCTCCTGATGGATTGTTGAACCTTTATGGAGGCATGAAAGACTATGATGTTGTAGGGGGGCTCTATTGGACGAAAGGGTATGGCGGCCAACCTATGTGTTACGGGTCGCCAAAGGAGAACCCCGTTAACTTCATACCACAACTTCCTGTGGAGCCAGAGTTCCAAGAGTGCCGCGGCCTCGGTATGGGATTCAACTTATGGAGATTGTCTATGTTTAAGGATAAGAAGATCCCGAGGCCATGGTTTAAAACCCAGCAGGAGTTTATTCCGAATGAAGGTACCAAAGCCTTTACTCAAGATCTATATTTCTTCCAAAACGCAGGGAAGCTGGGATATAAGTTTGCTTGTGCGAATCACGTCAAAGTCGGGCATTACGATTTTGAGGGTAAATTCGGACCCGAGGACACTGTTTGGTGAAATTTCTATTTTATTATATAATATACTATGGGTAAAGAGTTTAAGCTTAATATCGCTGCCGGACAGTATTGCGAGGTTGGTTGGACTGGTATCGATATAGTAAAGTGCAAAGGCGCTCCACCAGTTAGAGACGCAGAAGACAAGATCATCAGAAAGTTCAAAGATATTGATATTGTCCACGACTTAAACAAGTATCCATGGCCTATTAAATCAAACTCCGTAGATGAAGCTTATGTTAGTCATTATGTCGAACACATACCGATGGGGTATATGCAGCCTAACGGAGAAGTCACGATCGTGCCGAAGTCTCTGAAAGCTAAGGAGCTATTCTTTTGTTTCTATGATGAACTATATCGTATTTTGAAGCCTGGTGCTAAGTGTACTATTATTGGTCCTTATTATTCCTCTATCAGATGCTGGCAAGATCCAACCCACAGGAGGACGATAGGGGAAACCACTTTTCTTTATTTAAACAAGAAGTGGAGAGTGGATAATAAGCTCGATCACTATAACTGTGTGTGTGATTTCGATTACAGTTATGGTCATGTCGTAACGCCTCCTTGGAATATGAAATCGGATGAGTCAAGAAATTTCGCTATCCAGCATTACAATAACGTAGTTTCTGATATTCAGATTACCCTTACGAAGAAATGAAATCTTATTGTTGTAATTCAGAAATAGTTGAGATCACAATTGGTCTTGAGCATCACCCATATATTTATCAGTATTGTGATGCTTGTGGGGGATACATTGGCACGCAGGACATTTCGGCAACCACTTTGTCTCCCCACAATCACAGCTCATCCCTATCGAGTCCTCACGTAGGTCTCTGCTGAACTCATGTTTATTGTCTTTGCATGGCATAGTACTATTATACATATATGATCGATCGTTCCAAAATCTCAGAGCTTGATCCTAAAGTCCAATATGCGGCGCATAGATGGTTGGATTCTTGCGAGGCAGCTGGCTATTCCCTAAGAGTACTAGAATGCTATAGGCCACAAGAACGCCAGAATAAACTCTATGCACAAGGACGGACAGAACCCGGCCCGATCGTAACCTACACTCTCAAAAGCTATCACACCCTCCGTCTCGCCCTCGATTTCCTTCCGATGATAGGAACGTATGAAAAGATAGGGTTTCTAGCGACACAACAAGGGATCACACATCCATTCCCTTGGGATAAGCCACATGTCGAGTTTACGAACGTCCCACCAGAGCAGACTATCTTCACACCCTCTATAGATGCCCGAATCTCGGCCTTGCAACGTGCCTTGGCGAGGTCTTCTGGTGCTGTAAGCCTCATGATAGCTAGACAACTTGAAAGGCTCTTAAAACGTAAGTCCTCTTGACATAATTAAGCATTATTCTGTTTAGAGGAGTAAAATATACCCATGCTAAAGCTACCTCAATCAACATCGGCAGGATTGTCCATTGATCTTACGGACATTAAGAAAGTTGTGCGTCTCTCGGCAGTCGGAGCAATTGGTGTTTTTCTTTCGCAGCTTGCTACATCCATCCCCGCTCTTGACTTCGGTGATTACCAGCCTTTTGCAAACTTGATTGGCATTGTCCTTACGGAACTGGCTCGCCGGTTCGTAACGGATAACACTGCTGCCTAACTTTAGTATTTTCTTATAGCTTTATGCTGTACAGAATTTATTGCCGTGGGGTTTGTTCTAAGGTGTGTTGTCTGACACACCTGTCTCTCGTGTGTTCTCTATCCGCTTTTCTCGCGGCTCCATCTCTCGCAATGCCCGTTGGTATTTTTCGCGAAGTTCCTCGTTCTCTATTTGCAGAGAACAAGAACCAATGTATTGACCCATCGAAAGAACTCCTAATGCTGCCACGGTAGCGTTCTTAAGTACTTGCCTCCCATAATCACTCAAGATCTCCATCTGGTATGGCATTATTATCCGGACGGGACATGAGCACAGCTAGATAAGGATCAATAGCTCTCATGCGCTCAATCCTCTCGGCATAGGTTATCTGTTCCGTAGCGCACAGATGGTCTATCTCATGCACTCTTGCGAGTTTCTCTGCAAGGGCCGTCTCACATTGTTCGTCGTGGTTCATGCTAAAGAAATGAATGGGGATATTTGATCTATTGTCTCTATGACCTTCGGGTCAAGTTCTCTTTCTGTATCGTCAATGAGTCTCATAATGCTTACAAGGACTTCTGTAGAGTACCGATGCTCTCTCGCATCAGTGGCGAGGTTGCTATGCATTTCTACTATTGTAGGCTCTGATTCGGCCATACTCAGCATTATACTCTATCTATTTGCAAAATCAATAGATAGGAGATAGAATGTATCCTGTGGATGAACAGGCCGACTCTTGGGCCAGAGACAACCCAGACTTCAAGTCACTGATAGATCAGGCTGTATGGGCTAGATACAAATCACCAATGTCCCATGTTAAAAATGAAATGGCTATTTGCCAATCACGAATTACAGATCCATATAAACCTATTAGTCACGATATGAGAGAGTATCTGCTGAAGGTTCTTAGGGGTGAGATCCAGCCTCCTAAATAGCTATTGCTTGAAATAAGGAAAAAGCAATTTGAGGTACTACGGCATTCCCGAATGCTTTTACTCTAGCCACCCCTTCGGGAATCCCATCATAGCTTCTGCACTCCTCACTTCCCTGTATGTCAGTTTCCTCTTGCATCCCGCACACACTTCTGAGGCTGGCAAAATAGAAGCTCTACAGCATTCTGATAGTGGTTCGTCGCTATCCAATTCATAACCCATAAACCCTGCCAACCATTCTATCTTCTGCTCGGTTGTCTTAGAATCCCAGATTGCCGATGGTGAAGTGTTGTTATTCATTATTCTTGGGAAAAAGGGAGTCTTGAGTAGAAGACGCGCCAAACCAAACCATTCCTAGGCTGAGGAAAAGCAACCACGAAAAAAACCCCGTGACAAGACCAGCTAGAAATGAATCACCCATGAGAAATATGTCCTTTCCAGGAAGTATTTGAAACCAGAGCCAAGCAATAGGAATATAAAACGCAATGAATAAAGCACATGTGACAGACGCTTCAAACAACCTTGCATACCACGGGGATTTCTTTGCCGATGGTGTAGGAGGGGTGGTCATAGAGATGCGCGAAGGTCTTTGGCTTTGGCTAAAAGTTTAGTAGCTTCATCTTCTAGCTCCTGAGCTTTCTTTTTAGCCTCTGAGTCCTCCTGAAAATCAATCCCTGTTATTTCTTTGAAGATAGCTGAATCAAACTCTGGTAACGAAGACAGATATGTGATGAGTCCTTTGGGGCAATCCTTCCATGAATCATCCCATTCTTTATATGTAAGTTTAGAGACTGGGATTTCTGACCATTTATTTCCATTCTCTTTATATAGCTCAAAAGCATTTGTCTGCTTCGGATAGAAGCCAAAGGATTGGATTTTATCAAAGATTTCGTGGAAACGTAATTCCGTGGATTCCCTACCGAATACTTTGAATTTATCTCCGGATAGGCCAATGGAGAAAATAGATTTGTATGTTGCTTCGCAATTTTTTAGGCCAAAAGAATAATAGCAACAGTAGCAACCGCGGCAACCGCGGCAACCGTGGCAACCGTAGCAACCGTAGCAAGAGTAGCAACCGTAGCAAGAGTAGCAACCGCGGCAACCGTGGCAACCGTAGCAACCGTCGCAAGAGTAGCAACCGTAGCAAGAGTAGCAACCGCGGCAACCGCGGCAACTGTCGCAAGCGTCCGATGATTCACTGTTATCACAATTTGAGTTAGACAGATAAGGGGTAAATAAAGGAGAAGAACAGGAAGCTGAAAGGAGCGATCACCTAGATCTTATTCTCCTTAT
>SXGS01656124.1_pt1 | contig 10717 bp, 14 predicted proteins | sample 3174681 | NCBI WGS metagenome assembly SXGS01 (sample SAMN11356861, study PRJNA531348) | freshwater metagenome | isolation source: freshwater sample F1-80 | place: China: Fuxian Lake, Yuxi | collected 2017-12-25 | reverse complement strand
CGCGCTCGAGGAGGACCACGACTACCTGACGGCCGGCGGTGTCTTCACCGACGACCTGATCGAGACGTGGATCCACTTCAAGCGGACCCAGGAGATCGCTCCGGTCCAGCTGCGGCCGCACCCGCACGAGTTCGAGCTCTATTACGACATCTGACAGACGTCGTACCCCGAAAGGGCCTCTGACCTGCAGCGATGCAGCATCAGGGGCCCTTTCGCTTGGCCCGATCGGGGCCAAGTACCGCAGAAATACCGCAGGAGATCCTGTTGAGCTGCTGGCGACGGCTCGTGACGGTCCGCGCGGCGTCCCTTGGGTGTCGATGTCACCAGCGACAATGGCGGGGTGACCGACCAGCCCGCGAAGCCGCCGTACCGCGGCCAGATTCGGCAGGTGATCGGTCGGCAAGCCAAGGGTGGCAAGCGAACCGGACTTCCCAAGATCCATGAGATCGACCTTGAGCACGCCGGTGGCAAGCTGATCTCGGCGCGAGGTCACCAGCCACCGACCGGCGAGGGTGCCCGCACCGCCACCGGTGTCTGCGTGATCGAGCGTGGCAAGTTCCCCTACTGCCCGATCTGCCTTCGCGAGGATGTGCCCGCGGACACGATGGAGCACATCCCACCGAAGGCTTTCGGCGGGACCGCCATGGCGAACACCTGCGCCGACTGCAACAACCGACTGGGTTCTCGCACCGAGGCAGCCCTTCAAGACTGGTACGACGACGCGATCCGCGCTCACTTCACGTCGGACGCGAGCCCGGAACCATTCGGGCACGACCGGATCCTCCTCCTCAAGACCGACTCGAATGAAGTGGTCATGCTCGCGGAGAAGTCCTCCCCCGAGGGCGCGTCGCCGTTCGACCGGCTCCAGGACCCGAACGTCGAGATTCACTACACAATCCCTCGCCTTGCTGAATACATGACCGGCCTGCTCAAGAGCGCCTACCCTCGCCGCATGTCTGCACTTCGGCGGCGTCGTGCACTCTCATAGCGTCATGGCCGCTCGCGACGAGCTCCTGCAGGCGAGGGATGCGAAATCTCGTCGCCACGTCCAACTTGGATCGGTCGCAGAGGGACTGCGAGTACATCGGACTGGTCTCGCCGCCAACGGCCCGTCGCTCGCCCTCCTCCGTTGCGACCACGACGGAACGAGCACGTATCTGATCTCGCTCGCCGGCACCATCCTCGTCGAGTGGCCGTTCGCCGATCTCGACCCCATGCTGAGCCCTCGAATGCGCGCGGCCTAGCGCGAACTCCATCGGACTACCGGTTCGCGACCCCTCGGGCAATCGCTTCCAGCGCCTGTACGAGTCGGCGCTGGATCCCCTTCTCGTCGGTATTGGAGGGCGAAGTCGTGGTCTCGTTCATCAGGGTCTGCGACGTCAACTCATAGACATCGCGGTACTCACGACCGTGGCTGTCCTCGTAAGCGATAGTCACCGAGACATCCATGGGGACGTCCTCATCGAAGTTCGCCGACCCGTCTGCGCGACGGTGGCCATAGACGTTCGTCAGGCGCCGTCCCGGCCCCATCGTCGGGATTGGGTGCTCGTATCGCCGTGCCAAGTACCCCGCGGTGGCTCCCATGCCCTCTGTAATCGGCGGATCGAAGGTGACACGAACGTTCTTCGCGACTGACGCACCGATGTTCTGAAATGCCAGCTCACAGGTCCCTCGCGACAGAACAATCGGCAGCAACTCAGCACCAACGACCGGTCGGGTTCGATCTCTGCTGTCCACTCGCAATGCGCGCAGTGATGCGATCGCCACGATGCTGGTGACTACGGCGCATACCCCGGTAACCGCCGTCCAGAAAGCGGTCAGCTGCTCCGGCGTGTACGAATCCAGGTTCACACAGCCCATGTTGTCGGCATACGGCGCATCGGGCCGGAGGGCACGCCCTCCGCGTCGCTGCTGCGCCTATTCCTCGACCGGGTCGCACCAGTCCTTGTAGGACAGAGCGAGGTCCTCGGAAGCTTGCTCCCACTCCTTGCCGGTGAGCTCCTTCAGATACACGAAGCCCGCCTCGGTGTGGCCCTCGAACCTCACAACCCGAGCGAAGGTGCCGAGGTCGTCGCAGTCGACGGAGACGACCTGTCCCAGCTCGACGGGGCAGTAGACATCCTCGCGGCGCGCCCGGATGAAGCCGTCCGCTTCGGTGTCGAAGGAGTCGACGTAGATGCCTGGTTCGTAGAAGCCCATCGTGCGTCCCTTTCCTGGTAGACCGCCGCGACGGCGGCGCGTGAGCTGTCGTCCCTATCCGGCCAGAGATGGCCGTAAGTGTCGAGCGTGGTCTTCGCCGAGGCATGCCGGAGCCGGGCCTGGACGACCTTGACGTCGAGACCCGAGGCGATGAGCAACGAGGCGAAGTAGTGCCGCAGGTCGTGGAACCGGAAGTCGTCGGGCAGGTCGAGCCTGTCGCGGGCGTCCCTCATCGCGCGCTGGATCGTCCACGGGCTGCCGGGGTTGCCCCACTCGTCGTCGAGGAACGTCCGACCGTTCCCGGTGAGCGCCGCCTCAGCCAGGATCTGCGTCATCTCGCGTGGGATCGGGATGGCGGTGCGGGACTTGTCGCTCTTCAGCTCCTTCTCCGGCCACTGCACGGCCGGATGGATGACGCCGCCCTCCAGGTCGACGTCGGTGATCCGCAGCGCGGCGCACTCCGCCAATCGCAACCCGGCGTGGGCACCCATCAGGATCGCCGGCCGCACGCCAGGCGGGAACGCGTCGTAGACCGCCCACACCTGCTCGGTGGTGGCGACGTAGGGTCGCTGCTTGCCCATCGGCGGCGAGGTACGCCGCGAGCACGGGTTGCGGGCGACCAGCCCGTCGTGGACGGCGTCCGTGAAGAGCTGCGAGAGCCGTGAATGCAGGGCATAGACGTACGACGGTGCGCGCCCCTCCTTCTTGAGCTGCGCGGTCCACGCCCGCACGTCCGACGGCTTCACCGCCGAGAGCGGCACGGCGCCGAAGTGCGCCCTGATGATCTTCTGGTGGACCTCGGCCATCCGCACGCTCGACTCCCGGCGGTTGCCGTAGCCGGCCAGCCAGGTGTCGCACCACTGCCCCACCGTCATCTTCGCGTCGGCAGGCGCGACGTGATCGCCCCGCAGGACGGAGGCCAGTTGCACGTCGAGCCACTTCTGCGCGTCGACCTTGCGCTCGAAGGACCGCTGGATCTCGCGGCCACCGGCGTCGACATAGCGGGCCCGCCACCGCGTGACCTCGCCCGCCACGGCCGACGGCACCTCGACGGTGTTGCCGTCAGCGTCCTTGACGCGCTTGCGCCAGCGGTCCTCGACGGAACCGCGCTGGTTGCGCCGCTGCTTGGGAGACATGTGGTGGTTCACGCCGCGCTTGGGTCGCCGTCGCGCTGCTCTACCAGCCAACGGAACACGTCAGCGCGGACGTAGCGCAGGCGTCGCCCGATGATGAAGCCGCGCGGCCCGGTGCCCAGCACCCGCCAGTAGCGGAGGGAGGCCACCGGCATGCGCAGCAGCTCGGCGACCTCCTCGATGGTCAGCAGCGCGTCGATGCGCTCGGGTTCACGGGTGGTGTTGTCGGCCACGGTCGGCTCCAGGGGGTTGAGGTTGGTCTTACCCCCAATGGCCAACGAGACGAGCCGAGTGGCCACGCGATGCGATCTCCGCCTCTGTGAAGATGGCGAAGTGGAGGATCTCGTTGAATCTGAGTGCGAAAGACATGGCCTGGGCCTGCACATTGTGTTTCACGAGGCAGGTCATGCTGTTGCGGCCGTCGACCACGACCTCCCCTTCCGACGGATTGTCCTGTATGACGCGGAGGGTGGCCCGACCTTCGACAATGGCCTACGAAGAGCCGCGGCCGCCGTCGAGATGCATAGTGAGGACGCGAGCACCTGGGTCCAGCCAGATCAAGACGCAGCCCTCCGCTTCGTCCTCGCAGGATGCCTCGCCGAGATTGCGGCGTGGGCCACGCCATCGAAGGCGGATTCACTGGAGACATTCGCGCATGGCGGATCGGCGCCGGGCGCGCGAATGAAGTGACCGCCGCTGAGCTGGACAGCCTCGTCGGTCAACCGTTCCTCGACGTAGTGACCCTCGGGTTCTACCTGGACAACGAGCGCGTCCACGTCGGCGACGTCGACTCCTGCCTCGGCGGCGCCTTCGCAGCATGGTCGCGAGAGCGAGCCGGTGGACGCGACTGCCTGATGCTTGCCCCTACCCGCGAATTCGTCCGCGAGCTGAATCTCCGTGCCCAGGCCGACCTCGGTCCCTCCGGGGCGGCGGTGGGGCTGGCCGACGGGTGCCAGGCGCATCGCGATGACGTAGTGATCAGCCGCCGCAACGACCGCCGACTCGGGGTCAGCGGCACCGACTGGGTGAAGAACGGCGACCGATGGATCGTCACCGAGGTGCGCTCCGACGGCGCGCTCTCGGTTCGGCACGCGACCTCGCGGCTGCACGCGACCCTGCCTGCGGAGTACGTGCGCGAACACGTCGAGCTCGGCTACGCCTCCACCGTCCACACCGCCCAGGGCATCACCACCGACGTCGTCCACGGCATCCTCACCGGCACCGAGGACCGCCAGGTGCTCTACACGATGCTCACCCGCGGCCGGGTCGAGAACCACGCCCACATCGTTCTCGACACCGACGCCTCCCACGCGCTGCCGTCGCCCCTGGGTGAGCGTGCGTTGACGGCGACCGAGGTCCTCGAAGGCATCCTCGCCCGCGACGGCGCTGCCGTCTCCGCCACCTCGACGCAAACCCGCGCCGCCTCACCCACCGCACTGTTGCAGGACGCCGTCGCGCGGTACGCCGACGCGGTTGCGCTCGCAACCTCCCAGCTGCACGCCGAGCCGGTCGACGATGGTCCACTCCCCTGGCTCGCCGGCGTCCCCGACGAGGTGGCTGCGCATCCGGGGTGGGGTCCGTACCTCGCCGCCCGATCTCGCCGAGTCGCGTCGCTGGCCGCCGACGTCGCCGCGGATCCCGTGCTGCCGGAGTGGACGTCTCGCTACGACGGCGACGTCCTCACCCCAGAGCTCCGCCGTGAGCTGGCCGTCTGGCGCGCGGCTGTCGGCGTCCCCGAGGACGAGCGGACGATGGCCGGCCCGGTGCCGCACGACGACCGCGAGGCCTCGTACCACCGTCGCCTCACCAAGCGGATCAATGCCCGCCACGGCGAAGCCGTGCAGGTCTGGGCCGACCGCGTCGTCGAGTACGTCGGCAAGCGCGACGAGCAGACGCCTGAGTTGGCGAAGTACCTCGACCAGCTCGCACGCAAGGGCGTCGACGCCGAACGCCTACTCGACCTCGCCGCCGCCCGCAAGCCGTTGCCAGTCGACCACCCGGCCTCAGCACTCGCCTACCGGGTCAAGGACCTCGCCACCCCGAAGAAGCGCCGCACCCCGCAGAGCATCGACCCGTTCCCCCGACCCAGCCCACAGCAGTCAGGTCCCTCGTTGGGCCTGTAGGTCGGCCGATGTCTCGCCGCCGCCGATACCATGGACCCATGACCGAGTTCGCAACACCTGCCCCCAAGCCGCTCAGCGGCCCCACGGGCCGACGTCTGGCCGCCCGTCGTGGCGAGCTGCACGAGGTGCTGCGCCGTCACGGCGTGACCAACCCCGAGATCTTCGGCAGCGCCGCCCGTGGCGATGACCGCGAGGACAGCGATGTCGACCTGCTCGTCGACTTTGCACCGGGCACCAGCATCATCGACATCATCGGCATCCAGCGTGAGCTCGAAGAGCTGCTCGGCGTACCCGTCGACCTGATGCCACGCAACGGCCTGAAGGAGCGGATTCGCGCACGAGCGCAGAAGGACCTCCTGCCTCTGTGAGCCGCTATGACGCCGACATCCTCGACGACATCGCCGCAGCGATTGAGTCGATCCACGCTCACCTCCAGTACGGCCCCATCTCGGTTGAGATCGTGATGGACGCGGTGGCCATGCGCCTCCTGGAGATCGGGGAAGCCGTCAAGGCGATCTCTCCAGATCTAACCGCCTCAGAGCCGGAGATCCCCTGGGGCGATATCGCGGGCATGCGCGACTTCCTTGCTCACCACTACTTCGCGACCAACCCTGAGATCGTCCAAGCCGTGATCGACAAGGACCTCGGACCGCTCGCCGAGGCGGTCAAGCGCATCAGGGCCTCGCTTCCCGAGGACGCCTCGTAGACACGCTCGTTCTCACCCCGCCTTGGCGAGGGCATCCCTCTCGCGCTCGAACTCGGCTCGCATGCACTCCGGGCAAGTGTCCGGCGCGCCACATTGCTCGGTCACCGGGTCCCAGCTGACGACATGGGCGCGGATCATCGACAGCTCCTCCTCGCGGAACCTGCGCATAGCCGCAGCATCGCGGGGCCGACCCAGGCCGAACAACCAGTCTGCGAAGCAAATGCCGTCGTCGGGGTATCGCGCAAGCAGCAGCTCGATGTCGAGGCTCGGCGCGAGGGCAGTAATGCGATCGAGAAGCTTGCCGACATCGCGCCTCATCGTCCGGGCCTTCTTCGGCTCCAGCTTGGTCAAGGACTCCAACGACTCGGGCGCTGTCAGACCTGCGCGGCCGCGCATGGGCTTGCCCAACCAGTCGGCGTAGTCCGCTGCCGTGAGTAGTAGGTGAGCGTTCTGGATGGACAGCTCGCCGACGTCGATGAGGTGCTGGAGGAGTACGCGAAGGACGCGCTGCAACTCAGGGGACGCGTCCGGATCGTTGTCCGGGGGCAGGCACGTCGATGACGTCGGTCACCGAAGCCACCGACCACATTCGGTCAGCGCGCTCACCGGCATCGCCGATCCCATTCTCTGCCTTGACCGCGTTCTCGACGTTGCGCAGGATCGTCTTGGCGACATACGACTGTGGCGGCTCCGAGCCACGAATCTCCATCCAGAGCTGGCTGGCAACAACGCCGTCGATGTCAGCGGCCACATCTCGGAGCCTCGACGCCACGCCCTTGGCACCCGGGACCAACATCCATGCGAGCGCGACCGCGGCGTCAGCCTCGTCAGGCGCGAGTGCCGCGAGACGAGCCAGCACGCCGTCGCGGTCCTCTGGCGCCTCCTTGCGCCACCAGCGTTGCAAGTCGGCCAGATCGGCAACGACGCCGAGGGCCGGATCGTCTGCCACCCAGCGGGACCATGCGGTTCGCGCACTCACCATCAGCGGGGTGTCGATCGACTCGACGCCGAGGTTCTTCTCGATGCTCATGTACTGCTCCTTTCGGGCCGTCGCCAGGGGACGGCGAAATCGCATGAAGTTCTTGTTCACGGGCCGCCCGAAGGGCAATGCACTGCCGAGGAGACAGCACCCCGGCATCATCAACAGGCTACACCCGGCCCGAACACATGTTCGGACGCTCATCTGGGGCGTGTCGCCTCCTACGGGCACCTCACTAGCAGTTCATTGCGCCGAATCGGCTGGAGGAGTACGTTGGATCAACCGTAGAAGAACTGTAGAAGTATTTTATTTCTACCCCATTCAGGAGGAACCATGGGACGCACCCCAGGCGCCACAAACCGCACGCCCCGGGAGCTCCGGGCCGAGGCCAAGCGCCTCAACGAGAAGGCCAATCTCCTGGAGAAGATGGCGAAGCTCAAGAAGGAAGCAGCCAAGAAGAAGTAGTGGCACGACCCATGGACCTCGAAGATGTCCCGCACGGAGAGTGCGTGGACTGTGGCGTCAAGACCTACCTCTGGTGCGAGCAGCGCAACGGATGGCACTGCACCAGTTGCGACTCCGACTGCCCGTGACTGGCACACTCGACCACCCGTCCGCACCCATGCTCCCCCTACGAGGAAGTGTGATCCGTGGCTGACAGTGACTGGTGCAACGCGCTGTACTTCCCGCACGGCCGTCGAAAGTTGGGCGGTGTCTTCTGCCGCCTTGAGCCCAATCACGCCGGAGATCATTGGTGCGAAGCCGAGGACGAGATGGGCGAGGACCAGGACGACTGAGCGCCCACGGCCCGCTGCCAAATACCGCAGTGATACCGCAGGAGATCCGTCACGAGCCAACTTGTCGTAGTACGTACCAACCACGACATCCGGCGTTTGCCCAGGTCAGCGGGCCTTTTCAGTACCTCACAACAGCAGCCAATACCGCAGGGATACAACGAGCTCTACTACGACCTGTAGCAGTTAGGCCAATAATGCCCAACTCGATGGTCCGAGCACGAAGGCCCCTACCCCTTAGGTTCGGGCCTTCGTGCTCAATCTTCAAATGCCGCCGCCGGAGCCCGCCGGAAGCGACTGACTTCCGCGCGCCTCTGCACGGGATCCGCGGGCGGGCGGCGTGATTCGTACGAGATACCGTCGAACAACACACTCACGTCAACCGACCCGGTGGTCCTCCCATACCCGCGGATGGGGACTCTCGCCGGGCACGGAATTGACTGCCATCTGCCCGTCAGGGGCGTAGCCATCGCCGACCACTCGCGGAGCATCTGCGAAACCGACGGTTTCGAGGTCGCGCAGTAGGGCGAGCACTGATGGTGCCGAAGGACCGGCGGACCTCCAGACGATGTCGCCGGTGCGTGTCGCGTCGGCGGCAACGCGTTCCGCTAACTTATGGCCGCGGCGGTTGAGCAGGACAAGCGCGGCGGCGCGATCTTTGCATCCGGAGCGGTGTGAGGCGTCTGCCGGGGGCCGGGCGGGCTCAGGCGTGGGCGACCAGCCATGCCACGACGTCGGCGGTCACATCGTCGCGATTGAGCTCGTTGAAGATCTCGTGCCGAGCGCCGGGGTAGGTCCTCACCGTGACGTCGGTCAGCCCAGCGTCGCGGTAGCGCTGACCGAGCAACTCGACGAGCTGTCCTCCTCCAGCAAGCGGGTCGTCCGTGCCGGAGGCGATCAGGAGGGGCAGGTCCGGCCGCACGCCTTCGGGAACCACGAGCTGCCCTGCGGGGGCAAACAGCGACGGCACTGTCCACTCGGGCAGGTCGAAGCCGCACAGCGGGTCGGCGACGTACTTGTCGACCTCGGCCTCATCGCGCGAGAGCCACTCGTAGCCCGTGCGGTGCTCGAACGCGGCGTTGAAGGCTTCGAGCCCGGCTGGGCCGTCCTTCGGGGCGTCGGCCATGGCGGCCGCGAGCGCGTCCAAGGCCGTCGAGCCGGACAGCACCACGCCGGCGTACTGGTCCGAGTGCTCGAGGAGCACCACCTGCGCGGCGAAGGACCCCATCGAATGCGCCACTATGAACACCGGGAGGCCCTCCCCTGCGAGCGAGGCGCCGTACGACGCGACGTCGGCGATGACTCCGTCGAAGCCCGCATCGCCGAAGTCGCCTGGGGCCGCGTGGATCGAGCCGCCGTGCCCGCGGTGGTCGGTGGCGCGGACGAGGAAGCCCGCCTGATTCAGCGCGGTCGCGAGGCGGTCGTAGCGCGCGGAGTGCTCAGCCAGTCCGTGGGCGACCTGGACGACGCCACGGGGCGAGTCCGCAGCGGGGACGGCGTCCCACGAGTACATCGCCAACTCGATTCCGTCGATCGCGGAGCGGAAACTGCCAGTGTTGTACGTCATGTCCTCAACCTAGCTGCGCGAGAGGCGCAACGGGAAGGGCTGGCTTATGCGCGACACTGGCCAGGCGCGTTGCAGCCCCGGTTACCCCTCCCAGTGCCTTGCCAGCATGTGGTGCGGCGCGTGCCCCGGGTTTAGCTGTCAATCGGGCCGGCCGCCGTAGATGCCACAGACGACCCCTTCGAGCTCGAAGATCGCGTCCCAGATCTGGTCGTAGTCGGTGAGGTTGTGTGAATCGCCCTGGGCTTCGTTCCGCTTGATCAGCCAGGATGGGAACGATGGCCAGGTATACGAACGAGATGCGTGAGCGGGCGGTCCGGATGGTCGCCGAGGTCCGCCCCGAGCACCCGCACGAGACGGCAGCGTTGCGACACGTCGCGGGGCTGTTGGGGATGAACGTCGAGACCCTGCGGCTGTGGGTCCACCGCGCCCAGGTCGACGCCGGAGCCCGGCCCGGCACTACGAGCGAGGATGCCGAGGAGATCAAGCGCCTCAAGCGCGAGGTCGCCGAGTTGCGTCGGGCGAACGAGATCTTGAAGTCCGCCTCAGTGTTTTTCGCCAAGGAGCTCGACCGCCCCACGACGAGATGATCCGCTACATCGACGAGCACAAGGATCAGTTCGGGGTCGAGGCCATCTGCCGGGTGCTGCGCCCGGCAGTTCGTGGGTTCATCACCGCCCGCGGCTACCGGGCCGCGAAGACCAGAGCCCCGTCGGCACGCGCGTTGAAGGACGAGTTGCTCGTCCCAGAGATCGCCCGGCTGCACGCGGAGAACTACGGCGTCTACGGGGTGCGGAAGATGCACGCCCTGATGCGCCGCCAGGGCTGGGACATCGGTCGCGACCAGACGGCGCGGTTGATGCGGATCGCGGGTGTGCAGGGTGTGAAGCGCTCGAAGAAGGTGTTCACCACCAAGCCGGATCCGGCCGCAGTGAAGCCGGCCGACCTGGTCCAGCGCAAGTTCCACGCCGTCGCACCGCGACGGCTATGGGTCGCGGACGTCACCTACGTCGCCACCTGGTCCGGGTTCGCCTACGTCGCGTTCGTGACCGACGTCTACTCCCGCCGAATCGTAGGGTGGAACGTCGCGGCGACGTTGAAGGCCGACATCCTCCCGCTACAGGCACTCGACATGGCCGCCTGGGACGCCAGACGCGAGGGGGCCGCCGATCTGACCGGGCTGGTCCATCACGCCGACCACGGGTCGAACTACCTCTCG
>SXGS01298692.1_pt1 | contig 10717 bp, 7 predicted proteins | sample 3174681 | NCBI WGS metagenome assembly SXGS01 (sample SAMN11356861, study PRJNA531348) | freshwater metagenome | isolation source: freshwater sample F1-80 | place: China: Fuxian Lake, Yuxi | collected 2017-12-25 | reverse complement strand
GGTCGAGCACGACGGCGAGGAGCGATCGCAAGTTTGCCGGGTGGGTGCCCGAGGCTTCGAGCTGCAATCGGAGTTGCAGGACTCCACACGGGACCGCGTGCCTCCTGGGGGTCCGGGGACGGCAACCGGTTTCAACCGGTTTTCCTCGCCAGTAGCCCCGTGGTTTCAACCCGGGGCGGCCCGGCGGTCGAACACGACGGCGAGGAGCGATCGCAAGTTTGCCGGGTGGGTGCCCGAGGCTTCGACCTGCAATCGGAGTTACAGGACTCCACACGGGGCCGCGTGCCTCCTGGGGGCCCAGGGCCGGCAACCGGTTTCAACCGGTTTTCCTCGCCAGTAGCCCCGTGGTTTTAACCCGGGGCGGGCCGGCGGTCGAACGCAGACGCTCGAATTATCGCCGGCGCCTCCGGGCCGCGCGCCACACCCGCGGGAGCCGGGCGACGTTCGGTTTCCCTACCAGCCGCCACGACCCGGGTTGATATTCGCTCCGCGTCGCCGCGAAGACAGGAGCAGAACTGGACTCCCTCGGGCACGCTTCCGGCGATCCCTCGCCGGAATCCTGGCTAATCGAGAGTGCTCGGCCGGCAGGGACGCGACCCGGAACCCGATGTTGTGGTTCCAGTTGTCGGTGTTGTTCCTGTTGCGGTTCGCGCCGCGCAGGTTGGCCGCAGAATTGTTCCACGAACCCCCACGCAGGACACGAGGTGTCTGCCCCTTCGTGCGCCCCCCGGCCTCCGGGTGAACGAACTAGCGTTGAAAGTTGTTCCCTTTCCCAAGACTCCACATCGGCGCGTCGCGTCCTGCTTCCCAGCCGATTTTCCCCCTGCACGATTGGCAGAGAGAAATCAAATTGATTGCGATAGGTACCAAAATCCCAAAAAAATTTTCCTTGCGTTCTCTCGTCCAATGTGCTGTAATTATTCTGGTGCAAAAGGGAGAAAGATCAAAGCGTACGATTAGTCCTCGGCCGGCAGGGACGCGACCCGGAACCCGATGAAGCGGGAGCAGAAGTCGGTGAAGTTCCTGTCGCGGGCCGCGCCGCGCAGGAGGGCCGCAGAATCGTCCCACGAACCCCCACGCAGGACACGTACTTGTTTTGAATCGTTCTTTTCATTTGACGGGTGAATTCTGGATCTCCGGGCGTAGAAGTCTGGCTTATAGCCATCCCGGCACCATTCCCACACATTGCCCGCCAGATCCAGCGCCTTGCACCAACTCTCACCCTTCGGCAGGCTCCCCACGGGTGACGGCTTCCCAGAACTCCAGTCTTGCCCAAACACCGCCAGCTCCGCTGTGGGTTCCTGGTTCCCCCACGGATATTTCTTCCCCTGCGGGCCCCGCGCGGCGTACTCCCACTCCGCTTCCGTCGGCAGCCGCCCCCCCGCCCAGCGCGCGTAGGCCACCGCGTCATCCCAGGTCACCCCCACCACCGGCTGCCGCGGCGCCTTGAAGCGCGCAGAGTCCCAATAGTGTGGCTTCCCGTGGGACGGTGTGGCCGCGAGGAAGTTCGCGTACATCGCGTGCGTCACTTCCGTCTTATACAGCCAGAAGCCCTTCGTGATCCGCACCCGGTGTACCGGCTTCTCATCGTCATTCCCGTCGCTGCTCCCCATGTCGAATTCGCCCGCCGGGACCCAGACCATCACTGCCCCGTCCTTCGGGTTCGGGCGCTCCGTTCCCGCTGGGCGGATTGCGGCGGCGGGAACACCCACCGCTCGCGATTCCGCCGAGGGCGGCTTCGCAGTCGCGGCGGGCTGGGGGGACGGCAACGTTCCCGGCTGGTCTCCCCCATTGCGCCCTCCCTGACCCACCAACTGCGGCGCCAACCACAGCCCGCCCGCCCCAACCGCCAGAGCCGCACCGGCCCGCAGCCAGGCACGGCGTGAGGGCACGGGTGCCCCAGCCGGCACCTGCAGCCTGACCGTCAAATCCCCAGGGGGCCCTCCATGCTGCCCAGGGTCCCCCGCACCCGCAACCGGAACCCGCTGCCCGTCCGTCGCGCCCGCCGGGATCGGCACCGACACCTGCCGGGACCCCAGCGCCACGCTCTGGGTCCCGCCCCGCGCTGCGACTGCCCGGCTGATTCGCAGCGTCATCTGGCGATCCGCCCCCCGCACCGGATCCGGCTGCACGCGGACTGTGACAATCAAATCGCCGGACGGCCCGCCGTGGTCCCCGGGTTCACCGTGGCCCGGCACCGGGATGCTTGTTCCGTCCCGCACGCCTGGGGGTACCGACACGGCGAGGGGACCACTCCTGGACGGCACGAAGCGCCGTCCGCCCTGTGCCGCCTCCGACGCACACAGCATCAGAGCGAACTGCACATCGCGCCCACGCCGGGGCTCGGGATCCACGGACAGGCGGATCACCAGATCGCCCGGGCGCCCCCCGTCGGCACTCTCCGTGCCGCCGCCGGGGATTCGGAAGTCTTCTCCGTCACGCTGCCCCGCCGGGAGTACCACCTCGCGCTGCCCGGCCCCCACCACGACAGAGAACCGCCCGCCCCGCCGGGCCTCCTCCCTCGTCAGGTGCAGCGCCGCGTGCAGATCGGCGCCGTCACGCGGCGTCAGCGCTGCGAGGGTCGCATCCAGGTCCGCACGCATGGCGGCGACGGTCGCGTAGCGCGTCCCCCGGTTCTTATCCAGCGCCTTGTGGATGATCTGCCGCAGTGCCCCCGGAATGGTCGTGGGGATGGGCCGCATCGGTTCCGTGCGGATCAGATTCGGGACCAACTGCGGCATCGTGGGGTGATCCCAGGGCAAGCTGCCGGTCAGCAGCTCGTACAGCATCACCCCCGCCGACCAGACGTCCCATTGCCGGCTCACCACGGGGTCGTTTCCCACCGCCTCCGGCGGCATGTACCAGTAGGTGGACGCCACCTCACGCACATGAATCGAAGTCGTGAGGAAATGCGACGCGCCGAAGTCGGTGATCCGGGGCGTGTCGCCGTCCATCAGAACGGTCTCCGGCTTCAGGTCGCAGTGGTACAGGCCCTGCGCGTGCAGGTGCTCGAGGCCGAGGAGAATGCCGTGGAGCAGACGCGCCGCTTCCAGGGGCGCCACGACCGTGCGTTGGCGGAACCCGATCCGCTTCCGGAGGCTGCCTCCCGCGATCAAATCGCAGACCAGAACCAGATAGCCTTCGGCCACCAGGGCGCCGCGAATCGGCACGACATGCTCATGGCCGCTCGCCATCAGCCAGAGCCCCGCCTCCTGGGCAAACTTCTCGCGGGTCGTTTCCCCTTGCAGGGCCAGTTTGACCGCCACCGGGGGCACGTCCGGCCGGGCCGCCTCGCGCGCGCGCCACACCTCGCCGAACCCACCCTGGCCGAGTTTTTCTTCGAGGATGTATCCTCCGATGCGGTCGTTAGCGTTCAACATTGGCGCGGTTCGACTTCAGGAAACCGGAGATAGGGAAATGGGAGATAGGCAATAGGCCGAAGTGTGGGCGTCCGGGGGAGACGGTGCTGTCTGGCGTGGGGCGGCACTGGCTCGCGCGCGTGGCTCCGGTGGGGCGTCCGTCCGCCAGTGCGCCGCGGACGAGGAAGGGGACCGCCGTGGGGACGGGAGGCAGAACGGCGGATCGGTGTCGCGCGGCGTGTGGGAGGCGGTCCTGCCGGAGAGGGGGCGGTCACTGCACTGGCGCACGCGCGTGGCTCGGTTGGGGGCGGTGTCGGCGGCTACGAGTCCGGGGGGTCCGGCGTGTCCCCGAGCAGGGAAGCCAGCGCAGCAAACGGCATGTTCCGGTCGGCTTCCGCGCAGCGGCACGGATCCAGGTTGCGGTTGCCGCCGCAGGTGGGGCAGAGACCGGCGCAGTCCTCGGAGCAAACGGTGCGCATCGGCAGCTCGCAAACAACCCACTGCCGCAGAAGCTCATCCAGATCCAGAATCGGGCGGCCCTGCTCAAGATGGATGATAGTGCGGATGACAATTTCCGGATCTTCGTCCGGTTCCAGCTCCCGAGTCGGATTCAATACATCCACGAGGGGCAGGTGTTCTTCCACGTCCAGATGAATCGGCACCTCGACTTCGACCAGGCACCGCGCGCATGGAACCGTGACCGCACAGTCCACTTCCCCCGAGATATTGAGCAGATCGCCGCTGTTCTCGAACGTGAGATCCCCGACCAGCGGCGAGACGAACTCCAGATCGGGATCCTCCACGCGGGGCTGGTCCACCTGCTGGCGGACGATCATGTCCTTGCGGACTGCAATTTCCGAGAGGTCCAGAAACATCAGGCGGCGCCGTTCTGCATCAGTCGTCCCGACCCAGGTCAGAGCGGCGATCCCGATCGGGACGCACATCCTCGAGCTGCCGCTTGTCCGCCTCGACCGACTCCCGCAGCCGGCGGAGCGAGTCCAGCACGTTATCAATCACCTGCTGGGCGTAGGAGTAGGAGCGGTCCCGAATCTCGCGCGCCGAAGCCTCCGCGCGCTCGAGAATCTGCTCGGACTGTTCCAGCGCCCGCTGCCGGATGGCGCTCGCCTCGACCATCCGCTGGGCTTCCTCTCGCGAACTCCGAATGATCTGCTCGCCTTCGGCACGCGTCTCTTCCAGAATGCGCCGGGCTTCGTCCTGGGCGTCCTGAATGATGCGCTGTTCTTCCCGAGTGATGCGGCGCGCGCGCCGCACTTCCTTCGGCAGCAGACCGATGATCTCCTCGATGCGAGCCTCAAATTCCTCCAGGTCCAGCCAGAGGCGGTGGTTCAGGGGAGTGATACCCCCCTTGACCACGAAGTCCCGCAGAGCCTCAAGCTGAGCCTCCACATCAACATCAGTACGTGGGAGGGCGTCTGGAGATTCTTCCATGGGGGATGGGGGGCGTTGGCGCGTCAGGGTCATGAGGACTTGGAAGTTATACAGTTCTGTTGAACGAAGCGTCAACCGATCCGGGGGTGAATAGCAGATAGCGGGGTGCGTCCAGTCCGGACCGGCATTCCCGCCGCGGGCGCGCTCGGGGCAGTCCAACCCGGGTAGCGCATAGGCCCCCCGGCGGGGTTACCCCGACATCCACCTCACCGGACCATCACGGCCGCACCGGGCCCTCCCGCCTGCCCTGCGCCGTTCACGAGGCGCCGCTCACGATGGGTACCGGCGTCCCTCCGTGACTGATCGGAATCGGGCGGGCCTGCGGGTCCAGGATCGCCTGGTCGGGATCAATCCCCAGCAGATCATAGAGAGTCGCAGCCAGATCGCCGGGGCTGACGGGGTACTCGACCGGGTACGCGCCGGTCGCATCACTGCGCCCGTGTACGTGGCCCTGCCGGATGCCGCCCCCGGTGAGGAGCGCCGAACCACACTGCGGCCAGTGATCGCGTCCGGCCCGGGCGTTGATGCGCGGGGAACGGCCCATCTCCCCCATCACCAGCACCACGGTATCGTCCAGCAGACCGCGGTCCCCCAGATCCTCGATCAGCGCCGTGTATCCCTCATCCAGCGAAGGCAGCAGGATGCGACGCAGCGCATCAAAGTTCTCTTCGTGGGTGTCGAACGCGATGCCGTTGCCCTGCTTGCCCCCGGTCTCAAACACTTCGTAGGTCACCGTGACGAAGACCACGCCGGCTTCCACGAGGCGGCGGGCGGTGAGGAGGCTCTGCCCCCACAGGTGGTCGCCGTACCGGTGGCGGCGCGCCTCCGGCTCCCGCTTCAGGTCGAAGGCCTGACGCACGGTCGGCGAGGTCAGGAGTGCAAACGCACGGCGCTGCGCGTCCGCGGCCTGACCCAGCAGCGGGCTCTCTTCCACGCGGCGGGCTTCCCGGTCAATCTGGGTCAGCAGATCACGGCGCCGGTCCAGCCGGTCCAACGTCATGCCCGGCAGGTGGTCCAATCCCTCCAGGCGGGGTTCCCCCATGACCTTCACGGCATCGTAGTACGGCCGTTTCGGGCTCCGATCGAAGGTCGGGCGGCACACGGCGAACAGCGGGTCGTACCGCTTGCCGAGCCACCCGCCGTACGGACCCTTGCGCACCCAGGTCTGACCCCACCCGGGGTAGCACGGGAGGCAGGCGTGCACCGGCACGTCGGAGCGCCCCAGCCCGAGATGCTGGCACACGGCGCCGATGCTCGGGTCGTCCGCCGGGTCCGCCTGGGCACTGGGGTTGCCGCGGGTGGAGCCCGTCAACACCGGGTACGGATCGTGACTGTTGAACGTATGAGAATAGGTGCGAATCAGGGTGGAACGGTGCATCGTCCGGGCGATGCGCGGCAGGTGCTCGCACACCTGAAGACCGCTCAGACTGCTCTCGATCGGACGAAACTCGCCGCGGATTTCAGCCGGTGCGTCCGGCTTCATGTCGAACATGTCGAGGTGCGACGGCCCCCCGCGCAGGTGCACGCCGATGAGCGCGCGGGCCCGCGCCGGGCGCCGCGGCGCCGCATCCGCAGCCCCGCTCAGTCCGGCCAGCAACCCGAGGCCGCCCGCCCGCAGCAGCTCCCGCCGCCGTACGCCCGCACAGGTGCGTGTGGCGCTTCCCAAAACTCGCAGCATGATGTTGTCCCCGACCGCAGCTTTGTCACTCTGTGAACCCGAATTCGAGACAAAGTTTCGGGCCAACCCGCACTCTTGCGCCGCGGGTCCGCGGAGTCGGCGCCTGCGAAATCAGGACCTGAGACCCTTTCTCGCCGGACCGTGGCCGGATACACTGCTCCTATGTCACAAACCACATCGGGTGCCGAGGGCGCCCTGCCGGTCCATCCGCTGCTGGACGCGATGAGCCGCGCGGTGACGTGGGTGGTGCTGCGTCCAATGCGGATGCTGCCGCTCGCGACTCCCTCCCTCGCGGGCCTCTCGTTTGAGCGCATTCGCCTGGAGAGCCAGGGTGCTTCGCTCGCCGCATGGCACGTGCCGTGTCCCGGCTCCCGGCGCGGCATCGTGCTGTGTCATGGGCACAACAACTGCCGCACGCAGCTCTTCCCGCTGTTTCGCCCCCTCCACGAAGCCGGTTTTCACGTGCTCAGCTTCGATTTCCGCTCGATGGGGGTGAGCGGCGGGCAGCACTGCACCTACGGCTATCGGGAACGCGCCGACGTTCACGCCGCGCTCCGGTGGCTGCGCACACAGGCCGGGGTCACGCACACCGGGCTTCTCGGGTACTCAATGGGCGGAGCCACCGCGCTGCTCACGGCTGCCGAGGATGACGACGTCCGTGCCGTGGTCACGGAGTGCGCCTTCGCGCGCCTGGAAGAGATGGTGCGCCAGCGCTTCTATTTCATGCCGCCGGCGCTGCGCGATCCGCTGGGGGATGGCGTGCGCCGCTGGTCCGAGGCCGCGACCGGATTCTCCGCGATGGATGTGGACCCGGAAGCCGCCGTGCGGGACTGGACGCCGCGACCGCTCCTGGTGATCCACGCCGAGCGAGATCTGCTGGTGCCCCCGGATCATGGCCGGCGCCTGGCCCGAGCCGCCGGCGCACAGGGCGAACTCTGGATGGTCCCCCACGCCTGGCACGTCGGCTGCCGCCAGGTGGCCCGCCGGACCTACACCACGCGGGTGGTGGAGTTCCTCTCCCGGCACGTCACCGGGTAGTCGCTCCGCTTCACACGGGCCCGGCGATGATGGTATGAAACGCCTCCGGGTCCAGGTATCGCTGCGCGGCCTGCTGAAGCCGCGCAGGAGTTTCGGCCCGCAGGAGATCCGGGTAGCGATCGAGATAGTCCAGGCCAAGGCCGTAATACTCCCAGTTCAACAGAAACCCGGCCAGCCCGTCATTCGTTTCGAGGCGCAGTGGGAGTGAACCGACCTGATGCTCTACGGCATCGTCCCACTCTTCGTCGGAAACAGGTTCCCGGAGAACGCGCGCGATTTCCTCCAGAATGAGGCTCCGGGCGCGTTCAACGTGCTCGGGCCGCACGCCGGCCGAAACAACCCACTCACCCCCCCACAGGTGCGCCTGGGCCCGCGCCCCGACCCCATACACCACGCCCTCCTGCTCCCGCAGACGCTCCCCCAATCTGCCCATCAAGCCGATCCCCCCGAGGATCAGACCGATCAGGGAAAGGGCGTAGTAATCGGGATGGCGGAACGGCACGCCCCCCGCGCCGAGCAGCAGCGTCGCCTGCGACTTGTGCGGCATCGGGATGCGGATCGGCTCCCCGGTCGAGTCAGTCACCTTGTGCGCCTCAATGCCGGGGGCGGGACCACGCGCCGGTCCGCGGCGCCAGCCCGCCGCCTGCTCCCGCACCTGTGCTGCGTCGAAGTCGCCCACTACCGAGAGCAGCAGGCGGTCCGCCCCATAGTGTGCCGCGTGGAAGGCGACACAGTCCGGGCGTGTGATGGCGCGGATGCTTTCGGGCGTGCCTTCCGAGTTGCGGGCGTACGGGTGTTCCGCTGCGTACAGCCGCGTCCTGAGGGCGCGATCCGCCCGGACCCGCGGGCTGTCCTCCTGCTCCCGCAGATGGCTGAGGATTTCGTCGCGCGTCTTCTCCAGGTCGTCGTCGGGAAAAACGGGGTTCTCGGCGACATCCTGCAGCAAGCCCAGCACCGCCGGGAGGTGGCGCGCCAGACACTTCGCGGAGAATCCCGCCCCCTCGGTGCCCGCCCAGAACCCGAAACTCGCGCCGATATCCTCGACAGCCGCCGAAATCTCCTGTGCCGTGCGGTGGACGGTCCCCCGGCGCACCAGGCGTCCGACAAAACCGGCCAACCCTTCGCGCCCAGGCAGGTCCAGGCACGCCCCCGCCGGGAATGAGCCCCGCACGCACACCGAGCCGCTTGCCGCAGCGTCTCGGTCCGCAAGCACGTTGGTGAGTAGCACCAGTCCGTTCGGAAGCACCTCGCGGCGCGGGAGCGGTCGCGAAACCGGGGACATCACGCTGTCGCCTCTTCGTCCGGGAAAAACCAGCCCACGGTGCGCCGCTCCGGCCGGAGGTAGGTCCGCACCGCCGCCGCCACCTCATCCGCCTCGACTGCCCGGAAGCGCCGCACATGCGCATCCAGATCGGACCAATGCCCGAGCAACTGGAAAAAGGTCAGCCCCAGCGCCTGTCCCGTCACGCCGTCACGACTGTAGGCCGCCTGCGCCTCGGACTGTACCCGGGCGCGCTCCAGCTCGGCCGGTGTGGGGGGAGCATCCGCCAGACCCTCGGTGCAGGCCAGCAGCATCTCCTCAACGCGGGCGGGGTCGGCGCCGCGGCGGAGTGTGAGCGCAGTCGAGAAGAACGAAGGGTCCACACTGCACCGGAGCGATGATCCCGCCCCGGTGCTCAGCCGCGTCTCCACCAGCGCCTGGTAGAGGCGCGCCGTCCGGCCCATGTATCCGCCGCTGTTGCCGGACAGCGACTTCCCCCCACTCAACACCGCATCCGCCACCGCCAGGGGATACCAATCGGGGTGGCCGAACGCCGGGCCGCGGTAGCACACCGTCAGGTACGGGACGCCCCCCGGACGGCGCAGTTCCACCCGCCTCCCTTCGCGCGGCTCCGGATCGGGCGGCGGCGTCGCGACAGACGGAGTCGCGGCGGGCACGGACGCGAAAGCACGCCGGACGGCTTCGAGCGCCGCCTGCGGTTCCACCGCGCCGGCCACTACCAGCACTGCGTTCGCCGGCGCATACCCGGCACGATAGTGGTCGTAGAGTTCGTCCCGGGTCAGGCGTTCCAGGTCTTCGCGCCGCCCGATGACTGACCAGCGGTACGGGTGGTGCTCGAACGCCGCTTCCGTGAGCTTTTCGGACAACAAGAAATGCGGGCTGTTCTCACTTCCGGAGCGCTCGGCGAGAATCACACCCCGTTCGCGCTCCGTCTCATCCGGATCGAACAGCGCTCCGGCCATCCGTTCCGCCTCGATCCGGAGCGCCAGGTCGAGGTGCTGAGCCGGCAGCGTCTCGTAGTAGAGCGTGAAGTCGTGGGTGGTGTAGCCATTGTTGGAGCCTCCCACCCGCGACGTGAGCCGAAAAATCTCGCCCTTCTTCAGGCCGCGGGTGCGGCTGAAGGTCATGTGCTCGACCCAGTGGGAGATGCCGGTACGCCCGGGCTGCTCGTTGCGCCCGCCGACCCGATAGCCCACCGCACAGGCCACCACCGGCGCGGACCATGTCGGCCGGATCAATACCGTCAGGCCGTTGTCGAGCGTGGTTTCGATCATGATTCCAAAAAGGGGTCATCCGCCGGAGGTGCCTGCTCGGTGTCGGGAAGTAACGGGTCCGGATCGGCGGCATCCGGATCGGCGGCATCCGGATCAAAGCTGGGGAACATTGAGGTCCGCACATTCTGGAACATCTGATCCAGGTCCGCCCGGCTCATCATGATCTCCCGCGGGCGCGCCCCGTCCAAAGCTCCGACAATGCCCCGGGACTCCATCATGTCCACCAGCCGGGCGGCTCGCGTGTAGCCGAGCTTGAATTTCCGCTGGATCATCGAAGTGGAGGCGTGCCCCGTCGTGACGACAAAGCGGGCCGCGGGCTCGAACAACTCGTCCTCGACCTCTTCTTGACTTGCGACGCCGTAGGCGCCGTGGTCCGCCGTCAGCGCCTCAGCAGTGTATTCCGGTCGTCCCTGCGCCTTCAGGTGCGTGACGATCGCCTCGACCTCGCGTTCGTGCAGAAATGCCCCCTGCACCCGGACCGGCTTCGCCGCATCCACGGGTTTGAACAGCATATCTCCCCGGCCAATCAGACTCTCGGCGCCCTTCGTATCCAGGATCGTGCGGCTGTCCACCTGCGACGTGACGGCAAAGGAGATGCGCGAAGGCACATTCGCCTTGATCAGCCCGGTGATGACGT
>SXGS01653812.1_pt1 | contig 10722 bp, 14 predicted proteins | sample 3174681 | NCBI WGS metagenome assembly SXGS01 (sample SAMN11356861, study PRJNA531348) | freshwater metagenome | isolation source: freshwater sample F1-80 | place: China: Fuxian Lake, Yuxi | collected 2017-12-25 | reverse complement strand
GCAGATCCCGCCGCGCAATCTGAACTGGGCCGCCGAGGGCCGCTGGGTGCATCTGGCGAAGATCGGCTTCGAGAAGTACTTCCTCAGCAAGATCCGACGGGGGGAGGTCACGCCCTTCTATGAGAAGCTCGCCCTGGACGTGATCGGCGCGCGCAAGCTGAAGACCTGAGCATGACGCAGATTGTCTGTCCCGCCTGTGCGGCGGCCAACCGTGTTCCCGTCGCGCGGGACCCAGCCGGCGCCAAGTGCGGGCGATGTGGAACCGCCCTGTTCCAGGGGGCGCCCACCGAGGTCGACGCCGCAGGCCTGCAAGTTCATCGCCGGGCCAATCTGGGGCTGCCGATCCTGCTGGATGTGTGGGCGCCCTGGTGTGGCCCCTGTCGGTCCATGGCCCCCCACTTCGCCGCTGCGGCGGCGCGGCTGGAGCCCAGGGTTCGCCTGCTCAAGCTCAATGCCGATGAGGCGCCCGAGGCCAGCGCCGCCCTGCGGGTGTCGGGGATCCCGGCCCTGATCCTGATGAAGGACGGCCAGGAGCTGGCCCGTCAGGCGGGCGCCATGACCACGGACCAGATCACCGCCTGGGTGAACCAGGCCCTGGCTGCGGCCTAGCGCCCCAGCCCCTCCAAGGAACCAACCCCATGACCCTCGATCGCGCAGTCTTTGTCTTTGCCGGCGTCGTCGTTCTGGCCGGCGTCGCCCTGGCCCATTTCGTCAGCCCCTGGTGGATGCTGCTCAGCGCTTTTGCCGGGGCCAACAAGAACCAGGCGGCCTTCACCGGCTTCTGCCCCGCGGCCATGGTGTTCAAGAAGCTGGGCGTCCGCCCGGGTGAGGCCTTCCGCTAAAGCCCGAACCGTGAGCGTGCGCCGAGGTCTGCAAGCCTGGCCAAGGCGTCGCTTGCGAGCGTTCGGGTCAGGTCTGCAGCATCGATGGCGCGCCCCAGCGCTGCGGCCTGTCCGGCCCACAGGGGCGTAAAGTCCTCCGGCGTCGAACTGGCGGACCTCAGCGGACCCAGGGCGCCGGCGGCGGTGGGGAAGGCCGGCGCGACGGGCGACAGGGGGCCGAGGTCGCGCATCAGGCGGTTGACGATCCCCCGGGCCGGTCGGCCGGTGAAGAGATTGGTGAGCGCGGTCGACTCATCGGTGGCGGTCGCCAGGGCTGTTCGGTGGACCGCCGCGATCAGGGACTGCGGGCCAGGCAGATAGGCGGTGCCCACCTGCACGCCCGCCGCGCCGAGGGCGAAGGCCGCGGCAATCGCGCGCCCATCGGCCATGGCGCCAGCGGCAATCACCGGGATGGACACGGCGTCGACCACCTGGGGCAACAGGGCCATCAGGCCAGGTTGCGTGCCCATGTCGTCGGTCAGAAAACTGCCCCGATGCCCCCCGGCTTCGTAGCCCATGGCGATGACGGCGTCACAGCCGTGGGTCTCCAGCCAGATGGCTTCGGCCACGGTGGTGGCTGAGCTGACCACCTTGGCGCCGGTGGCCTTGACCCGGGCCAGCAGGGCGGCCTCAGGCAGGCCGAAGTGGAAGCTCACCACCTCGGGGGCCGTCGCCTCGACCACGGCGCAATAGGCCTCGTCGAAGGGGGCCCGGGAAGCCCCGACGGCCGGCGCCTCAGGGGAAAGGCCAAGCTCGCGGAAATAGGGCGCAAGGCTTTGGCGCCAGGCCGCCTCAGCGGCATCGTCTGGGACGGACTGGCGATGACAGAAGAAATTGAGGTTAAGCGGACCCTCGCTCCCCTGGCGATACTGCGCCACCTGCGCGGTGATCTGGTCAGGGGTGAGGAGAGCGCAGGGCAGGGCCCCAAGCCCGCCGCCCCGGCTGACGGCCACGGCGAGCTCAACGCCCGAAGCGCCGGCCATGGGCGCCTGAAAGATGGGGTGCTCCAGCCCGACCAGCTGGAGGATGCGCCGGTCGGGCCAGGGGGAAATGGTTCGCCTCATGCGGCTGGGTCTAGCGCTCGAGACGTGGGGTGCGCGAGCTCAAATCTAGAGCGCGCGGGCCCGGTTGATCTTGTAGAAGACGCCGCCCTCGTCCTCGCCGGAGAGTTCCAGAAAGCCTTCGATGGTTTTCACGCCATAGTCGAAGACCACGCCCTTCTCGGTCCTCACCTCGATGAACTGCATCGGGCTGGGATTGAGGTGGAACGGGCAGTCTGGCGGATAGGCCAACAGGACGAAATGGGTCTGGGTCTTGCCGTTTTGCAGGGGCATCATATAGCCCGAAACCTTGATCCGCTTGCCCTTGAGCGCCAGCACCCCGGGGGGGAAGTCCGGCTTGGACATCAGATAGCCCCGGGAATCGGTCCGGGTGATTTCCTTCGTGGACTCCAACAGGGCCCAGGACACGCCGCCGCGGGGCGTCGGGGCCGGTTGCCAGACGCTCTCTGTGGGCGCTGCAGGACGGGCCTGAAGCGCCGCGCCAGCGGACGTCGGCTGGAGGGCCAGGGCCAGGGTCAGGGCCAGCAACAGCCGGACAAACATCAGAAACAGCTCCTTATCGGGTGTCGGCGAGGGTCTTGGCGATATCGACCCTGAAGACCTTGAGGGCCGGGATCAGGGCCGCCAGGGCGCCCATGCTGATTGCGGCCAGCACGATGAGCAGTTCGGCGGGCTCAAACCGGGCGGCGGTCAGACCCATGTCCTGGAGTTGAGGGAAGGTCGCCGCCGAGGCCGCCACCACCCCGTGACCGACCGCCACCCCAAGCAGGGCTCCGGCGGCCGCCAGCAGCACGCCTTCAAGGATGATGTGACCAAAGATGGCGGGGGGGCGAGCGCCCATCACCCGCAGCATGGCCATGTCACCTTCCCGCTGCCGCAGGGCGGAATAGAGGGCGACGAAGATCGACAGGCCGCTGGTGGCCATCAGCAGGACGGCGAAGGCCCGGATCGCGTCGATCCCCACACCGAGAAGAGAGAGCAGCCGGGTCATCTCGACGGCGGGCGCCGCAGCCTGGAGCTGGGTCTGCTTGTTGATGAAGCTGGGCAGGCGGACCGCGGCCATGGACGAGCGGTACTTGATCAGCAGGGCGGTGACCTCAAGCTCACCCCCGTCATGCGCCGCATGCTCGCCCTCGGCCCCGTGGTCGTGATCCTCGGCGGCATGATCCTGCTGACCGTCGCCATCGTGATCATGGGCGTCATGGGCATGGGAGTCGTGATCGTGGCCCGCATGATCATGTTCCTCGGAAGCACCGTCAGGTGCGGGCGGGACAAAGCCATGGGCGGCCCAGATGCTGCCGACCGGGGTGATGATCAGGCGGTCAAGCACCGTGCCGGTGGGCGCCAGGATGCCCACCACCTCATAGGGGGTCTCCTCGTGCTCATGACCATCTCCGGACAGGCCATGGGAGCCGATGAACTTCTGGCCAAGGCCAGCCCCGGTCTGCCGCGCCACCTGGGCGCCCAGGACAGCCTGATAGTTCCCGGTGAAAACCTGGCCTTGGGCGATGGTTCCGCCGAAGTGGTCGATATAGGCCGCCTCGGTGCCAACGATCCGGTAGCCACGGAAGGAGTCCCCCAGGGCCAGGGGAATGACTTCCGCCACCGTCGGGTCCGACCGCAGCATCTCGACGGTGGCGAGCGGAATGTTCCCGGTGGGCACGTCGACCTGGTAGATGCTCGACAAGATCAGCTGCAGGGGTGAGCCCTTGGCGCCGACCACCAGATCAATGCCCCGGGCGTCGCGCTCGAACCGCTCACTGAGCTGGCTGGAGAACAGCACCAGGATCACCAGGGTGGCGACGCTGAGGGTGAGCAGCAGAATGTTCAGCGCCGTGTTCAGCGCCCGGTCCCGGAGATAGGCGAGGGAAAGGCCAGCCAGGGTCATGCGGCCACGCCCGGAGCCGCCAGGGTGAAGGTGCGGGAAAACCGGGCCTTCAGGCGATTGTCGTGGGTGGCGATCAGCAGGGTGGCGCCGGTGGCGTCAGCCGTCTCCAAGAGCAGGTCCGCCATGGCCACGGCGTTGGCGTCATCCAGGGCCGAGGTCGGCTCGTCGGCGACCACAAGCGCCGGCTGGGCGCACAGGGCGCGGGCGATGGCGGCGCGCTGGCCTTCCCCCTGGCTGAGTTCCCGGGGCCTGGCGTCGGCCCGGTGGGTCAGCCCGACCTGGGCGATCAGCCGGTCAATCAGGGCGGAGTCGCTGCGCCCCAGGGCCAGGGTCTGGGCCAGGGCGAGGTTCTGGCGCACGCTGAGCGCCCCGATCAGCCGCAGGGTCTGGAACACCACCCCGATGGTCCTGCGCCGCAGCTGGTCGCGCTGGGCGGCGGGCAGGGCGGACATGGTCGTGCCATCGATCTTCACATGCCCCGATGAGGGGGTGATCAGGCCGGTGATGACATTGATCAGCGTCGTCTTGCCGCTGCCCGACGGGCCCAGCAGCAGGGTGTGTTCACCCCGGAGGGCGGTGAAGGCCGGGGCGGCCATCACACAGCGACCTGCAATATCATGGCGGAGGTCGCGGACCTCGATGAGCGGTTCGGCGGTCGTCGTCATGCGATCGGCGCGTCGATATCCAGTTGTGGAAGGGGTCGGCCTTTAGCGCGATGCGACGGCCTGGCGGCCGTTGGCCTGGGCCAGCTGGGTGTCTTCCGGACCCGGGTCAACCTTGATGGCGAAACGGGAGATAAGGGCCGTCCGGCCGGCCATGATGTCTTTTTCCCGCATGGCTTCGCGGGCGGCGGCGTCAGCGTTGCGACGTTCTTCGGGGCTCATGTCCCGATAGCTGAAATAGGCCGACATGGGGCTGTAATCAAAGCCATGCTGGTCGCAGGCCTGGGCGGCTCCGGCGCCGAGCGCCATGCAGAAACCGAGCATAAGGGCGGCGCGCATGTCATTGTCTCCCATCGACCTGTGAGAATGTTACAAAGAAACACCGTCCCTGACGACAGCTGATTGCGCTGCGCACGGGAATTTTACGCAATTGGTCAGCCCCTTAGCGGAAAGCGCTCGCCCAGTGGGCATTTCCGGCGGATTTCCCCGCCCGTCCTTCGTTCGGCAACGCCAAGCGAACCCCAGCCCAACAGAATCGAGCGCCATGCCTCAGTTCGCCGAACTCGCCTACCATGTGACCCCCCTGGGGGCGCTCAGCCTGCGACGGCGACGGATGCTGGGCCTGGATATCGAGGTGCTGGAGGTCAAACTCGGAGACGATTTCCTGATGTCCAGCCTGTTCACGGCGGGCGAGCAGGCCTTGGCGAACCTGGCGATCGCCGCAGCGCCGGAGGGCAGGTTGGACGTCCTGGTGGGCGGACTTGGCCTGGGCTACACCGCGGCGGCGGCGCTGGATCATGCGCGGGTGGAGCGCTTGCTGGTCATAGATGTGCTGCCTGAAGTGATCGGCTGGCATGAGGCCGGGCTGGTGGATCTCGGCCCAAGACTGACGGCGGATTCCCGCTGCCGGCTGCAGGAGGGCGACTTCTTCGCCATGGCTCGAAGCGGCGCGGCCCCGGCGCCGGGGCGGTTTCATGTGGTGGCGGTGGACATTGATCACTCCACCGAGGCCTGGCTGAATGCCGCCAATGGGGATCTCTACACCGAGGCTGGACTGCGCAGGCTGAAGGCATGGCTGCATCCTTCTGGCGATTTCGCGCTCTGGACGGACGCGGATCCGGACGCTGTTTTTCTGGCGCGGATGGAGCAGGTGTTCGCAAGGGTCGAGGCCGAGGTGGTGGCCTTTGACAATCCCCTTCGGCACGCCGAGGAAACCTGCACCATCTATCGGGGGTGGGCTGATTGATTGCGCCGGACGCCTCTGAGGTCAGTGAGCTGCACCGAGAGCGACTGGAGACCGTGGCAGGTCTGCTCCTGTCCCATGGCGCCCGCAGCGTCTGTGACCTGGGATGCGGCACGGGCGCTCTTCTGGAACGCTTGATCCTCGAGCCGCAGTTCGAGCGCCTGATTGGGGTCGAGCAGTCCCTGCCGGCCCTGGAGCGCCTGCAGGTGCGCCTGGGCGCTCTGGCTGGGCCGCCGCGCCTTAGCCTGTGGCATGGCTCGTTCACGGTGCCCGATCGGCGGCTGACGGGCCTGGACGCGGCTGTGATGATGGAGACCCTCGAGCATGTGGATCCTGAACACCTGTCGCTGGTGGAGCGGGCGGTGTTTGCCATCGCCAGGCCGGGGCTGGTGGTGATCACCACGCCGAACCTGGAGTGCAATGGGCTCTTGGGGGTCCCGGCGCACCGGTTTCGCCACCCCGACCATCGTTTTGAGTGGCCCAGGGCCCGTTTCGCCGCCTGGGCTCAGGGAGTGGGCGCACGCCAGGGCTATGCCGTCAGCCTCGGGGGCATCGGCTGGAGCCATCCCCGGTTCGGCGCACCAACCCAGACCGCCTGCTTTATCCGGCCCTGGCCCCGAAGGCCCCAAAGCCAAGGCGAACCCCGCTGAAGCCTGGTTCAGGGCCCCCAGGCGAGAGGGCGAGCCCGGGGCCCTGAGCGGGAATCGGTTTCCACGTCGCCCGCGGCCCGTTATGACGAATCGGTCTGGGACGTGGCCTGTTCCGCCAGGGGGGCGGCGGGTGGAGTCCCAGCCAGCCTGGGCCCTTGGCTGCAATGCGGGGCTTCGAACAACTGAGGAGGGGGCGTGGAGCACCCAGTCGCGCCGGACACCGCAGAGCTTGGCCGTGGTGAGCAGCGGTCTGGCCCGGCGCCAGGTCTTTCCCTGGTGATTGCCGTCCTCAATGAGGCCGAGAACGTCGCCGCCGTCACCGCAGATTGCCTGAGCCAGCTGTCGGGCGTCGGTCCCTTTGAGATTGTCTATGTGGACGACGGCTCCACCGATGGGACGGCCCAGGTGATCCTGGACCTGGCCACCCGGCATCCTGAGGTGCGTCTGGTCTCCCATGACCGTTGCTGCGGCAAGTCTCAGGCGGTGCGCACCGGGGTCATGGCGGCCCGCGCCCCCTGGGTCGGCACCCTGGACGGGGATGGTCAGAATACACCGGGGGACCTGGGCGACATGTTGGCGCTGGCCCTGGCTGCAGAGGGGCGTCGGCCCCTGGTGGCGGGGGTGAGGGTGCGCCGGGACGATCCCTGGCCGCGACTGGTGGCCACCCGCCTAGCCAACGGATTTCGCGCCCGGGTGCTCAATGACCACTGCCCGGACACCGGCTGCGGGGTGAAGCTGTTTTCCCGGGACGATTTTCTGAAGCTGCCCTGTTTCGAAGGCATGCACCGCTTCCTGCCGGCCCTGTTCCAGGCCTATGGCCACCCGCTCATCAACCACCCCGTCACCCATCATGCGCGGCTGCACGGGGTGTCGAAATACACCAATCTGGGTCGAGCCCTTGTGGGGGTCGGCGATCTGCTGGGGGTGATCTGGCTGAAGAGCCGGATCCGCGCCCCGCACATCACGGAAAGGCGTCCATGAACCTGCTGGGTGACGACCGGCTGAGTCTGAAGGGAGCGCTGCTGCTGCTGGCGGCGGCCCTGGTGATCCTGGCGCCGGGCATTTCGGGACTGCCACCGGTGGACCGGGACGAGTCCCGCTATGCGGTGGCCACCACCCAGATGCTGGCCAGCGGCGACTATGTGGATATCCGCTTCCAGGACCAGCCCCGCTATCTGCAGCCGGCTGGGGTCTACTGGCTGCAGGCGCTGAGCGTTGCGGCCTTCAGCGACCCGGAAGCGCGACAGATCTGGGCCTACCGGCTTCCCTCCCTGAGCGGCGCCCTGGCGGCCGTCCTGGTCACCGGACTGATGACCAGCCTGTGGTTCGGCTCCTGGGCGGGCTTGCTGGCTGGCCTCTTGCTGGCGTCTTGCATGGCCTTGGGGTTTGAGGCGCGGATCGCCAAGACCGACGCGGCCCTCCTGGCAGCCGTGACGATCGCCCAGTTCGCCTTCATGCGAGTCTATACGGGCGCGGCCCGAACCCGGTGGCCGGCCCTGGTGTTCTGGGTCGCCCTCGGGGTGGGCGGGATGCTGAAAGGCCCGATCATCCTTCTGGTGGTCGGGCTGGCGGCCGTGGCCTTGGCGGCCTGGGACCGGAGCCTTGAGCGACTTAAGCCCCTGCATGCGCTCTGGGGACTGCCCTTAGCCCTTCTGATCGCCGCGCCCTGGTATGTGGCCATCGGTCTGGCCACCCACGGCGACTTCTTTCGTGTGGCGATTGGCGGCAATCTTCTGCACAAGGTCGGGGTCAGCCAGCAGTCCCATGGGGGACCGGTGGGCTACCACCTGATGGGGTTCGTCCTGACCTTCTGGCCAGGGGCTCTGCTGGCGGCGCTTGCGGTTCCCTTTGCCTGGCGGGAGCGGGCGCGTCCTGAGATCAGGTTCCTGATCTGCTGGATCATTCCGGCCTGGCTGGTGTTCGAGTTCGTCTCCACCAAGCTGCCGCACTATGTGATGCCCATGTTTCCGGCGGTGGCGGCCCTGACCGCGGCGGCGATCACATCGACGACGGGGCTTACCCCAGCCCGGTGGCAGAAGGCGTTGTTTGCCGCGTTCTTCGTCCTCTGGCTGGCGGTGAGCCTTTTGGTCAGCCTGCTGTCGCCGGGGGGGATCTGGTACTTTGAGAACCGGCTGGATCCTGTGGCCATCCTGTTGAGCGTCGCGGCGCTCGGGGCGGTCGGGGTGATGACCTGGCGGGTCTTCGCCGGGCGTGCGGACCAGGCGGTCCTGGCCGGGGCGGTGGCTGCCGGGCTCGTTTCGCTCAATACCTATGGCCTGACCCTGCCGCGCCTGGAGGCCCTGTGGCTAAGTCCGCAGATCGAAGAGGCCGCCCGGAGCGTGGTCCCGGCCTGCGACCAGCCGATCATCGTCAGCGCCCCCTATCACGAGCCCAGCCTGGTGTTCCTGAACGGTCCGACCTTTACCCGCTTACCCGCCACGCCTGAGCAGGCGGCCGACGCCTTTCAGGCTGCCGGGACCTGTGGTGTCGCCGTGATCGGCGCCCCCCAGCGGGAGGGTTTCCTTCGCCGGGCCGCTGAACTCGGGCTGTCGCCAGAAAAGGTCAGCGCCGTGGGCGGTCAGAACTATTCCGATGGCGAGGATCTGGACCTGACCCTGTTCATCAACCTGCCCGCCGCGGCGGAGGAGCCCGTTGCCCCCTGAGCCCGCCCCCGGGCGCCGGGGGGCCATGGTCGCCATCGGCGTCCTGTCCCTGGTGACCCTGCTGGGATTTACAGCCCCCTTTTTGCCGCTGGGGGATGCGGCGGCCCTGGCCCAGACGGTGGACGCCATGGATGAGGGGCCCATGGCGCCGCTGATCGGCATTGTCGCCTTCGCCGGTCTGGCCAGTCTTGGGGCGCCCCAGTTTGTGCTGATCACCGCCCTGGTGCTCGTGTTCGGCCCCTGGGCGGGCTTTGCCTATAGCTGGATCGGCAAGATGATCGCCTGCAGCCTGGGCTTTCTGGTCGGACGGCGGTTTGGGGCCCGCCTGTTGTTGCAGCACCAGTCTAAGTCCATTGCCGCCCTGATGATGGGGCTGGCCAAGCGGGGCTTCTGGGTCAGCGCCGGGATCCGACTGGCGCCGACCGTGCCCTCAGTGATGGTCAATATCGCCGCTGGCGCGACCCCCATGGGCTATTGGCCCTTCATCGCCGGGGCCGGCGTCGGCAGCCTGCCCAAGATGGCGCTGATGGTGTTTGGCGGGGCGGCTGCGATCGAGGCGCTGCGGACCGGAGACCCCCGCGCGTGGGCGGCTGTCGGCTTGGCGCTGGCCCTGATGTTGGCCCTGTTCCTGGCGGTCCGGGTCTGGCGGCGCAGGCTGTCGTCCTGATCCCGCGGCTTTGCATCTGGGGTAGGGAGCCCCTAAACCCTCTGGATGAGCGTCGCCTTCACCCGTGAGGAAGACTACGAGTCCCAGGCCGCCGATCTGCCGGACCGTCCGATCTCACCTCATCCGAACCTGGTCACCGCGACGGGGCTCGCCGCCATCGAGGCGCAGCTGGCCCTGGCCCGCGCCGCCTATGCTGCAGCCCAACAGCAGGGGGGCGTCAGTGTGGATCGCACCGCCATGGCCCGGGCGACCCGCGATCTGCGCTACTGGTCAGCCCGTCGGAGGAGCGCCCAGCTCACCGAGCCAACCCCTGAGGCGGACAAGGTGCAGTTTGGCCGGACCGTCGACCTGGAGCGGGAGGATGGCCGCCGGCAGACCTTTCGGATCGTGGGCGAGGACGAGGCCGAGCCGGGGCAGGGCAGTGTGTCCTATGTCTCACCGATCGCCCGGGCGCTGATGGGGAAGTCGGTTGGGGAACTGGCCCTGGTCAATGGCGGCGAGGTTGAGATTCTGGCCGTGCGCTGAGGGGGCGTTGGGCGGCGAAAGGCCTGTTTCCGCCCTCGGTCTGATGATAACGGTCGAGCTTGTTCCATCCCGAGAGACCATCATGAAAATGCTTCCTTTGGGCCTTGCAGCCCTGTTCCTCGTGGCCGCCGCGCCCGCCGTGGCCGGGGATCAGGACTTCACCCTGGCCAACGGCACGGGCTACACCATCGAGCAGGTCTATGTGGCCGCCAGCCGGTCCGATAACTGGGAAGAGGACGTCATGGGCCGGGATGTCCTGGCCGACGGCGAAGAGGTCGACATCCTGTTCGACGCTGCCGAGGGCGAGTGCAACTTCGACCTGAAGGTCGTCTATGACGATGGCGAGGAAGCCACCTGGTCTCGGCTGAATCTCTGCGCGATTTCGACCGTGTCGATCTACTACAACCGCGCCACCGGCCGGACCTGGGCCGAGACCGAGTAAGATGGGGCCGTGGCCGCGCCCGGCCCGCGGCGCGGCCGGG
>SXGS01293565.1_pt1 | contig 10723 bp, 4 predicted proteins | sample 3174681 | NCBI WGS metagenome assembly SXGS01 (sample SAMN11356861, study PRJNA531348) | freshwater metagenome | isolation source: freshwater sample F1-80 | place: China: Fuxian Lake, Yuxi | collected 2017-12-25 | reverse complement strand
TCAGTCCTTGACGAGACACCAACGACACGGCCTCGACCTTGAACTCCCTCGTAAACACTCGACGTGTTGACATGAACTTCGCTCCTTACGCGTCACAATACGCGCTACGTTGCGCGCACGCAAAACGTGGGCTAGTCCAGGACTGGAGTCGCGTGTGCGGGAACTGGAAGCGGAACTGCGGCGAGTGGAGCGGGAGCGTGACATCCTAAAATAAGCGTTGAGCATTTTCGGCCGGGACGTGTGAGGGACGTGTACGCGGAGATCGATCAGATCGTGCTGCGCGAGCGTTTCGCGGCATCCGCCGTGTGTGATCTGCTGGAGGTGAGTCGCTCAGGATTTTATGCCTGGCGGTCGTTGCAGGAGTCTCGGAGAGCGGAACGGGATCGTGAATTGGTGCCGGTGATTCGCGAGGTGTTCAGGTGTCATCGGCGTCGCTATGAAGCAAGGAGGATTGCGGTGGAACTGTCGAGCCGCGGGATTGCCTGTGGCATGGCGCGGGGCGCGAGACTGCTGAAAACGCAGGGGGTTCACGCGATTCAGCCAAAGTCGTACCGGCCACGGACGACCGAGAGCCGCACAGCCAAACCTTTTCGAACTGACCTCGATACCGAGGAGCGTTTTCTAAAAACCACCGGCATAACCACTCGAAGTCGCCACCGAACGACGTCCCTTCGGCATCACGGCGAATCTTCGCTTCGATGTATTCGAAATTGCCATCGATCGAACCTGGCTCGAACGTGTTCTTCGTGGCCATGCTTGGAATCACCATTCAGAGGTTCGGTGATGTGGCTCGTTGAGTGACTCCATGGCCTTCGCGCGGTTCGAATCTGATCATGAGCGATCGAGGCACGTCAGCGTGCGAAGCTCAGGAACCGGCAGCAGGGGCCGGCGGCCCGAAGGCTTTCAGGGCTTGATCCTTGATCCCTTTCAGGTCCAGCTTGCCGGTGCCCAAGAGCGGGATTGAGGCGACTTCCAGGAAACTATCGCCGGAGGGGATCCACAGGTTGGGCATGTCGCACTGGCCGAGTTCCTTCAGCACTTCGTCCACGGTCTTCGACAGCGGTTTGTGCAACACGATCAGTCGTTCGCCCTTCTTCGCATCGGGGACGGAGGTCACGGCGAGTTTGATTTCGGCGTCTTCGCTGTTGGGGACTTCGACGATGCGTGCCAGTTCTTCTTCGATGCGAATGTGCGGAACCATCTCGCCGGCGATCTTGGAGAAGCGGCTGAGGCGGCCGGTGATTTTGATGAAGCCGTCGTCGTCGATTTCGGCGATGTCGCCGGTGTTGTACCAGTAGCCGTCGCGAATCACTTCGGCGGTCTTCTCGGGGTTGTTCAAGTAACCCTGCATCACATTGGGGCCGCCGATCAGCAGCAGGCCGGGCTTGTTGTTGCCGAGTTCAGCGTGCGTGTCGGCATCGACGATTTTTGCGCAGACATTGGGGATGGCGCGGCCAACGGTGCCGAGTTTCGTGCCAATCTGTGTGATTCCCTGCGAGCGATGATCGGGAACGTTGGCGGCGGCGAGCGGCGAGAGTTCGGTGCAGCCGTAGCCTTCGGTCGGGATCACTCCGAACTTGGCGTTGAATTCATCGGTCAGTGCCTGCGGGAGTTTCTCGGCTCCAACGATGGCGAGGTCGAGCGCGGCGAATTGTTCTTTGTCGCAGCGTTTGAGGTACGACTTCAGGAACGTCGGCGTGGCGGCGAGGATAGTCACTTTGTATTTCTGCGACAGTTCGCCGACCGTGCGGCTGTCGAGCGGGTTGAAGTGATAGACGGCGGCGCAATCGACGTTCATGGGGAGCCACATCATCAGCGTGTGGCCAAAGCTGTGGAAGAACGGCAGCACGCCGAGCACCACGTCGGTCCGTTTGATTTGGAAGAGTTGATCGGCCGAACTGATGTTCGAGCCGACGTTGTGATGCGAGAGCATCACGCCCTTCGGTTGGCCGGTCGAACCGGACGAGAAGATGATCGTCATCAGGTCCGTCGGCTTGATGCGTGTCAGGCCGAGCCAGCGTTCGAGGAGAAACATCGGCACGGCATGCGCTGCGAGGGCGCTTAGGGCTTTGTCCGCGCCGGTCATCTTCTCTTTGACGTCTTCGAGATAAATGATCTGCGTCGCGGGATCGAACTCGACCGGCTTCTTCTCCAGGAATCTGCGGCTGGTGATGACGTGGCGGATGCCAGACTCGGAGATGCAGTAGCGGATGTCTTTGTCGGTGAGCGTATAATTCAAATTGACGGAGACTCGGCCGGAGATGGTCACGGCCATGTTGGCGAGCAGGCCGCCGTTTGACGGAGGCAACAGGATGCCGACGTTCTTTTCGTCTGGCTTCAGCCAGAGTCGTTCGAGAACGCACTTGATGGCCAGTGTGCCGATCAGCGTCCTGCCGCCGGTCAGTTCTTGGCCGGAGGAGTCGGCGATCTTCATGCGGGATCGGGCCGCACGGCATTTGCGCAGGAACATGCGAGCGGGAATCAGTTCTTGATCGCGCCGCTTGATCGAAGCTTCTACTCCGAGCGTTTCGACCGCCTGCCGCACTTCGTTGACGTTGTCCGGATTCTTCAAATGCGTGCCGAAGACGATCGTGACCGGATACGGCCACATGCGGGGTCGCTTCCAAAAGATCTTGCCGTCGCGATGACTGAAGATGCTGCCCCAGAGTTCATCGAGATACGCCGGAATCACCGGCGCGTCGGTACCGTCGATGATCCTCAGTAAACCCCGTTGGAACGGCTGCAACTGCCCGGTGCGCGTAATTCCCCCTTCCGCGAAGATGCAGACCAGTTCGCCATTCTTGATCGCCGCCTTGGCCGCGTTCAAAGCGGTGACGATTGCTCTTGGCCCGTCTTCCGGTCGGATTGGAATCGTCCCGTACAAGCGAGCCAGCCAACCGGAGATTCCCGTGCTGACATATTCGGCCCAGGCGATCATCCGAATCGGTCGTTCGGAATTCAGGATCAGCAGAATGCCGTCCAGCCAGGAGACGTGGTTGGCGACGATCAATGCGCCGCCGGTCGCCGGAAGATGCTCGCTACCGAAAACGCGCACCTTGTAGGTCACGCGAAACGCCAGCCAAAAAAGACAACGAACCGTCTCTTTTGGGATCAAACGAAACACGATGACCGCGATGGGAACCGTGACAAGACCGCAACCCAAGAAGATCATCGAAGGAGTCATGCCGACGAACTCACGGAGCACATAGTACAACCCGGACGATACCAGGATGAACGAGAACACGATGAAGTTACTGGCGGCGATATTCACGCCGACCATCTTCGGATCGCTGCGATGTTGCAAGAACGCTTCCAGCGGGATGTTGAACAACCCGGCGCTCAACCCCAACAGCAGCAAACAGGCACAAGCCCACGGAATCGCGCGTCGAGCGGACGGCGTGCGGAACTCGGAATAGACGGACAGCGAGGGTTGCCCCTTCTTCAGAGCTTTCGCTTGTTCCTTTTCGTGCTCTTCGAGGATCTTGGTCTTACCCGCTTCGTCGCTCGCTTTCGCGAGTCGTTCGTTGAGAAGCCGGGTCGCGGTCTGTTCGATCGCGTCGGCCTGGGGTGGTTCAATCGGCCAACCGACCGCGAACATCAACAGGGCGCTGAGAGCCATCCCTCCCGCACCGATCGTGACAATTCCCAACTCCACTTTGCCCGCGGACCACAAGCCGGCCAGGATGCTCCCCACGGCCACGCCGAGCACCAACATCGCCTGCAACGGAGTGACCTCGGTCTTGTTCAACAGTTGCAGTTCGTTGAGGCCAAACTCCAGCACGCCGTTTTGAGCCAAACTCCCCAGCAGCCAGAAATACCCCATGCCCAACGCGGCCAGAAACAACGGACGGTTGCGGTACAACTGGCTGAGATTTTGCCACGTCTCTGCCACGGGATTCTTGGCGAGTTTGCGATGCGGGTCCGCCGGAGGCAGCGGCTTGATCAGCAACGTGCAGCACCAGCCGATGATCGCCAGCGTCACCAAGAAGATCGCCTCGGACTTCACCTGCCAGAGCGACACAGCGTCGTTCAAATTGATCTTCGATTTGTCATCGAGAAAGCCCGCGACCACCAAGCCCATCGCGGTGCCAATGACCGTGACGAAGCCCATGACTCCGTTGCCCGCCGACAGTTTGTCGGGCCGTAAGACTTCCGGCAGCGCTCCAAACTTCGCCGGGCCGAACAGCGCGCACTGACAACCGGTCAACGCGACGACGAAGAACAGAAACGGCACATTTCCCATCAAAAGCCCGCCGACTCCCAACAGCATCAGCGGCAGTTCCAGAAATTTCAGATAGACGATGACCTTCTGCTTGCTGAAGCGGTCGCCGAGATACCCGGCCATCGTTACGAAGAGCAAATACGGCAGCGTGAAGCAGAACAACCCCAGGGCGAGTGCTTTTGTCTCGCCAATCGTCCGACCGCCGACAAAGACGATGAACCAACGAAAGACGTTGTCGTTGATCGTCCCCAAGAACTGAGCCAGCAGCACGCCCAGGAAACTGCCAGACAGCAGCCCGCCCTGGTAGGGAGTCAGTTGAACGTCGTGCGGGGCGGACGAAGCGGATTGGCTCATAGGGAGATGAATCGCGACGGCGGACGATCGCCAGCGTGTGAACGCTCGCGCTTCCGCCGATGAAGTTCTGACGAGAACGGCGAGAAGTCGCATCCACACGGAGCGGTCCCTCGCCACGAAGGCGGGGGATGATATCGGCGACGATGGAAGATGCCGAGCATGGCAAGCGAGTCTTTCTCATCAGCCCGAATTGAGTTCGCGCTTCCCGCCAAGCCCGTATGCTTGAATCGCAGAGGTCTTCGAGTCCGTATTTTTCGCCCTTCATTTTTCTGCCGCCTCTCGACCGGGCTCAAAAGAGCTGGCGAAAAATGAAGGGCGAAAAATCGAGTCAGGCATGACGAGCCAACTTGGTTGACGACTTCTCTCAAATCTGACACAAGCCTGCCCCAGATATTTTTCAACCGCTGTTGGAACTCGCACATGCCGCCGACTGAAATCTCTCAACGACTGGAATTCGCCCTCGCGGTGTCGCAAGAGGCGGCGAAGTTGATTCTGTCGTACTACATGACTCCCGAATTGGTGGTCGATCTCAAACGGGACCGCTCTCCCGTCACCGCCGCCGATCGCGGGGCCGAGGAACTGATCCGCGACCGGATCGCACAACAGTTCCCCGATGACGGTGTCTTCGGTGAGGAATTTGGAGAAACGCCCGGTCGAAACGGAGTCCGCTGGGTGCTCGATCCCGTGGATGGGACGAAGGCATTCATTCACGGCGTGCCGCTGTTCGGCACGTTGATCGGACTCGAAGCGGATGGCGAGTTGCTCGCCGGAGTCTGCCGGTTGCCGGCCTTGAACGAAGTCGTCTACGGCGGCCGGGGACTCGGCGCGTGGTGGCAGATTGGCGATGCGGCACCACGTCGCGCGAAAGTCTCGTCGATCGACAAATTGGAAGAGGCGATGGTCTGCACAACCTCGTTCAACAACTGGCACAAGGCCGGCAAGTCCGACGCCTTCGACCGCATCAACACTGTCGCGAAAGAAACTCGCGGTTGGAGCGACTGCTATGGCCACGCCCTGGTCATCACTGGCCGAGCCGACGTGATGCTCGATCCCCTGCTGAATCCGTGGGACGCGGCGGCACTCGTGCCGATCCTCCGCGAGGCCGGCGGACAATTCTTCGACTGGACCGGCACTGACACGATTCACGGCGGCAACGGCGTCTCAGTCAATGAGCGGCTCAAGGAGGCGCTGATGCAACTGCTCTGAACGTCGTCGCCTGATTGTCTGGTGGGCCGCCGCACTGACTCCTCACCACATTGAGTCAAACATGCACCGCAGGCGACAGCTTTGGACGGAGGTCTATTCGTTCGAGGCATTGTGCCGCGCTGCACGGAAGGCGGAACGCCGGAAGCGATCGCGGCGAAGTACCGGACGCTTCGCGTTCTTTCGTGAGTTGGAGTTGTTGCGGCTGCATGAAGAGTTGCGAGACCAGCGCTATCGGCCGGGCGGTTATCGCACGTTCTTCGTGCATGAGCCGAAGCGGCGGCTGATCAGCGCGGCTCCATTTCGAGACCGCGTGGCGCATCACGCCCTCACGAGCGTGCTGGAACCGATCTTCGAGGGGTCGTTTGTCTTTGACTCTTACGCCTGTCGAGTCGGTAAAGGGACACATGCGGCCGTAAGGCGCTGCCAAGAGTTCGCAAAGCGATTTCCGTATGTGCTCAAGGCCGACATTCGCAAATTCTTCCCGTCGATCGACCATGCGATTCTGAAAGGGCTGATCCGGAGAAAGATCAAAGACCGGGGAGTGCTGTGGCTGTGCGATTTGATCGTTGACCACAGCAATCCGCAGGAGCCGGTGCTGGAGTGGTTTCCCGGCGATGACCTGTTGAGTCCCAGCGAACGGCGACGCGGGGTGCCCTTGGGAAATCAGACGAGCCAGTTCTTTGCCAACGTCTACTTGGACCCGCTGGACCATTTCGTGAAAGAAACGCTGCGAGCGAAGGGCTATGTCCGGTACGTCGATGACTTCTTGGTGTTTTCACAGAGCAAACAAGAGTTAGCGGAGTTTCAACGGAGGATTGCCGAGTTCTTGATCTCGCTGCGGGTCAAGCTGCATCCGCGCAAGAACGTCGTCTTTCCGGTGCGGTGCGGAATTCCGTTTCTGGGCTACCGCGTGTTCCCGACGCATCGGTTGTTGGCGAAGCCGAACGTGCGGCGATTCCGCAAGCGGATGAAACAGCACCAACGGTTGTTGGCCGAAGGGAAAATCACCTGGGCCGAGGTCCGGCAGCGGTTGATGAGTTGGTCGGGGCACGCGAAGCAAGCGGACACGCATCGGTTGCGGCAGCGATTGTTTCGCGAGTTCCAATGGAAACGCGGGCGGCCAGAGAAGCCCGATGACCCGGCGGGGCGTTCGAGTCGATGACCTACTGGTCCCGCCGAGTCGAGGGATGATTTGGCTGACGCCCAACGTAGACCGGTCAGTCTCTGACCGGAATGCGGGTCATGGAATGACCCGCCTACGAAACGCCAACACCGGACAGCGATCTGGACTATGCACTTGGCACGCTTCCCACGACGCGCGGTCACGGGAATTCCGGCACGACAGCCGATGGCTGCCGCAAAGTGCTCGCCAAACGGAAACCAAAGTTGTTGTTCCGGTTGGTGGGCTGATTGTTGTTGCGGTTCGCCGACCGCACATTCTGCGGTTGGTTGTTGAACGAGCCGCCACGCAACAAACGGCTTTGCGACCGCCGCCCTTGGCGAGAAGAATGACGATGGCGATTGCTCACCGCAATCCGTACCACGACCCTCAGCGGGCGATTGGCGAGCCGGAGGTGGTCAGCCCCCGGACTGATCCATGTGCCGTTTTGTCTGGGGGCTGACGCCTTCCGGCTCCCCCAAAAAAGGCGAGGTGTTCCATGCGTGCTGATGAAGAACTCACTGTCATTTCCAAGACGTACGACTTCGTCAAATGGTCGGCCGAGCACACCAGCCGGTTTCCCAGGAACCATCGGTTTGTGCTGGGCGAGCGGATGGAGCGGAATCTGTATGACTTGTTGGAGCTGTTGATTCAGGCCAAGTACAACAAAGTTCGACAGGGGTTGTTGCAGCAGGCGAATCTCAAACTGGAGGTACTGCGATTCCAGGTTCGCTTGGCGCATGACCTGCAATGTCTGCGGTCCAACAGCTACGGACACGCGGCCAAGCAGATTGACGAGATTGGCCGACTGATTGGTGGTTGGATGAAAAGCGGCGCGTCGGGGGACAAGGGGCAGAGCGGCTCACTTCCTAAACCATAGCGGCGCGGGGTTGAGTGATGTTTAACCCCAACGTCAGCGGCGTCGGTGCGATGGCCAAACGACTCCCGCGCACGCCGATGGCCTAGCGGTTAAACCGCGCACGCGTGCCGCGTGCGCCACAAAAAAATCGCGCGCCGCTGCGCGGCGACTGGAGCTGTTGAAATAGAACGTCTCTCGAAGCGCTCAATGCGAAGTGTGGTAATGTGGTAAAGAGGCTCAGTCTTTAGTCCTCGCCAAACGGAAACCAAAGAGGTTGCTCCGGGTGGTGGGCTGATCGCCGTTGCGGTCCGCCGACCGCACACTCTGCGGAGGGAGGAGGAACGAGCCGCCACGCAACAAACGGCCTTGACCCGCCGCCGGACCACGAGGATCGCTGCCACCGGAAATCGCTTCGCCGTACCAGTCATGGCACCATTCCCACACATTCCCGTGAGCGTCGAACAATCCCCATCCGTTCGGCAACTTCGTCCCGCCCGGCCAAGTCCGTTGCTGCGAGTTGAAGTAGAACACCGCGAATTCAGGCAGTTCGACCTCATCCTCACCACAGCTCCAACCCGTCGTCGTGCGCGCACGGCACGCGGCTTCCCATTCCGCCTCGGTCGGCAACCGGTATCCGTTCGCCTCGACCTGCAACTGCCAATCCTCCGCTTCGTATTCCGTGTTGTCGTAGTTCATGAGTTTCAACTTCTTCCCGGTCGTCTGGTAGCACGGCGAGCAGCCTTCCTTGCGGCTCAGCCAGTTGCAGTACAGCACCGCATCAAACCAATTCGTCTGCTGCACCGGACAATCATCGGTCGGGCCGAATTGCTTCTGATGGCCTTCCCATTTTTCCGGCTTCTGATCCGCGGGTGTGTTGGGATCATTCACGAACGCCAGGAACTGCGCCACGCTCACTTCTCGGTTACTGAGGAACATCGTGCGAGTCAGTTCCACGCGAGGTCGTCCCGCCGGTTTGGTAGCCTTTGGCTGCAACAACGCTCGAAAGTCGGTGCGACCGTGCAAGGATTCCAGATCGGGATTGCTCGCCGTATGGCCGAAGTTCGTGTGCCCATGTTGCACGGCGGATTGCAGCAGCTTCATCGCCCGGTCCCTATGCTTCAATGCGACCGCGTCATCCGTCGCGTGCGCACCGAGGATCGCGAACACGCACGCGCCGTCGTACAACCAATTCGGATCGGCCGCGTGCTCCGCCAGTTGTTGTTCCAACGCCGCTAACTCGGTTTGGCGATCTCCCAAGAACGTCGCCACGAGCACTCGCAAATACGCTTTCTGCGAAGTGTCGACTTTCACCAAGGTCTCAAACTGCTTCAAGTCCGCGCGAGCCGCCTCGGCGTGCTTCTGTCGAGCATTCGCCACGGCTCGGATCTGAACGGCGTAAAAGTTCGTTGGTTCCTTCTCGATGACCTTCGACAAATCGGCGATCGACTGTTCGTCGTGACCCAAATAGAAGTGGGCGACTCCGCGGCTCAGCAGCGCCGGCGCGTCCTCCGGCTGAGCCTCCAATGTCGCATCCCACGCGGCTAACTGCGGCTCGTACTGCGACTTCACCGAGACGGGTTCGAATGTCTGCGGTGCCTGCTGCTCCGGAGTCGGCTCATCGCCAATCACATACGAGCCAGCGGGGATTTCAACCAACGTCATGCCGGCGGAATTGACGGACCAGCGGCGCGGTTCTGCGGTCTTGTCTGCCGATTTGAGATTTGAACTCTGAGATTTCAGATTTGAGATTTCAAATTTCAAATCGGGTAACTCGACGCCCCATTGCCGCAGTGTCCAGTCGATGGCGCTGTGAGTGCCGCCGTCGGAAGCATTCACGAACCGCTCCTTCAGCACCGCGACCAGCGCGTCGTGATCCGAATCAACCGGCTTCGGGAACTTTCCGAGCGCGGCGCAGAGGACGGAACGCAGAGGCTCATCGCTCGTCGTCGCCAGAATCTCACGCACGGCCGACAGATCATCGGGCGGCCAATTCTTCAGTCGCAGCGTCAATGCCGTTCGCTCGGTCGGGTCGGGACCGAGTTGCACCAGCGGACTCAAGACCGACGCATCGCCCAGATACAACGCCAACGCCGCGAATCGCAGCCGCACGGGCAAGCCTTCTGACTCGGCCGTCGATTGCACCGGCAACGATTGAATTCGATCGGTGATTTTGCGGGTGATGTCGTGCAGCGCGTTTTGTAGGTTGGGACTCCGTCCCGACCGGTCGGGACGGAGTCCCAACCTACTTAGGTCGCGAAATGCGATGACCATGTTTTTCGCTTCGCTGCCATCGACCGTCGCGACATTGTCCAGAATCGTGTCAATGAGCGTCGGCGTCATCGACGTGTCGCCGAACGCCGCCAGCGCGTAGGCCGCGTGCAGTCGATACACCGGTTTGGCTTGCGAGTCAGCGACCAGTGACCGCAGCTTGGGAATCGCCAGTGGACGCAGCGGTTCGAGCGTCTCGATGTAGATGCTGACGCCGGTCGCCGGTGATTGCGCCAAATCGTTGATGCGCGTCGTCGCCGTCTGATCGTCCGCGATCCGTTGTCGCTCGGCCAAATGACGTTCGATACCGAAGACGGTCGCGAGCAACAGCACCAGCAACGATCCCCAGCGCAGAACGTGATGCCGAGTCGCCGTTCGCATCATTCGCCGTTGCTCGGCGGTCTGCGTGCGGCTCGGAACGCCGCACACGATCGACGTGTATTCAAACAACGACGGGATGTGCCTCCGTTCGCGAGTCCGCTGCCATTGCGCGGAACGATCTTCCAATCGCAACGCGGCCCGGCCACGCCAGGTTTCCTTTTGCTTCTTCGTCACCCAGGCTCGAATCGACGGGACGAGGTAGTCGTGGGCGAGCTGGTAGTGTGCCCGTGCCTTGGCGAGCGGGGCGGCGTCAGCCCCCCGGTTGGGGTCGACC
>SXGS01587071.1_pt1 | contig 10724 bp, 8 predicted proteins | sample 3174681 | NCBI WGS metagenome assembly SXGS01 (sample SAMN11356861, study PRJNA531348) | freshwater metagenome | isolation source: freshwater sample F1-80 | place: China: Fuxian Lake, Yuxi | collected 2017-12-25 | reverse complement strand
GTGCGCTGGGATTGCTGCTCGGCTACCTGCTGCCGCCACTGGTCGTCGCCGCGTCGGGCGGCTTGACGTTGCTGATGATCGGGGGAGTCGTCGTCCGCCTCAAATCCGGCGATTCCCTGGTGGACTCACTGCCCGCGACGGGGATGGGTCTCATTAACGCCTTCATCTTCCTCTACGCGACCGGTCTTGTCGCCCCGTAGCACTGACCAGGTGAGCACACCCGGCCGGCCCGCCGCCGCACATGAGCCGGTCGCGCGGGTACTGCCGATGCTTTCGGTGCCGCACCTGGACCGCGAGTTCGACTATCTGGTGCCAGCCGATCAGTCCGATGATGCACAGCCGGGGGTGCGGGTTCGGGTGCGCTTTCATGGCCGTCTCGTCGATGCCTTCGTGCTCGAACGCCGCTCAGGCACTGACCACGTCGGCCAGTTGGGATGGCTGGACCGGGTGATCTCCGCCGAGCCGGTACTCACACCGGAAGTGCGTCGGCTAGTCGATGCGGTCGCCGCCCGCTATGCCGGCACCCGCCCGGATGTGCTGCGGCTAGCCGTGCCACCCCGCCACGCGGCTGCGGAGAAAACCCAACGGCAGGTGTGCCTGCTGCCGGTGGTCGATCCCGTCGATGCGTCGGGGTGGGCTCGCTACGCTGGCGGCGGCAAGTTTCTCGACGCTCTCAAGGAGGGCCGCGCGGCCCGCGCGGTATGGCAGGCCCTGCCGTCGGAGCAGTGGTGCGAACGACTGGCTGAAGCCGCTGCCGCAGCCATCAGCGGCGGCCACGGCGTGTTGATCGTTGTTCCCGATCAGCGGGATATCGACGTGATGCTGCCGGCCGCCACGGCGTTGATTGACGAGTCCGCGGTGGTGGCACTCGCCGCCGGGATGGGCCCGTCGGCGCGGTACCGACGTTGGCTTTCGGTGCTGCGCGGGCAGGCCCGGCTGGTGATCGGCACGCGCAGTGCGGTATTCGCGCCGGTGGACAAGCTGGGCCTGGTGATCGTGTGGGACGACGGGGACGACAGTCTGGCCGAACCGCGCGCGCCGTATCCGCACGCCCGCGAAGTCGCCATGCTGCGCGCCCACCAAGTACGGTGCGCGGCACTCATTGGTGGCTACTCCCGCACCGCCGAGGCTCAGGCGTTGATCACGAGCGGCTGGGCACATGACCTGGTGGCACCGCGGCAGGTCGTCCGCGCCGAGGCGCCACGCGTCATCGCGCTCGACGACACCGGGTACGCCGAGGAACGCGACCCCGCGGCGCGGACCGCACGACTTCCGTCGGTGGCCCTGCGCACCGCCCGCGCCGCACTGGAACGGGGCACACCGGTTCTGATCCAGGTGCCGCGCCGCGGCTACGTGCCGTCGGTGGCTTGCGGGCGGTGCCGCACCATCGCGCGCTGCCGACACTGCATGGGCCCACTGTCGCTGTCGGATCGCGATGCCGACGGGGCGGTGTGCCGGTGGTGTGGGCGCATCGACACCGGCGTGAAGTGCCGGCGCTGCGGTGCCGGGGAGGTGCGCGCTGTGGTGGTCGGTGCCCGCCGCACCGCCGAGGAACTGGGTCGGGCTTTCACCGGTGTACCCGTCATCACCTCGGCCGGTGACTCCGTCCACTCTGTGATCGGAGCCGGTCCTGCGCTGGTGGTGGCCACTCCGGGTGCTGAGCCAAGGGCACCCGATGGTTACGGTGCGGCCCTGTTGCTGGACACGTGGTCGCTGCTGGGGCGGCAGGATCTGCGCGCCGCGGAAGACGCGCTGCGCCGTTGGATGTCGGCGGCCGCGCAGGTGCATGCCCGCGCGGCGGGCGGCGTCGTCGTCGTGGTCGCCGAGTCGGCGATCCCGACCGTCCAGGCCCTGATCAAGTGGGATCCAGTCGGGCACGCCGAAGCGGAACTGGCAGCCCGGGTGGCGGTCAGCCTGCCGCCGGCTGTGCACATCGCCGTCGTCGACGGAGCCTCGGACGCTGTCGCCGCACTCCTGGCCCAGGCGACGCTTCCCGAGGACGTCGACGTGCTGGGCCCGGTGGATCTGCCGCCTGGTGTTCGGCGCCCACCGGCCACCGCGGTCGAGGATCAGGTCATCCGCATGCTGATCCGGGTGCCCCGCGAGGAAGGCCTTGCCCTGGCGGCCGCCCTACGGCAGGCGACCGCGGTCACTAGTGCCCGGCACGACCATGAAGCGGTCCGGGTACAAATCGACCCCCTGCACATAGGTTGATCCGAGGGGGGTTGATCCGCGGGGGGTTGAGCCGCGGGGGGTTGAGCCGCGGGGGGTTGAGCCGCGGGGGGCTGAGAAGCGGGGGGCTGAAACGCGGGCGAGCGCGCTAGGCTGACGTGTCGGTTCCTCGGGGGAGGTCGCGTGCGGGCAGTCAAGCGGGTAGTCACGCGATTGGTTCTGCTGCTGTTTGTGGGACTGGGGCTGCTGTGGCCGGTCGTGTTCGACGGCGTGCCCTCCGGTGGTGGTGCCACCTCCGATCCGGTCGTCTTCTCCGACGTGCGCGCCGACTTCGCCGTGGACAGCGATGGTCTGATGTGGGCCGATGAGATCATCACGGCCGAGTTCCCGGGTGGCCGACACGGCATTTTCCGGTTCTGGGATGTCTCTAATCGCAACAACTCTCACCTTCGACAGATCCCCGAGATCGACGAAGTCTCTCTCGACGGCCAGCCGGTTCCCTACGAGTTGCTCTGGCAGTCCTACGATCGGTTCCGGGTGGCCAAAATCGGTGATCCAAACAGTTACGTGCCGCCGGGAACGCATGTCTACCGCATCCGCTACCGGGTCCCCGGGGTTCTTGATCCGGGTGGCACCGGCGCAGCGGAGGACTTCGCCTCCTCGGTCGGTGATCCATCAGCACCCTCGGTGTTGTTCTGGAACGTCGTCGCCCCGGGGTGGAGCAACCAGATCGACCGGGCCCAAATCTCGGTGTCGCTGCCGGCACGGGTGACCGGAGCGCAGTGCTCGGTGGGTGCGGGTCTGGGCCGCGGTTGCGACGGACTGATCATTGCCGGAAACGCGGTAACCCTGTCAGCCCTTGACCTGCCGCCGCGCACGCCGGTCACTCTGCGGGCGGGTGTCGATCTGCCGACTCCGCCGCGGGCTGAGGTGCCGTGGTCCATACGTTGGGATCCGGTGCTGGGCCGATCGGTGCCGGTGGTGGTGTGGCTCGCCGGGCTTACCGCCGCAGCCGGACTCGGGGCGTTCCTCTGGTGGCGGACCACCGTGGAACTGTCACCGGGATTCCCGCTGCGCTACGCCCCGCCGAAGGGCCTCGGGCCAGTGCAGTGCGAGTACATCCGCACCGAACAAGTGCCGGAGGAGGGCCTGACCGCAACCCTGCTCTATCTGGCGGACCGCGGGCTGCTGTCGCTGGATCAGGACGGCAAGAAGAAGTGGACGGTCCACAGTGTCGGTGATGTCGGCGCGTGGGCCGACGTAGATCCGGTCAGCGGCGCCGTCAGCTCAGCGCTGGGGCTGGAATTTCACGGATCGACCTTCCACGCCAATGGAGGTGTCGCCGCCGGCCGTAGACTCACCGCCGCCAAGGAAGCCATGGCATCCGCGGCGAAACAGTGGGCACTCGGGGAGGGCCTGATTGCCAAACATCCCTCGGAGTTATGGCTTCGGGTCGCAAATATTGCGGCACTGGCGCTGACGGTCGTGGGATTCATGAGAATGTTGTTCCCGATTACGTTGTGGGGATTGCCTTTTGCGGTTTTCTTCCTGCTGTCGACGCGGGTGTGGACTCCCGGAATCGGACTTCGTCGCACCGCGACCGGCCGTCAGCTGTGGTCGGAGGTCGGCGGCTTCCACCGCATGCTGGCCACCGATTCCGCGGAGTCGCGCTTCGACTTCTCTGCCCGCCGGGATCTCTACACCGCCTACATCCCGTTCGCGATCGCCAGCGGTACCGCCGCGTTGTGGGCGGCGAAGTACCAGGCAGCCACTGGGCAGGCACCCCCACAGCCCGGCTGGTACCACTCGTCGTCGGGTGCCGGCAGGAGCACGTCGGGGTTGGGGGATGCTAGTTTCGACAGCTTCGAGTCGGCCCTGTCGGCGTCGATCGGTGCTTACACAGCGTCGCAGTCATCCTCGTCATCAAGCGGCGGCGGGGGCGGCGGCGGCGGTGGTGGCGGGGGCGGCGGCGGCGGTGGAGGAGGAGGCGGTTCATGGTGACCTTTGTTCTGATTGTGGCGTTGGTGATCGCGGTGGCGGTGCTGATCGGATTCGTGCTCGGCTACAACAAACTCCGTACCGCCGACGTGCAGGTCGACGAGGCCCTCGGCGGGATCGACGTGCAACTCACCCGGCGCGCCGCGCTGATCCCGAGTCTGGTCAGCACCGTGGGGAGTTTTGCCGCCCACGAGAAGGCCGTCCTGGGACATATCGCAGACGCGCAGACCGCCCTGACCGCCGCCACGTCCGGCAAGTCGGTGACCCAACGCAGTTGCGCGGAGCGGCAGTTCGACACCGCCGTCGGACAGGTGTTGGCACTCGGTCAGACCTATCCGCAACTGAACTCGTCGACCAACTTCCTGAATCTGCAAAACAACCTCGCCGACACCGAAGATAAACTCGCCTTCGCCCGGCAGTACTACAACGACTCCGCAGCCACCGTCAACCGGTTGCGGACCACCATCCCGTGGATGTTCGTCGCGGGTATGGCCGGGGTCTCCGAGCGCGAGTTCTATCAGGTGCCGAAGGTCTGAATGCGCATTCTCTTCGCCGGCACTCCGGCGCCGGCACTCCCGTCGTTGCGGCGACTGATCGACTCGCCCAGTCATGACGTCGTGGCGGTCCTGACCCGCCCGGATGCCCCGACGGGCCGCCGGGGCACGCCGATGCCGTCGCCGGTGGCGCAACTGGCTCTCGACGCCGGGATTGCAGTGCTGCGACCACCTCGGCCCAACTCGAGCGACGTCATCGACGAGATCACCGCGCTCGCCCCGGATTGTTGCGCCGTGGTGGCCTACGGCGCGCTGCTCGGAGCGGAACTACTGGCGGTGCCGATGCACGGATGGGTAAATCTGCATTTCTCACTGTTGCCTGCCTGGCGAGGTGCGGCTCCGGTTCAAGCGGCCATCGCCGCGGGCGATACCGTCACCGGGGCAACGACATTCAGGATTGAACTCGCGTTGGACTCAGGGCCGGTGTTCGGAATCGTGACCGAGACTATCCGCGCCGACGATACTGCGGGGGAGCTGTTGGACCGATTGGCCCTCTCGGGTGCGGCGCTGTTGGAAGCCACTCTGGACGGGATTTCCGACGGGTCAATCACGCCGGTGCCACAGCCCTGCGAGGGTGTGAGCCTGGCACCGAAGGTCTCGGTGGACGAGGCCCGGATCCGATGGGATCTGCCCGCGCATGTCATCGAGCGTCGTATCCGGGCGATGACGCCGAATCCGGGCGCCTGGACCATGATCGGGGACATGCGTATCAAAGTCGGTCCGGTCAGCATCGAGGAGTCCAGCGATGCGGTCGAACCCGGCGTGGTCATGGCTGAGAAGACACGGGTACTGGTCGGGACCGGATCGGTTCCGGTTCAACTCGGTCAGATCCAGCCGCCCGGGAAAAAGCAGATGGCGGCAGCAGACTGGGCGCGCGGTGCTCGTCTCGATGCCGCAGTCCGGACGTCGTGACCCAGCAACCGGGTGATCGCGGCGGCAGGCGTCCGCGGCGAGCGCAGTTGGACCCCGCCCGCCGGGCGGCATTCGACGTACTGCGTGCGGTCTCCGAGCGCGACGCCTACGCCAACCTGGCGCTGCCATCGCTGCTCTCTGACCGCGGCATCACCGGTCGGGACGCGGCATTCGCGACCGAACTGACTTACGGCACCTGCCGGACCCGCGGGACGCTCGACGCTGTGATCGCCGCGGCGGCTGGCCGGCCGATCGATCAGATCGACTCGGTATTGCTGGACCTGCTGCGACTCGGTGCCTATCAACTCTTGCGCACCAACGTCGCCACGCACGCCGCCGTGTCGACTACCGTGGAGCAGGCCGGACTCGAATTCGATTCGGTCCGAGCAGGTTTCGTTAACGGTGTGCTGCGCACCATCTCCAAGCGCGACGAGCAGTCGTGGTTGGCGGAACTGGCGCCGCCTGCCGATACCGATCCCGTCGGTCATGCTGCGTTCATCCACGCCCATCCACGCTGGATCGCGCAGTCATTCGCCGACGCTCTCGGCGCCGATGCCGGCGAGCTCGACGCGGCGCTGGCCGCCGACGATGCGCGACCGGCGGTTCATCTGGCCGCCAGACCCGGTGCGATCAGTGCTGCGGAGCTTGCCGCGACCGTCGGCGGTGAGGTCGGTCGGTACTCGCCCTACGCGGTGTACCTCGGCAGTGGTGACCCCGGCGGGCTGACCGCGATCCGGGACGGTGTGGCACTGGTCCAGGACGAGGGCAGTCAGTTGGTGGCGCGGGCACTGACCCTCGCCCCGGTACTCGGTACCGACGGCGGACGTTGGCTCGATCTGTGCTCGGGCCCAGGCGGAAAGACGGCCTTGATCGCCGCGATCGCAGCCCAGCAGGGCGCGTCGGTCACCGCGGTCGAACCCAATCCGCGCCGGGCCGAGATGGTGCAGCAGAACACCCGCGGACTGCCGGTGGAAGTCCTGCGCGTCGACGGCCGCGAGACCGCGCTGCCACCCGGCGGATTCGACCGCGTGCTCGTTGACGCGCCCTGCACCGGCCTCGGCGCTTTGCGGCGGCGCCCGGAAGCTCGGTGGCGGCGCACCCCGGCTGATGTTCCGGTCCTGGCCACACTGCAGCGTGAACTGCTGGCCGCGGCGATCGACCTGACCAGACCGGGCGGTGTCGTGCTCTACGCGACGTGTTCGCCGCATCTGGTGGAGACCATGGGCGTTGTCTCCGACGCGCTGCGCCGCCATCCGGTGACCGCCCTGGACGCCCGCCCGCTCTTTGGGCCAGTCGACAACCTCGGTGCCGGGCCGTACGCGCAACTGTGGCCCCACCGGCACGGAACCGACGCGATGTTCACCGCGGCGTTGCGCAAAAATGCCTGAGTCGCACGTCCTACAGTGACAGCTATGCCAACACCGACCCGGCCGATGATCGCGCCGTCGATTCTGTCCGCCGACTTCGCCTGGTTGGCAAGGGAGGCTGCGGCCGTCGACGGTGCCGACTGGTTGCACGTCGATGTGATGGACGCGCACTTCGTGCCGAATCTCACCCTGGGACTGCCCGTGGTCCAGAGCCTGCTCAAGGCGACAGACATCCCGATGGACTGCCATCTGATGATTACCGATCCGGGCCGGTGGGCACCGGGTTATGCCGAGGCCGGTGCCTACAACGTGACCTTTCACGCCGAGGCGACCGACGATCCGGTCGCGGTGGCCCGCGACATCCGTGCCGCCGGTGCAAACGCGGGGTTGTCGGTCAAGCCCGGCACCCCGATCGAGCCGTACCTGCAGATTCTGCGGAATTTCGATACCTTGCTGATCATGTCGGTCGAACCGGGATTCGGCGGCCAGAGTTTCATCCCCGAGGTGCTGACCAAGGTTGCAGCGGTGCGTCGATTGGTCGACGCCGGCGAGTTGACGATCCTGATCGAGATCGACGGCGGCATCAATGCCGACACCATTGAGCAGGCCGCCGAAGCCGGGGTGGACTGCTTCGTTGCAGGTTCAGCGGTCTACGGTGCGGCCGACCCGGCGGTGGCCGTCGAGGCGTTGCGCCGCCAGGCCGGTCACGCGTCGCCGCATTTGGTCCTATGACTGTGCCCGAGCAGGGCTTCGCCGCGATGAGCCTGGCGATCGAACAGGCCCAACGGGTGAAGGGATCGACCTACCCGAATCCCCCTGTGGGAGCGGTGATCGTGAGCGCGCACGGGGAGATCGTCGGGGTGGGCGCCACCGAGCCGGCGGGCGGTCCGCATGCCGAGGTTGTTGCGTTGAGAGCCGCGGGGGAGCGTGCGGCCGGCGGTACCGCGGTGGTGACCCTGGAACCGTGCAACCATCACGGCCGCACACCGCCCTGCGTCGACGCCCTCATCGACGCCGGTATTGCGGCGGTGATCTATGCGGTCGCCGACCCGAACTCGGAGGCCGCCGGTGGTGCGGCACGCCTGCACGACGCCGGCGTGAAGGTGACCGCCGGGGTGTGCGCCGGGGAAGTCGCCGGCGGCACCCTGCGCGAGTGGCTGCACAAGCAGCGCACCGGTAAGCCGCATGTCACCTGGAAATTCGCCGCGAGCATCGACGGTCGAAGTGCCGCCGCTGACGGTTCCTCGCAGTGGATCACCGGCGAGACCGCCCGCGGCGATGTGCATCGACGTCGCGCGGCCGCCGACGCCATCGTGGTGGGCACCGGCACGGTGTTCGCCGACAACCCAAGCCTGACCGCTCGATTTCCCGACGGCACTCTCGCGTCCCGACAGCCGCTTCGGGTGGTGGTCGGCGAACGTGAAGTTCCGCCGGACTCGAATGTATTCAGCGATGATGCGCCCACCATGACGTTGCGCAGCCGCGACCCGGCCGAGGTGATTCGGGCACTGTCGGATCGCACCGATGTCATGGTGGAGGGCGGGGCGACCCTCGCCGGGGCCTTCCTTCGGGCCGGTGTCATCGACCGCATCCTGGCTTACGTCGCACCGGTTCTGCTAGGTGGACCGTTCGGCGCCGTAGATGATGTCGGGGTCACCAGCATCGCGCACGCACTGCGCTGGCGATTTGACGGCGTGGACCGGATCGGACCGGACCTTCTGCTCAGCCTGGTGCCGCCCGACTGAAGTGTCAGTCTTCGCGGCGTAGCGGCTTGTGCTTAATGAGATCGTGAGACCCTATGCTGCCCAACAACTCTCGGAAACCCTGCACCGAGTATCCGACGACGGTGGTTTCGGTCCGGGCCCGAGCAGTCGCCGACCGGGGAAGGGCGAACAGCGGGCCCATCTCGCCGAAGTAGTCGTCAGCCCCGGCGACCTTGAGAACTTCCTGGCCGCCGCCGGCCAGTTCCCGGATCAATTCCACCTCGCCGGTCGACACCAGGTAGATCGAGTCGCCCATCGTGCCCTGCTCGAAGAGTGTCTCGCCGGCTTCCAGGGTGACGGTCTCGGGTTCGTGCTCGTTGGCGTCGGCGTGCGGTACCAGTTCCACCACCCGGTCGGCTAGGGGGAGCATCCGGGTGTCGTGGGTGGCCACCACCACGACCCGTTCGCCGGACGCGAGGTCGCGGATCAGCGTGAGCACCTCCTCGACCTGGATGTAGTCCAGGTGCGCGGTCGGTTCATCGGCGATCAGCAGCGGTGGGTCCAGTGCGATGGCCCGGGCGACCGCAACCCGCTGCTGCTGTCCGCCGCTGAGGTCACCGGGCCGGTGCGACATCCGGTGTGCCAGGCCGACGCGGGTCAGCAGTTCCTCGGCTCGTTCGTGCGCTTGCTTCTTCGGAATCCTGGCGGCACGCAACGGCACCATCACGTTCTCCAGCGCGGTGAGGCTCGGCACCAGGTTGAAAGCCTGGAACACGATTCCGACGGTGTTTCGCCGGTAGTCGGACAGCGCGTTCGCGTCAAGGGCGGTCAGGTCGATGTTCCCGAACTCGATGCGGCCGGCCGTCGGTCGCAAAATCCCGCCGAGACAGGACAGCAGGGTGGTCTTACCGCATCCGCTGGGGCCCAACAAAATTGCCAGCGAGCCCGCCGGGACGTCCAGACTCAGTTCGTCGATCGGGCGCACCGTCTCCTGGCTGCTGGCGTACTCCACCACGAGGTCTTTGATCCGTAGGTCGGCCATCGGTTCAGGGTCCTCCGAACGCCAGTGCGGGATCGACGGTAACGGCCCGCCGCAGCCCGGCCAGGCTCGCGAGCACCCCGATGGTGATCGCGACCACCGGCAGCAGCGCGAATGCGATTCGGGGAATGTCCACCCGCATCGGGAACAGCGGGCCGAGCAGCACCGAGAGGATTCCGCCGAGCAGTGCGGCCAGAACCGCAACGATGACGGCCTGCATGGCCAGCCCTGCCAGGATCGACCGGGTTGGTACTCCGACCGCCTTGAACACCGCGAAGTCCCGGGTGCGCTCCAACGCGGACATGTAAATCATCGATCCGACAATCAGGGCGGCGACCACCCAGAGCAGTCCGGCCATCAACGTCATCGCCTGTCGCGCCCCGGAGAGTGCGCGAAGCAGATCATCGATGGCGCCGGCGCGGTCGATGACGCGGAAACCCTTCGGCACCTCGGCGGGCGTGCCCCGCAGGCCCATCGAGGTGATCAGCGACTGCCCGGAGAACAGCAACTTTTGCGCGCCCGCAGTGGTCAGGAAGATGTTCGGCTGTCCACCGAGTGCCGTCGAGTCGTCGACGATTCCCACGATGCGCAGCGGCAGCGAACCGATTTCCACGGTGTCGCCGACCGGTTTGTCCATCCGGTCGGAGACCGCAACCTCGTCGGTGGCCGCCGGCGGCCGTCCGTCGGACAGGGCCGGGATACCCGGCCCGCCCTGGGGCGCGCCGAACACGTTGACGCTGCGGGCCGAGTCGCCGTCAGGCATCGTCGCGCTCCCGTAGACCAGCGGCGCGGCGACACTCACGCCGGGCAGGCGCATCGTGGTGGCTGTGGCGGGAAACGCCGCCGACCCCAGGAAAGGTCCGGTGGCGCCGGACTTGATCAGGAACGCGTCCAACTGGAGCGAGTCCACGGTGCGGGTGGCCTCAACCCGGAAACCGTTGGCAAGCCCGGTGAGAACCAGTGTCATCGCGAAGACCAG
>SXGS01437102.1_pt1 | contig 10729 bp, 9 predicted proteins | sample 3174681 | NCBI WGS metagenome assembly SXGS01 (sample SAMN11356861, study PRJNA531348) | freshwater metagenome | isolation source: freshwater sample F1-80 | place: China: Fuxian Lake, Yuxi | collected 2017-12-25 | reverse complement strand
GATCTCGGCGATCAGGGCCACACCCTCGCCCCGCAGGGCACCGGCAAAGTCGAGGGGCGGCGGGCAGTCGGCGGCTGCGTGGCGCAGGTCGGCCAGGGAGCGCTGGTGTTTGTCGCGCTGCACCACCTCGCGTTTATAGTCGGCGATCTCCTGGAGGATGTCGCGGCCGTTCACCGGTTGCTCACCTGCCTGAGGGATTCCAGGGCCTGCGCTGCCTTGCCCGAGGCGATGGACGCCCGCGCCTGGGCCAGGCCTTCGTTCAGGTCGGCGGCCAGGCCGCCGGCGAGGATGGCAGCAGCGGCGTTGAGCAGCACGATGTCGCGCGGCGGTCCCTCCTCGCCCTTGAGCACCGCGCCGAGGATCTGGGCGTTGCGCTGGGCGTCGCCGCCCTTGAGGGCAGCGGCTGGGGCGGTCGTGAGGCCGAACTGCTCGGGATGCACCTCGTAGGTGGAGACCTGGCCCTCCTTCAACTCGGCCACCTGGGAGGGACCGGTGAGGGTGAGTTCGTCGAGGCCGTCGCTGCCGTGGACCACCAGGGCCCGCTCCGAGCCCAGGGCCTTGAGCACCTGGGCCAGCTTCTCGGTGAGGCTGCCGCTGTACACCCCGATGAGCTGGCGGCGGGCCCCGGCCGGGTTGGTCAGCGGCCCCAATACATTAAAAACGGTACGGGTGCCCAGCTCGCGGCGCGGGCCGATGGCGTGTTTCATCGCCCCGTGGAGTTTAGGCGCAAAGAGGAAGCCGATGCCGGCCTCGTCGAGGCAGGTGCCCACCTGCTCGGGGCCGATCTCCACGTTTACACCCAGGGCCTGGAGCACGTCGGCCGAGCCGCATTGGCTGGACATGGCCCGGTTGCCGTGTTTGGCCACACACAAGCCTGCCCCGGCGGCCACAAAGGCCACGGTGGTGGAGATGTTGAAAGTGCCTGAGCCATCCCCGCCCGTGCCGCAGGTGTCGATCAGGGGCTGGCGGTTGGTATGGATGGGGGTGGCCTTCTGGCGCATGGCCTCGGCGCAGCCGGCGATCTCCTCGGCGATCTCGCCCTTGCAGCGCAGGGCGATCAAGAAGCCGGCGATCTGGGCGTCGGTGGTCTGGCCGCTCATGATCTGGTCCATGACCTGCCTGGCGGCCTCGCGGCTGAGGTCCTTGCGGTCGATAAGTTGCTGGATGGCTTCCTTGATCATCGCGTTTTCTCCGGTGAGAGAGTGTAGACAAAGCGGTGAACCAGATCAAGAGTAAGGGGAGCCGCGCCGGGGTTCACACATTCAGTTTGTAATCCAGCTTGGCCTCGTCGCCGGTCAGGCCGCGGAAGCCCCAGTTGTGGGGCGGGATCTCGCGGATGCTGATCTCGACATCCATGGGCGCAATACCCAATTGGCTTTCCATTCGCTCAAAGAGCAGGTGGATCAACCGCTTCCTGGCCTCGATGGAGCGGCCTTCCATCATGTCGATCTCGATGATGGTGTAGGCGTCGGAGCGGCCCTCGGGGTAGTAGAGGTCTTCGCGTTCCAGTGGGAAGAAGCGGTGGACCCGCTTGTTGGGCGGGAATTTCAGCCCCTCGACCATACAGGTGTTGATCAGGTCGGAGAGCCGGCTTTTGATGGGGTTTAGCTTTTCGCGCAGGCCGTAGACGCGGATCATGCCGGTGCCCCCTTTGCCAAGCGCTCCACCACCCGGGCGATGAGCTTGAGGCCCAGGTCCTCCTTGAGGGTGAGGATGGATTCGGGGTGGAACTGCACCGCCGCCGCCGGATAACTCTCGTGCTCCACCGCCATGATCACCCCCTCCTCGGTGCGGGCCCGCACCTTGAGGCAGGCGGGCAGGGCCTCGGGCACTGCGAAGAGGGAGTGGTAGCGGCCGGCGATGAAGGTAGCAGGAAAACCTTCCAGAAAGCCCTCGCCCGAACACTGGACCACCGAACTCTTGCCGTGCATCGGGTAACCCAGCACCCCCAGCTTGCCGCCGAAGGCCTCGACCATGCCCTGCAAGCCCAGGCACACCCCGAAGACCGGCAGCCGGCGCTGCACGCATTGGCGCACCAGCTCGGGCACCCCGAACTCCTCGGGGGTGCCCGGCCCTGGAGAGATGAAGACCAGATCGGGTTTCAGCTCGTCGAGCAGGTGGTAGGGGAAACCGGCCCGCAGGGTGGTGACCTCGGCCCCGGTCTGGCGCACGTAATCCCCCAGGGTGTGCACAAAGGAGTCGCGGTTGTCGACAAAGAGCACCTTCTTGCCGGCGCCGGTGGTTTTCAACGCGGCGGTACTGGGCGGGGCCGGCGGCGCCAGTCCCAGCACCGCGTTGGTGAAGGCCTCGGCCTTGGTGCGGCACTCGCGCTCCTCCTCGTCCGGATCTGACTCGCACAGGATGGTGGCTCCAACCCGCACCCGAGCTACCCCCTCCTCCAGATGTACGGTGCGGATGGTGATGCCGGTGTTGATGTTGCCGTTGAAGCAGAGCATGCCCACGCAGCCCCCGTACCAGCGGCGGGCCGAGTTTTCGAGGTGCTCGACCATCTGCATGGCCGCCGGCTTGGGCGCCCCGGTCAGGGTTACGGCCCACATATGGGAGAGCAGAGCGTCGAAGGCGTCGAAGCCGGGCCGCAGTTCCCCCACCACGTGGTCCACGGTGTGGATGAGCCGCGAGTAGGTCTCGATCAGGCGGCGGCCCAGCACCCGCACGCTGCCGGCTTTGCAGACCCGGGCCTGGTCGTTGCGGTCCACGTCGGTGCACATGGTCAGCTCGGCCTCGTCCTTGGCCGAGTTGAGCAGGGCCAGGATCTGGTCGGCGTCCTCGATGGGCGAGGCCCCGCGCCGGATGGTGCCCGAGATGGGGCAGGTCTCCACCAACGCGCCTTCCACCCGCACGAACATCTCGGGCGAGGCGCCCACCAGCTGCTCGCGACCCAGGTTGATGAGGAACTCGTACGGGCTGGGATTGGTGTGGCGGATATTGGCGAAGAGGTCGCTGGGAGCGCCGGCAAAGCCGGCGCTGAGCACCTGGCTGGGCACCACCTCGAAGAAGTCGCCGCGCCGGGTGCCCTCGATGATCCGGCGTACCTTGTCGGCGTATTCGCCGGGGGCGTGGTCGCTTTTGAGGGCGGTGAGTTCGCCCTTCACCAGGGGCTGGGACTGGCCGCCCCGGGCCAGGCCGTGGGTGGAGAGTTGGTCCTGGCGGAAGTCGTAGCGGTAGCGCAGGGCCTGTTCCTTGCGGTGATCCACCACGATCAGCTCGTCGGGCAGGAAGAGGTGCAGGTCGGGGTGTTGGGCCGGGCGCGGGTGGCGCAGAGCGATGGGCTCGAACTGGAAAACCAAGTCGTAGCCCATCGCCCCGTAGAAACCCAGGTGCGGCTCGCCGGGCGCCCCGAACTGATGCACCAGGGCGCGCAGCAGGCTGAAGATGGTGGGCTGTTTGCTGCGCTCCTCCTCGGGGAAATGGGCGGGCATGGGCGCCACCTGGCCGCGCAACTCGTCCCCGCTGCCCTCCAGGGCGCTGAGATGGGCATGGCCCTCCAAGCCCTGGCGAAGGAGCTGCAGCAGGGGTTGGCCCCGCTCGTTGAGGGCGCGCACGGTGAAATCGCGGCCGCGGGCCACCAGCTCCACCGGTGGATCGACGAAGCCGATATCCCAGCGGCTGTACCGCCCCGGGTATTCGTAGCCGCTGGCAAAAACCGCGCCGCGATGGTCGTCTAGCCGGGTCAACAACAGATCCAGGGCTCCGGCGACAGGCAGTTCATCGACGGTGCAGGTGACCTCGATACCGCCAGTGGTCAGGTAGGTGTTCATGGCATTACCTCCCAAAAAAGAAACCGCGGGCACTTTTAAGTGCGCCCGCGGTTTTGGCTTGCTCAGATGAGTCGGCTTTTACGCGCTGTGGGGTGGACGCACTCCTGCAATGCTCCAAATATATGGCCAGGAGCGCCACCAACGGTTGCTATGGGCAGAGCGGAGTTTCATGTCCTCAGTCCTCATACAGCGCGGGAATTTGGTGCAGTCAAGATACAAGCCGTCCCTGCCCATGTCAAGGGAGAAAGGGGTCAGATAGCCGCCGTCGAAGCCCCATCCACATAGAGGGCGCTGCCGGTCACGGCGGTGGATTCGTCGGAGGCCAGGAAGAGCACCGCGTAGGCCACCTCGCGGGTGGAGGCCATGCGGCCCAGGGGCTGCTGGCGCTTGACGATGGGGTAGAGTTTGTCCATGCCGCCCAGGTCCTCGGCCACCTTGAGGTTCATGGGGGTTTCTACCCAGCCGGGGCAGAGGGCATTGATACGGATGCCCTGCTCGGCGTAGGAAACCGCCAGGGCCTTGCTCAGCCCGATGACCCCGGCCTTGGAGGTGGTATAGGCCTCGTACCCCGGCTCGGTCAGGGTGGCCATCACCGAGGCGGTGTTGATGATCGAACCCCGGCCCCCCGCCAGCATATGCGGCAGCACCGCTTTGCACATCAGGAACATCGCTTTGACGTTCACCGCCTGCACCTCGTCCCAGGTCTCTTCGCTGACCCCTTGCAGGTCGCCGTAGGGCATGATGCCGGCGTTGTTGAAGACCACGTCGATCTGGCCAAAGGTCTCCAGGGCGGCGGCGAGAGTGCGCTGGATGGTGGACGACTGCGAGACATCCCCGCACACAGTGACTGCTTCGGCACCCGCGCGTTTCACCCGGGCGCTGGTCTCGGCCAGGCCGGCCTCGTCGCGGTCCACCAATACCAGCTTGGCCCCGTGTTCGGCGAACAACTCGGCGGTGCCCCGGCCTATACCCGAGGCCGCGCCGGTGAGGATGGCGACTTTGCCCTGCAGTCTAGACATATACTGGCTCCTCAAAAAAGGATCATCCGGCTTGGGGCATACAAAAGGCTTTTTCTGGAGCTGGGTCAACACAGAGCAGATCGCCGCCGGCGCTCCAGGTGCCCGAGTCAGGCAGGGGTTCAGGGGTGGGTTGTTCGACCATTTGGTCGAGTGCCCGAGGAGAGGGCCACGGGCACGGAAGTTTAACTAAAACAACAAGTATCAGTATTCACCCCTTCGACCATTCGGTCGGCTGACGCGAATTCCCTGCTGAGGCTGGCGTGAGGTTGGGATCACCCTAATTCGCTGTTCAGCAAAAGGTTGAGTGAGATGTGCCCGCTCTCCGGCGCGAACGGCATCCCCTTTGCTATTCCCCTGGGCAACCGCAGGTGCCAGGCAGTTGGCAAGTCCCTCGGTCGAGCGCCTGCACCCAAACAATTCACAAGGAGAATAACAATGAGCAAAACATGGATCCTCGCCGGCGCCCTGCTGGTAGTCGCCTCTTTGGCCATGGAAGCCAGTGCCCAGGGCAAGGGCGGCGGGCGGGGTGGTATGGGTATGGGTATGGGTCGGGGCGAAGGTATGGGCATGATGAAGGGCACCCGCGTTGGCCTGGCCACCCAGTTGGGGCTGAGCGCGGAGCAGCAGACCCAGCTCGAGGCCCTGAAGACCACCTACGAAGAAAAGAAAACCGCCTTGCGCGACGAGGAACAGGTTGCCTTCAAGGCCCTGCTCACCGCCGAGCAGCAGGCCGCCATCGACGCGGCGGCCACCGCTGGCAGGGGCCGTCATCGCGGTCGCGGCCCGGCCCTGAGCCTCAGCACCGAGCAGCAGACCCAACTCGAAACCCTGCGCACCGAGTTCCGCGCCCAGCACGAGGCCATGCACACCGAGTTCCAGACCGCCTTCGAGGCCCTGCTCACCGCTGAGCAGCAGACCAAGCTGGCTGAGTTGCGCGTCGCCGGCCCCTTTGGCATGTGTACCGGGGCGGGCGCCGCCACGGGCACCACCGGCACCAGCAGCACCAGCACCCTGTCTGCTGCCAAGGTGGTGGCCGCCGAGGACGAACCCGCTGCGGGCGATCAGGCGATCTCCTGGGGTCAGCTCAAGAACGCGGACTCTGAATAAATAAGTTGCCGGGGCAGCCTGTGATTCAAGGGGCTGTCCCGGCCTTGTCGCCACGGTGGCTTTGGTCCGGTTCCCGACCGAGGAGGTGACCCCATGAAAACGCTGAGCGGTATGGCCCTCGCCGCACTCCTCCTGGCTTGCCCCGGAGCAGGTGGGGCCGCAGAGCGCGGGGAGCGCGACGGCGAACACGCCTTCCGCCAGACCCTCGCCCAGTACCCCGAGGAGGTGCGCGAGGCAGTCTGCGCGGTGGCGGCACACCCCGAACTGCTGGTCAGGCTGGCCAGAATCCAGCAGCAGTCGAGCGCCGACTTCGCCGAGCTGTTGGGCCCCTACAAACGCCAGGATCAGGAAGCGCTGTGGGATCTGGCCCGCTTTCCGGGTCTGCTCGAGGCGCTGGCCGATATCGACAGCCGCAACGACCAAGCGGTGAACGAGGTGTTGGACCAGTATCCCGCAGAGGTCGGCCCGACTGCCCGCAAGTGGGTGCGCCGGGATATCCGGGTGCTGGATGAGATCGCCGGGTTGAACCAGCGCGCCGAAGCCAGCGCCACCGCGCTGCTCTCCGCCTATCCCTCTCAGTCTCAGTCGCAGGCCCAGTTGCTGCTGCAGTACCCAGAACTGCTGGAACTGCTGGCAGAGGATCTGGATCAGGTGGTGTTGCTGGGCGACGCGTACCGGCAGGATCCTGACCGCGTGCGGCAACAACTGGCCCAGGTACCGGTGCTGCGGCGCGTTGGGCCAGCCGCCGCCAGGCGCGGCAACCACCAGGACTATGGGGATGAGGAACCGGAAAAGGCAGGGCGCAGCCGGCGCTACGACTACGACCTCAACGGCCTCGACGACCCCGAGGCAGAAACCCAGGTGGAGGTTGTCTACCACCGAAGCTACTACGACGCCCCCTATCCCTACTGGTTCGGTTATCCGCGCTGGTACGGACCGGCTGGCTGGTATGCCGGCTTCAACTGGCGCCTGAGCCCGCACGTTTCGGCGAGTATCGGCATCGAGGTGCCGGTGGTCTGCAGGGCAGCGCCGGTGTACCGGCCCTATGTGCTGCGCCACGGCGCGGGCAAGTGGCACCAGGAACGCGGCCACGGCCACGGGAATCGCCGCAGCAGGAGACACTGAACAGGCGGCGACCTGCCCTTGCGGCCAACCACACGTATTTCGCTGGAAACCGAGGTATTCTCGTGTTCAAGTCTATCCCCTATCTGACGGCGGCCCTGTTGGCCCTCTGTACGGCCTGTGCGCCGGTGAGTGTCCGCTGGGACTACGATCCACAGGCGGATTTCTCCCAGTACCACACCTTCAGCTGGCTGCCTGCCGACGACCGGGCCGAGCGCGCCGACCAAGACTGGGACCATCCCTTTGTCGACAAACGCATCGAGCAGGCCCTGGTCGCCGGCCTCACGAGCAAGGGCTTTGAAAAGACGGCAACCCAACCGGACCTGCTGGTGGCCTATCGCTTCACCGTCAAACAGAAAACCGCAGTACACGTGTACGATCCCCCCAATCCGTACTGGGGACCGCAGCCGACCCAGGTGCAGCACCTGCGCGAGGGCACGCTGGTCATCGATCTGGTCGATCCCAACACCCGACAGCTGGTCTGGCGCGGCTGGGGGGTGGGCGAGGCCGAGCTGGCGATGCGCCCGGACCTCTCCCCCGAATACCTGCGGCGGGCCGTCAAAGAGATCCTCAAGAACTATCCCCCTTACTGAGCGATGGACAACCCAAGGAGTGCGGCGGTGGAAGACAACAAAACGTCGAGGATGGAGGTGCTCCGCTTGACCCAGTCGAGCGAAGGGCTGCCGCCCGAGCCGTATCGCGGCGCCGAACGGGCGCTACTAGGGAGCTTGGCCGCTGCGGCGCTGAACGAAGGCCACCACCGGCTCAGTTCTGCGGCCCTTGCCAAGACACCGTTGCGGCAGACCCCGTACCTGCTCGACCTGAGCGAGATCCAGTACACGGCCCTGCAGCAGGTGGGCGGGGCGGTGATGGTGGTGGTGAACGACCAGCGCCTGATCATCGCCCGCACTGCTGCCGGCGATTATACGGCGTATACCGCTACGAGGTAGGGCAGGCAGGGCGGCGCCAGGTTCAGTCCCAGAAGGGCAGGGCCAAGGTCAGGTTGGAGATGGCCGACGCTGCCCCGGGTGCGCCGGCCGAGGCCCGGCGCTAACTTAGTGTTATGAACCGCCCCCACTCCCCCGCCTTCAAGCCCACCTTCCGCCCCGGATACCTGGCCGCCCTGGCCGGGGTGCTGATCGCCGCCCTGGGCGGTTTTGCCTGGTACGAGTTGCACACCTCCCGCCAGAACACCCTTGAGACCCTGGAGCACAGTTCCGGGGCCCTGGTGCAGGCCATGGCCCGGGCCGGCGAAAACGCCCTGCGCGCCGAGGAGGAGTTGGACCGGCTGGTGCAGGAGCATCTGCTCAGCAATGCCCGCAGCCTGGCGCGGATGCAGGCCGCTCGCATGCTCGGCGACTCGCTGCTGGCCGAGGTGGCCGCCGAGCAGGGGCTGGCGCGCATCGAGGTCTTCGACGCCCGTGGTGCTCCTCTGTACAGCAGCAGCCCTCAGCCCATGGACCGTTTCGAGTTGGAGTGGTGGTGGGAGGAGTTGGCCGAGGTGTACGAGGGTGTCTCCAGCGAACACCTAGTGGTGTTGGAGGCAGCCGAACTCTACGCTGTGGCTACCCCTGGTTCCCGGGGCGGGGCCATCCTGGTGCAGGCCTCGGCCCAGTACCTGCACGAGTTGCGGCAGGCCGCCGGCATCGGCCGCCTGATCCGCGAGATCGGCGCCAACCAGGGGGTGGTGTTCACCGCTTTGCAGGATTCTGCCGGGATCCTGCTGGGCTCCAGCGGGGTGGGGCAGTTGGGCACCATCGCCGGGGACCCCTTCCTGAGCGCGGCCCTGGCCGGCAGCGGGCCGGTCTCGCGCACCGCCCAGTTCGGCGGGCAGGAGATCTTCGAGACCGCCATGCCCTTTGCACCCGGGGGCCTGCCTCTGGGCCTGTTGCGGGTGGGCTTGTCGGTGGAGGCTCTGGAGGAGGAACGGCACCGCGACCAGTTGCAGCTGGTGCTCTTGGCCGGTTTGCTGGCCGTGCTGGGGGCGGCCGGGGCCGGGGTGTTGACCATCCGCCAGAACTACGCCCTGCTCGACGAGGCGTACGCGCGGGTGCAGACCTACAGCAGCCGCATCTTGGCGCAGATGACCGACGCGGTGATGGCCATGGACACCGCCGGCCGCATCGAGGTGCTCAACCAGAGCGCCCAGGTGTTGTTCGGCGTGACGGCAGCAGCGGCGACGGGCCGGCCCTACGCGGAGGTGGTGGGTGCGGCGCTGCCCCCGGTCGATCGGGCCTTGAAAGAAGGGGCCGAGGGCCAGGAGGGCGCGCAGCGCTACCTGGTGGGCGGCGTGGAGCGGCTGCTCTCGCTGTCCACCTCGTTGGTGCGCAACAGCCGCGGCGAGGTGGAAACGGTGGTGGTGGTGGCCCAGGACATGACCGAGATGGCGGCCCTGGAAGCGGACCTGCGCCGCGGCGAGCGCCTGGCCTCCATGGGCGCCCTGGCCTCGGGGGTGGCCCACGAGGTGCGCAACCCGCTCAACGCCATCGGCATCATTGCCCAGCGGCTGGAGCGCGAGTTCGAGCCCCAGCGCGACCAGCAGGAATACCGGAATTTATTGAAGGTGGTGCGCGGCGAGGTGGGGCGGGTCAACCGCATCGTTGTGGACTTCCTCGGCCTGGCCCGGCCGCCGGCCCTGGCCCGCCGGCCGGTGGACCGAGAGGAGCTCGTGGAGCAGGCGGTGGCCGCCCAGGAGCCCCGGGCCCGGGCCAAGGGGCTGCGGGTGGAGCGGCACTACGGCGGGGTGGGCCTCTGGCAGTTGGACCCCGACCAGTTTATCCAGGCGGTGCAGAATCTATTGAGCAACGCGGTGGAGGCCACCCAGAGCGGCCAGCTCCGGGTGGCGACGCGCCGCCGGGAGGACGGGGGGGCGGAGGTGGAGGTGGAGGACAGCGGCGTGGGTATCGCCCCCGAGCACCTGGAACAGATCTTCGATTTGTACTTTACTACCAAAGCCGAGGGCACCGGCCTGGGCCTGAGTTTGGTACACCGCATCGTCAACCAACACGGCGGCGGGGTCCAGGTACACAGCACCCCGGGCATTGGGAGCCGGTTCACCCTGTACTTTCCCGCGAGCGATTAAAATGGCAACCATCCTGGTCATCGACGACGAAGAGGTGCAGCGCGAGGCCCTGGCCGCCCATTTGCGCAAGCAGGGTTTCGAGGTGCTGGGCGCCGAAAACGGCCGGCGTGGCCTGGAATTGCTGGGCCAGCACCTGGTGGAATTGATCATCACCGACGGGCGCATGCCCGAGCTGGACGGCATGGGGGTGTTGCGCGAGGCGCGGCGCCTCAACCCGGCGGTCGAGGTGGTGCTGGTCACGGCGTACGGCAGCGTGGCCGGCGCGGTGGATGCCCTGCAGGACGGGGCCAGCCATTACCTGGAAAAACCCATCGACCTGGACGAGCTGGACCAGATCATCACCCGCGCCCTGGAGCACCACCACCTGGTGGCCGAAAACCAGGATCTGGGAAAACGGCTCGATACCCAGGTCGAACTCAAGGGTATCCTCTCCGAAGACCCGGGGATGCAGCAGGCCCTCAGCGTGGTGGCCCGCGCTGCCCCCAGCCGGGCCACGGTGCTCATCCGGGGCGAGAGCGGTACCGGCAAGGAACTGGTGGCCCGCGCCTTACACGCGGCCAGCCCCCGCAGCGGGGGGCCAATTGTGGCCTTCAACTGCGCGGCGCTCAACGAGAACCTGG
>SXGS01638591.1_pt1 | contig 10730 bp, 7 predicted proteins | sample 3174681 | NCBI WGS metagenome assembly SXGS01 (sample SAMN11356861, study PRJNA531348) | freshwater metagenome | isolation source: freshwater sample F1-80 | place: China: Fuxian Lake, Yuxi | collected 2017-12-25 | reverse complement strand
CGGAACCATGGCAGGGAAATTGAAGGGCGAGATACCTGCGCAAACGCCGAGGGGCTGGCGGATCGAGTGGCAGTCAATGCTCTTCGAGACGTTCTCAAGCGACTGCCCCATCATGAGGCTCGGCATGCCGCAGGCGACTTCCACCATTTGAACCGCGCGGCGGACCGAGGCTCGGGCGTCGTCGAGGGTCTTCCCGTTTTCGGTGGTGAGAATGCGCGCGATCTGGTCCAGGTTGTTCTCGAGCAGAGTTTTATAGCGGTAGAGTACCTGGACCCGTTCAACGACAGGCACTTCACGCCACTTGAGAAACGCGTCGTGGGCAGCCACGGCGGCCCGATCGATGTCGGCGGCGCCGGCGTAGGGAACTCGCGCAATGACCTCGCCCGTGGCGGGGTTGGTGACCGGGTGGAGTTCCGTGCCGCCGTCCCGCCACTCGCCGTTCACGAAGAATTTGAGAGTCCGAACTTCAGTTTCAGTCGCTGTCATATTGGTTTTCCAACGGTATGATTCGAAGTGTTCCACATCAACGCCAGATAGGAGGCGCCGGAAACGAAAAACCCCACAAACCAGGCGTAGTCGTAAAGGAAACGCAGCGCCGGCGCCGCGAGCCCTACGAGCGCCACGATGATGCCTACGGCAAGCGCCGCGATCGCCCGATAGTTCACGCCGCCCGAGTATTCGTAGATGCCTCCACGCCGGTACAGGTCATCTACGTTCAACTCGCGTTTCCTAACCAGGAAGTAATCGAAGATCATGACGCCCGCGATAGGTCCGAGCAAACCCGAGTAGCCGACGAGCCAGCCGAAAATGTAGGCGCTGTAATCGCCGAGCAGCTTCCATGGCATCAGCGCGACGCCCGCAACGCCGGTTATCAGGCCGCCGGTCCGGAACGAAATCAGGCGCGGGTTCAGGTTCGCGAAATCGTTTGAGGGAGAGACGACGTTCGCCGCCACGTTCGTATTAAGCGTCGCGATCAGCAGAGCGATCAACGCGATGAACGCGACAACGGGCTGATTGAAGCGTCCCAGGAGGGCGACAGGGTCCCAAACCGCTTCGCCGAACAGGACAACCGACGCCGAGGTGACCGCGACTCCGATGAACGCGTAGAGCGTCATGGCGGCGGGAAGCCCTAGCGCCTGGCCGAGCATCTGTGCCTTTTGCGACTCTGCATAGCGGGTGAAGTCCGGAATGTTGAGCGCGACAGTGGCCCAGAACCCGACCATTCCCGTGAGCGAGGGAATGAAGAACTGCATGAACGCGGCGGTTGTCTGGAACTTGCCCGGAGTGCTGAGCACCGGGCCGAAGCCGCCCGCTTTCGACGTGACCCACCAGAGCAGCAGCAGTCCCACGCAAATCATGAATGGCGCGGCGATGCCTTCGAGAAGCCGGATAGTCTCGATGCCCTTCCAGATGACGGCCATGTTGAGTGCCCAGAAGGCGAAGAAGCAGATCCAGACGCCTCCACCGAAAGTTTTCCACGCGGGCGAGAGGATCTGGATCATGGAATTGATCGCGCCGCCTCCGATCCAGGTCTGGATGCCGAACCATCCGCAGGCAACGAGCGCGCGCAAGAGCGCCGGCACGTTTGCGCCGCGCACTCCGAATGAAGCGCGGACGAAGACGGGGAACGGGATGCCGTAGCGAGTTCCAGCATGGGCGTTGAGAAGCATGGGAACAAGCACGACGACGTTCCCGAGCAGGATGGTCATGATGGCCTGCCACCAACTCATGCCGCCCGCGATCAGTCCGGACGCGAGCATGTACGTGGGGATGCATACGGACATGCCGACCCAGAGCGATGCGTAGTTGTACGTACCCCACGTGCGGCGGTCGAGCGGAACCGGCGCGAGGTCTTCGTTGTACAGCGACAGGTCGTGCGACGAACTCATTTCCAGGCCCCGCCGCGGGCCGCTCTACGAAGGAAAGCTCCGCGGCCGGCGCGTCCGTGGAAACTGCCGTTTTCGACGACGATTTCGCCACGGGAGATCACGATCCGGGCGTTGCCCTTCACGCGGAAGCCTTCAAACATGGAATAATCGACGCGCATGTGGTGCGTTTGGGCGGTGATGAGATGGTCCGCGTCCGGGTCCCAGATTACGATATCAGCGTCGCTGCCGATGGCGATCGCGCCCTTACGCGGGTAGAGGCCGAAGATTTTCGCGGGTGTTGTGGAGACGAGCTCCACGAAACGGTTCAGCCCGATGCGGCCTTCATTCACGCCGTGATGATAGATCAGTTGAAGGCGGTTCTCGACGCCGGGTCCGCCATTCGGGATCTTGGTGAAATCGTTTTTGCCGAGGGCTTTCTGGTCGGCGAAACAGAAGGGGCAATGGTCGGTCGAAACCACTTGCAGATGGTCGTGCTTCAGCCCGTCCCACAACTTCGGCAGGTTATGCTTTTCGCGGAGGGGCGGCGTAAAGACGTATTTCGCGCCTTCGAAGCCGGGCCGCGCGAGTTCCTCCACGGAGAGCAACAGATACTGCGGGCAGGTTTCGGCGAACACGGGTACGCCCCGGTCGCGCGCCTCGCGAACCTGATTCAGCGCGACTTCGGACGACAAATGCACGATGTAGACGGGTGCGCCCGCCATCTCAGAGAGCGCGATCGCGCGATGGACAGCTTCGGCTTCCGCAGTAGCAGGGCGGGTCATGGCGTGGTAAATGGGCGCGGTCTTGCCTTCGGCTAAGGCCTGCTGCACGATGACGTCGATCGCGCCGCCGTTCTCGGCGTGCATGCAGATGAGCGCGCCGTTCCTGGCGGTGCGTTTCATGGCCTTGAAAATAGTCGCGTCGTCCACCATGAGCACGCCGGGGTACGCCATGAACAGCTTGAAGCTCGCGACTCCTTCATCGACCATCGAGTCCATGTCCTCTAGGCCGGCCTCGCCCAGGTCGGTGACGATCATGTGAAGGCCGTAGTCGATGGTGGCGCGGCCTTCGGCCTTCTTCCACCAGACGTCCAGCGCGTCGCGCATCTTCGTGCCTTTGGGTTGAATGGCGAAGTCTATCAGCGTCGTTGTGCCGCCAAACGCCGCGGCGCGCGTGCCTGTTTCGAAATCGTCGCTCGAAGTAGTGCCCCCGAACGGCATGTCGAGATGCGTGTGAACGTCGATGCCACCGGGCATCAGAAGCATGCCGGTTGCGTCGATTACGCGATCGGGCGTTTCGCGAGGGAAGCTCGCTGCGATGTCGGCTATCTTCTCGCCGTCAATCAGGATGTCGCCGCGGTACGTTCGTTCCGCCGTGACGATGGTTCCATTCGCGATGAGGGTTTTCACCGTGCCTCCATTCTCTCCGCCCAGCTCTGCGGTGGAAGGCCCGTTTCGACCTTGTCCATCGTAATCGAGCCTTCAACGGGGCACACCAACCAGCAGAGATTGCAGCCGACGCACTCGTGTTCGTCGACTTTCGGGATGCGCTTGGGTGGCGTGACGCCGTGATGGACGTCGCGCGAGGAGAGTGGGGTCATGACGATCGTGGCCCGGCTGCGCGCCACGAGTTGCTCCGGATTCTCCACGCCCTCGATGTGTATGCACTGATGCGCGCCGTCCCAGCAGGCGATGTAACAGAGGTCACAGCCGATGCAGAGATCGGAATGGATCCGCGCGACGAGTTTGTGATTGAGGTTCAGGTGCTTCCATTCGGTGACGCGCGGAAGGCTGAGCCCGCGGAAGTCATCGATGGTGGCGAAGCCTTTTTCGTCCATCCAGTTCGATAGGCCGTCGATCATGTCTTCAACGATGCGGAATCCGTAATGCATGGCCGCGGTGCAGACCTGAACGCTTTGACAGCCCAGGAGCAGAAATTCGGCGGCGTCGCGCCATCCGGACACGCCACCGATGCCCGAAACGGGGAGTCCGATCTGCGGGTCGGCGGTAAGCTCGCGCACCATGTGCAGGGCGATGGGTTTCACGGCAGGGCCGCAATATCCGCCATGCGAGGAGTGTCCCGCGACATCGGGGCGCGGAGTGAACGTGTCGAGATCGATGCCGGTTATGGAGTTAATGGTGTTGATGGCCGTGAGGGCGTCGGCGCCGCCCTTGCGCGCCGCGCGGCCCACCGTGCGTATGTCGGAAATGTTCGGGGTCAGTTTCACCAGGACCGGTGTGCGCGCGACTTCCTTCACCCATTCGGTAATCATGGTGGCGTACTCGGGTACCTGGCCGACGGCGCTGCCCATGCCGCGTTCGCTCATGCCGTGCGGACAGCCGAAGTTCAGTTCGAGACCATCGGAACCCGCGTCTTCAGCCTGTTTGACGATCTCGCGCCAGGTCTCGCGGCGCGACTCGACCATTAAGGAAGCGATGACGGCGTGATTGGGGTAGCGCTTCTTGACTTCGGAGATCTCGCGGAAATTCAACTCGATGGGGCGGTCGGAAATAAGCTCGATATTGTTCAAGCCCATCATGCGCTGACCGTTCCAGTCGACGGAGGAGTATCGGGATGTAACGTTCACGATCGGTTCACCGATAGTCTTCCACACCGCGCCTCCCCAGCCGGCGTCGAAGGCGCGCATCACCTGATCGCCGCAGTTGGCGGGAGGGCCGGAAGCAAGCCAGAACGGATTAGGAGAGCGGATACGTCCGGCGAAGAGCGTGGTGAGGTCGGCCATGTCGGAATCCTTTGTGTTCGGACTCTATTGTACAATTGCCCGCGGCGTGCGGATTCCGAAGGCTGAGCCGCCGGAGCCGATGGCTAAATCATAATCATTCGGAGCCAAATCCGGGAGGCGAGAAGCGAAGCGAAATCTCGTGCTCCCTGGTCCCACACGGCAGCAGACAGGATGTGCCAGTCGGTGACATCGAGTTTTCCTCGCGGCGAATCCGAGGCGGAGAGAATCCGCGTAGCGTGTGTAAGAGAATGGACGCGAAACTCATTCGTGCGGCGGAACTCGCGGAGATGCGGGCCTGGGAGGACATGTACTGGGCCGCGCCTGCCGGATTTCGCGCAACACACGCCCTGTAGGCTGAGCATGTAGGCGGAGCTCTGGTGCTTACTTCCACCGGTTTGCCGCTCGTCCATTTCAATAGCGCCCTTCGTCTTGGTACCGATACGCCAGCGGGGCCAGAATCGGTCGACGCTCTTCTGACTTGTTTCTCCAACGCCGGAGCGTCCAAGTTCTACGTGCATACGATCGCTCTGTGGCAGGATGACCTGGAACAGCAATTGCTGCGACAGGGCCTTCATGTTGCATGTAGTTGGGATCGGGTCATCCGGGACAACGCATCTTTGCGCATCAGGACGGATCCTTCAGGCGAGGTCGAAGAAGTGACTTGTGCCACGTCCGCGGAGTGGGCGGGGTTCATAGATGCCGCCTACCGGCTGACGACATCGCCATGGCTTCGAGCGCTCGCGGGCCGCCCGAGATGGAACCACTTCGTCTTAGGGGAGAGTGGCGGCATCGTCGCCTGCCGGAGCATGTTCGTCGACGAGTCCGCCTGCGCCTGGTTCGGCATCGATGCGCCGGTGCCGGGAATCATAACCGGACGCTATGATCGCGACCTGCAACTCTGCGTAGCGATGGTCGAGGAAGGAGTCGGGAAAGGCGTTTCACGCTTCGTCGCCGACATCGAGAGGCCCGCGGAGGATCGAGCCGGACCGGCGTATGACGGTTTCCGCAGCCTGGGTTTTGAGGCGCCGTACTTACGACACAACTTCATGCCGGGCCAGGCGTAGGCGGAGTTTCGCGCCCGCGCTCCGTGCCCGCCCCTTGCGCTCAAGCGACGCTGCGCGCAAGGATTGAGTGTGACACCAGTAAATCCCGGATTGAGGCTGGCGTGTCTGGCGCTGCCGTTTCTTATCAGCATGACGGGCCAGCAGGGTACCGTGTCCGATTCCTCGGACGCATCCGAAAACGACCCAGATCGCGCGGTGAAGGCAACCGACGACGTTCTTTGGCGGCTGGAATTGGCCGATGTGGCCGAAGTGCGCACTTTCCGCTATACCGGGCTCCCGTCCCGCAAGGGGAAGAATCCGATGATTCTTTACTCCTACAGCTATATCCCGCGCAAGATGGACAGAACCCGGAAGCACCCGTTGATCGTGCTCATTCACGGCGGGGTCCACGGTAACCACATGACCGGAGGACCAGCGAACGGAGCGAACATTGTACGCGAGTTGATTGAGGAAGGCTACGCTGTGGTCGCGCCGGATTATCGGGGGAGCAGCGGCTACGGCGCGGCCTATCAAAAAGCGATCGACTACGGTGGCAAGGAGAACGACGATGTCCTTGGGGCGCGCAACTGGATGATTGAGCGCTATTCGTTTCTTGACGCCAGCCGCGTCGGCCTCGTGGGCTGGAGCCACGGCGGCATGATCGCACTGTTCAACATCTTTCAGTATCCGGGCGCCTACGCATGTGCGTTCGCTGGTGATCCCGTGAGCGATCTGATCGAACGGCGAAAGTATCTGAAATCCATGCCTCGGACCATCGCCGAGAGTGCCGGGGAGAGTGCCGCCGCGGATGAAGAAGAGTACCGCCGCCGGTCGCCGGTTACGTATGCGGCAAAGCTTAACAAGCCGCTATTGATCCACGGCAATACGAACGACGAAACGGTACGAATCGTGGAAGTGCGTAAGCTGATTGACTCGCTTCGCGCCGCGGGACGGCCGTTCGAGTCCAAGATTTATGAAGATGCTCCAGGCGGGCATCACTTCAATCGCATCGATACGGAACTGGCGCGGGAATCGCGCCGCGAGATTTACGCTTTTCTGAAGCGTTACCTGCGGCCCGATCCGGCCGCGGCCGCCGGATCGGGGGCGAGGTGAGGATTATGCAGTTCATTCGAATATTGCTTCCGGCGGCGATTGCGTGCGCGCTCGCGTCAGCGCAAACCAGCGGAACTATCGGCGGAACGATCACCGACGGGAGCGGGGGCGTGGTCCCCAACGCAAGGATCTACGCGCACAACCTGACCACGGGTGAGCGGCGGGAGAGCACGTCAAACAGAACGGGGCAGTACACGTTCGCGTTCCTGCCGCCAGGGGAGTATGAAATTGAAGCGTCCGGAGAAGGGTTTGCCCCTTCGAAGCGGCGCTCCGCGCTCGCGGTAACGGAGCGTATCGCGGCCGACCTCGTAATGAAGCCAGCTTCTCTGACGCAGAGTGTCGATGTAGTTTCGGAGTCGCCGCTGCTGCAGACGGAATCAGCGGCGCTGGGCCGGGTCGTCGATGGTAAGTCGCTCAAGGAGCTCCCTCTCTCCAGCCGCAACTTCACGCAGTTGCTCGCATTGTCGCCCGGAGCGTCGGGGCCGCTGAACGACGCGGGCGCGCTTGGCCGCGGCACGCAGAATATCTCGTCGGGCGGAGCGCGGCTCGGGTCGAACGCAGTCTATATCGATGGCGTGGACGCCGTAAACCTTCACAGCAATACGTCGAATGAAAACGCCTTTGCTTCGAACGGTCTGGTCGCGCCTTCGCCGGAAGCGATTCAGGAATTCAAGGTGCAGTCCGGACTCTACGACGCGCAGTCCGGACGGAGCGGCGGGGCAAGCGTCGTTCTGGTGACGCGATCGGGCTCACCTCAATTTCACGGCACGCTGTTCGAGTTCTTCCGCAACAACGAACTGAACGCCAACAGCTTTTTCTTTAACAGCACGGGTCAGAAACGGCCTGTGCTCAAGCAGAACCAGTTCGGCGGTAACCTCGGCGGCCCGGTCATTAAGGACAAGACGTTCTTTTTCTTTTCCTATCAAGGTACGCGCCAGCGTAACGGTCTGTCAGGCTCCAGTTCCCTGAACCTCCCCCTGATCCCTACGGATCGAAGCCGCGCTTCGCTTGGCCGGGCCTTTGCTGGAGTGCGCGGAGCCCGGGGCGGCCCAGCCGTCGCGGGCGATGGCTCGAACATCAATCCCGTGGCTGTGGCTCTGCTGAATCTGAAGTTGGCGAATTCAGAATTTGTGATTCCATCACCGCAGCAATTCACTCCCGGCGTGAACTACGCCGTGTCCATTCCCGCGCGTTACAGCGAAGACCAATACATCAGCAACGGCGACCATCAGGTGTCCAGTAAGAATCGGCTGGCTTTTAAGTCCGTGATATCCGCGCAGCCGGCCTTTCAGCCGCTTCCTGCCGCCACGATTCCCGGCTTCGGCACGACGCAGGACTTCAAGAGTCGAATTCTGAGCCTCACGGATACCCACATTTTCACGCCGAACTTATTGAACGAAGCGAGGATGGGCTTCTCACGCCTCACCGGCGTGGTGGTCCCGGAAACGCAAATCCCGCTGGCCGCGGCCGGCATTCGCCGCTTTAATGCCGAGGACTTCCCGGATATCCCGCAGATCATCGTAACCGGTGCGTTCAACATGGGGTACAGCGTCAACGCCGACCAGGGAGTTAATCAGAACACGTTCCACTGGGTGGATACGCTTTCCTGGACGCACGGCCGGCACCAAATTCGCGGCGGCGTCGAAGCGCGCCGCTATCAGGACAACTACTATTCGAACAACAGGATGCGCGGTACCACGACTATCCAGAGCTTCGGGGACTTCCTTATAGAATTGCCGGGCACGCCAGCCGCCGAGGGGGGCAACGGCACGGGGTTCAGCAACATCAACAGCTCAAGCGTCGCGAGCGGCGTCGCATCCCGCGCCGACCGGGTCACCGATCTTGCGTTCTTCGCGCAAGACGACTGGAAGGTCACCTCGAAGCTCTCCCTCAACGCCGGTCTGCGGTGGGAATACCTGGGTTACGCCGTCGACAAGTTCGGACGGAATGGCAGTTTCGACACACGCCTCTATCAGGCGCCGCCCGCCGGCGGCTTCACGACCGCGGGCTTCGTTCAGAGTTCCGCTTCCCTGAAACCGGTTCCCGGATTGCCAAAGGTAGCGCCTACGCTCCTGGACAACGAGCCGAGGAGGAATCTCGCGCCGCGTTTTGGCATCGCTTACAAGATCACGGAGAAGCTGGCGTTTCGCGGCGGCTATGGCATTTACTACGACCGTATGTCGAACCAATTGGGATTGCTTGAGTCGTTGTCTCTGCCGGGCTATGTTCGCACGGACCTGCAAGGCTCCGCCAACATCGCGGCTTCGCTTCAAGATCCCTTCCCGAACCTTCCCAAGCGGGCGGACTTTCCGGTGTTGCCGCTGCTGTACGCGCCGCCTTACACAAATAACCGGCCAGCCATCGGCCTCAACGCCGTCGATCCCACGCTAAGGACCCCGTATCTCCAGCAATGGGGAGCAAACTTTCAGTATCAGGCGACTCAATCCACGCTGGTCGAGCTGGGTTTTGTTGGAACGAAGGGCTCGAATCTCGCGACGCAACGGCTCATCAATCAGCCGTTGCTTGCGAGCGCCGCGCAGCCTGTCAATGGGCAGACAACGAACACGGCGTTGAACGCGCAGGTTCGCGTGCCATACGTCGGGTTCTCACCCACTGGGCTGGTTTGGCTTGAAACTTCAACCGACTCCCGCTACAACTCCCTGCAAGCCAGCGTGACGCGCCGCCTGAGCAAAGGGCTTCGTCTGTTGACCTCTTATACCTGGTCGAAATCCCTGGATAACAATTCCGGCTCCGGTACCGGCGCAACATTCACGCAGACCGACGGTGACCAGTATCGCCTCAGCTTGAACCGGGGCCTTTCCGATTTCGATCGGTCCCAGCGCATGGTGGTGAACTTCAGCTACAACATCCCTAAGTGGGGCATGGGTCTGAACAAGACGGCATTCGGACGGCGGCTTTTCGACGCCTGGCAGCTCGCCGGCATCGCAGTGGTGCAATCTGGAACGCCACTGAGTGTCCTCGACACGAGCGGCGCGGCGATCTACGGGACCGCAAACAGCCGAGCCAGCTACGCGCCCGGCGCGACGGTGGAGAGCGCCCGGCTAACAGGCCGTACGCAGGACCGCCTTAACCGGTTCTTTAACACGGCGGCCTTCGTCCGTTCGGGGAACGAGTTCGGCAACGCTGGCCGCAATATTCTGCGCGGACCGGCGCAGCGCAATGTGGACCTGTCGATAAACAAACACATTCCGATCAAGGAAGGACTTGGGCTTGAATGGCGGTCGGAGTTTTTCAACGTCTTCAACCTCGCGAACTTTGCAAATCCCGGCGGGAGCATCACCGCGTCGAGCTACGGAGTGATACGGAGCACGACGGGGAATCCGCGCGTCATTCAGATGGCATTGAAATTGGTGTTTTGAGCGCAAGGCCCGCAAGGCCGGTTGCAACTGCCGACAAGGCACACGTGTTGTAAACTGGACTCGCATGAAGAGTCTTGTTTTTCTGCTAGTACCGCTGACGGCATGGACGGCCGAGTGGTCGGGTTTTCGCGGTAATAACGGCTCGGGTATCGCCGAAACCACCGGTTTGCCCGCGGAACTTTCGCTCAAAGCCGGTGTCGAATGGAAGACAGATCTGCCATCCGGGAAATCCTCTCCGGTCCTAACGGCGGATAGAATTTTCGTCACTGGCGCCGAGGGCAAGCAGTTGTTCACACTCGCTGTTGACCGCAAAACCGGTAAGATCCTCTGGCGGCGAGCGGTCACTCCAGACCGTGACGAACCGCGCCACAAGCTGAACACTCCGGCCGTTGCGACTCCGGTCACCGACGGTACGAACGTCTACGTATTCTTTGCCAATTTCGGGCTAGTACCTAGTTGCATAAGTCAGAGTACTTGGCTTTGGGGCCGGAAGGGAACACGACTGCCTTCTTCCATTCAAACGGCGCTGCCTTTTCGTTGTAGACTTCAACAAAGTCGTCGATCGCTTGCCGCACTTGCCGCG
>SXGS01751268.1_pt1 | contig 10731 bp, 8 predicted proteins | sample 3174681 | NCBI WGS metagenome assembly SXGS01 (sample SAMN11356861, study PRJNA531348) | freshwater metagenome | isolation source: freshwater sample F1-80 | place: China: Fuxian Lake, Yuxi | collected 2017-12-25 | reverse complement strand
TGCGACATCGGCTGCCATCTCTTCTCGATCCTGCCGCCTTTCTCGATCGGCAATACGACGATGGGCTATGGCCTGGGCTGGGCCGGCGCCTCCGCCTTCAACGTGGAGGGCGAGGCGAAGCGCACGATCAGCATCATGGGCGATGGCGGCTTCTGGCATAATGGCCTCACCTCCGGCGTCGGCAATGCCGGCTTCAACCGTAGCGACAATGTGCTGGTGATCGTCGACAACGGCTATTCGGCGGCGACCGGCGGGCAGGACATCCCGTCCTCGCGCGCGGGCAACGCCGTCCGGCGCACCAACAATCCGATCGAGAAAGCGGTGCGGGGCGTCGGCGTCGAATGGGTGCGCCGGGTCAACACCTACGATCTCAAGCGGATGAAGCACACGCTGAAGGAGGCGATGACCACGGAGGAACGCGGCCCCAAGGTGATCGTCGCCGAATCCGAGTGCATGCTCAACCGCCAGCGGCGCGAGCGGCCGATCTTCCAGGCGGCGGTAGAGGCGGGCAAGCGCCGGGTGCGCAGCCGCTTCGGGGTGGACGAGGATGTCTGCACTGGCGACCATAGCTGTATTCGCCTCTCGGGTTGCCCGTCGCTGACCATCAAGCCCAATCCGGACCCGCTGCGCGAGGATCCGGTGGCGGCGGTGGACAATGACTGCGTCGGCTGCGGCGTCTGCGGCGAGATCGCCCATGCGGCGGTGCTCTGCCCGAGCTTCTTCCGCACCGACATCGTCTACAATCCGAGCCGCTGGGACCGCTTCAAGGCGCGCTGGCGCGCTCGCCTCATCGCCGCTCTGCAGCGCGGGCCTGAGCGGAGGCGGCTCGCCCGGCTGGCATGATCGCGCGGCCGCTCCGCATCTCCATCCACGCTCTGGGCGGCCAGGGTGGCGGAGTCCTCGCCGACTGGATCGTCGGCCTCGCCGAGCAGGAGGGGTGGATTGCGCAGGCCACTTCGGTTGCCGGAGTCGCCCAGCGCACCGGCGCCACTGTCTATTATCTCGAACTCGCCCCGGCCGGCGGCCCCGAGCCGGTGATGGCCCTGATGCCGACGCCGGGCGACGTCGATATCGTCATCGCGGCCGAACTGATGGAGGCCGGGCGAGCCATCGCCCGCGGCCTCGTCACACCCGACCGCACGACGCTCATCGCCTCCTCGCACCGCATCTTCGCAATCGACGAGAAGAGCGCGCCGGGTGGCGGCATTGTCTCGCCGCATTTGGTTCTGGAGGCGGCGCGCACCGAGGCCCGACGCCTGATCCTCGCTGATTATGCCGCAGCCGCGCAAGCCAATGGCGCGATCATCTCCGCCAGCCTGTTCGGCGCGCTCGCCGCCTCCGCCGCGCTTCCCTTCGCGCGAGCGGCCTATGAGGAGACGATCCGCCGTTCCGGCAAAGCGGTGCGATCGAGCCTTGCCGCGTTCGACGCCGGCTACGCCGCCCAAGCAGCACCCTCGCCGAAAGATGACATGGCGCAGGGGGACGGTCAGGGGTGTTTGAACTTGGCGCTGCCCAGCGCCGTTCAGCCGCTGGCGCGGCTCGGCGTGGAGCGGCTGCTCGATTTCCAGGGCCGGGCTTATGCGGATTTGTATCTCGAACGGCTGCACGCCGTCGCGCGCGCCGACGCCGCGCTTGGCGGCGAAGGGCTGGATTGGGCGCTGACCGCCGCGGCCGCGCGCCACCTCGCTCTGTGGATGGCCTTCGAGGACGCGATCCGGGTCGCGGATCTCAAGACCCGGCCGGCGCGCCTGCGCCGGGTGCGCGAGGAGGCCCGGCTTGACCCGGGCCAAATCGCCGAGATCACCGACTATATGCACCCGCGTTTCGAGGAAATGTGCGACCTGCTTCCCGCACGCCTTGGCGGACGCCTGCGCGCCTCGCCGCGCGCCCGGCGCTGGACCGCGCCCCTTTTTCGCAGAGGGCGGTTCGTCGCCACCAGCCGGTTGCGCGGCCTCCTGTTGCTCTGGTCGCTGGCCAGGCTCCGCCGTTACCGGCCGCGCAGCCTTCGCTATGGCGAGGAACAGGCGCGGATCGCCGGCTGGCTCGAAAGCGCGGTGAACGCGGCGCGGAGCGATTACGCCCTCGGCGTGGAAGTGCTGCGCCTGCAGCGCCTGGTGAAGGGCTATGGCGACACCCACGCCCGCGGCCTGCACAATTTCGCGCTGATCCTCGCCGCATTGCCGGACCTCGTGGGGCGTGAGGACGGCCCCCTCATCCTGCGCGAGCTTCATGAGGCCGCCCTCAAGGACGATGATGGAACGGCATTGGGGCGCACAATGCGCGCGCTCGGCCGTCGCACCGGCCTCGCTCTCGCCCCCTCGTTATCGCCTCCGAAAAGAAGCGATGGGGCGGCCACGGCCTGAATGGTTGAGAAGGCGCAAGCGGCGCGCCAGACTGCCGCAACGGGAGCGGGGAGATAGAGGTGAAGCTGGGGGTCGCGCGCAAGATCGGCTACGGGCTCGGCGATTTCGGACTCGGCCTGCTCTTCCTCACCGCCAGCCAGTTCCTGCTCTTCTATTATACCGACGTGCTCGGCCTCTCGCCCTCGCTGGCGGGCTGGGTGTTCGGCGCGGCGATCGTCTGGGACGCATTGATCGATCCGTTGATGGGCGCGCTCGCCAATCGCAGCCAATCGCGCTGGGGCCGCTACCGCCCCTTCCTGATCTTCGCGGCGGTGCCGCTGGCACTGTCCTGGGCTTTAATCTTCCTGCCGCTCGGCCTCTCGGGCTGGGCGCTGGTCGTCTTCGCGCTCGGCGCGCATTTCCTCTTCCGCACCGTCTACACGATCGCCGCCATGCCCTATCTCGCGCTCAGCGCGGCGATGACCGAGGATAGCGGCGAGCGCAGCGCGCTGGCCGCTTTCCGGCTCGTCTTCCAGGCCTTGGCCGGCGTGCTCGCCGCCTTCGCGACCCTGCGCCTCGCGGCGGCGCTGGGCGAGGGGCAGATGGGCTGGTTCCTCGTCGCCCTGATCTACGGCGGCGCGGCGGCGGCGCTGCTCGCGATCGTCTTCGTCGCGGCGCGCGAGGTCTCGTTCGGCGAAGGGGTGAGGGTGCGCCCGACCTTCGGCGAGATGATCCGGGTGCTGCGCTCCAACCGCCCGTTCTGGCTGGTCTGCGGGGCGTTCCTGATCGGCTCGGTCGGCTTCGTCTTCTTCAACAAGTCGCTGCCTTACTGGGTCAAATACGGGATGGGGATCGACAATTTCGGGCCCTTCCTCGGCGTTCTCGCGATGGGCATCACCTTCACCATTCCGCTCTGGGCGATGCTGACTCGAAAGACCTCGAAGCGGACGACCTTCCTCGCCGGCACGGGCCTGTCCTTCGCGGCCTGCGTCGGCCTCTGGTTCGCGCCGGAGACTCAAAGCGGCTGGATGCCGTTCATCGCTCTGCTTGGCGCGGGCAATGGCGGCGTGATCCTGCCGAGCTGGGCGATGATGCCCGACACGGTCGAATATGGCGAGTTCCGCACCGGCACGCGCGGCGAGGGCGCGGCCTTCGGCTTCGTCAGTTTCGTGCAGAAGGCGTCGCTGGGCCTCGCCGCCGGCGCGCTGGGCGAGGCGCTGTCGCTGATCGGCTATCGCGCCAACCAGGCGCAGACGCCCGAGACGCTGGCGCAGATGAAGGCGATGATGCTCGGCGTGCCCGCGCTCTTCTATCTGGGCGCGGCGGCCTTCATCCTCTTCTACCCGCTCGACGCGCGGACGCACGGAAGGTTGGTCAGGGTGCTTCAGCGCAGGCGGGCGCGCGCCGCGGCCTGATCAGGCTCCCGCCGCGTTCTGTTGCTCGCGCGCGGCGCGGGCGCGGCCGATCCAGAACAGGCTGTCCTCCTCCGCCGGGGGATCGATGCCGATGGCCTTGAGCGCCATCCGGCGGCTCTGCATCATCATCGGGTTGAGGCGCTGCGCCGGCTCGCGCATCGCGCCGCCATTGCCGCCGACGCTCCAGCTCACATATTTGCCGAACGGCCAGTGATACATGCCGGCATCGCCGCCGCGCGCGATCGAGCCCATCATGATCTGGGTGGCCGGCGCGATCCGCCAGTAGATGCGGCGGGCCTCGTCGAGATGTCCCGCCATCACCGCACGGTGATAGTCAACGAGATAGGGCTTGTCGGGCGATTGCCACATTTCCCAGGCGCCGCCGCCGAACCATTGCGCGCCATAATGTTTGCGCAGCTCCGGAAAGGCGCCGAGCAGCATCGGTGTGCCGATATTGACGAGCACGCGCCCGGCGTAGCGTTCGAACGCTTCGAACACCGTCGCCATGTCGCCGAAGCCGACCTTCAGCGACACGACATTGGGCAGATCGGCGATGCGGTCGAAGGCTTCGAACGGGATCTGGCTCGGGTGGAAGCGGGCGAAATCGAACTTGTCGGACAGGTACATGACCAGGCCAAGATTGGTGCTCTCGGCCAGCATCGCCGTCTTCTCGTAAATCTCGTCCGGCGAGCGGGGGCGGAAGCTCGCCGGGTAGCCGAGCAAAGCATGGCTGCATCCGGCGGCCTCGGCATGGGCCAACAATTCCAGCGACTGCGCGAAGCTGTCGTTGAGCAAGGTGAAGGAGACGAGCAGGCGCCCCTTCGCCTCGTCGCAGACGATCGAGATGAAGCGCTTCGCCTCCTCGGTCGTCAGGCCGGTCTCGACCGCGCACATGGTCGAGAAAAAGCCCTGCGCGATGGCCTGGCGGACGTCCCAGCGGATGCCTTCCTCGTCGAGGTCTCGCATGTCGGCCGAGAAGCTCGGCATGATCGCATTTTCGAGGCCGACCAGGGCCTCGCGCGCCCAGGCTTTGCGCTCCGACCCGCCGACGCTCACTCCGCGGCCTGCGCCTGACTGCCCCGCAGCCGCGCGACGTTCGCCCGGCCGATGAAGAAATCCTCGTCCGGATCGGGGCACTGGACGCCGACCGCCATCAGGCCGCCGCGGATCATCTGGAGATTGTGCTGGAAGACGCGCATCGCGGGCTGGCGAGTGAGGCCGCCATTGCCGCCCGACAGCCATTGCTGATATTTGAGCAAGGGCCAGTGATAGGCGCCCGTCGGCATCACCGGCGCCATGATCGCCATCATCGATTTGAGCGCCGGCGCCATCCGCCAATAATGGCCCATCGCCTCGTCGCTGCGGTTCGCGAGCAGCGCGTTCATCATGTTGACGGCGTGCGGCTGATCGGGGCCTTGCAGCGCCTCGGCGGTCCAGGCCCCCGTCCAGCGCACGTCATAGCTTTTCCGCAAGAGCGGAATCAGCCCGATATTGACGCTGGTGACGAGTAAGCGATCCGAGAAGCGCTCGAAACATTCGTAGATCATGCCGGCGTCCATCCCGCCGACCTTCATCGCCACGACATTGGGCAGGTCCGCCAGCCTTTCATAGGCGTCGAAGGGGACGCCCGAAGGGTGGAAGCGCCCGAAGCCGAACTTGTCGGAGACGAACAAATAGATGCCCATGTTCGTGCTCTCGGCGAGCCTGCGGCCGTACTCGTAAATGTCGTCCTGGCTCTTAGGGACGAAGGCTTGCGGGAAGCTCAAAAGACCGTGAGTCGCACCGGCCTTTTCGGCGGCGGCGAGCAATTCGAGATCGCCTTCGAGCGTGTCGCCGGCGAGGCTGATCGAGATGCCGTAATCGTCTCCCGCCTCGTCGCAGGCGATCTCGACGAAGCGGACCTTCTCCTCCGGCGTCAGCCCGGTCTCGACCGAGCAGAGCGAGCCGAAAAATCCGTGCCGCTTCGATTGGCGGACGTCGAGCCGGATGCCTTCCTCGTCCAGTTCGGTAAGGTCCGGATTGAAGCTCGGCATCAGGACATTTTCGATGCCGCGAAAATGCTCGCGCGCCCAGGCCTTGCGCTCGGCTTTGCTCACTCGGTTGCTCATCACGATCCTCTTATGCGTCGGCTTTGGCGGGCATGTCGCGCGGCCCCGAGGGCGCCTCCGCCTCGCCCCGCTCATAGGCAAGCTGGTGCTCCGCCATGTCGAGATAATCCTCGCGCACCGGCGCGAATATCTCCACGCCGACCGCCTCCTCCTCGCCCAGGGTGCGGCCGATATGGGGGACGTTGGCCGGGATGTAGATCAGTTCGCCCGCCTCCAGCTCCCAAGTGCCGAGATCGCCATTCTCGCCGAGGGTCACCTCGACCTTGCCCTTGAGCAGCAGCATGAGCTGGTCCCAGGGATGGACGTCCGGCTGGCCGGCCGCCGCCGCCCGGCCCGTCATCGCAACCGGCGCGGGCTTGCCCCAGGCGAATTTGAGGATCGCATGATCCATCACCACCGCCGTCTCGCCAAAGGCCCCGCCATAGCGAAGCTGGCGCGGCAGATCCTCGTAGCGGACCTTGTAGACTTTCTTGGGCATTTCGGGGCTCCTTGCTCTCGGCTCCGCGGCTATCATCCGGCCTCATTCCCGGAAATTCGTTTCTCGTTGTCCGCGATAACGCCGCCTTATCGGAAAGGCTTGCTCAGAACGGGTAAAGCGGCGCGGCGTGCTTCATGGTCAGCCACTGCCACTGAGTGAACTCGTCCCAATTGGCCGGGCCGCCATGGCGCGATCCGTTGCCCGAGGCGCCGGTTCCGCCGAACGGGGCCCAGGGCTCGTCGGCGACAGTCTGGTCGTTGACGTGAACGAGCCCGGTCCTGAGCCGCGCCGCCAGCTCCAGCCCGCGCGCGCTCGATCCGGTGATGATCCCGGCGGAAAGGCCGTAATCGGTCATGTTGGCGAGGCGCACCGCCTCGTCCTCGTCATGATAGACGGTGACCGGCGCGACCGGCCCGAAAATCTCCTCCTCGAAGGCGCGCATCCCCGGCCCCACCTCGTCGAGCACGGTCGGCCGGAAATAGCGGCCCTCCGCCGTCCCGCCCGCGCGCAGCCCGGCGCCCGAAGCGACGCTCGCCTCGACGATCTCCTTGACCCGCGCCACCTGCCGGTCGTTGATCAGCGGCCCCAGCGCCACCTGCGCGCGGAACGGATCGCCGACCGGGAGATGATCGGCCTTCTCGGCCAATTTCTCGATGAACGCCTTGGCCATGCCGGCGGGGACCAGCACGCGCCCGGTCGCCATGCAGATCTGCCCCTGGTGGAGGAAGGCTCCCCAGGCGGTGTTGGAGACGGCGAGATCGAGATCGGCGTCGTCGAGGATGATCAGCGAATTCTTGCCGCCCAGCTCCAGGCTGACTTTCTTGAGCAGCTCGCCCGCCGCCGCGCCGATCCGCCGCCCGACCGAGGTCGAGCCGGTGAAGGCGATCATCGCGATATTCGGATCGCGGACGAGCGCGTCGCCGGCCTCCGGCCCGCCTGGGAGGACGTGGAGCACACCCTCGGGCAGGCCCGCCTCCTCGAAGGCGCGGGCGAGGATCATCCCGCCCGATACCGGGGTCTGCGGATCGGGCTTCAGGACGACGGCATTGCCCACCGCCAGCGCCGGCGCGACGGCCCGGATCGAAAGGATCATTGGAAAGTTGAAGGGCGAAATCACGCCGACGACGCCATGCGGCACCCGCCGGGCAAGGCTGGTCACGTTCGGCTCGCTCGGCAGGATCAGGCCGCGCGGCTGCACGACCATCGCCGCCGCCTCGTAAAGCTCGCCCAGGGTCACCTTGACCTCGACCGCGGCCTTGGCCGGGACGGAGCCGGTCTCGCGGACGATCCACTCCTTGATCTCGTCGGCGTTGCGCTCGATGAACTGCGCCGCCTTGCGGAAGACCGGCGCGCGCTCGGCCAGCGGATGCGCGGCCCAGTCGGCCTGCGCCGCCTTCGCCCGCATCGCGGCGTGGGCGATGTCGGTCGCATCGGCCTGGCCGACCTCGCCCAGAGCGATGCCGGTTGCCGGTTCGCGCACCGCGATCGCGCCGCCGGCGGCCCCCGTCCAGCCGCCGCTGAAGACGCGCTTGCTCCAGCGCTCCGCATCGAGCGTGGCGGTTGCGTTCATGTCCGATCTCCTTGCAATTCGGCGATGATCTCGCCGGCCTCGGCGAAGGCGGTGTTCGCGGCCGGTAGGCCGGCGTAGATCGCGGTCTGCATCAGCACCTCCTTGAGCTCGCTGGCAGTGAAGCCGCCTTGCTCCAGCCCGGCGCGGACATGGAGCCTGAACTCCTCCCAGCGGCCGAGCGCGGCGGTGATGGCGATGACGAGCAGACGGCGGGTGCGGTCGTCGAGGCCGGGCCGGCCCCAGATTTCATGCCAGGCGGTGCGGGTGAGCATCGCCTGGAAATCGGCGTTGAAATCGGTGCGGGCGGCGAGCGCGCGCTCGACCCAGTCCTCGCCGAGGATGCGGCGGCGATTGGCGAGGCCGGCCTCGAACAGGGCATCCTTGGCGGCGGCGCTGGACCGATCCGGGAGCAGGAATTTACGCAGCGCCGTCGCCAGCTCGGCCGGCGCTTCGATCTGGGCGAGATGCGCGCAGTCCAGCAGTTCGAGCGAAGCGCCGGGAATGCGCTCGGCGATGCGCGCGCCATGTTCAGGCGCGGGCGTCGAGATGTCGCGCTGTCCCGCCACGACCAGCGTCGGAGCGGAAATCGCCGCGATCCGGTCGACCAGCGCCATGTCGCGGATCGCGGCGCCGCATCCCGCATAGCCGTCGTCGGACATGGCGATCAGCCCGTCGCACAACGTGTCTGCGATCTGCGGATGGGTCTTGGCGAAGGCCGGGCTCAGGAACCGCCCCAGGGCCAAGTCGGCGATGGCCTGCGTGCCGCCGCTGCGCACCGCGGCGATGCGATCCTCCCAGGCCGCACGGTCCATTTCCGCCGAAGTGCAGATCAGGGCGAGGGACGAAACTCGTTCCAGATGGTCGAGCGCAAGCGCCATCGCCACCATCCCGCCCAGCGACACGCCCGCGACCGCCGCCTCGGCGACGCCTGCGGCGTCCATGACGGCGGCGACATCATCCGCCAGGTCCATCATCCGATAGTCGCCCGGCGGCGCGTCCGACGCGCCATGCCCGCGCGCATCCATTCGCAAGACCCGGAAATCGCGCAGCAGAGAGGGCATGGCGCGATCCCAGGAGGACAGATCGGTGCCGATCGAATTGAGCAGCAGGAGCGGCGGCCTCTCCGCCGCCCCCTCGAGCCGCCAATAGAGGCGCACGCCTTTATGGGTCGCGAAGGGCATCGCCATTCTCCCGAAACTCGGCTAGCAGCGCCCGCGCCAAGTCGGCGGATTCACCTGTCTCCGCGCCTCTCCCGGCGGCCGCGAGATTTCGCGCCATCGCGGCGGCGTCCACTTCCAGTCCTTCCGCGACCTCGGCCATCGCCCGGGCGCTTCCGCCCGCAAGCATGAACAACTCCGCGAGCACCGGCGCTTCGGCCTGCCAGCCGCCCAGTCCGCGCTCGAATTGCTGGTGGGCAAGGCCGGCCAGGAACGCGGCGACCAGACCCGGCGCGCGCGCCGCGGCCGAGAGCGCCAGCTGGCTGCCGGTCGGATTGTTCTTGTGCGGCATTGACGAGGAGCCGCCGCGGCCGGCGCGCTCGGGCTCGCGCGCCTCTCCGATCCCATTCTGCGCCAACAAAGCGATGTCGCCGGCCATCTTGGCGAACGCGCCGATCAGGATGCCGAGCGCCGAGGCGAGCCCCGCCAGCGCGACCCGCCGCGCATGCCAGGGCGCGCGCGGCGCGCGCAGGCCGAGTTCGGCGGCCAAAAGCTCCGACGGCGGCGTCGCGCCGACCGGCCCGCCATGCTGAAGCACGAGCGCGGCCTCGCAGGCGCGCGAGAAGGCGCATCGGGCCTGGTGAATTCCCATCAGCCACTGCGCCGCGCGCAGCCCGAAGGTGATCGGCAGGGCGTCTTGCAGCAATGTGCGCCCCATCGCCGGCGTTTCGGCATGTTGCTCCGCCAGGCCGGCCAGTCCCGCCAGCGTCCGCCGCAGATCGGCGTCGAGCAGCGCCTCGGCCTGCTTCGCCTGGAGGACCATGACCGTGTCCGCCAGATCCTGGCTCGTCGCGCCGCGATGCACCGCCTCCGCCGCTCCGCCGGACAGCGCGCCTCGCAAGCGGGCGACGAGCGGGATCGCCATCGTGCCCGCATGGGCCGCTTCGGCCGCCAGGCTTGCGCCATCGATATGCAGGCTGGCGCAGGCTTGAGCGATCTGATCCGCGAGGTCCGGCGGCAGGGTAGCGCGGGCCAAAGCGGCCTCGAAGGCCAGCGCGTGGCGGATGGCGTTGTCGTCGCCATAGACGCGCAGCATCTCCTCGGTCGTCGCGGATCGCAGCAGCAGATGATGCGCGCTCACAGCGCCAGGAACACCGTTTCGCGGTCGCCTTGCAAGGCGATGTCGAAGCGCCAGCGGTCCTGGCCCTCCGGACGGGCGATCAACGTCTCGCGCCGGGCCTCAGGCACGAAGGTCAGGATCGGGTCCGCGTCATTGCCCTCACCGCCGGCGAAGTAGAGGCGGGTCGCCAGCCGCTTGAGAAGTCCGCGGGCGAAGATCGAAACGGCGATATGCGGAGCCTGAAGGACGCCGTCCGGGCCTGGCAGGCGGTCCGGATAGCGAGTGCGGAAGCGATAGTCCCCATCTTCACCCGTCGCGCTTCGGCCGAAGCCTGCACGCGTACCATCCTCGTTGGCCTGCCAGATTTCGATCAGCGCATCCGGCACCGGCTGACCCTCCCCGTCCGTCACCCGGCCGGTGATCTCGATCGTGGACGGCTCAGGCGCGGCGCGTCGGCCGGGGCGGTGCAGCACGTCGTGCCCCGCGGGGAGCAGGTCGAGCCGCGCCCCCCAATCATGCTCGCCGAGCAGGTCCGCGCCGC
>SXGS01192010.1_pt1 | contig 10732 bp, 1 predicted proteins | sample 3174681 | NCBI WGS metagenome assembly SXGS01 (sample SAMN11356861, study PRJNA531348) | freshwater metagenome | isolation source: freshwater sample F1-80 | place: China: Fuxian Lake, Yuxi | collected 2017-12-25 | reverse complement strand
TTGAGCATCGCCTTATGTTCTGCGAGCAGGCGGCGGTACGAGCTGAGGGCGTACGCTTCGTCGATCACGTAGAAGACGCCGTCAAGAGGAAGGAAACCCCTCGCCAACGTGCCGCCGGACCAGAGCAGCTTCCCGTCGGCAGTGAGGTCCAGTCGCTCGGCGCGCGCGTCGTGATTGAGCCCGAAGACCAGACGACCGTCCTTGGGCCGCAACTCCTCGGGCAAAGTGGCGACGTGCCAGTGGCCGACTTCGTTGCACTGCACCACACCGCTCAGGAGGACGACGCTGCCCTGGCGCTTGTAGGACGGCACGCGGAATCCTTCGGCAAGAGCGCTGTACTGCGGCTCCAAAGAGAGCGGCTGCGCATTTTCGGCGTGGACGTAGAATACGATACCCGAGAGCGAAAGCCAGTCGTACCTGGTCGCACCCTCCTTCCACACAACATGCCCTCTGGGCGTGATGTCGATACGGTGAGAGTACTCGTGATGGTTGCCCAGGAAAATGATGCTGCCGTCTCGAGGCCAGCATATGTGTGGGAGTCGGGCAATCAAGTGCGGCCAGTTGGAGGTCCTGACGAGACCCTGCAAGACACACACGTCCCCGAGACGCATCCATCGAGCCCCAGCAAAGCTACCGCCATAGTCCGCCCAGCCAGGTTCCAGATGCAAGCGCCGGGTCCTGGCGGACGAGGTGGGAAACACAAGGCCGTTCAACGGCATCCACGGGCCAACCGCGCCGGCAACCCAATACACGGAACCATCGCTGTTGACGTCTACACGGGCAGTACGAGCGTCAGAGATAATTCGAGAAAAGATGAAGACGCCCGCAGGGCGACAGGGAAGGGGCAGCAGAGCGAACTGACGCCGCATGTCCGGTGCGTAGGCCACTCCACTCAGGAAACACAGGCCGCCCATCAGGGAGTATCGCGGCCGGGCGAAAGGCCACCCGTACGGACGGAACGAGTTCATGAGCACGAGCTTGGCAGAGGACGGCTGCAAAGAGCGCACGTTCCGCTCTTCGGACTCGGTTTGGCTCTGCTGATCGTGAGCGAAGCTGTCGTCCACCACAATCAGAACGCCGCAAAGCGACACCCACGTCTCCGAAGACGGGGCATCCAGCAAAGTCACCTGGCCCAGTTTGTCCACTTGCACCGTGCGGGCGTGATGATTGCCAGCAAAGATCACTTTGCCCAAGCGCGGACGACACTCTTCCGGAAGAGTGGCGATGGCCGATCCCGCACCGCGAACCACTCCACTCAGCGCACACACGTTCCCTTGAAGTTTGTACGAGGGCTGGCTATGCTTTGCGCTGAATCGATGCCACGAATCGGAGAGAGTCAGCTCACCCGAGGATTCGCCCACAGCAAACAGAATGCCATCGAGCGCGAGGAAGTTGGCCCGCAGCAGACCACCGGCGTATCGGACAGTGCCGTCATCGGAGATGTCGACGCGGACGGCGTTCTCATCGCTGCTCACGGTGAATACCACGCTGACGTCAGCGGGGCGGCACTCGGGGGGTAGTTGACAAATGACAGGTTGAGAGGAGATCTGAGAGTAGTTGTCGACTTCCGCCGAGCCAGAGAGAATGCAGAGTTCCCCCTCGCGAAGGAATGATAAGCTGCTATATCCGTCGCCACGGTTGCGCCACGGGGGTTGCAGAGGTAAGAGAATCCTATGAGTACCCGCGGCCACGAAGTGAATGGCATCAATTCCCACCATGGAGGGGATCTCTCCCGACACGAACTCCACCTGGCCAGAGGCGGGCATGACGTCGAACCGTGCCATCTTCCCAGCGCCCACCGGAACGGCGTACGACATCCGCTTGGAGGGACGGCAAGTCTGCTCGAGAGTGAAGGCCACGCCTGCGCCTCCCGTCGCGCTCGCAACTCCCGACAAGTAACAGACAGAACCCACGCGGGAGACGGTCGGAGGGGCGAAGGAGTCCGAGTAGGCCGAGTAGCCAGTGGCGAGGGAGAGGACCTGGCTATGAGGTACTCTGCTGGCAGCGACTTCGATTTCCTTCTGGCGTACGGTAGTTTGAAGACGTTCGAAATGCGCGTCCAGCACCCAATGCAAGCCGTCCAGGCTTACCCACCCGTCGCTGCTGTCCGGACTCTTGTAGTGCACTTCGCCGTTGCGCAGCACATCCACGCGCGCCGTCTTGCCGCCTTGATTGACGGTGAAGAGAAGTCTGCCCGTGTTGGGGCGGCAGCCACCCCCCACCATCGCAAGCACTCGCTCGCTGCCCACAGCCGCAGTTCCGGAAAGCATGCACAATCGACCTTGTTGGAACAAACCCGGGGCGCGATAGCCTTGGCCGTACGCTGCCCACCCGTTCTGCAGTACCAGCGCGTCGCTCTTGGGGCCGACAACGAACACGATTCCGCTCAGCGAGATGAAGTACGCATCGCGCGCGCCCTCACCGATGACGACCACTCCGTCCGCTCCCACATCGATGCGGAAGTATCCGGCTCCGTTGGCACCGCCGAATACCAGTCGGCCGTCGCGCGGACGACATCGATTTGGAAGGTGCGCAACGGTGAGATTTTCCCACGTCGGGTGACGGATCGTGCCGCGTAGGGAGCAAACGTGGCCGTCCAGAACGTACTCAGCGCTTGCAGTACCATTTTCATGGTTGATCCAGCCATGAAGCAATAGCAGCGGGTGAGAGTGCACGCGCTTGCCACGTGCGAACACAATGGAATCCAACGCAAAAGAGGGCGACCGCTCACCGGACACAAACTTGACTACTCCAGTGGCATCCACGTCAAACTGGGCGACGCGGTTCTGTTCAACCACCACAGAGAACGATTCACGGCGGTGTGGGCAGCACACAGCGGGCAACCGACCCACGACGCGCTGCTTGGGAGGCAAGCTGAACCGCCCAGAGAGCACACACAGTCGCCCAATCTGGGAATAGTGCGGCAACGGGTACGGCGAACCGTACGGCCTGACGCCTCCAGCGAGAGGAACGAAGCCAGACACGGGGAACATGGCCAAGCGAAGAACACGCTCGTAACGGGCACTGGCAGCGCGATACTCGGCCATGGCAAACGCCGAATCCACTACGAAAGCCAACCCCGCCAACGATATCAGGCCGCCGCGCCGATTCGGTCCCACCAACACGACGTCGCCGTTGGAAAAGACGTCAACGCGCGCCGAGTTGCTGTCGCCCGGCAATTGGGAGTTCAAATTGTCGAAGAAGTCGGAGCGGAACGACAGACGGCCGCTCAACGGCCGACAGTAATCGGGCAGCGAAGTGATCTTCTGCGAAGTGGCGTCGTCGCGATTGACTACGCCGCACACGACGCACAGAGAGCCCTGCCGGTGGAGAGACAGCGAACGGAAACTCTCGCTGGCGGCGGAGAACCCCTTGCCGAGTTGCAGAGCTGTGCGCTCATTGGCGGTGCGTTGGGACGTCCCGACCGCAGGAGGCAATGGGGGAAGCGCGTTCTGAAGGTTGAACTTGCGCGACCCCTCGTGATCGGACGCTTGTTTGAGAGCAGCGTCCAGACGCTCGGCGAGCTCCTTCGCCTGTTGCTTCAGCTTCTTCAACGTATGGCGCAGCCTGGAGCGCCAGCGCCGTAGCCCTTTGACGCGAGCCTGAGCCTCTGCAATAAGCAGAGGGTCCCCCGATGCGAGGTCACTCTGCAGACGCCGGCGCGCACGTGCAAATCGTGCCTTGAGGCGATGTAGACGGACTGCAACTCCGTGAATCTTTGCACGCAGCGCAACGAGAGCCTTTTGGAAAAAACTTGAATCGTAATGCTTCTCCTCGAGCTCTGGCGGCACCCGTCTCTTCTTCCAATGGCCGTGCTCGCTTAGCACCCACGTATACCGCTTCAATTCATAATACTTTGGTTCCCAGTGCCCCTCTGGTGGTGGTCGCATGGGTGCGAAAGAGCGAGGCGTGGGGATTTGAGGCGGAGGGGGGCGCTGTGGAGAGGGTTCTTCGCGCGGACCCGGCATGTGGGAGCAGGTGTACTTGACAGTGCCGTACTTGTAGGTGCCAACGCATGGGTCACCCCAGCGACTCGAAACGCGAACAGAACACCGATCACGGCCATTGCAAATGGCGCCAATTTGGGTGGTGATAGGAAGACGGCAGTTGGTATTCAACATGGCCCACCAGGCCGGGTACGGACACATGTTCCTGTGAGTGCGACCGTACGTGGCCGACAAGACGTTGATCTGGCCGTACTCGCAGCGGAGGTCCAGCTCTTGCCCCTCGCACCGGACCAGAGTGCGCACACCCGGCGGACTGGCGAAGTCATGCCGTTGCGGCAGCCGCAGAGGACGGCGGGCGGGGTGGCCGTGTCTCCAGCGCGCAGTCGAGAAGCGCGGAGGCGCAACGGCGGCAGCGACCGCTGGAGCTCGAGCTCGCGGGCGCGGCGCACTTCCCCGCACGTGTGTGTGCGGCCAACCGCCCTGACGCGATCGACGAGGACGCCGCCGCCACCGCCGCGCGCCACCCCACGACGACCGCAGCAAACGCTCTTCTAAGAAGGCGGCTAGCGCTGGGGCGGCGGCAGCTGACTGGGGCGCGCTGCTTCCCGGGCGAGCGCTGTCGGCGGCCACAGCGACGCTGCTGCTACTATTCTCTGCGCCGGGCACGTCCGACGTCACTGGAGGAGGCGGCAACAATATGGCTCCTTTTACCCCCGCATAGAAGTAGATGCCGCTTAGTGACACAAACTTGGCCTGACCGTCGAATGCGGAGTTGAAGCGGATGAAACCATTCCACGTGATGTCAAGCTCTTCCGTCTTGTGAAAGCCTTGAAGGTCACCAGTCGCTGCGGAAACGAGCAAGTTCCCATCGCGTGGCCAGCAGGAGGGCGACAGTCGGCCGATATGCTTGCCAAACAACGTGCCGGAAGGAACAGCCACAACACCGGCCAACACGCACAGCTCTCCATTCCGATGGAACGAGGCGCCCAAGTAACCGCGGCGGAAGTTGCGCCAATTGTGGTGCAAACGAATTGCTTTCAGCTTCGCTGTGGACGACGGGAACATCATACCGTCCAAAGCCACCCAATCTGCAGCGTCTGGCCCCGCTAGGAACTTCACCACGCCACGACGAGTGACCGCAGTCTGCATGGAGCGGAACTCGTCCAGTCCGTTGAAGAAGATGAGGTTTCCTCGCGGTAAGCATGAAGGGGGTAGCTGGGCCAGCGGCGCCTTCAGGATAGCCGAGTTCGCCATGCCTGATACAACACACACGTGTCCCAGCTTTGACACGTGCGGCTCGGCGTAAGGCTCCCCAAAGCCGACAAATCCATTGCGTAAACGCAGTTTGGCGGATGCTGGCTTCTGCTTGTTCGCCCGATCAATTGCGCGTTGCAGCTCGTGGGCCGCCGCAGCTTCCCGAATGGTCTGCCGATTAAAGGCTTCCAACGAGGCGCGCCAGCGACGGAGACGAGCCCGTTTGAGTTTTTCGCGGTACGCATCCGCCGCCCGGCGCTGAGCAGCAGCACGCTCCTCCAACTCTCGCTGGCGAGCGCGGGCGCGCTCTTCAGAGCGCATTTTCTCCTGCAGAGCCAGCGCCTTAGCGTGCTCGGCAGCTTTCTCGCGGGCAAGCTGAAGCGTCTTCGCCAGCGCAAGCTTAGCTGCCTGAGCGGCATTGGTCCCGGCAAGCTTGAGCTCCTCCAGTCGCCGCTTCCTGCGGTTCTCGATGGCGCGCAGAACGGCGCGGTCGTCAACGACGAAGTGGACGCCTTCCAGTGACTTCGAGCCCGTGCCGCCGTGCGTCCAGATTCCGCCGTCGGCGTGCACGTCGATGCGCCGCGTGGTGTCGCGGTAAGCCGAGGAGAAAGTAAGGCGACGCGTAGGTCGGCACGGGGGAGGTAGGCGCCGGGCGATGGGTCCGGGCTGACCGCGCGTGTCGACCACAACACCGGACAGCAGACACATTTTCCCCTGCCGTTTCCAGGTCGGAAAACGGTAGCCCTTTCCCAACGGTTTGATCCCATTCTTCAGATGGATTGGATGATGCGAACGAGTAAAAAAAGCAATGCCTGAGAACGAGACCCAGGGCTCACTCTTCACTCCAGATTTCCACTCCACACGACCATCGGGATGGATGTCGATGCTGTGCAAATGGTGGCTGCTGAGAGCACTGGCCCGAACGACACCTTCAGTTGGGCGGCATTGCTTGGGCAAGATCCCAATGACCTTGTTAGTTACGTTGAAGCTGGCCAAACCCGGAAGACGAGCAGTGCCAGAAAGAACACAAAAATCGTCAGCGTACAAAACTCTCACTTTGGCACACACCACTCCACTGTGGTCGATGTTAGACTTGTTAAAGAGCTCCGAACCGTGAATCAGATCGAAGTGGGTGTAGCCCTCGCCGTTTGTAGTGATGGCAGTGTGTACCATAAGCTCGACTCGTGTCGAGTTCACAGTGAAATGCGAAAGATGATAAGCACGCCGGTCACCCGGAAAAAGAGTGACAGCGTGTTCGTCACCGCGAGGGAACACGATGCCGCCGCCGCTGGACGTGGAGTTCTCGCTGCTTGCGACTGCGTGGCGAACAAACGTCATGAACCGCTTGCCGCAGCCCCAGCGAGCAAAGGGGGCTCCGTGACGGCAGCGGAAGCCACCGCTAACGTACTCCAGCAGGAAACCCGTAATCTTGCGACCGTCGCCCAACACGCGGAAGGACCCGTGGGAGTCCGGGGTGTCGCCGAAACACACCTGCTCGTGAGACACGGACTCGAAGGCCTGCTGACGAGAGAAGCGCGGGGCGCCTACACCAAAGCCAAACGGCTTCCAGGGCGCGCGCAGATGGAACCTCCGGGCATTCGTGCGACGGGTCGAGAACACTATTGAGTCCAGCGGTACGTAAGGAGCCTTCGAGTTGCCAGAGACAAATCTCACTTCGCCGTTGCGGCCGACATCGACGCGCCCAACCGCAGGCACGTAAAACATGAGCGTGGACGAGGGTCTGCAGTCGGTGGGCAAAACGAAAAAGGCATTCTCTAAACTTCCGCCGTCGACTTTCGGCTTCATTACTCCGGAGAGGGTGCAAACGCGACCCATAACAGCGAATGACGGCGGCGCAAACGGTGCACCGAAGGACTTGTAGAAGCGAGCGTCAACCGAAAGCGCACCCGAGAAGGACTTCAGGGGACCCACCACTTCCCCGTATTGCTTCACCGTAGCAGCTGAGGGGACACGGGGTGGTGGCGGTAAGAAGCTGTTCTTCAACTCTTCTTCCCGCTTGGTCTTCAGAAGCTGCTCAGCTTCGAACTGGGCAAAGAGCTGGCCCGCCCGTTGGGCTTCTTCTTCGGCCTTAGCGTCCAAGTGTGCAGCGCGACCACAGACTTTGGTTGCACGCTTGAGCAGACGGACGGCTTTTTTCTTGAGTTTGTGAGCTTGCAGCTTCCCGCTCTGATAGGCCTGCTGCAACGCGACGTTCCCGCGATCACGCTCCCACTTCACCAACAGCGCACGCGACAGGTCAAAGGCAGATTTGGAATCCGCGACCGCCATGTGGGCGCGTCTCGTCAGGCGGGAACACCGACGGCGCAACTTCTCTGCTAGACGCTTGCTCGAAGCGGCCCACTTGCGATTACGACTGGCAGCGGCTTTTGCATCATTGGCGGCTGCCAGCTCGCGGACGAGTTTGATGCGTTGTATGGTCTCAAGGAGGCGGCGACTGGCGTCCGTTTGTTGCTGTCGGAGCCGAGCAGCCTTAGCGCCGGCGGCAGCGTCAGCGAACTGGGCTGCTGCGACATGAGCCGAAGAGCGGGCGCTGGCCTGTACTGCAGCCTGCAGCTGAGTTTGATGAACTTGCAGCTTCTCTTGTGTGACCGCAACGGCGTCCTTTATCTCGGTGGCCTTCTTCTGCAAGGATTGCGCTGCAGCCGCAGCCGCATCGGCGCGCGCCTGCAGCTTAGGGTTTTGGTCCGCTTGCGCCTGGGCCTTCTGGGCAGCGGTGGTGGCGGCATTCGCGGCCAGCGACGCGGAAGACGCCTGTGCTGCCGCCTTCTTCACAGCGGCAGCGATCGCCCTCACCCGCAGCTGCAATTTGTCCGCCAAAAGCTTCGCCTGGCGGTCGGCTTCAGCGGCTTGCTGAGCTCGCTGACGCGCCTCGGCCGCAGCCGCAGCGGCCTTGCGCGCCTTCATGGACAGCGCAAAGGCTTCGCGCTCAGCCTTTGCCTTCGCCAGGGCGGCCTTGCGGGCCTCGTAGCGCTCCCGAGCAAGTCGTTGCTCCAGCATTCGGGCCAACGCGCGACGACGCCGCCGCTGCCATACAAGCGAGACGAGAAAGGCGTTAGATGACACTATGATCACGCACCCCAATACATACCACACGGGCACGACGTACGCGCGCCTCAGCTTGACTCAGAGCCAAAGAGGAAGCAAGCTTCGCTTTTTCATCTGCCAGCTTCTGTGCCTGGTCTGCCTCCGAGCTTGCTTGGGACGCACGAAGGTCCGCTGCTTCCTTCTTGGCTTTGGCTTGCGATGCAGCATGCCGAGCATTCCAATCTCCGCTGTCCGCGAGGGCGTTCGACAGTGCCATGGCTAATCGACGTGCAGCTCCAAACGCAGCCCGTCGGGCAAGATCACTCCTCAGTTTCAGAGCAAACGCGGTCGCTCGCAAATGAGCAGCCGCCATCTGAACTACGCGTATTGCTCTGGTGTCCTCCGCGGCATGTTGACGTTCGGCGCGATCCTCCTTGATCTCCTGACGGGCGTGAAGCAGCTCGTGCTGCATATCAGCCAACGTCGTCTTGGCAGTCTCGACGCGATTCAAGAGTCGATCCACGTCCAGCTTAGCCCTGTTCGAGGCAGTTTCCGCTCGCTGCATGGCGGATACCGCTTTCGTCAACCCAGCGGGATCGGCCGCGCCAATCGCTCGCGCTGAAGCCAAAGCAGCCGAAGCCACTTGCTCATCCTCCCTCAGCCGATCCAACTGCTTCGACGCTTGCTCGAGAGCGGCCTGTAACGAAGCCAGCTGAGATTCTTGGTTCTTGATAGAAACGGAATATTTCGCCAGGCGAGCGTTTTCTCCTGCCTCACGAAGATCCTCCCTCTTTTTTTCTTCGTTGCTGAAAGCGGTTTCTTGATGCAGCTGAATCTGGTGTTCAATTAGCTCCTTGGCGAGCTTGGCATTCGAGGCAGCCAGCGCAGCCGAGTCGGACCGGTTTTGCGCCATTTCCACTTCCGAGCGCAGCACGGCGAGATGGGCGGGGGAGGTGGCGTTCGTGACGTTCGAAGACTGAGCCAATTCTAGCGCCGCTTTGGCAATGTGCAGGTCGTCCAGCGCCTTCTGGGCTCTGAGCTCCAGGTCCTGTGAGCGCTCCATCGGCTCCCGTAGGGCAGCGGACCCGCCTTGCAATTGGACCACTGCGGAGTTGGCCATCTTGGCCGCCAACTTCGCATCCTGCAGCTTTGCTTTGGCTCGTTCGAATCGGCCGGTTTGGGCTGCTATCTTATTTTGGAGTCGGAGCACGACATCCGGACTCTTTGCGGAATCCAACTTCTGCTTGAGCGCGTCAATTGCGGCTTTTGATTTCTGCATTTGGACCTTGAGCTGAGCGGTCTGACGCAGGGCAGATACTGCGGCCACGACTTGAGCAGGGGAGGGAGCAGAGTTCGCCATCTTGGCCGCCAACTTCGCTTCGTGCAGCTCAGCTTTGGCTTGTTGCAATCGGCCGGTTTGTGCTGCTATCTTGTCTCGCAGACGGCGCACGACATCCGGACTTTTCGCGGAAGCCAACTTCTGCTCGAGCGCGTGAATCACGGCTTTTGACTTTTGCATTCGGATCGTAAGCTGAGCGGTCTGACGCAGAGCAGCGGAGACGGCGGCCACGTCTTGAGCAGGAGGCGCTTCTGAAGAGAAGGGACGAGACAAGGCGGCGGCAGCGGCGCTTTGTGCGGTAGCCGCTGCTTGCTGGGCGATCACAGAAACCTTCTGGGCAAGTTTCGTGGTTTGGCACGCGCGCTCGCGTTCTTCTTCGAGTCGTTTGATATCTGCCAGGCGCATATCGTCCTCGCGTTTGCGGGAAGTTTCCCGTTCTAAACGCAACGTCTCTTCCAGATCCCGCTCTTTGCGTTGGCTGCGTTCCTTCTCGATGGCGAGGGCGTGCTGCTTCTCCATCTCAATGGCCACTTTAGCCGCTTGTACACGGTCCTGAACCAATTTCTCCGATTCCGCCTTGGCTTCTGCGATCTTCGCAGCCGTCTCGCGTTCGAGTTTGGCCTTTTCTTCCGCAAGACGATGAGCTCTCTTCTGGGCTCGCTCAGCGGCATCAGTGGCGTTGGCAGCTTTGGCCAAAGCGGCTCGCTCAGCATCCATTAGCTTCTTTTGCAGTGCCTGTTGTTCATCTTCTTTTTCCTTCGCTTCCAGCTGCTCTTTCTCGTTGCGCGCCTTATCTTCTTCCTTCTGGCGCTCCTGCTCTTGCACTCGTTGGCGTTCAAGGCGAATCGCGTCGTCGTGCTGGTGCTTCAACGCAGCGGTCTCTCTTTCAGCGGCGTCCTTCTCCATACGCGCTTGGTCAAGTCGCAGCTGCGTCATTTGCGTCTTCAGTTCGGCGACTTGGCTTTTCACTTGTGTCACATACGCCACATTCTTGGAAGCTTCGGCGTCTTTCTCCATCTGCTGCAAGCGCGCCATCGTTTTCTGCAACTGGGCGAACTGTTCGTTCACTGATTCGACAGCGGCTTTTGCCCTCGCCTTCATTGCCTGCGCAAACAGAAATGCGAGAAAGAGTTAGAAACATGTACGC
>SXGS01685823.1_pt1 | contig 10736 bp, 6 predicted proteins | sample 3174681 | NCBI WGS metagenome assembly SXGS01 (sample SAMN11356861, study PRJNA531348) | freshwater metagenome | isolation source: freshwater sample F1-80 | place: China: Fuxian Lake, Yuxi | collected 2017-12-25 | reverse complement strand
CTTTCCTCCTCTTTTTTAATCAGTTCAGGTGGTGCGTTTTTTGTAAAACCGGGATTTTTCAATTTAGCTTTAAGGCTTTGGATAAAACTTTCTTTTCTTTCAATTTCTTTTTTGAGATTAGCTTTTTCTTTATCAACATTAATAAGATCTTTTAATGGTAGATAGATTTCTATTTTGTCGAGAAATTCGGCTTTTGAATTTTGTACTTTTTGCCCTTTTTCTGAGATTTCGAGATTTTCAAGGCGGGCAAGTTTTTTGATAATTTCCGCATTTTTTTTGATGACCTGAGTGTAGGTGTCACCGTAGATGACGGCACTGATCTTTTTTGCAGGTTCTACCTTTAAAGCGGCACGAAGACTGCGGATTTTAGTAATTATTTCGAGAATCATGTTCATTTCTTTTGCCTCTTTTGCGAAGAACATCTTTTTATCTACTTCTGGCCATTTTTCTGTAATCAGCATGCTTTCCGGGCTAACAAATTCCCAGATTTTTTCAGTGACAAATGGGACAAATGGATGAAGGAGTTTCAAAGTATTTTGAAGGACGTACAGCAGGACTTCTGGATTCTTGTCTTCACCTTTGGAGATTTCGAGGTACCAGTCGCAATATTTTGACCAAAGAAACTCGTAAATTTTACTTCCTGCATCTGAGAAACGGTAATTTTTCAGATCTTTGTCCACTGTCTGAATTAATTCATTAAAAGTTGTGAGGATCCATTTGTCGGCATGGGTTTTTGCCTCAATTTTGGTACTATCAGTTTTTTCGATTTCAATATTCATTAGAGAAAACCGTGAAGCATTCCAAATTTTGTTGATAAAATTTCTGTAGCCAGCGATTTTTTCTTCATAAAGACGCATGTCGCTTCCAGGGCTTGAGCCGATAACAAGGCTTAATCTTAATGCGTCGGAGCCATATTTTTCGATCATATCCAGTGGATCGATGCAGGTTTCCGGATTTGATTTGCTCATTTTTTTGCCGTTTCGGTCGTGGATTAGTCCGTGCAGATAAACGGTGTGAAATGGAATTGTTTTTTCTTCCGGTAGGCCATCTTTTCTTAGTGCATAAGTGGAGGCAAGAATCATTCGTGCAACCCAGAAAAAGAGGATGTCATAGCCAGTTTCGAGAACGTCTGTTGGGTGATAATATTCGAGATCTTCAGTTTTTTCCGGCCAGCCGAGTGTGGCAAAAGTCCATAAGGCCGAACTGAACCAAGTATCTAAAGTATCCGGATCCTGAATCCAGTAATCCCCTTCCGGGTTTTCTGTACCAAATTTCACCTCACCATTTATGTTTAAGGTATTTAGCAAAACGCTTGAAGCATTCTTTACTGAATTAAAAGCGTCGTATTGTTCTTTGGTAACTTTGTACCACATTGGAATCTGGTGGCCCCACCAGATCTGGCGGGAGATACACCAATCTCTTAAATTGTTGATCCAGTGAAAATAAGTTTTTTCAAATCTTGCTGGAAGAATTTTGATCATTTTTGATTTCACTGTGTCATGCAAAACTTCTTTGATACTGGATTTTTTCCCTTTCCAGTCGATTACCGGCTTGTTTACATCGATAAACCATTGTTTCATTATTTGCGGCTCGATAATTCCCTTTCCGCGATAATTTACGGAAACATTATGAACATATTCTTCGTCGATTTTTACAACCAAGCCCTTTTCTTTTAACTTCTCGACTATTTTCCATCTGGCTTCTTCAATCGGCATGCCGCCAAATTCTTCGGAAACCTCTTTGCGAATTTTTCCTTCAAAATCGATAATTTGTGGTGCTTCTAATTTGTGTTTCTGGGCGATCTCAAAATCGACAAGGCTGTGAGCAGGTGTAATCGTCATTGCTCCTGTTCCCATTTCCATGTCCACACATTCGTCGCCGATTACTTTTGCGATGATTTTACCTTCGATCCATTCGACTTCAAATTCTTTGCCGATCAGGTCTTTGTATCTTTTGTCATTTGGATTTACGACAATAATTTTGTCGAGAAATTTAGTTTCCGGTCGAGCAGTACCTATTACTACCGGGCCGTATTGAAAATAGTAGAATTTGGTTTTCTCTTCTTTGTATTCCAGTTCGTCGTCGGCAACGGTGGTCTGCATTTTGGGATCCCAGTTTACGATTCGTCCGCCATGGTAAATCAGTTCATCAGCGTACATTTCTTTAAAAAGAGTGTTTACAGCATGGTTCATCGACTCATCGAAGGTGTATTTTTCACGTGTCCAGTCGCAACTGGCGCCCATTTTCCTCACCTGATTGCGGATCGTGTCCTTGGAATTTTCGACAAATTTGCGAATTTCTACGAGAAGTTTTTCTCTGCCAAGTTCTAGGCGAGGATTTTTGATTCCCTCTGCCTGAAGCTTCTTTTCAACGACACTTTGAGTGGCGATCGCGGCATGGTCAGTTCCTGGAACCCATAACGCAGATTTTCCAAGCATGCGTTGGTGGCGAATCATGATGTCTTCAAGAGCAAGCATTACCGCATGTCCAAGATGCAAAAAGCCGGTTGCATTTGGCGGCGGCATGGAAATTGTGAAAGGTTTTTGGCCTTTTGCTTTTTTCGGGGTGAAGGCTTTTGCGTCTTCCCATTTTTTATAAATATCATTTTCAAATTTCTTTGCTTCGTATGCCGGGTCGATTTGGGTCATTGTTTCTGGTATTAAGAGGAGTTGTTTTTGGCCATTTTACCTGCTATAATTAAGGGATTACAAATGATTTTTTTAGTGGTATAGAGAATATTGACATACCACTTATAGTACTTTAGAATTTGAGGTACTGTCTAAAAACTGGATTAATGGCTAACGACTCAGCAAAAACAAGGCCTTCAGAAAGTTTGAATCATGCCGACGAGCATGGTCATTCTGCGATGGAAAAATTTGATCACTCAGAGAAGATTGATAAGGATCAAAATGTTAAAGCTGCAGTAGATACTATTGCTGGTGTTGATGCAGTCGAGGAGGGTGCGGAAGCGATGGGTCATGTTTCTGAAGGAGCTACGGAAGGCAAGGAGCAGAAAGGGTTCTCTATGTCTGCTTCAGGCCAGACTGCGGCTTCAATTCAGGACATTACAGCTCAGTTGTTGGCAAATCTTCCATCGGAAAAAGAGATGAGAAAACAGATTGAGCGAGAAATTAAAAAAGAAATTGGCTATCTTCATAATAAAGCGATGAAAATGGTTAAAAAGCCCGGTGAAATGAATTATTTTGAGATGAATAATTTGATGAGAAAGATTCGGGAACTCAAAGGGATTTTGATGATGTTGGTAAAATCTTCGGTTGAAGGTCTAAAAAGCCTTTGGCTTCGCTATGTGCATGGTATAATGCAGTAGCATAGGGCTTAAATTTGGAAATGGAAAATGAACTTTTGATCAACAAGATCAATTCTTTAAAGCGCGAAAAAAACGCGGTTATTTTGGTGCACAATTATCAGAGGCCGGAAATTTATGATGTGGCGGATTTTATTGGCGACTCTTTGGGGCTTTGTATTGAGGCTCGAAATACTTCGGCAGATATGATTGTATTTTGTGGCGTGCATTTTATGGCGGAGAGCGCAGCTATTTTGAATCCTGATAAAAAAGTTTTGATTCCAAATATTGATGCGGGGTGTGCGATGGCGGATATGGTTGATGTGGATGAATTGAAACGATTTAAGAAGAAGCATCCAGATGCGGCTGTAGTTACTTATGTGAATTCTACGGCAGAAGTAAAGGCAATTTCTGACGTTTGCTGTACATCTTCAAATGCCGTGGCGGTGGTGCGGGCGATGCCACATTCGAAAATTATTTTTGTGCCGGATAAGAATCTGGCTCTTTATGTGGCAAAAAGTGTTCCGGAAAAAGAAATTATTCCATGGGAGGGGTATTGTCCCATGCATCATGCGGTGGATCGAGATTATGTTGAAGAGGTAAAAAGAGAAAATCCTAATGCGAAAATTATTGCGCATCCTGAATCCAAGCCGGAGGTTCTGGAGCTGGCGGATCATATAGCAAGCACAACGGGAATGATTGGCTGTGCGAAATCCGATCCGGCGAAGGAGTTTTTTGTTTTAACGGAGTGTGGAATGACGGATAGGCTGCATCGTGAAGTTCCGGGAAAAAGTTTTAAAGGTCTTTGTAATATGTGTTTTGATATGAAAAAAAATACTTTGGAGATTATTTTAAAGGCTTTAGAGAATGAAAAACCGGTGGTGCGTGTAGATCGAAAGATTGCGGCAAAGGCGCGGTTGGCTTTTGATAAAATGTTTGCTATTACCTAATTATGGACAGAAAAGCTTTACGAGAGTTTACACATAATTGTGCGGCTAGACTGACTTTGGAAAACACTGATTATCAACAGTGGGTTTTTCGGTATACTTTTTTGGAGCTTGAGAAAGATTTAGGGCATTTGGGGGATTTGAGTTCTGGATTGGTTTTTGACGAGAATTTGTCGGCTACTGCGAGTATTGTAATGAAAAGTGATGGTGTTTTGGCTGGTTTGGACGAAATAGAGTACTTCTTGGTAGGTGCAGATAAGAATTTTCGGCCACGGGTTTCTGGGGATTTTCAGGTGGAGAGCTTTTTTAAGGATGGAGACCTGGTTTCTGCGGGAGATGTGATTATGAAGATTTCTGGTGGAATTAAGGATTTATTGGCGGTTGAAAGAATAGTTTTGAATTTATTAATGAGAATGAGTGGCATTGCGACAAGTGCTGCTCGGATTGTTAAACTGGTGCCAGATGTTTTGGTTGTGCCGACTCGGAAAACTCTTTGGGGTTGGCTGGATAAAAAGGCTTGCTCGATTGGTGGTGCGGGAACGCATCGTTTAAATTTGTCAGATGCGATTATTTTAAAAGATACACATTTGGACTTTTTTGGGCGGGATTTTGGTCGGATTTTCGAGAAAATCGAGGCTGCTGACGCCGATTTTCCGAGATTTGTAGAAATTGAGGTGGAAAATGGTGAAGAGGCCTTGAAAGTGGCGGATTTTTTTCAGGACCGGAGTGGCTTTGTACCAGTAGTTATGTTAGATAATATGGTTCCGACGGCAATTTCCGAGACTATTGAAGCTGTTAAGTTGAGAGGCTTTTATGATGCCTGCTTGTTTGAGGCTTCGGGAGGAGTTGTCGAAGAAAATGTTCAGGCTTATGCTCGAACTGGAGTTGATATCATTTCAATGGGAAGTTTGACGGGTGGAGTGAAGGGGTTGGATATGAGTATGAAGATTGTTTGAGGATTTACTCTTCAATAACTTCTGCCCTTATTGAATCTTTCATGTCTCAATATTTTTCGTTCAATAGGGATTTCCTCTCTGTCTTATATCAAAGATCTTCTCCTGACCGTCGGGATTTTTGATATGACAGAGTCCTTCGCTCCGGGATCGCTAAAATCACGATCCGCTACACTGCGGATCGGAAATCTCGCTACTTTTTGGTGGGCGAGGAGGGACTTGAACCCTCACGACTTTCGCCACTAGTTCCTAAGACTAGCGTGTCTACCAGTTCCACCACTCACCCACGTTTGCTTTCTTGAAAGCCTTAGTATTGTAATTTGGGAATTCTAAAAAGCAACCTAAAAAAATTCTTTGACTTCTGAAATGTTTTGCGGTATTTTTTAGACTATTTTCTGGTGTATTTATAAAATAATATTGCCTATTTATCAAATTTCTGGCTTGACAGGCTGTTGACAAATGAATATCTTGTTCACATCAAACAATTGTTCGAAGGTCGAAATAACTTAAGCAAAACAAATTTATGACTACTTCTTCTTCAGCGTCCAAGGTAAATCTCTCAGAAATAATCGAGGAAATGTTCATGGTTCTCACTAATAAGGAGAAGGATGTGATTATTCAAAGGTTCAGTTTGGACAATAAGCCTCGTCGTACGCTTGAGAGTATTGGTCAGCGTTTTTCTGTCACAAGAGAACGTATTCGTCAGATTGAAAAAATTGCTTTAGGTAAACTTCGTAGAACTGTACAGACTACAAAACTTAGTACTGTTAATGAGGTTGCTGACAAAATTTTGCGTGAAAATGGTGGTGTTTTACTTGAAAAGAAACTCGTGAGCCAGATTTTGAACTCTTTGAGCTCTGGTGATGGTCTGGATGGGAATATTATTCGTTTGGCCTTGAATATTAATCCTGGAATTGAAAAAGCGGAAAAAACAAATGTTTACTATCCTTTTTGGAGATTTAAGGAGATTGATCTTTCTTTAGTAAATTCAATTGTTTCAGCCGGAATTAGCATTTTGAAGAAAAAAGAAGATTTAATGCCAGGCCCTAAGATGGTTGCTCAATTGCGCCAGGTTTTGACAAAGAAAATTGAAAATTCAAGTGATGAGATGGTTCTCTCTTCTTTAGAGGTTGATAAACGTCTTAAGAGAACTGAGGAAGGTTTTGGGTTAATGGCTTGGAGACATATTAATCCAAGAAGTATTCGTGATAAGGCTTATATTATCTTGAAAAAGGAGAAGAAACCTCTGCATTTCGTGGAAATTGCAAACAGAATCGCTTCGGCAGGTTTTGATAAAAAAGTTGTAACAACTCAGGCAGTTCATAATGAGCTTATTCGCTATGATCAGTTTGTTTTGGTTGGCCGCGGTCTTTATGGATTGAAAGAGTTTGGTTATAGTAAAGGAACTGTTGCTGAAGTGATTGAGGATTTGCTTCGAAAGAAGAGTCCCCTATCCAAACAAGAAATTATCGAAGGCGTTTTACGTCAGAGACATGTTAAGAAAGGTACGATTTCTTTGAACCTTCAGAAAAATCCACAATTTGTACGTGTAGGACGTGCGGTTTATTCTCTAAGCGATAATCTTAAAGGAAAAAAGTAAAGCCAATCGTTTTGCTTTTGGTCAGCGGATTGTGTAAATTCTAACTATGTCCGACTGCATTTTCTGCAAGATTATCAATAAGGAAATTCCGAGTAGTTTTGTCTATGAAGACGACGACTGTGTAGTGTTTAAGGATATTCATCCGAAAACAAAGACGCATCTTTTGGTGGTACCTAAAATGCATATTGATTCGATTGCACATTTGGCGGAAACTGATACTGAATTAGTGGGCAAACTTTTTCAGGTTTGTAAAAAAGTGGCTGATCAGCTAGGCCTGCCTGGCTATAACCTTCAGGTAAATGTAGGCAAAGAGGGCGGCCAGGAGGTTTTTCATCTGCATATTCATTTAATGTCTAGATTCTAATGTCATACGTTAATCTGCACGCGCACTCACATTATAGCTTGCTGGATGGCTTTGGCAGTCCTGAGGAAATCGTTAAAAGAACGAAAGAATTGGGCTATCCTGCTGCGGCTTTGACGGATCATGGGGTAACTTATGGTTTGCTGGAATTTTATAAGGCAGGAAAAGAACATGGAATTAAGACGATCTTGGGTTGTGAGCTTTATGTGGCGCCGCGCACGCGATTTGATAAAGATTCAAAACTGGATGTAAAACCATATCATTTAACGGCTTTGGCGAGAACAAATGAGGGGTATCAGAATTTGTTAAAACTGGTAACAAAAGCTCATCTTGAGGGATTTTATTATAAGCCGCGCGTGGATTATGATTTGCTGCGCGAACACGCTAAAGGCTTGATTGTTTTGAGCGGGTGTCTTGCGGCGAATCTGCCGAGGGCAATTATGTCCGGTGATGAGGCGGAAATTAAAAGAGTGATTGAGTTGCATCTGGATATTTTTGGGAAGGAAAATTATTTTTTGGAAGTTCAGGATCAACCGTTAAACGAGAGTCAGCTTTTTGTGAATGAACGGCTGAAAAAATTGTCGAAAGAGTATGGATTGGATCTCGTGGCAACAAATGATTCTCATTATCCACGGCCGGAAGATAGTGAAGTGCATGACATTTTACTCTGTATTCAGACCGGGACGAACGTGAATGATGAGAATAGAATGCGCTATACTGGCGATTTTTCGATTCGAAAAGTCGAGGATTTGCGGGTAGCATTTGCGGATTGCCCGGAGGCAATTACGAATACTTTGAAGATTGCGGAGATGTGTGATGTAAAATTTGAATTCGGAGAGAATCTTATCCCCTCTTTTGATACGCCAGACAGTAAATCGGCAGAGGCTTATCTGCGGGAATTGTGTATTCAAGGATTGAAAGATCGGATGGGTGAGGTTCCCGAGGATTATATGGAGCGTCTGGAGTTTGAGTTAAAAACTGTACATAGTATGGGCTTTGATACCTACTTTTTGATTGTTTCGGACTTTGTAAAATATGCAAAACGACAAGGAATTGTGGTTGGGCCGGGTCGTGGATCGGCGGCGGGATCGATTATTGCCTGGTCGCTAGAGATTACGGATGTTGATCCGATTCACTATGGATTATTTTTTGAGCGATTTTTGAATCCTGAACGTGTGAGTATGCCCGATATTGATATCGACTTTGCCGATCATCGACGCGATGAGGTTATTAATTATGTGGTTGATAAATATGGAAGAGATAATGTGGCGCAAATTATTACATTTGGAACAATGGCTCCGCGTGCGGCGGTGCGCGACGTGGGAAGAGCGCTAGGTTATCCGTATCAGGAAGTTGATACTTTGTCGAAAACGATACCGCCTCCGGTTTTGGGAAAACATGTTCCTTTGGTGGAGTCGATTGTACATGATCCGGAACTCAAAAAATTGTATAACAATGATCCTCGGGCAAAGTTACTTTTGGATTATGCGAAAAAACTTGAGGGAACTGTGAGGCATGTGGGGACGCATGCATGTGCGGTGGTGATTGCGGAGAAACAGTTGTCGGAATATACCGCTTTGCAATATGGTGCTTCCGGCGGACAGGAAATTGTGACGCAATTTTCAGCGAAACCACTGGAAGATCTTGGTCTACTTAAAATGGACTTTTTGGGCCTGCGCAATTTAACAGTAATTGAAAAAACTGAAGAGATCGTAGCGAAAACTCAGGGAATAAAAGTTGATGTAAATAAAATGTCTTTCGATGATGAAAAAACTTTTGAGTTGCTGAAGCGTGGTGATACAACAGGAGTGTTCCAGCTGGAGTCTGATGGAATGAGAAGATATTTGAAAGATTTAAAGCCAAGTAGGTTTGAGGACATTGTAGCGATGGGCGCGCTTTATCGTCCTGGGCCGATGGATTGGATTCCTACTTATATTAAAGGTAAGCACAATCCCGAAAAGGTAAAATACCTTCACCCTTCTTTTAAGACTATTTTGGAATCAACTTATGGTGTGGCAGTTTATCAGGAACAGATTTTGCAACTGGCGCGGGATTTTGCAGGATTTACTTTGGGAGAAGCGGATATTTTGAGAAAAGCGGTAGGAAAAAAGAGTAGTACGCTTCTGGCTGAACAGCGGGAAAAATTTGTCGAGGGAGCACTTAAGCAGGGGCATCCGGAAAAATTTGCACGAGAAGTATTTGAAAATGTAATTGAGCCATTTGCCGGCTATGGTTTTAACAAGGCTCATGCGGTGTGTTATGGGGTTATCGCCTATCAGACTGCTTATTTGAAGGCGCATTATCCTTTGGAGTTCATGACGGCGCTTTTGTGCAGTGACGCAACGAATACCGATCGTGTGGTGATTGAGATTAAAGAGTGTAGTGAAATGGGAATTGATGTTTTGCCTCCTTCGGTTAATGAGTCGTTCTTAAATTTTATGGTTTCCGGTGAAAATATCCGATTTGGATTGATGGCGATCAAAGGCGTTGGAGAAGGTCCGATAAATGAAATCATTCGGGTTCGTGAGGACGGAGGACCATTTAAGTCTTTGGAAGATTTTGCATCGCGGGTTCCGGCAGCGGTTCTTAATAAAAAAGTGATTCAGGCTTTGGCTTACAGCGGTGCTTTTGACGGCATGGGTGATCGCCGGCAGATTGCGGAAAATTATGATGAGGTTGTTCAGTATGCAAAGAATTTTCAAAATTCAGCGGCGAGCGATCAGAGTAATATTTTCGGACTGATGGATGATGGCGATGATCATAAGGCACTTTTGAAGCTTCGTCCTGTTGCGCTTTCTACAAATATGGAAAAACTGAAATGGGAAAAAGAATTTTTGGGAATGTATGTTTCCGGCCATCCATTGCGCGGTCTTGGAAAGTATATTGCGAGAAAAGCGACGCTGATTGGCAATTTAACGAAAAAACAGGTTGGAAAAGATGTGAAAGTAATCGGTTTGGTTACCGGTCTTAAAAAATTGCTAACAAAATCCGGCGGCTATCTGGCGACCTTTGTGATTGAGGATGTTAGCGGAAAAGTTAATGCAATCGTTTTTCCGAAAGGCATTTCGGCTTTTGGGAATTTCCTGGCGGAAGATAGTGTTTTGGCCTTTAGTGGCAAGTTGGACCTACGCCGCGGCCAGTATCAGATCATGGTAAATACTGCTTCCGTTTTGGGGCTGGAAACTATGATTTCCAATGCAAAAGAGGCCGGGACTTATGATGAAAATGATAAATCCGGTATTGGAATTAGATTTATTGATGACATTTTGGGGGTTGATGAAACTGAGGCCTCGGAGGGGTTGGAGGAGATTCCGGTTGAGATTGAGAAATCTGATGTATTTTTGATTTCTGTTCCATCTGAGGTTCCGGCGGATAAAATGCAGGATTTGAAGAATTTGTTAGTTGTAAATAAGGGTGAGACACCGGTTGAGCTTTTTTTAACCTCTGCGAAAAAGAAAATTAAACTTCCTTTTGGTGTCAATCTTACTGATGATTTGAAAAGACGGATTGATCAACTTCTTACAGTTTAATTTATTGTTGAAAAAAAGCCGATATTTCACTAAGATTTATT
>SXGS01308580.1_pt1 | contig 10738 bp, 8 predicted proteins | sample 3174681 | NCBI WGS metagenome assembly SXGS01 (sample SAMN11356861, study PRJNA531348) | freshwater metagenome | isolation source: freshwater sample F1-80 | place: China: Fuxian Lake, Yuxi | collected 2017-12-25 | reverse complement strand
GGTCAGCCCGGTGGCGACGCCCAGCACGAAGTTGATGCCGAAGACCTTGCCCCAGAAGCGCGTCGTCACGCGCCATTCCGGGCGGTTGGTCATGACATAGACCGACTCCATGATGACCAGCATCATCGACAGGCCGAGCGTCAGTGGCACGAACAGGAAGTGATACAAGGCGGTCGCCGCGAATTGCAGTCGCGACAGGTCTACGACGCCGGGGTCCATAGCATGTCTCCATAAGAGGAGCCGCCCCCGGCCCCTTGCCGATCGACTCGCTAGGACTGTGATCCGGCGCCGACATTGACCGCGGTCAAAGACTATGGGGGCGGTCGGGGCGACCGTCGCGGCATGACGACGATCGCTCATGCTCCTCCGACACCCAAGGCACACAACCGCTGGTCGAAGGGTGCAGGCCCGCGGCGTGACGGCGTGGCGGGCCTGTTGCTGCTCGATACGCTGGCGGCGATCGGTTTCGCGGCGGGGATCGCGGGGAGCGTGACGGCGGTGACGGGGCAGGGGGTGCTGCTGCCCTGGGCCTTGCTGATGCTCGGCACGGGGGCGTTGCGCGGCGTGTTCGCGACCCTGGCCTTGCGGTGGGGGGCGGAGAGGGCGGGGGCGGTCAAGCGGGCACAACGACTTCGCGCCGTGGCCGCCACGCTGCGTCGCAAGCCCGGCGCCCCGATCGACAGCGGCCTGCTCGCCAGCCAGGCCGTCGATGCGGTCGAGGCGCTGGACGGCTATGTCGCGCGTTTCCTGCCCGCACGCCGGGCCGCCGCCATTGCGCCGATGCTGGTCCTCGCCGCGACCGCCTGTGCCAGCTGGGTGGCGGCGGCCATTCTCGCAGCCACCCTGTTGCCGTTCGTGGCGGCAATGATCCTGGCGGGCGGCGCGGCGGCGGACGAGTCGCGGCGGCAGTTCGTCGCGCTGCACCGTTTGTCGGCGCGCTTCGCCGACCGGGTGCGCGGCTTGCCGGTCGTGCTGGCTTTCCGGGCCGAAACGCGCGAGACCGAGGCGATCGCCCGGGCGGCGCAGGAATTGGCCGAGCGGACGATGCGCGTCCTGCGGGTGGCCTTCCTGTCTTCCGCTGCACTGGAGTTCTTTGCGGCGCTGTCGGTCGCGCTGGTCGCGGTCTATTGCGGCTTTGCCTTGCTCGGCCTGCTGCCGTTCGCAGTGCCCGAGACGCTGTCCTTCGCCCAAGCGTTTTTCGTGCTGGCGCTCGCACCGGAATTCTACGCGCCGATGCGCCGCCTGGCGGCGGCCTATCACGACAAGCAGGCGGCGGACACGGCGGCCGACACCCTGATGCCGCTGGCCGAACCCGAGCCTGTGTCCATGGTTCGGGTCGCGGCCCCGCTGGTCCTGCACGATGTCGCCATTCAGTATCCGGATAGCGATGCCCCGGCCGTCTCGCACCTGTCGCTGCGGATCGAGGTGGGCGAGACGGTGGCGCTGCTCGGCCCCTCGGGCAGCGGCAAGACCAGCGTCCTGCACCTGCTGCTCGGCCTCGCGCCGCTGTCGACGGGAACGGTCGAGGCGGGCGGTGTCCCGTTGGTCTCGCTGGCGGGACAGGCGAGCTGGGCGGGCCAGCACCCCCTGCTGATCGCGGGTACGATCCGCGACAATCTGACGCTGGCCTATCCCCCGGCGGACGAACTGGCGATCCAGCGTACGGTTGCGGCGGCGGGCTTGGGGCCGATGCTGGCGGCCCGGCCGGGCGGCCTCGACGCCCCGCTCGATGCGCGGGGCAGCGGCCTGTCGGGCGGCGAGCGGCGGCGGATCGCGCTGGCCCGCGCACTGCTCAACCCTGCACCCTTTCTGCTGCTCGACGAGCCGACCGCGCATCTCGACGCCGCCGCCGAAGCCGCGCTGATCGCGACCATCGCGCGCGCCGCGAAAGGGCGCACGACGCTGATCGCCACCCACAGCCCCGCGCTGGCCGCCATCGCGACCCGCGTCGTTCATCTGGGACATGCCGCATGACACTGCACAGGCTGATCGCCGCCGAACGCTGGCGGGAACGCCGCCGCCTGCGACAGGCGGGCCTCTGTGCCACACTGGTCGCGACCGCCTCGGTGCTGCTGCTCGCCTTGTCGGGCTGGTTCCTGACCGCCGCGGCGCTGGCGGGGGGCACGGGGATCGTGGCGGCGCAGGCGTTCAACTATATGCTGCCCTCCGCCATGATCCGGCTGCTGGCGATCGTGCGAACCGGCGCGCGTTACGGCGAGCGGCTGGCGAGCCATGGCGCGGCCTTTGGTGCGCTCGCCCGGCTGCGGCCTGCGCTCTATCGTGCGCTCACCACCGCGCCGCCCTCGGTCGCACTGGCGCTTGGCCGGGGCGAGGCGGCCGCGCGGCTGATTGGTGATGTCGATGCGGTGGAATGGCGCTTCGTCCGTTTGTCGGGCCCTTGGGGTGTCGTGGCGGCGCTGGCGTCGGGCGCGGCGCTGACGCTGCTCGGCGGATGGCTGGCCATGGCCGCGACGCTGGCCTGTGTCTGGGGAGCGCTCGGCCTGGCCCGAGCCTGGGCGGACCAACTGGAACAGCCCGGCTGCGCGGTGCAGCAGGCGATGGGGGCGCTGCGCGAAGAGGTGGTGACGATCGGCGGCGCGGCGGCGGAACTCCGCTGTTTCGCGCTGGAGGATTTGGCGACCGCCCGGATCGCGGCGGCGAGCGATCGGCTGTCCCAGGCGCAGGCGCGGCAGGCGGCGATGGCGGCGCGGTTTGAAGCGCTGCATGCGATCAGCGTTGCGCTGGCGGCGGCATCGGCGCTGCTCCTGTCGGCGGGCGCGGGTGCCCCGATCACGGCACTAGCGGCCCTGGCGGCGGCGATGACCGCCGATGCGACGGCGCCGATCTTGCGCGCGATGGCCGAGCGTGGGAGGCTCCGCGAGGCGGAAGCGCGGCTAGACACTGTGTTCGAGGCGGCAGAGGAGCATCCGGCTGCGAACGGGGCGTGCGACGCGAACCTCAAGATCGACGGCACCCCGTTCGCGCCGGGCAGCCGAATTGCGCTGACCGGGCCATCGGGCTGCGGCAAGACGACGATGGTTGAGGGATTGCTCGGTCTTCGTCCGCTCCCGCCCGGCCGCATCATGGTCGGCGGACGAGACGCGGCCTGTCTCGCGCCTGAAACCCTACGCGCGAGCTTTGCCTGGGCTCCGCAAGACGCGGCGCTGATGGCGGGCACGGTGCGGGACAATCTGAGGCTGGCTGATGACCAAGCGAGCGAGGACCGGCTGTGGCAGGCGTTACATGACGCCGCACTCGACACCGTGGTGCGCGCCTTGCCCGAGGGGCTTGATAGCTGGCTGGGCGAGGATGGGGCGCGGCTGTCGGGCGGCGAGCGGCGGCGGCTGTCGCTGGCGCGGGCCTATCTGGCGAATGCGCCCTGGCTGCTGCTCGACGAACCGGGCGAAGGGCTGGATGCGGCGGTCGCGGCGCAGGTCGCGCGGCGCCTGGACGCGCGGTTGAAGCGGACCGGGCAGGGAATGATCCTGGTCAGCCACCGCCCCGTGCTGTCGGCCCTGTGCGATCGGCAATGGACGGCCGATGGTGGAAACCGCCGATCCGTCGCCTAACCCGCGATCCCGGCCAGGCGGACCCGGTCGAGCAGGCGCACGCCCCGCAGGCCGGATAGTGTGATCAGCCCGTCCTGCTGGAATGCGGTCATGTGACGGCTGACCGTCTCGACCGCCAGACCCAGCGCCTCCGCCATGGCACCGCGCGACAGCGGCAGGCGAAACGTCGCGTCTCTTTCCACCTCACCCCGACGCGCCATGTCGAGCAGCAATGCGGCGACCCGCGCCTCGGCCCGCGCGCGGGCCAGCATCGGCATCCAGCGTCGGACCTCGGCCAGCGTCGCCATCGTCCGGCGCAGCAGCAATCGCCCGGCGGCGGGATGACGGACGAGCAGCGCCTCCAGCGGCACACGCGGATAGACGCAAAGATCGGCATCGCTCAGCGCCGCGATCGTATTGACGCAACGCTCGGCGAAGAGCGCGCCGACGAAATCGCCGGGATAGAGCAGGCCAACGATCTGGACGCCGCCATCCGCCTCCATGCGCGACACCTTGAGCACGCCCGAGACGAGATTGGCGCAGTGGCTGGCCGGATCGCCGCTCCAGCCGAATGCCTGTCCGGCGCTCAGTCGGCGGCGGCGACCAAGATGGTGAAGCGCGGCCAATGCCGCTCCGCTCAGTCCGTCGCACAGCGCCATGCCGCGCGCGGCACAGGCGGCGCAGCGTGGCGGCAGGTCAGACGGCATGGCTGAAACGCGTGTCGTCCTCGCTGCGCCAGGCGTCGAAGGCGGCGGCGATGCTGCGGGCATAGGGCCGCGCGTCGGCCGTCAGGCGCAGGCGATGGCCTTCCCATCGGATCAGTCCGGCCCGCTCGAAAGGGGAGAGACGGGCAGGGATGGCGTCCCGCTCCGGCAGGCCGTCCGTATCGGCGACCCCGTGGCACAGCACCCCCGCTATCGCCGCGCCCCGCCGCCGGTCGAGCGGCGTCCGTCGGATACCGCGCGCGGTCGCGAACCGACCGGCGCCGATCGCCTGATGCCATTCGCCCGCCTTCTTCGCGTTCTGGAGCAGGCGGTCGGGAAATTGGCTGATCGCGCTTGCTCCAAGCCCGATCAGGATCTCGGCGGGATCGTCGGTGAACCCCTGGAAGTTGCGGCGCAGCGTGCCGTTCGCGGCCGCCTGTGCCAGTGGGTCGTCCGGTTTGGCGAAGTGATCGAAGCCGACTGCTCGGTAGCCCGCCGCCGTCAGTCGCTCATGCGCCGCTGCGGCCTGCGCGAAGCGCGCCGCCGCTCCGGGGAGCGCGGTCGCGTCGATCCGGCGCTGGCGCGGGATCAGGTGAGGGACATGCGCATAGCCGAAGACCGCCAGCCGCTCGGGCGCAAGTGCGATCGTTTCTTCCAGCGTGGCTTGAAGCGCTGCGTCGGTCTGTCCGGGCAGGCCGTACATCAGGTCGAAATTGATCGATCCGACCCCGGCGTCGCGCAACAGCGTGACGGCGCGGATGATGTCCTCGCGCGACTGAATCCGGCCGATCGCTGCCTGAAGCATGGGGTCGAAGGTTTGCACGCCCAGGCTAACCCGCGCGACGCCGGTCGCGGCGATGACGCTCCCCCAGTCCGGCGCGAAGCCGCGCGGATCGATCTCCAGCGATAGCGGTGCGTCTTCACAGGCAAAGGCCCTCCGCAGATGCGCGACCAGCGCCGCAAAGGCGTCCGGCGAAATGGCGTTGGGACTCCCGCCGCCAAAGGCAATCCGCTGGATTCGTCCGCGTCCCGCCAGCCGAGTGGCTATCCTGTCGATTTCGGCATGCAACCGCGTCAAATACGCCTCCAGCCGCGCCGTTCGGTTCGCCGCGCCGGTGTTGCACCCGCAATACCAGCAGATCGCCCGGCAATAGGGGATATGCAGATAGAGCGACACGTCCGCCTCCGCACCGACCGCGTCGAGCGCGGCGGCCATGTCGGCATGACCCACCCCGTCGCCAAATTCGGCGGCGGTGGGATAGCTGGTGTAGCGCGGCACGGGCCGGGCGAGCAATTCGGGATGATAGGGCCACATGGCGCATGCTGTGCCCCGCCCGTGCAATCGCGCCTTTGACCGCCGTCAAACCGGGCTTTGTCGAGGGTCAAGGCGGCGGGGGCGGCCCGCTCCTAATCGGTCCTCCTGTACCGACACAGGAGACATGCCATGACCGCCATCAGAACCGCCGCCATCCTGCTCGCGCTCGGCGCGACGGGTATCGGCGCATCGGCTTCGGCCCAGGATCGAACCGATGCACAGACGCGGGTCGGGGTGCGGGCGGGCGACGCCCTGCTCCGCGCCCGTGCCATCCTGGTCGCCCCGAACGAGCGATCCGGCAGCATTCTTCCCGCCTTTCCCGGCGAGACGGTGAAGGTTAACAACGGCATCATGCCGGAGGTCGACGCGACCTATATGGCAGCGAACCATCTCGGCTTCGAACTGATTGCCTCGACCACCAAGCATTCCATCAGCGGGGTGCGGGGCACGACCGGCAGCCTCGGCAAGCTCGCCTCCATCCGGGTCCTGCCGCCAACGTTGACCGTCCAATATCATGTCTCGCCGACGCGCCACGTCCGTCCCTATGTCGGTGCTGGCGTCAACTATACGATCTTCTGGAACGAGGCGGCCTCCGACAGCCTGCAAGCGGCGGTGGGGCCGACCAGCGTGCACCTGAAGGACAGCATCGGCTGGGCGGCACAGGCAGGCGTCGATGTGGACATCACCCGCCGGGTCTTCCTGAACCTCGACATCAAGTATATCGACATCGATACCACCGCCCGCCTCGACAACGCAGCGCTGGGCCGTCAGCGCGTGAATGTCTCGCTGGACCCGCTGGTGGTTGGCATCGGATTGGGAATGCGTTTGTGACGCTGGAAAGGGAGTATCGGACCTGGGCTGAGGACTCATTGATTGATCCAGAAGATGACGAACGCGGCGATCGATAGCGGACATAAAGGCGTGAGCGCATCGGTCGTAGCGGGTGTGAATACGTCGCCGGTCCCCGGCCTTCGCCGGGGCAGGCTTTTGAGGCGGCCGAACATGTTATTGATCCTATGGCGACGTCGGTAGAGGACGGGATCGTGCGGTATCGGCGTCTTGCGGCCTTTGCGTGACGGCATGCAGGCAGCGGTACCGCGCGCTGCGAGCGCTTGGCGGAACCAGTCGGCGTCATAGCCGCGCTCCGCAAACAGCACCGGAGCGGCAGGCATCGCCTCGAACATGAGGGCCACGCCCTTGCAGTCGCTCATCTGCCCTTCGGTAAGGAGCATGACGCGCAGGCGACCATGGTCATCGCAGATAGCGTACAGCTTGGAGTCGGGCCCCCTTTGGTTCGCCCAAAACATTGGGAAAGAGCCCCTTTTGGGATAGGCTGGCCGCCGTTCGGTATGCTCTCAGATGCGTGGCATCGATCATCAACTGGCCCGGTGGTCCGCCCTCGGCTGCCAGTCCGGCAAATATGCGGTTGAATAACCCCATCCGACTCAGGATGAAACGGTTATAGATCGTCTTGGGCGGACCGTATGCCGCTGATGATCCGCCGGTCATCTATGCGCGGCACGTCGTACGACAGCGCAAAGTATGGCTTGATCCGGCGCATTTGCTTGTCCGTAAGCCAGAACAGGTCACTCATCGGCAGATCCTCTGCCGCCAATGAATAACACGCCACACATCACGCAAGCCGCTTAATGGGTCCTCAGCCTAGCGGAATCGAACGCCGGAAATATATAGGTCCCGCCATCACGCTTAAGCAGGTACGCGCTCATCCTTGCCTCGCTACGATTGTAGCAGACAGCCGTTACAAGCAGTGATTTTCGTAAAATCCTAAGCTTTTTCAAAAGCTTAGGAGTGATGGTGCCGCTTACAGGACTCGAACCTGTGACCCCCGCATTACGAATGCGATGCTCTACCAGCTGAGCTAAAGTGGCCCTTCGTCGAAACCGGCTGGTGTCCGGTCGAGGATGGCGCGCTTAACAGGTCCTTCTGGGGCTGGCAAGCGGCTTTGGCGTCTTTACACGCCGTTAAGGACGATGCCCGCATGACGGCGCCGGACAATGAGGAAGGCGATCATGACCACCGGGCCGGATCTGAACGAGGCGTCGTCCGTCGATCGGGACGGTGCGGGGGAGTCGCTGGGTGAGGACGTGCTGTTCGGGCTGGCGGGGGTGGAGCGGCGGCTGCATGCGCGCGCCTATCACCACTGGGTGTCGCTGCTGGGCGATGCGCCCTATCCGCTGATCGACGCGCTCGACCCGCAGGGGATCGCCGACTTCGCCACCCATTCGGTGCTGCTCGACTTTCGCCGGGAAGAGGGCGACCCGACCATCGCCTATATCGGCGGCGCGCTGCGCGACGAATGTGGGGCAACGCCGATGCCGATGCGGGTCGGCGCGCTGCCGCCCGGATCGCTGCTGTCGCGGATGATCGGCCATTATCCGCAGCTTCTGGCGAGCAAGGCACCGGCCGGTTTCGAGGCCGAGTTCGTGAACGGACGCGGGCGCACCACCCTCTACCGCGCGATCCTGTTGCCCTATTCGTCGACCGGCGAGACGATCGACTTCATCCACGGTGTCGTCAACTGGAAGGAGGTCGCCGATCCGCTGCTTCAGGCGACGCTCGATTCGGCGCTATTCGATGCGATCGGTGCGAATCAGCCCGACGCGGGGCCGGCGGACGGCGTGTGGGACGTGGCGGAGCCGCCCAAGGGCGACCGCATCCGGCGCGATCCCGAAGCGCTGGCACATATCACCTTCGAAAGCGGCGCCAGCCCCGGCAGCCTGATCGTGATGGTCGGACGGGTCGAGACGGACGGTACGGTCGCCATCCTGGGTTCGGTGGCGGATGATCCCCGCTTGACCGATAGAGTCTTGCGCGCCGCGCAATGAAAATTGCGCTGCGGCGCAACATCTTTTCTCGGGCTGCAAAGGGTTGAGCGGCGCGAAAGCCGGGCCTAGGACTTTCACCCATGGCACCGAATATGTCGCATCCGATGGCCGACGCGATTGCCGCGCGGCTGACCCAAGGCGCCCTTCCGGCGGAGTTGCAGGGGTTCGGCCCCGCGGAGGTGGCTGCCGCGGCAGCCTTCGTCGCTGGCGTGGCCGAGCGGCGCGCGGTCGGCGAGCCGTCGATCGCGCTGGAGCCGATGTCGGGCGACGACACGCATCGCCGCATGCGCCTGGCCATCGTCAATGACGACATGCCCTTCCTGGTCGATTCGATCGCGGCGATGGTCGGTGCGGATGGCATCGCCATCGACCGGGTGATCCACCCCGTCCTGCCCGTCACCCGCGATGGCGAGGGCGTGCTCCAGGCGATCGGCGCGGGCGGAAGGTCCGAATCCTTCATCTATCTGGAAATGGAACGCGCCGATGCGCGCGACCGGCGTGGGCTGGTCGACGATTTGCGCGCCGTGCTCGCCGATGTGCGGGCGGCCGTGGCCGACTGGTCGGGCCTTCAGGACGCACTCGCCGCCGATGCGACCACGCTGGGCGAGAAGAATGGCGAGGGCGCGGCGCTCCTTCTCTGGTTCCTGAACGGCAAGCTGACGCTGCTCGGCCATGAGAAATGGTATGAGGATGGCCGCGACGCACCCGCACTGGGCGTGGCGCGGACGCCGCACAAGGTGCCGCTGCTCGCCGATACGTCGCGCCAGCGCGCGCTCGACTATTTCGCGCAAGGCGGCGCAGCGCCGTTGCTGCTCAAGTCCAACGCGATCTCGACCGTGCACCGCTCGGTGCCGCTCGATCTGGTGCTGGTGCCGGTGATGGAAGGGGGCCGTGCCGTCGGCCTGTCGATCCATGCGGGGCTGTGGACCAGCGCCGCGCTCGCCAGCCCGCCGCACGAGGTGCCGGTGCTGCGCACGCGGCTCGCCGCACTGCAGGCCAAGTTCGGCTTCGATCCGCGCGGCCATACGGGCAAGGCGCTGACCCATGCGCTGACCGCGCTGCCGCATGACCTCGTCACCGCCTTCCCGGCCGAGGCGCTGGAGCAGCTGGCGCTGACCGCCATGTCGCTGGCCGATCGTCCGCGCCCCGAGCTGGTGCTGGTCCGATCGGTGTTGCAGCGGCATCTGTTCGCCTTTGTCTGGTTGCCGCGCGACGAATTGACCACCGCGCGGCGCGTCGCGATCGGCGACATGCTGGGCGAGGCCGCCAATGGCTCGCTGCTCAACTGGTCGATCGCGCTGGAGGACGGCGTCGTCGCGCTGATCCGCTATACCATCGACCTGCGCCAGGACGGCCGCCTGCCCGACATGGGCGCATTGGCCGAGCGGTTGCGCAAGATGGTGCGCGGCTGGATGCCCGATGTCGAGGCGGCGCTGGCCGAACAGGTGCCGGCGCCCCGGGCGGCGCGTCTGGCGCTGCGCTGGGCCAATGGCTTCCCGACCAATTACCGCAATGTCAGCGATGCGAGCGAAGCCGCCGCCGATATTCTGCGCCTGTCCGCGCTGGAGGACGAGAATAGCCGCTCGGTACGTCTGTTCCCGGTCCAGCCGGGGCAGGATCGCCAGCTGAAGATCTACAAGCTGAACGGCGCGCTGCCCTTGTCGGACGCGGTGCCGGTGCTGGAGAATTTCGGTTTCCGCGTGATCGGCGAGCTGCCGACGCGGCTGCGCGACGATTCCGATCCCTTCGTCCACGACTTCATCGTCGAGACCGAGGCGACTACCGAGCCGAAGGGCGCGGCGGTGCTGGAGGGGGCGATCGCCGCCGTGCTGGAGGGCGCGGCGGAGAATGATGCGTTCAACCGCCTGATCGTCGATGTCGGGCTCAGCCCGCAGGCGGTGGTGCTGTTCCGCGCCTGGTTCCGTTATCTGCGCCAGGCCGGGCTGCCTTATGGCCTGACCACCGTGGTCGATGCGCTGCGCCGTGCGCCGCGCCTCGCGACCGCGCTCATCGAGCGCTTCACCGTCGCGCATGATCCGAATGCGACTGGCGACCTCGCCGCTGCGGACGCCGCCATCGCGACGGGGCTGGATGCGGTGTCGGCGATCGACGACGACCGTATCCTGCGCAGCTTCCGCGACATGATCGCCGCCACGCTGCGCACCAACGCCTTTGCCGAGGCGGGCAAGGAGGCGCTGGCGTTCAAGCTGGACAGCCACCAAATTCCGGGGCTCCCCGCGCCGCTGCCGTGGCGCGAGGTGTGGGTCTATTCCCCGCGTGTCGAGGGCATCCATCTGCGCGCCGGACCCGTCGCGCGTGGCGGCT
>SXGS01079666.1_pt1 | contig 10740 bp, 5 predicted proteins | sample 3174681 | NCBI WGS metagenome assembly SXGS01 (sample SAMN11356861, study PRJNA531348) | freshwater metagenome | isolation source: freshwater sample F1-80 | place: China: Fuxian Lake, Yuxi | collected 2017-12-25 | reverse complement strand
GGATTTGAAGCCGGAGGCTCCTGCGGAAGTGCGCGGCACGTTTCAGCCGATCGCCACACGCACGCCGGGGATGGATGTCTGCGAGCACTTGCCGAAGCTGGCCGTGCGATCCGACAAGTTCGCGGTGATTCGCTCGATGACGCACGGCTTGCCGAGCCACGAGCACGCGACACACATGCTGCTGACCGGCATCGACAAGATGCCGATCGGCTCGACGCACATGGCGTCGCGGAACGATTGGCCTTGTTACGCCTCGACGCTCGACTACCTGCGACCGCGGCGTGACGGAATTCCCAATGGCGTGATGCTGCCGACGTATTTGAATAACGGCTACGGGTTCTCGGGCCAGGATGCCGGGTTCCTCGGAGCGAAGTACGACCCGTGGCATGTGAAGCAAGATCCCAACGACCCGAAGTTTCGCGTCGAGAACCTCAGCCTGCCAGTAGGGATGACGGTGGATGCGCTCGGCCATCGACGCGAGTTGCTCGCTCAGTTCAACGCACAGTCGGCGAGCTTCGATCTCGCTCGATCGGCCGCCGAGTTCAGCAACTATCAAGACCAGGCGATGTCGATCCTGACCGCGAGCGCGATCGGCCGCGCCTTCGCCATCGACCAGGAACCGGCCGCCGTGCGTGACAATTATGGTCGGCATCTGTTCGGCCAATCGTTGCTGTTGTCGCGGCGGCTCGTGCAGGCCGGAGTTCCCATCGTGCAGGCCAACATGGGGACGATGAATAACTGGGACACGCACAACAGCAACTTCACGCAGCTCAAAGACCGCCTGTTGCCGCCACTGGATCAAGGTGTCTCCGCATTGCTGGACGATCTGAGTTCCTCTGGCCTGTTGGAGACAACTCTGGTCGTCATAGTCGGCGAGTTCGGCCGCACTCCGAAGCTCGGTGGCAACGTTGGCACGCCGAGCTACGTCCCCGACGGCCGCGACCACTGGGGTGGAGTCTTCTTCGCTCTCTTCGCCGGAGCCGGCGTGCGCGGCGGCCAAGTCATCGGCAGTTCCGACAACATCGCCGCCTATCCCGCCTCGAACCCCTACTACCCGTCCGATCTCGGAGCGACGATCTTCTCTTCACTCGGCATCGACCCGCGCAGCATCATCAAAGACCGAGTCAACCGCCCCAGTCACGCCAGCGAAGGGGAACCGATCGTACCGCTGTTCAGCGGTGCGGCCAGTTAGGACATGGTCAAGAACAACTTCCCGAATTCTCATCTGTGCCTCGGCATTGCCATCTGTGCTAATCAATGAATCGAATAGCACAGATGGCAAAGCCGAGGCACAGATGAAGACCCGATCGCAACGGATCCGGCTGCAAACCGGGAAGTTGTTTTGGACCACTTCCTTAGTAGAGATAGGGACGCAACCGCTCATCCATGTCACAGAAATCAGCCGCACGGCTCCAGGGCAGGCTAGTTTTTCAAACTGGGGGCGATTTCAGGGCGAGCGAGTTCGTCCAGTTTGGTGCATCCGCATTCCGGCCCTGCCATCCGTAGGCGAAAACAGACCTCCATTTGACTGCGGATGGCAAAGCCGGACTGCGGATCAAGACAACTGCGACTCTTCCTGCGAAACCAACAACTCACCCCAAATTCTGAAACTAGCCAGCCCTGCGCACGGCTAATTTTCGGAAAGCGTAACAGAGGCCACGAATGACAAATCAAAAAACAGTGCGTCGGAATGGCTGCCGCCATGAGGATCATCCGCAGATCGGACGACGAGACCTTTTGCAGGTCGGCGGTTTGAGTCTCATTGGCATGGGGCTTGGCGATCTGTCGCGACTGGAAGCTGATGCCGCAGTGGCGAATGCTCGGCCGGGGACGGCGAAGTCGGTCGTGTTCATTTTTCAATCCGGTGGTCCATCACCCTTCGAGACGTGGAGTCCAAAACCGGAAGCGCCGGACACCATCCGCGGCGAGTACGGCATCACGCAAACGCATGTGGCCGGCGAGGTCTTTTGCGAGTACCTCCCGAAGCTCGCGGCGCGGAGCCGGATGTTTTCGGTCGTCCGGACCATGCACCATGTGGCCGAGCGGCAGTTTCGCAACGAGCACAACAGTTGCTCGTACTTGATTCACACGGGAACGACCGAACTCCCCGTCGGCGACACGAACGCTTCGATCGCTCAGCCGCGAGCGGGACGAATCAGTTGGCCCTCGATGGGTTCGATGCTGGCCTACGCCGCGCCGACGGCTACAAGCGTTGGCTTGCCCGCCGTCATCGAACTGCCGCGAACCAACTTGATGAAGTATCCCGGTCGCGAACCGGGAATTCTCGGCCCACAGTTTGATCGCTTCAGTGTCGATCTCGCTCCGAAGTGTGGTGCCGAAGGGGGCGCGTGCCCCAATTGCTTTCGGCATGCTGATCCGAACTTTGCACCCGATCGTTTGCCTGGTGCTCCGAAAGCGTGGTGGGACAATTCGAGTTGCCGCAACGCAGAATTCCACCTGCCCGATTTCGGACGGACGGCGGGGACGTCGCTCTCGCAGTTGGAAGACCGAGCCGTACTGCTCCGGCAACTGGACGACATGCGGCGAGGACTCGATCGCGATGAGCAACTCGGCACGCTGGCGGCATGGGACGCTCATCGTCAGCAGGCGATGCGGTTTGTTCTCGCGTCGCGACCCGGCAAACAGAATCCCTTCGACCTGACTCAGGAATCCGATCGCACGCGCGACTTGTACGGTCGCCAAGAGTGGGGGCAAGGTCTCTTGGTCGCTCGCCGATTGGTGGAGGCCGGAGTGCGGATGGTGCAGGTCAACCTCCGTGGTTGGGACACTCACCAAAACGCCTTCCGCGATCTGAAGGGGAAGCTGCTGCCGTCGCTCGACCTTTGTCTGAGCGGGTTCCTCGACGACTTGGCCGAGCGCGGTTTGTTGGACGAAACGCTCATCGTGATGTGCGGCGAGATGGGCCGCACGCCGCGCATCTCGCCGATCACTCCCAACGGAAAGAATGTGTTCGGCGAGGTGTTCACTCCCGGCCGTCATCACTGGGGCGATGTGTTTCCCTGCTTCTTCGCGGGCGGAGGCATTCAACCCGGCCGCATCATCGGACGCACGGACTCACACGGCGGCCTTCCCGAAACCGAGGCGTACACCCCCGAAGACTTGGCCGCGACGATCTTCCACTGCCTGGGCATCGGCCCTGATCGCGAGTTCCGCGACACCACCGGCCGCCCCTACCACGTCTATCGCGGCCAACCAATTCGACCGCTCTTGTGAAGTAAATCTCCGGCCGTATCGAATTGTGCCAAGAGGCCATCCACGCATTACTGAAACCGCATCAGAATGTGGTCGATGACGATTCTTCGCCCAACCGTCGAGCGTTTGTGTTTTGACCGGTAGCTGCGGAATGAAGGTATTGATGACAGCGCCATCGGATTAAACGGAAGCGACGGATCGACCTCGTATTTCTTTGCCGTCTGATTGAGAGCCGCAGCAATCTTTTCGCCCCAATGATCGAGTTCGCCGGACTGAACGTAACCGAGCATGCCTGCGTGGTCTTCTTCGCGAGCGTAGTCGCCTCGCAGGAAGCAACCCAATCCTTCGCTTCCCAGATACACCGTCACTGGATGCCCTTTGCCTAACCGCTTGGCTTCAAAGCGGAATCTCGCGCGGGGACGAAACGAGCCTGAGTCGATGCGGAGGTCAACTCGTTTGCGTTGCTTCCCTTTACGGCGTCCGTCGTTGACGGGCGGGTCATCATGGACGCTGAAGGCGATCATCCAATCCTCAGCGCGATCGCTCAGCACGCCGTCGATCGCATTCACCAAGTCTCCCGTGATGGCAGGTTCTTGCGTCTTGGTGTAAGCGGCGGGAGTCAATCGCTTGTAGCCGAGTTGAATCAGTCGATGGACGCGGCGAACGAAGACGTGTCGCAGCTCGGCGGAGTTGTCGGACATGTCGCTCGGTTGCGATCGTGAAACGTGCATCACGGCGAGTCACCTCCGAGCTGCAAGGTCTCGGCGATGATCTCGCTGGCGTCCTGCATGGCTTGGCTTTCGGTCCAATGAAAGCGTTGCAGCGGTTTGAAGACGAACGTCTTGGTCCCTTCGTAGATGCGTAGGTTGCGATCGAAGTAGACCCACTGACTGTGCTGTTTCCGAAGTCGTTGCCGAGCCTTTTCCAACTGCTTCGCCGTCGGACTGTCGGCAGCCACAACGACGGGCTCCCGCGCGGCCGCTTTGTCGGCAATGAGATCAACCTGAATCATCCCCGACACAGAAGCCTTGTCGTAAACGATCCCGACCTGATGCCATTTCTCCAACTCGCCATCAACAAAGGCATCAAGGTCTTTCTTCAACCGCTTGGCGTAATTTTTCAACTCGTCCGTCTTCGGTAGGCGAACAGCCGGTTGTCCGATCTTCCCGTCATTCAACTCCAACCGCACATGCACGAGATCGTGGACCAACGCCCGTTCCCGCTCGTCGAGTCCGAGTGCGTCGTAGACGAGGTCGTTCAACTCCTTGAGCAATGGGTTGAGGCTCTCTTCATCCTCGATACCAGTGCCGGGCAGAGTGAGTTGTTTGCTTGAGGTTTGGCGGCGAGTCTCACGCACATCAACCGGTGATGTCTTCAGCAATCGAGAATAAAGATCAGCCCAGGGCTTGAGTTGCTCGTGCGAGTAATCCGCCATTGGAACGGGGATTGAACGCAGTGCGTTGAGCGTCGCCCGATCACGTTTCACACCTAATTCCGTCGAAGTGAGAAGCTGGTGGTAGAGCGCGAAGTCAGAACTCAAATAGAGCGAGAATGCCTTGAGAAAATCGACGTCATCGGTGCTGCTCACGATGCCGATCTGACGCGGCGGAACGATGAGATATTTGTCGGTGAAGACGGCGAATGACCGTGCGGCGCTAACGATGACATGTGGTGGACGACAGACGGCAAGTCCACGAATTCCTCGCCTAACATGACCGTAGTGATTCGTATTCTCTGCAAGAGCACTTTGAGGAAACGCAAACAGATGGCGAAGTCTTGGAATCGCTTTGACGTTCAACACCAGCTTGTCGATGACCTCTGGCAGATACTTGGTTCGATTCTCGCCACTCGCAACGAGTGACGAAACAAGTGGTGGACCTTCCGCGACGACAATTTGTTTTTGGACTTCTAATGCGGCAAGGCTTTTTGAGCGTGCTGAAATGCGATCAATCAGCTTGGTGTCCGACGCCGATCCCCACAACGCAAGCTTCCAGGGAATCCCTTTACCAGACGTGACAAGCTCCATTTGCATGTCACGCATTTCACTGGCCGTCGCCACGAGACTCCACGTTGGGTTTCTCTCGCCTGATGCGTCGGGCCGCGTGACTTCTTGGTTCGCGACCAGTGGCGAGTAAACCGTTATGTAATTTTCATTTGGTTCGACGTCGTTCGGCATGAAGTGACAAAAGAAGAAGGATGCGGCAGCGATGCGTGGACGTTTGACCGTTGATTTGCCCTTGGCAAACAGCACTTCGGCAAGATTCGCAAAGTTTGCGACAGCCGTAACTCGCTGGTTTACGAAAAACGCGGCTCGAAACTTCTTCGACGGATCTTCGAACAAAGTCATCGCAGGCAGCAGCAGCGTTGCTGCACCCATCTCAGCCAAGAAGTCGCAAACACGCCAAGCAAATGCCTGAGCGACTTCGTTGTCGCCACAAGGGCGTGCCTTATTGGCCGCGTCGGACATCCATTCCCAAACTGGTTCGTCTTGGTCGATCAGCTTTTTTGGATCGAGGTCTTTCCACGGCGGATTGCCGATGATCCAGTCGAACTTCGTTTTCGACAGTGCGTCATTCGCTGACTTCTTCAGCTTGAAGAAGTTGGTGTGAAAGATGTTCTGGTCGCGGAGAGTCGGGAGTTTGAAGCCTTGTGCGGAGTTGGTCGGTGATACGGGCAAGAGGTCAGGCGGATCGACGTAGTCAAGCAACGTCAGGATCAGGCTCAGTTCCGTGACGCTGCAAGCGTCGGGATCGTTATCAACGCCGAAGATGTGGCTCTCAAGCAGCTCTTTCAATTCCTGCGGCGTGGGCTTTTTCTTCGTGGCCGGGAATTCGCGTTCGATAAGCCGTCGGTAGCTCTGCACCAGAAACGCTCCGGAACCGCAGGCTGGGTCGAAGACCTTCATGCCTCGCTTCAGCGGCAAGCGTTCGTCCATTTCTGAAAGCATGAAATTGACGACCGGGATCGGCGTGTAATACGCAGCGGCTTCTTCCCCCTTCGTCTTGCGACCGTCTTCTTCGGGTGCGTGCAGGAATTGCTCGTAGATCACCGAAAGCGTTTCGATTGGGATGTACGAGAAGTCGTAGACGCGGAAATCGAGATGCAACTGCCAGTCGCGTTCGCCGACCATTTCGTCGCCGTCAAAGGTGGCTGCGACTCGCGAGATCAGCTTGTCATCCGGTGCTCCCTGTCCTCGCAGCTTGAGTGGAAAGACGCTGCCGTTGAGCCAGCCATCGAGTCGCTCGTTGACCGCTTGCAAGCCCCGGCGACTCGCCGTTCGACCGAAGATGGTCGAAGCATCCAGGCCCCATTCCGCGAGTCGATCGTCCGAGAGGATGTCTCGGTCGCGCAGGTAATGCAGATAGACGTATTTGCCGATCAAAGCATGCGAGACGTCCTTTTCCAGTCCACCATGTTTGCGAAGCCAACCATCGAGTTTTTGCAAACTGCTGAGCAGCTTCCAATCGACTCGCGTCTCTGGAGTCACGTCTCGACCGCAGTCTCGCCACACTTTGCCGCTGTCGATGTGGTCGGCATGAAACGACTCGGCCAACTGCGACACTTCATTGAAGGTCGTGAGCGTCCGCAATACCCCGCGCGCGACGCCGTCCGATTGTGGCTGACACCGAAATCCTGAATACAGCCGAATTTCGCGTGGCGAATGCACGAGCAAGAACGGAACGACGTCTTGGTTCCAAACGAGTTCATGCACCTTGTCAGCCGCCTGTTCCGATTCCGCGCGACAGACGTAGACGACAGGCACTACAGGATCGGTCTTTGAATGAGGATCCCGACGGAGTGAATAAACCCCTTCCAGGTTGCAGGGCTTTGACATCGCCTTGCGAAAGACGTGACCAAACTCCGGCGCGGTGCGCAACCCCGCAGTGCCGCGACGCAAGAAATGCGGCGAGTCTGAATAGCCGAGTTCATCGAGTAGTTTGGCGAAGTCCATTCTGAGTGTTCGTTCTCTTCAAGTGGCCTGTGTGCTCCGTGAGCCAGACTATTCAACACAACGGACGACAAATGTTGAATCGCTGGAGTCGCTGCGGATTTTAACGCGAATTCGAATCGCTCGGCTATGTAGTTCCGATCTCGCTTCATCCGGGCTGGGAACGGGAGGACGAGGACACTGCCGTCATCGCTCCGCGTGACGAGCCGAACTGGCAACCACGCCGTTCGTTCTGTGATCAGAAGTGCATACAATGCGTCGTCAATCACCGGCGCAAACGCTCTGGGTGACGATGGCACGAGACCTTTGTAAGCTGACTGCGAGTCACGGCAGCAACACCTGGAGATCGACCTGATGAGCACGCTTAGCCGTCGCGAAATGATTCAGATGAGCGCCGCTTGCGGCATGGGAGCGGTGATCGGTGAGGCGGGGTGCTCCGAACAGGTGCTCGGAGCAGATGCTTCGCCGGCGCAGCGGGCCAGCGGCGCATCGCCGATTCAGACGCGGATGTTTTGGACGTGGGATCACAGCACCGAATGGGCTTTGAATCGTCCGGGGGCGCACACGCACGGATCGTGCAACGAGTATGGGCGCAGTACGGACTCCTTCGTTCAAGACTACACGGCCCTGCTGCGCTGGTGCGGGCGGCACAAGATCGACGCGGTTGTCGTTTGGGGACTGTTGCGTGACGGCCACGGTGGTCTGGAATCGGCCAAGCGTTTGTGTGATGTCGCCGCGAAAGAGAACGTGCGGTTGCTGTGTGGCGTGGGACTGAATGCGTATGGCGGGGTCTATTACGAGGGGAACTCACCGCACAATCTGGAGCGGCACTTGGAAGCACACCCCGAGTTGAGTGCCGTCAATTCTGATGGCAGTCAACTGAGCTTCTCGATCGACCTCAATGGTGGGAAAACTCCCATCACCACCACAGGTCAGCCCGGTCCGCGCGGGTTCTATCAAGCCTGCCCTTCGCGGCGAGAGAATCAGGACTTCATGGCGGAGTCACTGGCATGGCTCTTCAAGAATCTGCCATTGGGTGGAGTTCAGGTCGAAACGGGCGATACAGGAATCTGCCAATGCAAGCTCTGCCGCGATCGTCGCCAGCACTCGACATCCGACTTCTCTTGGCTCTCCTGGGAAGACATGGGGCTGATGTACCCGCTGGCCACGAACGCGGTGCGCTCAGTGGCTCCGGACGCTTGGATCGTGTGCGAAACGTATTCACATCCGCAGCCGCATCACGGGCCGGACAAGCCGCCGAAATTTGGCGACACCATGCCCGCGTGGGCTGCCGCCGAGTTAGCCAAGTTCCCGCGTGGCGTCTTCGTCCAGTGGGTGGCCGACTATTTCATGAAGCATGGCGAGATCACGCCCGCGTGGACGGCCGAAGGGCGAGTCACAAAAGGCGATCACCGCCACGTCATGCGGTCGCATCTGGCGACCTCGTGGTTTGGAAATCGGGGTGAGCTGGCTGTCGATTGGCTCGCGAATCTGGTGCAGCGCAGCATCGCCTCCGGCTTTGAGGGCATTTCGCTCTTCGGTGAAGTGTCGCCGTTTCACGCCGGAGCGGAATTGAACTACCTCGCACTGGCCGACTACGGCGGAGCAGACAACCCCAAAGCCGATCTCGACTCCTTCCAACAGCGAGTCGCCGCGCCGCTGTTGGGTGGAGCGGACAACGCTCGCGACTTCCTCCGCTTCGCTCGGCTGTTGAGCGACCGAAACAAGATTCCCGCCGCGCTTCCAAGCATCTATGGCCGCCTCGCTTCGCTCCCTCCGGACGCCGCGCGGCGTTGGTGTTGGCTGGCAAACCAACTGGCTTCGTTTGTCCCATTGGAACCGTAGCCGCCTGCTGAGAAACTTCGTGGGATAGACTTCCAGCCTGTCATTTCCCGATGAACCTGTAACTCTCCATCGAATACGACAGGCTGGAAGCCTATCCCACGGTTTCTAAACAGACAGGTCGTCCGCTGGTGAAACACAACCTCTTGCCAAACTCGAAAGGCTCGGCAAAACCAAAATGACCGACCATATGCTCAATCGACGTGAATGGATCGGCGTGACGGCGGGCGCGTTGTCGCTCGCCGCTGATCGACAGATTGGTCGAGCCTGCGGCGCGGAGGTGAAGCGTCCGCGAGTCGCGGCCGTCGTCACCGAGTTCACGCACCGCAGCCATGCGCATGTGATTTTGGAAAACTTTCTGGAGCCGTATTACTTCAACGGCAAGTTGACCGAATCGGGAATGGACGTCGTCAGCCTCTACGTCGATCAGTTTCCCGCCGATCGCGATATGGCTCGCGAGGTGGCGAAGCAATACGGCATCACGATCTACCCGACGATTGCCGAGGCATTGCGGCTCGGAGGCAATGAACTGGCGGTCGATGGCGTGCTGTCGATTGGCGAGCACGGCAATTATCCGACGACCGATCGCGGGGCCATCATGTACCCCCGCAAGCGGTTCTTCGAGGAAATCGTCGCCGTGTTTCGCCAAAGCGGGCGAGTCGTCCCGCTGTTCAGCGATAAGCACTTGTCGTATCGCTGGGACTGGGCCGACGAGATGGCGCGCGTCGCGCGAGAACTCAAGATCCCCTTCATGGCGGGAAGCTCCGTGCCGTTGGCGCAGCGACGCCCGCCGCTTGAATTGCCAACGGATGCAAAGATCGAAGAAGCGGTCTCGATCCACAGTGGCCCGCCCGAAGTCTACGACTTTCACGGACTGGAGGTGTTGCAGTCGATGGTCGAGGCACGTCGCGGCGGCGAGACGGGAGTCAGCGAAGTTCAATTGCTCGAAGGGGACGCCGTCTGGCAAGCCGCCGCCGAGGGACGCTGGAGTTACGCGCTGGCCGAAGCGGCGATGCGTGCCGAGACCGGCAAAGAGGTCGGCCGGCTTCAGGACTTCATCGAACCGGCCGACGGCAAACAGCATCCGGTCCATGCGATCCTGATCAAGTATCGCGATGGTCTGCGAGCCACGGTGCTGCGCCTCGGCAATGTTTCCACCCGCTGGTGCTTCGCTTGCCGACTCGCGGGAAAGCTGGAACCGCTGGCGACCAGCTTCTACGTCGGCCCGTGGGAGAATCGCAATCTCTTCAAGGCCCTCTCGCACGCGATCCAGACGCACATCCGCGAGCAGCAAGCGCCGTATCCCGTCGATCGAACATTGCTAGTCACCGGAATGCTGGCCGCTGCGATGGACTCGCGCTTCGAGCAACATAAAGTGATCGCGACACCGCACCTCGATGTGACGTATCAACCTCGCGACTTTCGGGCGCTGCGCGAGATGGGCGAGTCCTGGAAGATCATCACGGAAGACATGCCCCAACCCAGAGGAATCAACCCCGGCGGCCCGCGACGAAAGAAACAACCATGAATCGAATCGGATCTATGTGCTGCATCACGTTGCTTCTCGGCATCGCGGACTCGGGTTGGGGACAAGAGGCCAAAGTGAGAGCCGTCTCGTCGCAGCCGGTGCATCCGGTGTTGATTCGCAATGAGCACGGCCCGATGACGCGCGTGGTCGTGGAAGTCACAAAGGGCGAGGAGGCGGTGGCAAAGTCCTTCGTCTTCCAGCTCGACGG
>SXGS01057878.1_pt1 | contig 10740 bp, 7 predicted proteins | sample 3174681 | NCBI WGS metagenome assembly SXGS01 (sample SAMN11356861, study PRJNA531348) | freshwater metagenome | isolation source: freshwater sample F1-80 | place: China: Fuxian Lake, Yuxi | collected 2017-12-25 | reverse complement strand
GTCGTTCGACATGAAATCGGAGGCTGGAATCTGGCCCCACGATGGTTCACATACCTCAGTGCTGATCGATGGTCCGTTCATCTATGTCAACACGGGCACAGGAGTAGATAGCACCCACAAAGTGATCCGCGGGCCAGATGCTCCTAGCCTCTTGGTATTTGAGAAGGAAACCGGTCGACTTGTTGCGAGAGAACGGGAAGGTATCGCACCGAATATTTTCCACAGCACATGGTCCTCACCATCCTTGGGAGTCGTGAACGGTCAGAAATTGGTATTCTTCGCTGGTGGGAACGGGATGGTGTATGCATTCGAGACGATTAAGAAGTCTCCGCCCGCTGGGGAGGTAAAAACCCTTAAAAAAGTTTGGCAGTTCGACTTCGATCCTACGGCACCCAAAACAGAGGTGCATCGGTTTAACACTAATCGGCGTGAGGGCCCCAGTAACATCTACGGACTGCCGGTGCTGCACAACAATCGACTGTTTGTCGCGGGGGGTGGCGATATTTTTTGGGGAAAGAATTCGGCATGGGTGAAAAGCGTGGATCTCAGAGGGATTGGGAAGACTCCTTCAGGTGTCGCAGAATGGGAGTATCCATTAGAAAAACATGTGATGTCCACGCCTGTAATCGTGGATGGATTGTGTTTTATTTCTGATTGTGGGAGGAAGATGCATTGTATCGACGCGAAAACTGGCAAGCCTTACTGGACACAGGACATTCAATCAGACGTGTGGGCGTCACCACTTGTCGCGGATGGGAAAGTCTATCTCGGAACCCGTAGTGGCCAATTCTGGGTGTTCGCCGCTTCCCGTGAAAAGAAGGTTCTCAACCAAGTTGAATTCGGTGAGCCGATCAGTGCGACCGTCACCGCAGCGAACCGAACTCTCTACGTGGCCACGATGTCAAAACTCTTCGCCATCAAAGAGGGAGGCATCCCGCAACGATAATCATTGAGTTTTGCTAGTTTTCCAGCTCCTACCAAAACTAAATCCCACCCCCAGTCCTAGCAATCCAGCGAGCACCCCACCGAAGGCCACCACCCGCCGTGTCGCGGAAGTTAACATTGGATTCTCAAACACATTCGCGGAGATGTGCAGACTCGACACCAACCAATGACCATTGGAACGGTGAGCGGTCATTGTAAATCGACTACGAAGTGGAAGGATTGACCCTCCTCCAAAACTGAAACTGTCGTTCATTTCACCCCAAGCCATTATCCAATCACCTTGTGATTGATGGCCAATCACGACGGGTTCTAGGGAAACTTTTTGAATTACCGGTCGGTCGCCTTGAGTCAGTTTTTTGAACGTTTCCTTCAGGGATTCCCTTCCCTTGCAAACCTCCCCACTCTGCCAAGTCACCACCACGTTTGTTGCGAGATAGGCACCAAAACGATCCATGTCGTTCGCTTTAAATGAATTGATCAACCCCTCACGAAGCTGGATCAATTCAGGATTCGTGACTGGGTTGGCGAAAGCATCAACCGCTAGACACCTGCAAACAGTTCCTAGGAGAAGGCTCCAAACCACGATCCAATTTTTCATAATCATTCCGAGAACTCAAAAAGTTGGGGAAGCTGAGATTCTAACCAGAACAGATCTGGTTTAGTTTTTTGATCGCTGAACCCGAGTCGATTAACTCGGCAGCCAAATCGATCCCTTCCAAAATCGATTTAGTCTTCGCCGCCACAAACAAAGCCGCTCCAGCATTTAGCAAGACTGCATCACGTTTCGGACCACGTTCCTCGCCTGACAAAATCGCCCGGAGAATTCGCGCGTTCTGAGATCGATCCCCTCCCGCCAAGTCACCTAGTTGCGCCGGGTTCATCAAGAAATCTTGAGGAGCCACCACGGAGGATGACATCGCCCGACTTTGATAAAACTCCGTGATATGGGTATCTCCCAACGTGGAGAACTCATCCAACCAACGACCCTCTCCAGCGTCCCCACTGACCACCATGGCGCGACGGATTCCAAGACCTTGTAGAACCTCAGCCACAGAGCCACATAAATCAGCCCGAGCAACCCCTAATAACTGCGCAGAAGGCCTCACTGGATTGAGGAGAGGACCAAGAAAATTGAAAATGGTGCGCTGACCTCTTTCCGCACAAAGACGCCGAGCTGGACCAATATGCTTGAAGGCTGGATGATAATTCGCAGCGAGAAAAAATGCGAAATTATGCCGTTCCAACGCGTCGATTGCTTGATCAGGGGTGAGATTAATCTGAATGCCGAGTTCCTCTAGGACATCCGCACTTCCTGACTGAGAAGTGATCGCTCGATTGCCATGCTTCGCGACCACAACTCCGGCTGCGGCGGCCAGTAATGCCACAGTGGTAGAAATGTTAAAGGTGTTCAAACGGTCTCCCCCTGTGCCGCACACATCCAAAATCTCTCCGTCTCGCATCTTCTGAGACATTACAGGTTGAACGCTCAGTTTTCTGAGTTCCCCGGCAAATCCACCGATTTCTCCAACAGTTTCACCCTTTCTTGCCAACGCCGTCAGAAAGTCGGCCTTGGTATCCACAAGGACTTCAGGATCCACCAAGCAACCCACAGCGCCAATGATTTGCGCGGGGTCCAGCGAATGTTGAGCGGTCAACTGCTCGATTAGATTCTGAAGCATAAGACTTTATGAATTCCCGGAACGCTAGAGTCGAGAGGAAATTGGAGGTCCAACGGAGAAGCTTGCTACGACACAACGGGTTGCCTAGGTTGTTTTCCATGGTGGAAGAGGTGTTTGATGTAGTTGATGAAACCGACCAAGTGATCGGACAAAACTCACGGCGGGAGGTGCATCGTTCTGGACTTCGACACCGAGCGGTTCATGTCTTGGTTTATAATTCAAAGGGCGAGCTTTTTCTCCAGAAGCGTTCGATGCTAAAGGATTGCTCCCCAGGGTTGTGGGACTCGTCGTCGTCGGGTCATCTCGATACGGGCGAGTCCTATGATGATTGTGCTCGCCGCGAAGTGAAAGAAGAGTTGGGTGTTAGCCTGCAAGATGATCCTGTGAGACAATTCAAGCTCGCCGCTTGTCCTGCAACAGGTCAGGAGTTCTGCTGGATTTACCGGGCAGCGAGTGAAGGACCGTTCACCTTACAGCCTGAGGAGATTGATTGCGGTGATTGGTTCACAGTTCCCCAGATTGACAAATGGATTTCCGAGTCGCCGCACGAGTTCTGCGAGGCGTTTAAACTGATTTGGGAATTCGTAGCCAAGCCATAATTTTTTCTTTTGGGTTTTGATAACCATTTGCGGTTGCTGAAACGGTTCCTCTCCACCATCGTTTGATTGATGTCGAAAGTTAAAAGTGATCCGGGGACCGATACAATCTCGCTAAAATTACTGCCGTGGGCGGTTTGGATTTTTCTCGCGCTGGATCTCTTGTTTTTTGGGTGGCTTTTTCATCGAGGAACATTCACCCTCTCGGAGCCTTCCATTCAGCCCGTCCATTCGAATCAAACGACAAACCTTCCAACCCCAGAGGATTCTCGATTAGTTTTGATCCAGGAAGGCACCGAACTTCTCGGTGCGGGAAAGAATTCTGAAGCTGCTGGAAAATACGCCGAAGCTCTCAAACTCAACCCTGATGATGAGGACGCCCATTTTAATCTCGGGATCGCGTTGGCTCGCAGTGGACAGCCTGGTGAAGCAAAAAAACATTACGAAAAGGCACTGGAGCTTGTTCCGGATTATGCCGAGGTGCATAACAACCTAGGCAATTTGTTGCTGAATGAAGGTAAAATGGATGAGGCCGTTTCCCATTTTCAACAGGTCATTCAAACTCATCCCGAAAACGCCAATGCCCAAAATAATCTCGGCTCGGCATTGGCTCGACAGGGAAAAATTCAGGAAGCTGTGGTATGCTTTGCAAAAGCGATTGAGCTCCAAAGAGACCACCTCAATGCTCGAGTTAATCTGGCCAATGCTTACATCACCCAAAAACGCCACGAGGAAGCAGTTCAAGAGCTAAGGACCGTTTTAAAACTGAACCCTTCCTATCAACCTGCGGTGCAAGCAATGCGACGGGCAATCGCGAAAACGAGCCGCTAATCGCCTGATTGGACCGTTCCATCGATTCGGAGAACTACGCTCTTGGACTTCGTTGGGAGTTCGAATTTGAGGGTCTTCCCTTGACTCGGCCACCGCACCTCGACGCCTTGGACGCGTTCAAAATCCCCTAGAATCAAGACGGGGCTATCTGAACTCAGGAATCCGCTTCCCGCTCGAATTTCCTGCGCTGATCCACCTCTATTTGCGAATAACGGTCGCACGAAAGCACCGATCGCAGTCGGGTTCTCAGGCGATCCAACAAGCCTGACCCGAAGACCTTGTTTAGATCCGACATTACGCCAAAGGGTTGTGTCCCCTGCATGTTGGGTCACGACAATATCCAATCGTCCGTCATGGTCATAATCGCTCGCAGCGGAGCTTCGTTGTTCTCCGTAAATCTTAATTCCGCTGCGAGTTCCACCAACCGCTACCAACTTCCCCTTCCCATCTCCGAGGAGCAATTGCCCTCGACCTGCATCACTTCGAGAGGATTGGGAGTGTCCTGAAAAAGAGTTTTGAGCGACAAATACATCCGCAAATCCGTCTCCATTAAAATCACCTGTGGTTAGGCCAAAAGCAGGAGCCCACTGCGCTTCGATCGGTAACGGATTAATTTCGAAATGACCACCTCGATTAAGGAGGACAATAGTTGCCAGTGTTTTGGCCTCCACAGAACGAGCGACGGTCTGGATCGGAGTTAATAAGTCCTTCATCGAAGCCTCCCCAAACGCACGGTGCGATGGGAAACGTTCCCGCAACGCGGGCCACGCTGCCGCTAAAACGTTGAGGTCGCGCCGTGGCACTTCCAGGCCACGCTCCTCATCCCATTCGGACTCGATCGTCAACTGCCGACCGTCGCCCGCTAGATCTCCGTAATAAAGGCGAAGCGGATGTTGGGCGGAAGCTTGATACTCTGTGTTTAGTCCAGTGTTTCCTGCGACGAGATCCATCCGGCCATCCCCGTCAAAATCCGCCGATGCCAATCCCATCCATAACCCCGAGTGATTCGCCAGCCCCCAAGCTTCGCTCTGATCCTTCAGGAGCCCAGCTTGATTAATGAGGACTTTGATGGTCCCCCATTCGCAGCCAAGGACTAAATCCGGCCAACCGTCGCTGTTCAAATCCGTCCAGACCGCACTGGTGACTAGTCCGATGCTTTTAAAGAGGCCCTCATGAGGTTCAGAAACCAACCACTCTCGTCCAACCCGACGGTAGAGGTGTGAACTCGCCGCTTCTGGGTAACGCCCAGGAATCGCCCGTCCCCCGGCGAACAAATCGAGCTGTCCATCTCCATCCATGTCAGCCATCGCTAGGGTCGATGTGGATGAGGGGTCCACCTGTTGAACAACCATCCTCACGGCACCGTCTGGCGTGCTCCCAATAACTCGCGGGCCCTGCGCAGCGAGATCCCGATAGCTCGACGAACCTGCCCAAATAAATGCGTTTTGACCTAGCAATCCGCCTCCTAGCACCGTTCCTAATTCGCGTAACCCAAGGTCACTCGCCGGCATCAACCACGAATCAAACCTCGAACTCTTTGTATTCCGAAAAGTTGACAGACCTCCTCCCTGTGTTCCTCCGATGATTAGGTCATCCCAACCGTCACCATCCATATCAATCCAACTCACCGACGGACCCTCCTGCGCTAGGTTCCGAGCCAGCAGGGGTTGCCGCTCCAGTTCGTTGAAATAGGGAGTGACGTGGCGATGCCGAAGGTGAATCGAAGCATCCACAAAGATCGGCGAATCAGGATTGGGTTGTTGTGACTGATTCGAGTTTGGTTTCTCCGTTAGTGATGAATTCTCGTTAATCTCATAAACTCCGTTGGAACTAACGGAAGCCACTTCTGTCCATCGACCACTCGGCCAGCGCACCTCAAGTTTCATCGAGGCTGATCGAGTCGCAAAGACCCGTATCGACGCATCACTCGACAGATACCGACCGCCTGTCATGACCTCTTGTTCTTGGATAAAATCGCCCGCCATCAACCGAATGCGTGCTCCGATACCTTGAGTGTTTTTGCCAACGCCGGTCAGAGCTACCGCGACACGCCCGGCAGTAGTCTCGTTTCGAAATAGCCCAGCAGCGTCATTCAAACGATTCACGACCGCATCGAGGTCTCCATCGTTATCTATGTCCGCCAGTGCCACCCCTTGAGAAACCCCTTCTGTGTTCCAATTCCAAGCAGAACTGACCTCTGAGAATTGTCCATTTCCAAGGTTCCTGAAAGCGGCGTTTCGGCTGGCCAACGACGGAAATTGAAGCAGCTTTTTGGGGAGCCGCTCTTTGGGCCAAGGGCCTTGAGCTACGATGCGCGTTTCGCCATCCATGTCTTGGGTGTCGAACTGATTGCCCGTAGTCACCAGCAAATCCTCGTAACCATCGAGATCCACATCAAGAAACACTGGTGCCCACGCCCAGCCGGTCGCCCACACACCGGAGAAATAGGCCGTCTCCGCATAAGTGCCGTCTCCACGATTCATCTGAAGGACATTGCGATCAAATTGCGGCCTGTTCGTCGACACGCCCCAAGAGGATTCCTGAGGCTCCTTCCCATTGCTTTGCATCATGCGGCGGCGGTGACTCGGTGAAAGCATGTCGAGAACGATAAAATCATCCCATCCATCACGGTTAATATCTGCAAAATCGATTCCCATGGAGAAGGTGCTGGTGTTCCGCAATGCCGTTCGAGCTATCGCCCGAAATCCTCCTTTACCATCGTTCAACCAGAGTCGATCGGGGGTGTGAAAATCGTTGCAAACATATAGATCAGGGAAGCCGTCTTGATTGATATCACGGAAAGCGACCGACAAACCCCAATCGAGAGGAGGCCCTGAAAGTGTTCGACCTTCCTCATCCAGAAAACGACCTTCACTCCAAGACTGAGCTGCAAATTTCCCTGTCCCATCGTTGAGGTAGAGGACATCGGGCTCGCCGCGCTCTAGGATACGACCTTCAGGAGTCATCTCGAGTTGGTCGCGATCCTCGGGGCGGACGCTCCGTATTCCGGCGTTGTTGACTAAGGACAGGCCAGTGCTTCGAATTGTGGAGGCTCGATAATTCCCCACGTAAAGGTCGAGGTCACCGTCTCGGTCGATATCTGCCAACGCCATGGACATGGCACCATAACGACGGATCAAACCCGAGTTGGTGTCTTCGTTGAATTTTCCTCCACCGTCGTTAAGGAATAATCGGGTCCCTCCTCCGATGGAGTTTACTAACAAGTCTAGATCACGATCTCCATCGACATCCGCCAACACGACCCCGGTTGAGAATTGGTAGTTGCAAGCAACCCCTGCGGATTCAGTAATGTCCTCAAATCTCCAACCACCGAGATTCTTATAAAGGGCGTTCGCCCCTTCCAGTCGACAAAGATAAATATCCACGTTTCCATCCCCGTCCACGTCACCCAAGGCCACACCGGAGCCGTTGAGTCGAATTTGGTTCTGACCCGCGACAGTATCAGTCAGGTGATTGGTGAACGTTACGCCAGTAGTCTCGGGCATCAGCCGTCGGAAGCCGTTGGAACCTGCTGCGGGAATGGATGCTGGTTTCCACCGGCCACTCGGAATCGTTTGCCACTCAGCCCGAGCCGTCAGCATTATCAAGGGTAGCCACCACAGAACTGTCGAGAGCCGAACCCATGTTGGCGATCGCACGGAACGATAAGACCCTACCAACCATTGAAACAAGAGGGAATGATTCACTCCTAATGATGGAAAACTACGGTGACAAACATTTTCTGCTGGATGGGACTTTCTCACGCCAATACACTAAATGCAATCGAACTGCTGATATATCTATGTTTTATCGGATTCAGAAACATTTTCTACTGACTCTCTGGATATTGAGTCTGTTCGGTGCGAGTTGCATCCGTTCGGTGGCTCAACAGGTGGTTTTTGAGAACTCAAAACAATACCTTGGCTACTATAGGCCGCAGGTCGGCGAGTATGGAGATGAGGTGACTCTTGCCGGTTCGGCTCGGTTGATCACTGATTTTACGTTTCAATACACGGGAAAGTTCACTCCCCAAGGGGATGAACGAGCAAAGGTTAGGTTTTATGCCAACGACGGAAACGTCCTGAGCCCCTACTACACGGCTCCCGGAACACTTCTTTATGAGAGCGGGTATTTTCCATTGAACCCCGGTGCCGGCTCTCGCCACATGACGGGACTCAAAGTTGTAGTCCCGGACCGTTTCACTTGGACCATCGAGTTCCTCGGGCTTACTATGGCGAACAGCGATCAGGCTGGATTGCTTTATTTTAACCCCGTGACGGTCGGTCAAAGTTACGGAGATTACTGGTTGAAAACCCAAAATGGTTCTTGGGTACCCTATCAAACGCGTGGGTTGGATGATAATTTTGCGGCCAAGATCGTGGCGACTTATGCCCCGGACTCCACCCCTCGTATCACTAAAATTACGCCATCGGGTCGAAGCAAATATCGGTTACTCGTCAACGTGATTCCAGGACGCAATTATGCACTGGAGTTTGCTGATCCAACCGACCCTAAAAAGTGGACACGGCAATCGACGATTCTGAATGCGACGAATTCCCAGATTGCCCTAATTGCACCAGCCCCTACCCCAGCACGTTTATTTCGCGTAACCGAACTGGCTCGTACCGTTTCGATGCTCGGCGGGCACCCATTGGTATCCGCCAAGGCGATCAAAGGAGCAACTTACGCCCTCGAATATAAGAACAGTCTCAGTGCGACAAACTGGACTCGCCTACCTGACTTCATGACGGCAAGTTCGGACATCGTTTCGATATCAGACCTCTCGAACCCTCCACCCCCTGTCCGGTTTTACCGAATCGTTGATGCCAACAAACGTTGAGTGAATCTGCCGCTAGTTTCCCCGACCTCCCCATTCGTTTTGACAGTGTGCGGCCTTCATTCCTAAGCTAGAAGACATGGAGTCCGGCCTAACATTGCACAGCCTATGGATGGTTGTGCCATTTGCAGTGCTGTTAGGTTTGATCGCGTTGGCACCTGTTTTCGCGCCTAAATGGTGGCACAGAAACTACACCACAATTTCATTCGGTTTAGGTTCATTGGTTCTTGCTTACTACCTTTTGGTGCTGAGGTCTACTGGTCCAATCTTGGGGGTCGCGCATGAATACTTCAGTTTCATTTGCCTGATCGGTTCGCTTTTTGTTGTCTCCGGTGGAATCCACATCGCCGTTCAATCTGAATCCAAGCCGGGGATAAACGTCCTTTTTTTGCTGGTTGGTGCGATTTTGGCGAACGTGATCGGGACCACGGGTGCTTCCATGATGTTGATCCGACCTTGGATCCGATTAAACCGCGACCGCGCCGCGGGATTTCATATCGTTTTTTTTATTTTCATCATCTCAAACGTAGGAGGTTGTCTGACCCCCATCGGGGATCCACCGCTGTTTCTAGGCTACCTCAAAGGAGTTCCTTTCTGGTGGATCACAAAAATGGTTCTGCCAATTTGGGTTGTGGGGCTTGGGTTCCTGTTAACTATTTTTTACATCCTTGACCGGCGACATGCTCGTCGAGTGTCAAAAACGATTTCCACACATCCAACCGAGCCAGTAGAAAAATGGCGCGTCGAAGGGGTGCCTAACCTCTTGTTCCTTGGCATCATCCTCGGTGCAGTGTTCATCAACCACCCGCCTTTCGTTCGGGAAGGTCTGATGATAACCGCTGCCTTGGGTTCTTGGTTCACAACGAAAAAGCAGATTCACGATTCCAATGAGTTCTCCTTTGGACCTATCAAGGAAGTCGCGATCCTGTTTGCCGGCATTTTTAGCACTATGCTGCCGGCCCTTGATTTGTTGCAAACCTACGCCAAATCTGTAACGGGGATTTCGTCTGGGGGGTTTTTCTGGTCGAGTGGTTTCCTCTCAAGCGTTCTGGATAATGCACCAACTTACCTCAGTTTCCTTACCGCCATCGTAAGCTCCTTTGTCGATCCTGATATCGTCCAACAAGTCCAACAACTCGTTCAAACCCAAGGATCCACACTCGCCTCCATCACTGGCCCACAGGCTGAAGAAATTCGAAGGACCTTCGCTGCACTCCAGAATCACCACCACTCGTTACTCGCTTCGGGAAAAGTTGAGGTTGAACATATCAGGATCGCATACCTGATCGGCAATCCAACCTTGAGTATATACCTTTTGGCGATCAGCGTAGGATCTGTGTTTTTTGGTGCCAATACTTACATCGGTAACGGCCCCAATTTTATGGTGAAGGCCATCGCCGATCAGGCGAAAATCTGCACCCCGTCGTTCTTAGGTTTTATTTTTAGATACTCCCTTCCGATTATGTTACCCATGCTCGGACTCGTGTGGTTTTTATTTTTTCGCCACTAGGTTAAGGGGCAACGCCAAGGGCTCCAACCTTTGGGGTCTTTTTCACAACTACCACTTCCCATTACAATGAAATTCATGGATGATTTGGGGATGTAAGTTATTTATAGACAATAGTTTAAGGCGATAGCCGAGGCCCATGTAAAAAGAAGCGAGGCGGCCCATTGCGGGCCGCCTCTTTTTCGTGGAGGCGAAAGGCAAGAAACACCTCCACATCCATTCGCTAAAGGCAAGAAGAAGAATGGATATCCTACTTAAAGGACAACGGAACGATGACACCGTTTACTGAAAGACGCAAGGGGAAAAAACAAACTTGTCGTGTTGTTTTCAAAACCGGACAAATTC
>SXGS01779877.1_pt1 | contig 10741 bp, 7 predicted proteins | sample 3174681 | NCBI WGS metagenome assembly SXGS01 (sample SAMN11356861, study PRJNA531348) | freshwater metagenome | isolation source: freshwater sample F1-80 | place: China: Fuxian Lake, Yuxi | collected 2017-12-25 | reverse complement strand
GAATCCCATTCTGGCAAACACGGGGCTGTTTGAAACGGACAGTACCCGCATGGGAGGCCTGGAAGCGGCCGTCCAGCTGGACTCGCTGCTGCTGGAGGCGGAGTATACGGCGGCCTGGAACGATAATGTTGTCGGCAATGGAACCACGGCACCGCTCAACGCTGCCCTGGGCGACGTCATGGTCTACGGCTGGTATGCCCAGGCGCTGTACTTTCTGACGGGTGAGCATCGGGACTATGAAAAGAAGACGGGCGTTTTCGGACGCGTGATTCCTCACGAGAATTTCAGTCACCAGGGCGGCCTCGGCGCCTGGCAGGTGGGCGCCCGGTATTCCCGTCTGAATCTGACCGATTCGGGCATGGATGGCGGAGAACTGGAGGACGTGACAGTCGGCCTCAACTGGTTCCTGAATCCCAATCTGAAGATTCAGAACAACTACGTTTACACCATCCGCGACGCGCAGGCCAGCCCGGGCGGCGGTGATGCCTATGGCTTTGGAACGCGACTGGCGTGGGATTTCTGAAAATCAGCGTCCGCGGCGTTCCCGGTAATCCAGCTGACCGTGCCAGCCGAGCTTGCGATGCAGCGTATGGTAGTAGCTGTGACCGGGCAGCCGCACCAGCTTGAATGTGTGGTCGGCCCGCCGGATCACGATGCGGTCCTGATCCAGGACGGGACGGGCGATCTGGCCGTCAATCACCACCATGACTCCCGGCGGCGGACTTTTTACGGACAGCTCAAAGGTGCGGTCAGCCGAATCGACAATTGGTCGGACAGTCAGCGTGTGCGGACAGATCGGGGTGATGACGAATGCCTGCAGGTCCTGATGCAGAATTGGTCCGCCTGCTGACAGGTTGTGTGCCGTCGACCCGACGGGAGTGCTCACGATCAGCCCGTCGCACGTAAACGTGGTGACCTCCTCACCGTCAATGTTCAGCAGAATGTCGAGCATCTTCAGCGATCCGCCGGACGTCACGGTCACCTCGTTGAGCCCGAGATCAGTGCGTACGGTGCCGCCGGCGGAATGATGTTGACACTCAAACATCAGATGTTCGACGACGGAATACTGCCGGGAACTCAGCAGCGACAGTCCTTCGCGAAATTCGCCGGGACTCAGGTCCGTCAGAAAGCCAAGTCGGCCCAGATTGACCCCCACGATCGGAATCTGCCGTCCTCCCAGTTGCCGACAGCCGCGGAGGATCGAGCCATCACCTCCCAGAACCAGCGCCAGATCCGCTGCCAGATCCGGCGGAAGCTGCTGATCCCCGGCAAACGCGCCCACGATGGTGACACCGCGGACCTCCTGAACGGACGGCAGCAGTGTGGCCCACGTTTCCAGAACCTCGGTGCGGGCACTGCCCGTCAGAACAATCATTCTCAGGTCGGCTGAGTGCGTCAAGAAACGTGATCCTGAGCTGAAAACACGGGAAAGTGGTGTCGCTGCGGGAGGCACCCCGATCCGGAATCTAAGCAGTCGTCGCCGGGAACTGAACCGACCGCACAGGATTTCCTGACGGAAACGTCTGCGCCGCCCGGATGATTTCCTGATCTGGAGTCGACGCAAATCTCCGAATCTGCCAGGCTTCAGCGCCGGGCGGGCTGCATCTGCGTGCAGAGTGCGTTGTGCCCATCTGGTTTCTCACGGCCCGAGTCGGTGTGGATCCTGCCGATTGCGTTCAAATTCAAGCTGATATGAGCCCAGGACAAGAGCAACCAGGCGGCGCCGTCGTGATCGTCACAGGCGCATCGGCCGGGATTGGCAGGACCATCTGCGAGCGACTGGCGCGTCGGCCCGTGCGACTGGTGCTGGCGGTCCGGGCAGCAGACCGGCTCGATGAGCTGCAGACTCGGCTGGAACGAAGCGGCACAAGCTGCCTGTCCGTCACGACGGACGTGTGCGATCCGAATGACCTGGATCGTCTGGTGCGGGCCACTGTCGCGCACTTCGGGCGAATCGATGTGCTGATCAACAATGCGGGCATCGACTGTTTCGCGGAATTCGAGAAGCTGACAACTGAGCAGATTCTGCAGACGATCGAGACGAATCTGACGGGCAGTATTCTGCTGACCCGCCTGGTGGTTCCCGTGATGCGTGCGCAGGGCCAGGGGACGATTATCAATATGGCCTCGACCGCCGGCAAGCACGGCCCTGCGTATGGTGCCGTCTACGGGGCCACCAAGGCTGGCCTGATCGGTTTTACTCAGGGTCTGCGGGGTGAGCTGCTGGAGCAGGGTATCCGGGCCACGGTCATCTGCCCGGGATTTACCACGAACGGCGGCATTTACGATCGCATTGTGGCCGCCACCGGAAAACGCATTTCCCCGCTCGTCGGCGGGACCACGGCCGATGCCGTGGCGTCAGCCGTGGAGCGTGCGATCCGCGACGGCATGCCGGAACTGATCGTGAACTGGCCAGCCATGCGCCCCATTTTCCTGCTCCGCGATCTCTTTCCCCGACTCGGCGAAATGCTGATCGTGAAGATGACCAAAAAATTCCTGCGGCGTGCAGCGACCATGAATTCCGCACCCTGAATCTCAGCATAATTCCGACTTCTGCCCGTGATCACCGGATCCGCACCACAAACCGTGATTCTGCTGGGGGCCAGCAATCTGACGATCGGCTGGAAGTCCGTGGTCCGGATGCTGCAGCGCGGGCTGTCCCGGCCGATTCGTCTGTACGTGGCTCTGGGGATGGGGCGTTCCTATGTCAACGGCAGTCAGTTTCTGGCACGCCGGCTTCCCGGAATCCGCCAGTGCGGACTCTGGGATGCCCTCACAGCCGAGAACGATCCGTGTTGCCACGCGGTGAGACCACTGGTACTGCTGACAGACGTGGGCAATGATCTGGTGTACCGGCATCCTCCGGAGACGATCGCGGAGTCCCTGGAGTTCTGCATCGGCCGCCTGCGACAGTGGAATCCCGCCGCGCGGATCGTCATCTCGACTCTGCCGCTGAATTCTGTGCATTCCCTGTCACCGCTGCGTTTCTGGCTGGCACGTTCCGTGCTGTTTCCCGGTGCACAGCTCAGCCTGTCCCAGGTACTGGAGGAATCTGTTCGGCTCGATCAGCTGATCCATCGCGTGGCTGACCGGCACCCGATTCGTCTGGTCCGGCCGCAGGACGAATGGTACGGACTGGACCCGATCCACATCCGTCGCCGCTGCCGGGACGACGCGTTTCGCTATCTGTTTCAGCACTGGGAGGAGTACGGCAGTGTGGAGCCGGACAGTGAGGCCGCTCCGGTTTCGCCGTCGCTGCCCTCCGCGGCCGAGCGGCAGGTGTTCGGCCGACGGCGACTCACTGGACAACCCCATTTTCAGAGCCCGGAAATGACCGTGTCAGCGTACTAAGAGGCTCTCACAAAACCGGGACAGGCACCCTATAGTAGTCATATTTCGCAGGATTTTTCGGAGGACCGCGGGAGCCAGTCCCGGTTTTGTGAGAGCCTCCAGGAACCCCTGACAAAACCTGCGTGGCCGCGTTGCTTCGAGAGTGGTCGAGATGCCAGGAAAAATAACGAGGCGACAAATGTCGGCGAGACACGATTATCCCTACCTGGTGTTGGCGGCCGTTATGGCCCGAAGAGTGACGTCATGAGAATTCCCATCATGCGAGGACTGATCGACCGGCGAATTCTGGTGAATTTCCGTGTCGACGCAGACTTGATGGCGCGTCGTCTGCCGTCACCGTTTCGACCGAAACTTGTCGACGGCTACGCGATGAGTGGCATATGCATGATCCGCCTGAAGGCGATCAGGCCGAAGTTTCTCCCGATTCCGTGGGGAATTGGCTCTGAAAACGCTGCCCATCGGATTGCCGTTGAATGGGATGCAGATGGGAAGACATCGGAGGGCGTTTACATCCCTCGCCGCGATACAAGCTCCCGACTGAACAAGATCGCAGGAGGGACGATTTTCCCGGGCGTTCATCATCATGCCGGTTTCGTCGTTGAAGAGACGGATACTTCTTTCGCTGTTGCATTCAGGAGCGATGATGGCATTGCTCGGGTACGAATCGCAGGCACTGTCGCTGATGTTCTTCCAGACTCATCGTTGTTCCGATCCGTCGAAATGGCATCGGAGTTTTTCAAGGCAGGATCGCTGGGCTATTCGGCTACTCAGGCTGATGGCCGGTACGATGGTCTGGAACTTCGCTGCCACGACTGGCAGGTCAAACCCCTGAAACTGGATGTCATTGAATCCAGCTACTTTGATAATACGTCAGACTTCCCACCTGGATCAGTGACTTTTGATTGTGCCCTGCTGATGCGAGGGATCGATCACGAATGGCACGCTCGTGACGACCTGTGCTGCTCGGGAGCAACTGGTCCATAACAGCAGCAGGACGGAGTGTGGCTGGGCTACCTGCAGGAATATCCGGATACGGGTATCTCGCAGCCGGTTCCTCGGCACCGTGAGATGAATGAGCAGCTTGCCCGACACCTGATTCGGATGCTGAGCCCTGGGGTTGTCCCGTGGTTTTTCGGGCTGATCGAGATGCCCGACTTCATGGTGTCAGCCGAAACCATGCCGATCGGCCTTCGATCAGCAGCAGCTCGCTGTTCGCCGGGATGTCCGCGTATGTCTCTGTCCGCCCCGACGGCCAGCGGACCAGCAGCTGGTCCGCTTTCGTCGCCGCTCCCAGTCCAAAGACCAGCAGTCGTTCATTGGCGGCCTGATACCCGTCGCCCGCAGTCAGCTGCCGCACGCGGGTCCGCGAACCACAGGAGACGGTGACCGTTGTCCCGATGGCGTCGCGAGCCGAACTGACACCACGCAGCCGGACGCAGAGAAAATGTCCCGCGGAGGCGGTGTGATTCGTCAGCAGGGCGACCGGCGCGTGAAGATGCGACACGACCACGTCCTCCAGGCCATCACGGTTCCAGTCGATTCGGGCCAGGCCACGTCCCAGATTGGGCTGCTGAAAGTAGGCTCCCGGTGTCGGAGATGTCACCTCGGAAAAATGGCCGCTGCCCGTATTGCGAAACAACTGCGGCAGCATCCGCCAGGGGATCCCGCGATGCGCGTAGTCTCCGATGTTGCCGTTGGCCACGATCAATTCCGGGTGACCATCCAGGTCAGCGTCAAGGAACTGCGTTCCAAAACCCAGGAGAGCAAAGCTGGGTTCGGCGAGTCCCGACGTCCGGCTGGCATCGACGAAAGCGTGTCCGGGAATCTGGCGATAAAGCGTATTCGACTCGTTCGAGAAATTCGTGACGAACAGGTCGAGCAGGCCATCGCCATCCGCATCATCCGCCGCCACACCCATGCATGCCTGAGCCGAACCGGCAGCGTCGAAGGCCAGTCCCGCCTCCAGGCCGGATTCCTCGAACCGCACCGCCTGGCCGTTCGCCGGTGTCTGGCTGCGAAAATAGAAATTAGCCGTTCCGTCGTTGGCGACAAACAGATCGAGTTGTCCGAACCCGCGCAAGTCTGCCGCCACGATTCCCAGGCCCTTGCCACCGGACACTTCGATTCCGGACTCAGATGTCACGTCTCGAAAATGGCCGTTCGCTTCGTTCAGATAAAGTCGGTCCTGGGCTGCTGCAAACTGCCCCGGCGGGCAGTATTCGACAATCCCTGTGGCGACATCAGTGCACGTTCGGCTGAATACATCGATTCCCTGCAGATAGTTGACAACATAAATTTCCGGCAGACCGTCGCCGCTCAGGTCAGCCAGCAGACAGCTGGAAGTCCACTCGTTGCCGGCGACACCAGTCACCTGTGTGACGTCGCTCAGAGTACCATCGCCGTTGTTGTGGCAGCATCGGTTCGCACCGATATTGCCCACCAGCAGATCGCAGAAACCATCCCCGTCCATGTCGCCGACGGTGCAGCCCGTACTGAAATCGGTGTCTCCCACGCCGGCCAGTGCGGTCACATCCTGAAAACCGGATCCGCCGGTGTTGCGAAAAAGCCGATCTGACTCATGCTTCTGAGATCCTGCGGGATCCGGGGGTGATCCCGCCGGCCACAGGCACCCCTGTGACAGGAAGGTATCGGGCCAGCCGTCACCATCGAAATCTCCCACGGCCACGCCACCTCCGACAAATTCATACATCCGGCCGGTCTGGCGATCGATGTCAGCGCCATTGAAGTAGGAGAAATTCAGCCCGGAAGTCGGTGCGTCGTCACGAAACAATAGCACTCCCGCCGCCGCTGCGTTCCCGGACGGCGGTAAACTCATCGACTGTGGCTCGGACGGCAGGCGATGCCAGTCGGGCAACGGCAGGAACTGAAGATCAATCCGGTTTGCCGGATTCAGGTCCGGGTCGGCCTGAGGAGCGTCGGCCCGAATGCGAGGGTTCAGCTCCCTGATCCGATCCACGGCCCAGTCTGCCCGAGGATCGATTTTCACCGCGATCTGACACCACGCCCAGGCTTCGGTCCACCGTCCCAGTGACTCCAGCAGCTCCACCGTACGCCGCAGCAGGCCGGGATCGGGCCGGGAAGTCACTGTGTCCAGCAGGTCAATCAATGCTGCCTGTCGCTGCTCATGTTCGCGAAACGGAATTGCGTCCGAGGGATGACCGAGCAGCGTCAGCATCCGAGAGAGTCGATCTCCAGCCTGTCTTTCATTCGGGTTACGGCGCATCGCCTCCCAGAAGCAGCGGGCCGCAGAATGGTTCAGGCCGGACAGCATCAGCCATTCACCCCGCAGCATCCAGATCCCGGGGTGCTGGTCGATTTCCTGCGGGAGTCGTTCGTGCCATCGCAGAAACTGAGCACGGTTTTCGCGATCCAGCAGCAGACGACCGAGCCAGATCTGCGGTTCCTGCAGGCGGGGAGCGGCATCCGTCACCTGCACCAGCAGCGCTTCGGCTTCCTGGACCTGATGCGTGTCGACCGCAAGTCGGGCACGATTCAGCAGCGGCGCGACGTCGCCCGGAAACGACTCGGCAAACCGCGGAATCTGATTCGCATCCTCCAGAATCAGCTCAGAATATCCCAGCAGCACCAGATACTGCATGGGGAGCAGGCCATGCCGTACCACACGCAATGTGTGTGGGATCGCATCACGAAAGCGGCCTTCGGCGATCAGCAGGTCGGCCAGCTGCTGGTGAGCGGCAATGTCCTGCGGGTCTCGCACCAGTGCTTCATGGAATAACTTCTCCGCGTTTGTGGCCTGCTGAAGTTTCAGGCAGAGTTCACCCTGACGGCGGAGCAACCGGCCCGCCTGGTGTTCGGACAAGTTCGCTGCCCGTCCACAGAACTCCGCTGCCCTGGCCAGCTCTCCGGCCGCCTCCGCTGCCTGCGAAGCAGTCAGCAGGGCCGCAACGGAACCAGGATCAGCTCCAACAGCTTCCTCGGCGAGACTCAAAGCCACCTGCGACCTGCCACGCCGCAGTGCGTCCCGGGCGGCATCGAGCAACGCCTGGGGAGAGCTGCGCGCACGCCAGACCACTGCACAGGCCGCAGTCAGAGTCGCCGAGACCAGAATCGCAGCCAGGATCGACTTTCTGCCAGCGACGACCTTCAGAAACGAACGTGGTGATCTGCAGCAGGAAATGGGTGAATTCGCAAAGGACAGTCGAAAAAATCAGTTGCGCTTCAGGTCAAACGTGAACGAATTCGGGCCGGCGGAGATGACGTTGGCTTCCAGGTCGCTGCTGGAATTGTACTTGGGTGGGATGATGTTCTTTTTGAGAATCACCGGGTTTTCGGCCGAAACGGGATCACCCGGATTTCCAGGCACACCTTTCTGGCCGACCACGTCTTCTTCCGAATTGATTTCGACTCGTTTCTGTCCCACGGTGGACGGGAATTCGAATTTGCCGTCTTTAATCTTTCCCGCGTAGGTTTTCTCTGTTTCACCGGTCGCCTTGAACGTCACCATGCCCTGAGCGACGGGAACACCGTCGAGCGTGACCGTCCCACTGACCAGCACCGTTTCCGGCGCACCACTGCTTCCGCAACCGCCGGTGATTATCAACCCGAAAACCGAACAAAAACACGCCAGAATCGCTTTCACTGCTGATAAATCCTTCTTCTCTGCACAGAACGAGACAGTGAGACCGGACAGATGAACAAGATCAGACTCGCCGGCTGACTTGAAGAAGTCAGTTCCGGCGAGATCCGATCACCGCAAACCAGGCAGCGAATTCCTGACGGATCGCGACCTGTTGTTACGACATTCCGTCAGAACTCACCAATCACTTCTCCGCCTGCGACAGTTGCCAGAGAACGCCATGTTCCCAGGTGGATGTTCTCGGACACAAACCTTGCGGAACCGTCACCCAGCAGGACCGTGGCACCACCCACGTGATAGCTGCGGGCGAAAATTCGCGCGTCAGTGCCGCTGCCGCCAATACTTTCACAAGGGGCATTCGGCCATGTCGTGCTCTTGCAGGCATAGACGCGGTCCGTGACCGGCGTGTTTGGCGGTTCTGTGGCAACGAACATCGGCAGACCCCAGAAACCGTTCCAGTAAGCGCCTGCGTCCCACGCTGACGCTCGACCGCGACCGCGAATCTTGACCTCACTGGCCAGCATGGTGTTCGAAGTACCATCCACCATGTCGCGGATTCTGGTGCTGGAAAGCACGTAAAACGAGCCATTCATTTTTTCACCGCACCCGGTGTTGGTGCCATACGTTCCGAAATATGGCTGTCCCTGGCCGTTCTGAGTCCCCGCGCAGGCGACGTAATTCCCCTGCTGCCCGTTGCTGCCACCTGAACCGGCGCACCATGCCGGATTACTTGGGTCAGACGGACAGTTTCCGTAAGGGATAATCGTGTTCTGATTGGCGTAGCGATAGACGTCCTTGCCCCCGGCCCGTGGTTCAGCCGCAAAAAACCCGGCCGCGGCGATATCATTGTACATCGGCGCCTGTTCCATGTGGGGCAGGATAAACTGCCACCAGCTGCTGCCCAGCATCCCCACTCCCTGAGCCGAATATCGCAGTGATGAATCACTTTCCCACATGCCACAGAACACGCCGGCTGGCAGAACGCCAAAGGTGTCATGGTAGTTATGGAAACCAAGTCCGATCTGCTTCAGATTATTGCGACACTGTGTGCGTCGAGCTGCCTCGCGCGCCTGCTGCACGGCCGGCAGCAGCAGGGCAATCAGAATTGCAATGATCGCAATGACAACCAGCAATTCAATCAGCGTGAATCCACGCCTGGACACAAATTTCTGCATCTCTCTGGTCTCCTCTGGTTGAACTGGACTCGTTTGCAGCGGACTCAGCCAACAACACTGAGCCCGGGGGAACGAAATTACGACCATTCATTGAAACCTTTATCAGCCTCAGTGTCAAGCATCAGGAATCATCAATTCGGGAGCAACCGGCCTGCGCAGCGAACCGGTTCCGGTTTTTGGACAGAGTTCCCGGAAGCGAGTTGACTGAGCGCTGCGGGAGTCCCGCTGACCGGCAGGCATGGCGAGAATTGTTAAACCGGCGTGAAACCGAGCGAAATGACCATGACGCGGACGCCCGGCTTCAATTAGACTACGGGGTCTGACGCGTCGCAGGATTTTCGGAACTTGCGCCGTGTGCGCCGTGTGCGCCGTGTGCGCCGGGTGGGCCGTGTGATCCGGGAATGGCCGAGCGGGTGAGATTCCAGACGCGAGCAGTCAGCGCTGCAGATGGTGGAGTGAAGTTTCAGGCGGGATACGGATCCATGTTGAGTCGAAGTGGTGTTTGCGTGGCGGTGTTGCCCGTGGCAGTGTTGATTGTCACTGCCTTTGCCGTATCCGCGCGCGGGCAAGGCCTGCATCCGCGTCCGCCGGGCGGGACGACAGCAGAGGCTGGCGGAGACACGGAGTCTGGGATACGCCCGAACCACCGGTTTCCGACGGCTCTGGCGCTTCCTGCACTTTCCGGGCCGAAACCCTGGTCAGAGAAGCCGGTGCTGGACGATCCGGACCGATTCCAGATTGCGATCATGTCGGACAATACAGGCGGGCACCGCCCGGGAATCTGGATGTCGGCGGTGCAGAAGCTGAACCTGCTGCGGCCGCAGTTCGTCGTGTCCCTGGGCGACCTGATCGAAGGGTACTCGGAGGACAGAGTCGTCGTTGAAAGGGAATGGGCGGAGTTTCTGGGGTTTATCGACCAGATGCAGATGAAGTTCTTCTTTGTGGCGGGCAACCACGACCTGACAAATCCAGTGATGCACGAGATCTGGCGGGAACACTTCGGGCCGGAATGGTATTCCTTCAACTACCGCGGCGTGCACTTCCTGTGCCTCTGTTCTGAAGACCCCCGGGAAAATCTCAGCGACGCTCAGGTCGAATGGATGCGGCACGACCTTCAGGAGAACCGGCATGCTCGCTGGACGCTGGTGTTCCTGCACAGGCCACTGTGGCTGACGGCCGAGCGCGCGAAGCTGGCCGGGAATCCGGACCCCACGAACTGGACACAGGTGGAGGAGCTTCTGGGACAGCGTCCCCATACGGTCTTTGCCGGACACGTCCATCACTATGTCCAGTACGATCGCCGCGGCACAAAGTACTATCACCTGGGAACGACAGGTGGAGCATCGCAGCTGCGAGGAGTTCCGTACGGGGAGTTTGATCACGTTACCTGGCTGACGATGGAGCAGGATGGTCCGCAGATTGGCCACCTGCTGCTGGACGGAATCCTCGCACCCGGTGCCGTTACGGAATCCGGCATTGCCCGCTTCCGCGATTTTCTGGCAAAGACACGAGTTGAGGTGGCCCCGATCCTGCTGGATCAGGCGGCGGGTTTTTCAGCGGGTCGGATCGAGGTGCGGTTGAGCAACGAGTTCGAGGT
>SXGS01050923.1_pt1 | contig 10741 bp, 7 predicted proteins | sample 3174681 | NCBI WGS metagenome assembly SXGS01 (sample SAMN11356861, study PRJNA531348) | freshwater metagenome | isolation source: freshwater sample F1-80 | place: China: Fuxian Lake, Yuxi | collected 2017-12-25 | reverse complement strand
GGTATCCCTCAACCTTGGGCAGCCGAAAAGATTGACTGGGTCAACCCGACCACAGTCGACGTGACCTTACGCGCTGGCATGAGTTGGCACGACGGCAGACCGGTCACCATGGACGATGTGGTCTATTCGTTCGAGGCACCCACCATGGGAAACAAGGTGCCCATGTACAGGTCGGCGGTGGCAGACATCGTGAAAATCGAGAAAACCGGAGACCGGCGCGTTCGGTTCACGCTCAAGGCCCCCAATGCGGCCTTCGTCACCTCGTCTCTGGCCAAGATCAATTTGATTCCCAAACACGTCTGGGATCCGATCTTTAAGGACCTCATGAACAAACCCGAAAACGCTGAGTCATTGCCCAATCCTCCTGCGATCGGTTCCGGCCCGTTCAAGATGGTACGTAACCGGGGGCAGGAGGAGATCGTCTTGGATCGTTTCGACGGCCATTTCGCAGTCCCCAAAATGGATCGCTGGGTATTGCGCATCGTACCTAATCCCGAGGCGACGCTGGGCATGCTGCGTCGCAACGAAATCAACTTCCTGGCCGACTACGGGGGTGCACCTGATGTGCTGGAGAAACTCGCTAAAGACTCGCCGCAGCTCAAGGTCATGTCCGAGGTGGACATCGGTTTCGAATATGCGGCTTTCAACCTGCGCCGGGCACCATTCAACGACGTGAACTTCCGCCGCGCACTGTCGCTGGTGGTGGATCGCAACGTCATGGTGCAGGCCGCCTGGAACGGTTATGCCGTTGCCGCCAATTCGCATGTTTCGCCCGCTCTCAAGTTCTGGCACGACAACGACATCACCAAGATGCGCACTGGGCTGCCGGTGGCAAAAGACATCCTGGACAAGGCTGGGTACAAGGTCGTCGGTGGCAAGTTGTCTTATCCGGCCGGGGTCAAGGAGACCTTGAAGGCGAACTAACAGACCCCTGGGCCGCGCATGTCGCGCGGCCCATAGAGCGTTTCCGCCCACTATGCGCTTTCTTGTTGCGCGGCTTGCCCACAGCGTATTCGTGTTGTTGGCCGTTGTTACCCTGATGTTTCTGATGTTTCGGCTGATGCCGGGCGACCCCATGGCCGCTTACATCAGTGAGGCTCTGTCGGATGAGTCCCGCCAGGCGATCCGCGCCCAATTCGGACTAGATCGCCCCTTGTGGCAGCAGTACTTCATCTATCTTGGCAATATCTGCCAGGGTGAATTGGGTATGTCCTTTTTTCTCAAGGAGCCGGTGTGGGACATCGTGATGGCGGCATTGCCGAACACGCTGGCATTGACTCTCAGTGGTCTGGTCCTGGCCTACCTTTTCGGCGTGCTTGCTGGCGCCTTTCTGGCCTGGCGGCGGGGCAGCCTAGTGGAGGGCATTTCCATCCCGCTGGTGCTTGCAACGCGGGCCGCGCCCGAGTTCTGGGTCGGCATGATCCTATTGTCTGTTTTCGCGTTTTCGCTCGGCTGGTTTCCGTCCGGGGGCGCGGCCAGTCCGGGTGCCATGTATGACGGCGAATTGCATCGCATGTTGTCGTTCGATTTTCTGCACCATCTGGTCCTGCCCGTGGTCACGCTGGCGCTGTACCTGCAGGGTTTACCGCTGCTGCTGATGCGCTCGACCATGCTGGACGTCATGCACGAGGAGTACGTCACCATGGCCCGCATGAAGGGCCTGTCAACCCAGCGCATCGTGTTGAACCACGCCGCCCGTAACGCAATGCTCCCGGTGGCTACAGCCTTCACGCTTAGCCTAGGCCAGTTGGTGGGTGGCAATGTGGTTATTGAGATGGTGTTCTCCTGGCCCGGCCTGGGCCGGATCCTGGTTCAGGCTGTGTCGGCAAGCGATTACCCGCTGGCGCAGGGCGCGTTTTTGCTGGTGGCATTTGCTCTAGTCAGCATGAACTTTGTTGCTGACCTCTGTTACGCCGTTCTCGACCCGCGAGTTTCCCATGACCGCAAAGCCTGACGAACTCCGGCCTGCAGCTTCGCGTCTGCGGCGTTTTGTCCGTCTCACTACCCAGGACCCGTTTGCCCTGGCCGGTATCGCCATCTATTTGCTGTTCGCGTTGACCGCCATCTTCGCCAACCAAATTGCGACCAATGATCCGCTGGAGATCTTGTTCCTGCCTGACGGCAAGGTGGCGGCCAACAGGTCGCCCGACGCCTTGTTCTGGCTGGGCACCACCAACCTAGGCCGGGATGTGTTCTCGCAGCTGGTTTATGGTGCCCGCAGCGCCCTGGTGGTCGGACTCAGCGCCGCGGTGATGGTGGTGGTGGTGGGTACGCTGGTCGGGCTGTTTTCTGGTTATTTTGGCGGCTGGGTCGACGCAGTGTTGATGCGTTTGGGCGACGTGGCGCTGTCGATCCCGTTTCTGCCTTTCATCATCGTGCTGGCGGCTTTTCTCAAACCGAATGTCTGGAACGTGGTGATTGGTGTGTCGTTGCTGTTGTGGCCCAACACCGGGCGCATTGTGCGTAGCCAGGTCCTGACTTTGCGTGAGCGCAGTTACGTGGAGGCGGCCAAAGTCAGCGGTGCCAGCCATCTGCAGATTCTCTTTACCCACATCGCGCCTAATGTGTTGCCGATCTCCTTCCTGTACGGGTCGATCGTCATTGGCTGGGCCATCTTCACCGAGGCCAGTGTGAGTTTTCTGGGTTTCGGGCCTTCCGACAGCGTGTCTTGGGGCTACATGCTGCAGGACGCCTTTGTGTCCCAGGCCCTGTCGCGCGGCGCGTACTACTGGTACGTGCCTTCGGGGCTCTGCATCATGCTGGTGGTGACGGCGGGTTTCTTCATCAGCCGAGGGTATGAAGAGTTGCTGTTTCCGAAACTGCGAGATTGACCATGCGCGCAGTACCGGGCCACCCCAAACAAGCGCGCACCGTAGTGCCCAGCAAGGAAATGTCCTGATGAGCTTGCTGCAGGTCGAGAACCTCGACCTTTTTTACCAGACCCGGCGCGGCGAGGTGCAGGCTTTGCAGGGCGTCAGCCTGCGAGTCGGCAAGGGCGAGGTGGTCGGCTTGGTGGGGGAGTCGGGTTGTGGCAAGACTAGCCTGGCGCGCGCCATAACCGGTGTGATTCCCCGCAACGCTAGGATTCGTAACGGTGCAATACGCTGGAAAGGCGAAGACCTGCTGGCTCTTTCCGCAGCCGAGCACCGCAAACGTCGCTGGCGGGATTTTGCCTTCGTGCCTCAAAGCGCTATGAATGCGCTCAATCCAGTACACCGCGTGGGCGACCAGATCGCTGAGGTTCTGACCCAGCGCAGCGCCATGAAAAAGTCCGCCGCTCGCGAAAGGGTCGAAGCACTGTTCGACCAGGTCGGTATCGACCGCAAGCGCGTCGGTGACTATCCGCACCAGTTTTCAGGTGGCATGCGCCAGCGCATCTCGATCGCGATGGCTTTGGCCTTGCAGCCCGAACTGGTGGTCGCCGACGAGCCGGTGACTGCCCTGGACGTGATCGTGCAACGGCAGATCCTGGACCTAATCCACAGCCTGCGGAAATCCTTGCAGTTGTCGATGATCATGGTCACGCACGACGTCAGTGTGGTGGCCTATGTGTGTGATTCGGTGGTAGTGATGTACGCGGGGCAGGTAGTCGAGACCGGCCCAGTCGCCCAGGTGCTGGACCACCCGCTGCATCCCTATTCAATGGGGCTGACGCACGCCTTTCCCGACATACACCAGCGCATTGACACCTTGCGTCCGATCGAGGGCAGCCCGCCCGACCTCCACACGCGGCCACAAGGCTGCCGGTTTGCAGACCGCTGCCCGTTCGCGCTGGACCTATGCCGGCGCGAGTCGCCACCGCTGCAGGCCCATGGCACAGATGATCGGAGTGTTGCCTGCTGGCGCGCGGACGAGGCCAGTGTGCTGCGCACACAGTGGAAGTTGGAGGTTGCCTGATGGACACGTTGGTGCACGCCCAGGGTCTGACCAAGAACTTTCCCGCGCCTCGGTCCCTGCGTGATCTGGTGAGCGGCCACCGTCCGGCGGTGTCGGCCGTAGCCGGTATCGATCTGCAGATCCGCCGCGGCGAGTCGGTTGGCCTGCTGGGCGAATCGGGTTGCGGCAAGACCACCATCGGGCGGATGCTGCTGGGCCTGATCCCACCCAGCGCAGGTATCCTGCGTTTCGATGGCACCGATCTCGCCACGCTGGACGCGCCGCAGCGCCTGGAGTTCCGGCGCCGCGCGCAGTTTGTGTTCCAGAATCCTTTCGATGCGCTGAACCCGCGCTTTAACCTGTACCGCTCGCTGGTCGAGCCGCTGGTGAACTGCCGTATTCCCAAGGCGGAACACGCGGATCGCCTGGCTCTGGCGCTGCAGCGTGCGCAGCTGGGTCGCCTGCAGCACCTAAACCAGACCTATCCGCATGAAATGTCGGGCGGGCAGCTGCAACGGGTGGCTCTGGCACGGGCGCTGATTCTGCAGCCCGAGTTCATCGTGGCGGACGAACCGGTTTCCATGCTCGACGTGAGCGTACGGGCCGGCATCCTCAACGTGCTGCGACAGGTGCGCGAAGAGATGGGCCTGACCGCCCTGTACATCTCGCACGACCTGACCCTGGTGCGCTACCTATGCTCGCGCACGATCGTGATGTATCTGGGTGTCATCGTCGAGGAAGCGCCGACCGCAGAACTGGTCAGCGCGCCCTTGCACCCCTACACGAGGGCCTTGCTACGCGCGGTTCCGAGCACGCGCGTGGACCAGCCGCATGACCCGATACCGATCCTGGGCGGCGTGCCCGATGCGCTGAAACCGCCATCGGGTTGCCGATTTCGCGAGCGTTGTCCGCAGGCGATCGCTCGCTGTGCCAGCGAGGTGCCGGTATTGCGCGACATGCAGCCGGGCCGCAGAGTCGCCTGCCATCTTGTCTGACCCAGATAAACATCGAGAGCACCATGACCCCGACCAATCTGAGCCGTTTCGTCGATGAGGTTTCCCTGGAGGCACCCTGGGAACTGACCGAGCTGTTCGCCACCTTGCCGCGGTGCCATCCGCAGGATGTCAATGCCTCCTGCGACGCCCTCGTCGAGCGCCTGGCGTGCCATGGTGTGCCGGTCGAGGTGCTGATGGCCGACCTGTACCTGAGCATTCCCGGGGAGGCACAGGTCCAAACGGCCACCGGCGCCTTGCGTGCCAAGCCCTCGGCTTTTTCGCGTCATGTGCCCGGGGGCCTGGCAGCAGATCTAGTGTATGTACCGGCCGCCTACTCCAAGTCGATCTCCACGCTGTTCCAGCGTAACTTCGACAGCAGCACGTCTGCGCGTGAACGTATCGAGGGCCGGATCGTTGTCTCCGAAGGTTATGCCACGCCACAGAAGATGCGCGAGTTCGAACAGGCCGGCGCCGTGGGTGTAGTTGCCATTAACCCGGGGCGTGACATTCACTGGGGCATCTGCACCACGATCTGGGGCGCGCCCGAACTCGATGACCTGCATCGCAAGCCCCGCATACCGGTTGTCGCCGTCAACCACGAAGATGGCCAGCGCCTGATCGCGCTGGCGGCACAGGCGCAGTCCGCCACCTTGGTGACGCAGTTGGAGGAGGGCTGGTTTGCGCAGAAGCTGCCGGTGGTGACCATTCCAGGCACCTCCGCCAGCGCCGATTTCGTGTTGCTGCATGGTCACTACGACTCCTGGGATGTGGGCGTGGGCGACAACGCCACCGGTGACGCGACGCTGCTGGAGATCGCCCGTGTGCTCTGGAAACACCGCACACACCTGCAGCGCAGTGTGCGCATTGCCTGGTGGCCAGGGCACTCTACAGGCCGTTACGCGGGTAGCACCTGGTTCGCGGACCGCTTTGCGGCCGATCTGGACGCGCACTGCGTGGCGCAGATCAACTGCGATTCCCCTGGCTGCCGCTGGGCCAGTGAGTACCGCAATGTGTCGTGGATGAAAGAGACTGAGACCTATGCGCAGGCCATCATCCAGCTGGTCGCCGGTTTGCCCTCCCATGGCGAACGTCCCCACCGTGCCGGGGACTACTCCTTCAACAACATCGGTATCTCCAGCCTGATGATGCTCAGCTCCACCATGCCCCAGGCCGTGGCGGCCGAAAAAGGCTACTACGCGGTGGGTGGCTGTGGTGGCAACATCGGCTGGCATACCGAAAACGACACCCTGGAGATTGCCGACCGCGAGGTGATGCTGCGCGACATTAAGGTCTACCTGGGACTAGTGGTGGGTATCACCAACGCCCGCGTCGTGCCGTTTGACTGGCGCGCGATCACGCAGGAGTTCCAGGAAACCCTGGCCCGCTGCCAGACCGCTGTCGGTGCTGCTTATAGCCTGGCAGCCAGCCGCGAAGCCTTGCAAGGCCTCGACGCAGCCTTGCAGCAGTTCTACCAGGGGGTGCAGGACCGGACCATCTCCAACACGGCTGCCAACGATGCCATACGCCGGTTGGCCAGGATTCTGGTGCCGATCAACCACACCCTTCAGCCGCGATTCGGGCACGACCCGGCAAGCGCCATGCCCGCCCTGCCAGGCCTCGACATCGCCCACCGCTGGGCCACGCTGCCCGAGGATCTGCAGGGATTCGCCCTGACCCAGATCCGGCGCGGCGAAAACAAGCTGCTTGGTGCATTGCGCCAGGCCCGGCGCGAGTTGCAACTTGCGTTACCGAACTGACACCACTTCTCAAGGAGCCCCCCATGGACACCCGCGTCAAGCTGCAGAAAAGAACCTGCGATCCGGTCAAGCTCGAAATCATCAAGGGCAGCCTGCGCGCCGCGCAGATGGAGATGGAGACCTTGCTCGAGCGTACCGCCGTGTCGCCGGTGATCCGAGAAAAGAAGGATTTCTTTGCGGGCTATTTCGACCCGGCCGGACAATTGATCACCGGAACCAACCTGCCGATCTTCGGCCACATCATCCAGCCCATCTTTGAGCATTACCCGGCCGATGAGATGCGCGAAGGCGACTTGTATTGGTACAACGACTGTTACGCCTCCATGGGAGGTGTGTCGCACATGCCCGACCAGGTGTTCGCCTCACCGGTGTTCCACGACGACGTACTGGTGGGTTTTTCACAGACCTGGGCGCATTTCAACGACATTGGCGGGGCCTGGCCCGGCTCGATGTCGCCCACCGCGACCGACATCTTCCAGGAAGGCATCATGATCCCCCCGGTGCGCCTGTACCGTGAAGGCGTGCTTAACGAGGAGATCTACCGCATTTTCCTGCGCAACGGCCGCTTTCCGGAGGAAATGCGCGGTGACATCCGCGCCATGATTGCCGCCGTGCGGCTGGGCGAAAAGCGTTTCATCGAGATCTTCGAGCGTTTCGGTGCCGATATCTCCGAAGACGCCTTCACCAAGCTCAACGAACAGACTCGCAACGGGTTGATCCGTCAGCTGCGCGAGACCTTCGGCAACGGCACCTACCGGTTTGCCGATGGCATCGACAGCGATGGCCAGGGGCACGGCCCGTTCATGATCCGCATGGCGCTCAAGGTTACCGATGATCGCATCGAGATCGACACCTCGGAGACCGACGACCAGGCACCCGGGCCGGTAAATTTCCTGATGAACCCGGCGGTTCCGAAAATGGTATTCGGCATCTACGCCATGTCCAAGGACCCCTCCTTGCTGATCAACGAAGGTGCTATGCATGCCGTCGACGACGTCATCGTGCGCGAGGGCAGTCTGTTGCAGCCGCGTTTTCCGGCCCCGCTCAACCAGCGCGGGTTGACACTGATCCGCACCGTCAACGTGTGCGCCGGACTCATGAACGTGGCCTCCAAAGGGCAGTCGGTCGCTGCCACCGCCGCGTATTCCATCTACTTCCTGCGCGGCCATGATCCCCAGACGGGGCAGGCGTTCCTGATCGCAGACGGGGTGGGAGTGGGGCATGGCGCGCGTCCGTTCGCCGATGGCCACAACGGGGTCTACTACGTGGCCCAGGAAAACAACCCGGCCGAGTTCATGGAGCAGATGTACCCGATTCGCCTTACGCGTTATGAAATGTCCATGGACTCAGGTGGCCCAGGCCAATTCCGCGGTGGTGCCGGTGTGGTCCGCGAACTGACCTGGCTCGGCCCCGAGGCCATATTGGCGATCCGCATTGACGGCATCAAGAATCCGGCCTGGGGGGTCAACGGTGGACAGGCCGGGCGTGCGGGTTGCTGCTTCGTCAACCGCGGCACGCCGCGTGAGGTCGAGGTATCACCGCTGTCCGACGGCACCCGCGTGCGCGCCGGCGACGTGATCCGTTTCCAGACCTGTGGCGGCGGTGGCTGGGGCCATCCGTTCGACCGCGACCCGCAGCTTGCGCTCGACGATGTGCGTGGCGGCTACGTTAGCGCAAAAGGCGCGCTCGATGACTACGGCGTGGTCATCCGCAGTGCCGACGACGGGGCCGAACTCGACCTGGTCGCGACCGAGGCATTGCGTGGGCGGCAGCGACCCGACATCAAACTTTTTCATAACGGCCAGTACGTCGACGCCATGGAGTGAGCATGACATCCACCCACCAACACCAGCAAACCAGCATCGCCATCGACATCGGTGGCACCTTCACCGATGTTGTCACCTTCGACAGCCAGACCGGTAGGATCTGGAATTCCAAGGTCTCGTCCACCCCGGAGGACCAGTCGATCGGATTCGACCATGGCGTGGAAGAAGGCCTGCGGGCGTCCGGCCAGCAGGCGGGCGCCATTTCGCAGCTGTTGCACGGCACCACCGTGGCCACGAACCTCATTCTGGAGGGCAAGGGAGCGGCCTGCGCCTTGCTGACCACAGCCGGCTTTCGCCATGTGCTGGAGATCGCACGGCACGACATTCCGCGCAAGTCCAATTTGTATTCCTGGAGCCGTGCGCCGCGGCCGGTCAAGCCGGACCAGATATTCGAGGTCGGCGGACGCCTCGGTCCGGATGGTATCGAGTTCCAGGCGCTGGACGAACAGGCAGTGCTCGACAGTGCGCGGCGCATCCAGAAACGCGGCATACAGGCGGTTGCGATCTGCTTTCTGCATGCCTATGCCAATGCCGAACATGAACAACGTGCTCGTGCGCTTTTTCTCTCGGTGTATCCAGAGGCGCTGATATCGATATCGTCCGATGTGCTGCCGGTGTTTCGGGAATACGAGCGCGCATTGGTGACTTTACTCAACAGCTACGTCATGCCTTCGGTGTCGACCTATGTTGGGCGCCTGGAGTCACGCATGCAACAACGCGGGATCGTCGCGCCCTTGCTCCTCATGAAATCGTCGGGCGGTGTCACCGGGACCCGGGAGATCAGGGTGTCGCCGGTCCAGACCGCGCTGTCGGGGCCGGCTGCCGGTGTTATCGGCGCTGCCTTTGTCGGGCGCGCCAGTGGATTCCAGGACCTAATCACCATCGATATCGGCGGTACTTCGGCCGACATCTGCCTGATCAAGGGCGGTGCACCCAACACTACCACGGCCACCCGAATCGGCGAATGGCCGGTCTCATTACCGATGATCGACATCCACACCATCGGGGCCGGGGGCGGCTCCATCGCTTCGGTGTCACCGTCTGGTGGGCTCACAGTGGGCCCGCGCAGCGCCGGTGCGGTTCCCGGGCCGGTTTGTTACAGCCGGGGTGGCACTGAACCCACGGTGACAGACGCCCACCTGGTGCTGGGTCATCTGCCACCCTACCTGCTCCAGGGCAGCCTCACACTCGAAGTCGAGAAATCGCGCCAGGCGATCCATCACAAAGTGGCCGATCCTCTGGGCCTGGATGTGGAAGAAGCGGCGCGGGGCATTCTTGCGGTGGTCGATAACAACATGGTGGGTGCCATCCGGGTCGTGTCGATCGAACGCGGCCACGATCCGCGCGACTTCGTCCTGCTGCCCTTCGGGGGTGCCGGGCCGCTGCACAGCAGTGCGTTGGCAAACCTGCTCGGAGTGCGCACAATCCTGGTGCCGCCAGCACCCGGGGTGTTGTCGGCGCTTGGCTTGATGGTGTCGGACTTGCGCGCCGACTACGCCCGGACCTGCCTGCAGCGGCCACCCCAGTTTGATCACGAGGACATGGAAGCCGTATTCTGCGATCTCGAAGAGCGGGCCAACGAATGGTTCGAGCGCGAGGGACTACAGTTGCGCAGCCGTCTGCTTCAGCGCTCGGCCAGCCTGCGTTACCAGGGGCAGGGTTTCGAGCTCAGCGTGCCCTGGAACGGCCAGGTCGACGCAGACTCCACCGCGCAGTGCATCCGCCAGTTTCACGCATTGCATCGCCAGCTCTATACCTTTGCCCAGGAAGATGCGCCGGTGGAGGTGATCACCCTGGGCGTTACCGCGGTGGGTACCCTGTCACAACCCGAACTGCCCCGGCTCGGCAAGTCGGGCCCGTTGAAGAATGCACTCATCGGCACGCAGCCGGTGTTTTTCCATGAGGGCTTGCGCCATTGCCCGGTGTATGACCGCAGCAAGCTCGGTGCAGGTGCTCAGTTCGACGGCCCTGCGATACTGACCCAGCTCGATGCAACCACGCTGGTCGGCTTGGGGGAGCATGTGCAGATCGACGATGTCGGATCGATGGTCATCACTATCGAGTCCTGATGGCGCAATCGAGGCATGGGGTGCGTGCCCTTTGCCGTAGTTTGGGTTTGGTAGCTTTGGTAGGGGGCAAGGCTTGGGGTGTGGCAGGGGTCTTCGGAGGGTTCTGTCGCAGTAGTGGAGCCTGGCCGAAAAGAGTGGCGTTGCTGACCTGGTGATCAAGCGGCAAGGCTGTAGAACTGGTTGGCTGCCGACATGGTTTGGCCGCCGGGACAGTGCAT